>CESO01087158.1_pt1 | contig 20785 bp, 22 predicted proteins | sample 356341 | NCBI WGS metagenome assembly CESO01 (sample SAMEA2621812, study PRJEB7988) | marine metagenome | biome: marine biome (ENVO:00000447); feature: deep chlorophyll maximum layer (ENVO:xxxxxxxx); material: "saline water (ENVO:00002010), including plankton (ENVO:xxxxxxxx)" | depth 35 m | reverse complement strand
GGAAGCTGGAAGCTGGAAGCTGGAAGCTGGAAGCTGGAAGCCAAGCATGGTGCAATGGAGCAGGCATCGGCGCAAGGCAACTGACCACAGTAGCATTTCGTATACCTGCGCCCCGCCACACTACTTTAAGCTTCCAGCTTCTAGCTTCTTGTAAACAACCCACTAGAGCCCATGATTGCCAGTGACCCTATGCCCAGCCGACGCCCTCTTCTGATCTTTGCCAAAGCCCCGGTGCCCGGCAAGGTGAAGACTCGGTTGATTCCGGCGCTGGGTGCAGAGGGCGCGTGTTCGTTATATCAGCGGCTGCTGGAGCACTGCCTGCAGCAGACGGCTGACTGGCCGTCAGAGCGATTTTTGTATGTGGATCAGCCCGCTCACCCCGAGCTGAGAGCATTGGCCGCCGAACACGGCTTGCCGGTGCGCCGGCAAGTAGAGGGTGACCTGGGTGAGCGCATGATGAGCGCCATGGCAGACTTTCCCGGTGGTGCACTGCTGATCGGCAGCGACTGCCCGGCATTAGACACTCAAGCCATCGCCCGGGCCGCTGCTGCCCTGCAAAGCCACGACACCGCCATTATCCCCAGCGACGACGGCGGTTACGTACTGATTGGCCAGCGCCAGCCACACCCTGCGCCCTTTGAGCAGATGCAGTGGAGCCACGCCAAGGTCATGGCCGACACCCGCCAGCGTCTGCACCGCGCCGGGCTCAGCCTGTGGGAGGGTGAGCCGCTCTGGGATCTGGATGAGCCAGCCGACCTGCCGCGCCTGCCACCAGCTCTGGCCCGCGCCTTGCGCACCGGCCGCGTCTCGCGCTGACGAATAATACCCACCCACCAGAATCAACCCGACTTATGCAGGCTTATTGCCGGCAGTAGCACATTGTTCTCCTTTACCCGGCATGACTATATGGTCACCGCTATCCGGCGAAGTGCTCACAAGGCGCCGCCCGCCGCAGTCCGCAACCAATCGAAGGATTAGCCATGTTTGACCTCAGCCCGCGCGTAGAAGACCTTAAAAACAAGCTCGAAGGCTTTATGGATGAGCACATTTACCCCAATGAAGCTCTGTTCTACGAGCAAGTAAAACAGAACAAATGGGGCCATCCGGCAATCCTGGAAGAACTGAAAGCAGAAGCCCGCAACCAGGGTCTGTGGAACCTGTTCCTGCCCGAATCCGAGCGTGGCGCTGGCCTGACCAACGAAGAGTACGCCCATCTGTGTGAAATCATGGGCCGCGTTTCCTTCGCCGGTGAAGTCTTCAACTGCAACGCGCCAGATACCGGCAACATGGAAACCATCGAGCGCTACGGCAATGAAGAGCAGAAAGAGCAATGGCTCAAGCCGCTGCTGGCGGGCGAGATCCGCTCCTGCTTCTCCATGACCGAGCCTGACGTCGCCTCCTCCGATGCCACCAATATCGAGTGCGAAATCCGCCGCGAAGGTGACGAGTACGTCATCAACGGCACCAAGTGGTGGTCCTCCGGAGCGATGAACGAGCACTGCAAGATCGCCATCGTCATGGGCAAGACCGACCCGAACGCGCCGAGGCACCTGCAACAGAGCATGATTCTGGTGCCGCTGGACACCCCCGGTGTGAAGATCGTTCGCGACCTGCACGTATTCGGCTACGACCACGCCCCGCACGGCCACGCCGAAATCGAATACAAAAACGTGCGCGTCCCGGTTTCCAACATCCTGCTGGGTGAAGGTCGCGGCTTCGAAATCGCTCAGGGTCGCCTTGGCCCGGGCCGCATTCACCACTGCATGCGCAGCATCGGCATCGCCGAACGCGCACTGGAAGCCATGTGCCGCCGCGCCAGCGAGCGCGTTGCCTTCGGCAAGCCGATGTACAAGCTGGGCAGCGTGCCGGAAATGATCGCCCGCTCCCGTTGCGAGATCGACCAGGCCCGCCTGCTGACCCTGCACGCCGCACGCAGCATGGACAAATTCGGCAACAAGGTCGCCCGTCAGCAGATCGCCATGATCAAGGCCGTTGCCCCGACCATGGCCTGCAACGTGATCGACCGCGCCATTCAGATCTTCGGCGCCAAGGGCGTGTGCCAGGACACCTTCCTCGCCTCCGCCTACGCCAAAGCCCGCACCCTGCGCCTGGCCGACGGCCCGGACGAAGTGCATCTGAATGCCATTGCGAAGATGGAGATGAGCCAATATCTGTAAGGGCAGCGTCAGGCCGCAAGCTGCAAGCCTCAAGCTGACCGTGCACTGGTTTTATCTTGAGGCTTGAAGCTTGTGGCTCGAGCGAAGCGAGGTTTTATGAGCACATTGTTCGACCTAACCGGTAAAGTCGCCATCATCACCGGTTCGACCAAGGGCATCGGTAAGTCGATTGCCGAGGAATACGCCAAGGCCGGCGCCAAGGTGGTGATTTCCAGCCGCAAGGCTGACGCCTGTCAGCAGGTGGCAGACGAGCTCCGCAGTCAGGGCTTCGACGCTCTGCCGGTTGCCTGTCATGTGGGCGACAAGGCCCAGCTGCAGAATCTGGTTGATCGCACCCTGGAGGCCTTTGGCCGCATCGACGTACTGGTCTGCAACGCGGCCACCAACCCGGTCTATGGCCCGACCCACACAGTCAGTGACGAGGCCTTCGACAAGATCATGGGCACCAACGTCAAAGGCACCTTCTGGCTGTGCAACATGGTCATCCCGCACATGGTCGAGCAAGGCGGCGGTTCCATCGTCCTGCTGTCGAGCATTGCGGGGCTGCGTGCCAGCGCCAATATCGGCGTCTACGGCATGTCCAAGGCGGCGGAAGCAGGCCTGGCCCGCAACCTGTCGCTGGAGTGGGGCCCGCAGGGTATCCGCGTCAACAGCATCGCCCCTGGCCTGATCCGTACCGATTTTGCCCAGGCCCTGCTGGAAGATCCGGACCGCCTGCGCAAGGTGGAAGAGAAGCTGCCGCTGCGCCGCGTAGGCGAGCCGGTGGATATCGCCGGGGTCGCGCTGTTTCTGGCCTCCAGCGCCTCGGCGTACGTTACCGGGCAGACCATCGTCGCCGATGGCGGCGATACCATTGCCTGATAACGTCTGATTCACCTCGCTGTTCAACGCGCCAGGGCTCGCCCTGGCGTGTTATTTTTGCCGACTTGACCCATCAACAACAGGATCTTCAAAGATGAGCGGAGCGACCCTGATTGACGTATTGCCTGCCCACAAGTTCGACGAGGCAAAGCTCGCCAACTACCTGCAGGACTACCTTCCGGGAGCCAACCAGGGCATCAAGGTTCAGCAGTTCCAGGGTGGCCAGTCCAACCCGACATTCCTGCTGGAAATCGCCGGCAAGCGTTACGTACTGCGCAAGAAGCCGCCGGGAAAACTGCTGCCCTCGGCCCACATGGTCGAGCGCGAGTTCCAGGTCATCAACGCCCTGGGCAAGACCGACGTGCCGGTACCGACCGCACGCCTGCTGTGTGAAGACCCCGAGATCATCGGCACCGCGTTCTACGTCATGGATTACGTCGAAGGCCGCGTCTACTCCCAGCCGCTGCTGAGCGAGGTAGCGCAGGAAGAGCGCATGCCGATCTACCAGTCGATGATCGAAACCATGGCCAAGATGCACAACGCCGACTGGAAGGCCATCGGCCTGGAAGGCTATGGCAAGCCCGACAACTACATCGCCCGTCAGGTCAAACGCTGGGGCGGCCAGTTCGAAGCCAGCCGCACCCACGACATGCCGGCGATGGACGCCCTGATGAAGTGGCTGCCGGAGAACATCCCGGCCGACGAAAGCACTACCATCGCCCACGGCGACTTCCGCATCGGCAACCTGATGCTGCACCCGACCGAGTCCAAGGTCGTGTCGATCCTCGACTGGGAGCTGGCAACCCTCGGCCACCCGCTGTCGGATCTGGCCTACTGCTGTCTGCCGTACCACATGCCGGTCAACGTCGACGGCGCCAAGGGCATGGTCGGCGCCGACCTGAAATCCCTCGGCCTGCCGGAAGAGCAGCAACTGCTGGACTGGTACTGTGAATACACCGGCCGCAGCGGTGTGCCGAACTGGAACTACTACATCGCCTTCTCGCTGTTCCGTCTGGCCGCCATTGTGCAAGGTGTTTACCACCGCGCACTGCAAGGCAACGCCAGCAACGCCGACGCCCTGGAAGTCGGCAAACGCGCCAGCCTGCTGGCTGAGCGCGGCTGGGAAATTGCCCAGAAGTAAGGCCAAGCGGGGCAGCGTCAGCTGCCCCGTTGCACATTCAAGCCCCACCCGTTTCCAACAATGAGGATTGCCAATGAGCAAACCCGTCAAGCGCGTACTGCTGACCAACGACGACGGCTGGCGCGGCCCGGGCCTGCAAGTGCTCGAAGAGATTGCCAACGAGATCGCCGAGGAAGTGTGGATCGTCTCGCCCGATCTGGACCAAAGCGGCGTGTCCATGTCCATCTCCGTCCACCACCCGCTACGCGTTCACCAGTTTGAAGAACGCCGGTTCAGCGTCAGTGGCACTCCCAGTGACTGCGTCCTGCTCGGCGTGGCCGAACTGCTGCCGGTCAAACCCGATCTGGTGCTGTCCGGCGTCAACAACGGCGCCAACATCAGCGACTCGGTCGCCTACTCCGGCACCATCGGCGGCGCGCTGACCGGCACCCTGCTGGGCATCCCGTCCATCGCCCTGAGCCAGGCCTATATCCCCGGCAACGACGTGCATTGGGACACCTCCCGCCAGTACGGCGCCAAGCTGGTTCACCAACTGCTGGACGCCGGCTGGCCGGAAGACTGCGCGATGAACATCAACTTCCCGGCCCGCCCGCCGGAAGATGTGCGCGGCATCGCCATCTGCCGCCCGCAACGCGGCAGCATTGGCGGCGTGAACATCGAACGCCGGGAAGACACCCGCGGCGTGCCCTACTACTGGCTCGGTTTCCAGCGCCAGACCGACCGCATCACCGGCCGCCAGACCGACGTCGGCGCCCTGCGCGACGGCCTGATCGCCCTGTCCCCGGTGCGCTTCGAACGCGACATCGCCAGCAGCTGGCAAGTCGACACCGGCAATATGGCCGACCAGCTGGGTATCGATCAGAACGGCGACAACACCGCTGTAGCGGATGATCCGAGTATTAGTCATTAACCCAGCTGCAAGGCGGATGGCCGCCCCCTGCAAGCTGCAACAGGGTGCGCTGTGCGACAGGCCAGTCAATTGTTTTCACCGCCTATAACGCGCCTGTTGGACTTTGAGACAACCCGCGCAGGTCAACACCGCGCCAGCTTTGCTTGCAGCTTGCCGCTTGTGGCTTGCCGCTTTCGCCCCAAAGGAGTTTGAAATGCAACGCTTCGAGAACAGAACCGCCCTGATCACCGGTGCCGGCAGCGGCATTGGCCGTGCCACTGCCAAGCGTCTGGCCGCTGAAGGCGCTCGCCTGATGCTGGTTGACCGCAACGCCGAGGGTCTGGAGCAGACCCTCAGCGAACTGCCCGCTGGTGCCGAGGTGCTGCACCGTGCGCTGGACGTCAGCGATGAAGCCGCCGTTGAACAGTGCGTCGCCGACACCGTGGCCCATTACGGCCGCCTGGACGTGCTCTGCAACAACGCCGGTATCGCCGGTGGTGACTACAGCATCGCCACCGATCAGAGTCTGGAAACCTGGCAGAAGATCATCAACGTCAATCTGTTTGGCGTGATGCTGTTTACCAAGTACGCCTCGCGTCAGATGCGCGAGCAGAACGGCGGCGCCATCGTCAACACCGCCTCGGTTGCCGGCATTCGCTCCGGTGCCGGCGGCAACGCCTACAGCGCCTCCAAGGCTGGCGTGATCAACTTCACCATGACCGCCGCCTGCGACCTCGGCCAGTTCAATATTCGCGTCAACGCCGTGTGCCCCGGCCTGATCGAAACCGGCATGACCGCCCCGGTATTCAAATACGCCCGCGAGAACAACAAGGAAGAGAAGCTCGGCACCCGCTGCGAGTTGCGCCGCTACGGCCGCCCGGAGGAAATCGCCGGCGCCATCGCCTTCCTCGCCAGCGACGACGCCAGCTACGTCACAGGACAAGCCCTGGCAGTAGACGGCGGCAACACCGCCTCGCTCAACCTGCCGGGCATGAAGTTCTGATGAGCGGCTGGTCGCGTTGGGTGGTCGGAGATCCAATGCTGGCCGACCCGACGCTGGATGCACTGCGGGCGACATTGCCCGCAGTGCCTTGCGGTGAAGCCGTATTGCAACGGCTGGAGTCCGGTGAGCTGCATTGCCGCCTGGTGCTGTACTTTTCACCAGGCCTCCAGGACGTTGCCCAGTGCTACGGCGCAGCCCCCTGCGCCGCTCCCGCCCGTGACGGCCTTAGTCTGATAACAGGCGATCCGGCGCTACTGAAAGCCCCTTGAGCCGGCCCAACTCCTGTCGCATCATGGCCAATCAGCCTCCAGGAGCCAGCTATGTCTTCACTCCCAGACACCCTCAGCTACTGCACCGGCCACTGCGCCCTTGGCGGCCTGCTGCTGGCCGAAACCGCCGATCACACCCAGGCCATCTTGCTTGGCGACAACGACGACGCCATGCGCGATGACCTGCAACAACGCTTCCCCGACGCCAAGCTGGTCAGGGCAGACGAGGGCCAGAAACAGCGTCTGCAGGCGATGCTCGATTGGGTTGACCAACCCAAGGGCGAGTTCCCGCTGAGAAAAACGGCCGCCCCCCACGGCACCGCTTTTCAGCGCAGCGTCTGGCAGGCGCTAAGCAAGGTCCGCAGCGGCGACACCATCACCTACAGCGAACTGGCCAAACGCCTCGACAAACCCCGTGCCGTTCGCGCCGTTGCCAGCGCCTGCGCCGCCAACCCGTTAGCTATGGCCGTCCCCTGCCACCGCGTGCTGCGCAGCGATGGCGGCATCTCCGGTTATCGCTGGGGCGTAGAGCGCAAAAAGCAGTTACTGCAGCTGGAACACCAACACAACTCGAAAGCCAGCGATGCAAGGCCTGCTTGACCTGGGCGCGCCTGACGCGCAGACACCGGAGCAGATCGGGTCTGATGCCTGGCTGCTGAAAGGCTTTGCTCTGAGAGATGCCGACGCCCTGCTCGCCGCCATCGAGCAGATCGCGACGCAAGCGCCCTTTCGCCATCAGGTCACCCCGGGCGGCTACACCATGTCCGCGGCCATGAGCAGCTGCGGCGCCTACGGCTGGGTCACGGATCGGCACGGCTACCGCTACAGCCCGCAAGACCCACAAAGCAACCTGCCCTGGCCCGCCATGCCCACACTGTTTAGCGAGCTGGCCGAACGCGCTGCCCGCAGCGCAGGCTTTGCCCATTTTGAGCCGGAAGCCTGCCTGATCAACCGCTACACCACCGGCGCGCGCATGGGCCTGCATCAGGACAAGGACGAGCAGGACCTCAGCGCGCCCATCGTCTCCATCTCCCTCGGCGCGCCCATCACCTTTCTGTTTGGCGGCCCCAACCGCAGCGACCCAACCAGCCGTTGGCTGCTCGAGCACGGCGATGTGGTGGTCTGGGGAGGAATAAGTCGGCTGTTTTTCCACGGCGTTGCGCCGCTGGGTAAAAAGGCCAGTCATCCAGCAACAGGCCTGATGAGGTACAACCTTACGTTCAGGAAAGTGCGCTGAAGGGCTAGTTAATTGAGTACTGAATGCCTGCATTCGGCCGATCCTGTTGAAAAAGTCGGCCTACAATAGCGACCGATCTAGATTGCTCAAAACGCAACCAATTTCGGCGCCGCTACGCAAAATCCAGAACTGCTACGACGTAAAAGTTGGACAGATTTCAACGTAGAGCGCCATGTTTCTTGACCGAAAATTTCCACGGGACTTTTTCAACAGAATCGGCCGGAACGGGCCATCAAGAGAACCCAAGGCGCGAATAAAAAAGCCCATGCCATACCGTAATGCTGTTCAGTTAGACTTTTTCATGAGCTGTACCGGCCTTGAGGGAGGCGTTCTGCTGGACGGATACGGCATGTCGTGCTCGTGCGAACACTACCGCTGCAGGGAAAGGCTTGGGCATGTTGCATCTCCCGGAGCCTCGCGGACGCGACGTGTCGCGTCCCTACGAATGCCATAACCACAGCTCCGTAGTAGGGACACGGCATGCCGTGTCCGCAAGGTCCCTGCTACAGCGCGCGGTAGCGGGTAATCCGATGGCCTTGGATTTCTCAGCTTAAGTGAACAGCATTACATGCCATACCGGGCTTGCACTGAGAGCGTCTTGTTCAAGATGGACTGCTGACGCCGAGGTGCCGCCCAGCTCTCTAGGTGGCGATACCAAAGCGCTTCAGCCGCGATGCTAGGGTGGTTGGCTTGATGCCCAGCAGCGCTGCAGTGCCATCCGCACCAAAGATCTTGCCCCCACAGGCCGCCAATGCGGCGTTGAGGTTGTCTTTTTCCAGCGCGCGCAGTTGCTCCTCGGTAAGAATGCCACTGACCTGCGGCGAACCTGCTTCCGCGGGCCGCACGGCGTCAGACTGGCCAACCGGCATATCGATCAGCAAATCCGGCCCCTTGCTGGTGATCAATGCGCGCTCGATGATGTTCTGCAGCTCGCGGATATTGCCCGGCCAACTGTAGCTTTGCATGCGTTCGACGTCGGCCTTGCGTAACCGTGCCGGCGGTCGGCCAAGGCGCGAGCAGATCTGTTTAACGAAGTGACTGGCCAGCAGCGGGATATCTTCCGGACGCTCGCGCAATGCGGGTGACAGGATCGGAAAGACATTGAGTCGAAAGTACAGATCTTCGCGGAAGCGCTTGGCCTTCACCTCGGCCAGTAGGTCGCGATTGGTGGCGGTGATGATCCGCACATCCACCCTACGTGTACGCTCTTCACCAACCCGCTCGAACTGCCCCTCCTGGAGCACCCGCAGCAACTTGCTTTGCAACTCAAGGGGAATCTCCCCGATTTCGTCGAGAAACAAGGTGCCGCCATCGGCCAGCTCAAAGCGGCCAACACGGTCGCGCATAGCGCCAGTAAACGCACCTTTGACGTGCCCAAAGAATTCGCTTTCAAACAACTCGGCAGGGATGGCAGCACAGTTGACCCGGATCAGCGGGTTGTCACTGCGGCGGCTGGACTGATGGATGGCGCGAGCGATCAACTCCTTTCCGGTACCCGATTCGCCGTGGATCAGCACACTGGCATCGGTGGGGCCGACCACATCAATCTGTTTGACGATGGTCAGTATCGGGTCGCTTTGCCCGACGATCTCGCGGTAATGATGCTCGATCAGAATCTCTTCCTGCAGGTAGGCATTCTGTTGTTCGAGCCTCTGTTTCAGTTCACGCAACTCGTCCATGGCGCTCTGCAGGCGCTGCTGGGTCATTTGTCTTTCGGTAATGTCACGGAACACCACCACCGACCCGATGATGGAGCCACCCGAAATCACCGGCGTACTGGTGAACTCCACCGGAAACATGCTCCCATCACGGCGCCAGAACACTTCCTGCTGCCCTTCATGTACCAGGCCGTCATGCACCGCCTTGTAGATGGGGCAATCCTCCACCGGGTAATGGCTGCCATCGGCATGACTGTGGTGATGAATTCGATGGATGTTCTTGCCGATCATTTGATCGACTTCCCAACCAAGCATTCGGGCCGCTGCCGGGTTTACGTAGGTTGCCAAGCCTTCACTGTCGATACTGTAAATACCGTCACCCACCGCGCTCAGCAATAGCTGGTTCTCTCGTTCGCTCTCCTCAAACAGCGACAATATGTTCTGCCACTCGATCAGCCCGCCGCGCATAGTACGTTCAACATTGGCCTGGTTCTGGCGGTAACGTTCTTCATCCCGCTCGCGCAGAACCAGTATCAGGTAGACCACGCCCTTGAGCTTGAGTGTTGAGGCCGACATCTCAAGCTCAATCCGCTCACCGTCGCGACGCGCGCAGGTAAGGGAGTCGGTCCAGCCCGTGCCTTCTTCCAGTACTGCTTGGGTGAAGACAATAAGCTCTGGCAGTGCATGGCCAAACAGCTTGGTAACGGTTAGCTCGAGAATTTCATGTCGTGGATAGCCCAGCAACTTGCAGGCGGCAATATTGATGTCGACAAAGCAGTTACCTACAGGATCAAACTGCACGATGCCTGCATTGCAATGCTCAAACACCAGATGCCGCGACGGATAGGCCATGCCAGACCAGCCGGATAAATAATCGACATCTTCCAAACTCATGGCTACGACCTTTCGTGGTTATTGCTACGCGATTTCGTAGTTATACGACATGTCGTAGGCCAGCAACAGGCTCAGTTTCGCCATTAAAAACAGTGTCAGATCAATAACTCCTTTTAAGTCAAAGACTTGCAAAACAATATGCAGCTCTGGCACAGCCGTTGCTCTAGTCAGATTAACCGCAGTCATTCACTGCGTCGTTAACCCAACTGGAGAATCAGAATGCCTACAGTCGAAACGCCCCACTACAAAGACGGTGACTTTCTCGTCAATTACGAAGAAAAAGTTTTTGAGGACGTCAAAGCCGAGCCCGGCGAAAAAGCCTTGTTGACCTTCCACACCATTGCCTTTGAAGGCTCCATCGGCCTGGTCAATATGCTGCAGGCCAAGCGCTTGTTGCGCAAAGGCTTCGAAACCAAAGTCCTTTTGTATGGCCCTGGCGTGCAGCTGGGTGTGCAACGCGGCTTCCCGACTCTGGGTGCCGAGGCCTTCCCGGGGCATCTGGCGGTTAATAGCCAGATCAAGGCATTCATGGAGGAAGGCGGCGAAGTCTATGCCTGCCGCTTTGCCTTGCAAGCCCTGTATGGCCAGACCGAAAAAGCCCTGATCGAAGGTATCCGTCCGATCAACCCATTGGACGTTATGGACCTGCGCCTGCTGATGCGTCGCGAAGGCGCATTGATCATCGATACCTGGACCGCCTGAACCCAATCCCTCCCGCCATCGGGAGGGAGCTTCATTGTTTCCGTTTTCCACTGGAGGATCCGGTATGACAATCATCAAAGCCGCTGCCGTCCAGCTCAGCCCTGTGCTCTACAGCCGTGACGGCACCGTGGACAAGGTCTGCCGGACCATCGCCGAGCTGGGCCAACAAGGGGTTCAGTTTGCGGTCTTTCCCGAGACAGTAGTGCCCTACTACCCCTATTTTTCCTATGTGCAGCCGCCCTTCAAGATGGGCAAGGAGCACCTAAAGCTGCTTGACGAATCCGTCGTGGTGCCTTCGGCAACCACGGCAGCGATCGGTGAAGCCTGCCGCCGCGCAGGCATGGTGGTGAGTATCGGCGTCAATGAACGTGACGGCGGCACCATCTATAACACCCAATTGCTGTTCGATGCCGACGGCACCCTGCTGCAACATCGGCGCAAGATAACCCCTACCTACCATGAGCGGATGATCTGGGGCCAAGGCGACGGCTCAGGGCTGCGGGCAGTAGACAGCCAGGTTGGTCGTATCGGCTCACTGGCCTGCTGGGAGCATTACAACCCACTGGCGCGTTATGCCCTGATGGCCGATGGCGAACAGATTCATGCCGCGATGTTTCCCGGCTCGCTGGTCGGCCCCATTTTCGCCGAGCAGATGGAAGTGACGATACGCCACCACGCGCTGGAATCCGGCTGTTTTGTGGTCAACGCCACTGCCTGGCTGGACCCAGAGCAGCAGCAACAGATCGTTGCCGACACCAGCTGTGATGTTGCGCAGATCAGTCATGGCTGCTTCAGCGCCATTGTTAGTCCCGAAGGCAAATTGCTCGGTGAGCCGCTGCGCAGCGGAGAAGGTGCCATTATCGCTGATCTGGACCTGACACTGATCGACAAGCGCAAACGCATGATGGATTCGGTTGGGCACTACAGCCGTCCTGAGTTGCTCAGCCTGCTGATCGACCGGCGGCCCGCCCCACACCTGCACGAGCGCGATGCCGACACCCAGAACAGCAGCTCGATCATGACTGAGGAGGCTGACTATGCAAGCCTCTGAACTTGCCTCCAATCAGCTGATCGTGACCGATCTGCTCAGTGAGCTGCAGTGCCACGGCGTGCGCTGGCAGGACGCCACCGGGCTGTCGCGTCAAGGTGGTGCCGGGCCGTCGGATCACAAGGCGCTGAGCGTCGGCGAACACACCTCGATGATCCCGATTCTCAATCGAGCTTCGCTGGATTCCCCCTATCTGGCCCGGCCATCAGCCAACGGCGGCGAGGCAGAGATCCTGCGCGATGGCCGCGTGGTCGGCCAGGTCAGCATCCCCGGTGTGCCCAACTTCTATGCGCTGTCCACTGCCGATGGCACGCCGTACTGGAAGATCGCCACCCTGCACAGCAAGGATGTACTGGCGACCACCATCTTGCAGCACTGCATCCGCATGAACGACGCCGCCAGCGCCTGCCAGTTCTGCGCCATCAACCAGTCGCTAAAAAACGACAGAACCATCGCCCGAAAACGCCCGGCGCAACTGGCTGAAGTCGCCAAAGCCGCCGTTGAGCTGGACGGGGTCAAACATATGGTGATGACCACCGGCACCCCGCAAACCTCCGATCGCGGCGCAGCCATCCTCTGTGAGTCGGCGGCCGCCGTGACCGCAGCGGTCGACCTGCCGATTCAGGCCCAATGCGAGCCGCCGGATGACGACCGCTGGTTCCAGCGCCTGAAGGACAGCGGCGTGGTATCGCTGGGAATGCACCTGGAAGCGGTAAGCGACCCGGTGCGCGCACGAATCATGCCGGGCAAGGCCGAGGTTCCGCTCACGCGCTACTTCTCTGCCTTCAAGGCTGCCGTCGAGGTGTTTGGCCGTGGCCAGGTGAGCACCTACATCCTAGCCGGGCTAGGTGATTCGGAAGAGGCCATCGTCGAGATGAGCGAGTTACTCGCGGCCATGGGCGTGTATCCCTTCGTGGTGCCGTTCGTACCGATTGACGGCACGCCCCTGGCCAGCCATCCGAAACCCGACAACGCCATGATGCAGCGCTTATACCCGCAGATTGGCGCAAGCCTGCAGCGTCACGGCTTGCATTCAGATGACACCAAGGCCGGCTGCGCCAAGTGTGGCGCGTGCTCGGCACTGAAACGACACGAGTGAGGATTCGCGCATGGCCGAGCATCTCTTTGCATTGACCGACGACAGCTTCCCGGATTTTCGCGCCGACGATGTACTGGTCAAGCCTGCCAGTGAGGCTTGGGAAAAAGCCGAATACTTTGCGCTGCGCCGCCGCGTGTTTTCCGAGGAGCAGCAATTACTGCATCAGGACAAGGACGAGCACGACTTTCAGGCCATCCCCATCGTCGCATTGGCTTGCCAGTGCGGCATGCCCAACGCCGTAGTCGGCGCCGTGCGCATCTACCAGTCACAACCGGGTCTCTGGTATGGCGGCCGGCTCTCTGTCGCCGCTGACTACCGACGCCACAGCATGATTGGCACAGCCTTGATCAACGAGGCGGTATCGCGCGCCCGGGACATCGGCTGTGAGCGCTTCCTAGCCACCGTTCAGCAGTCCAATGAAGACTATTTTCAGCGCCTGCATTGGCGCACGCTTGAGCACATCGAACTGCATGGCCAACCGCATGCGGTAATGCAGGTTGAATTGCAGCACTACCCTTTCATGCCGCGAGAAATCTCGCTACTGCCTCTGCGAGCGCGCCGCCATGGGTAAGCCGCTGCTGATCCCCGCCAAGCACAGCCTGGATGCCCTGCTCGATGCACTGCGCGACACCCCGGCCATGCACTCGAAGGCTTCCATTCAGGGGCCGGCCACGGCGCTGAGACAATCCCGGCAACAGGATCGGGATACTCTCTACGCCCTGCCGGGGGATGATACCGCCGCCATCCGCTGCGGCGACCACTACCAGTTGCTGGCAATTGAAGGAATGATTCCGCGCTTTGTCGAGCAGGCCCCCTGGTTCGCTGGCTGGTCGGCGGTGATGGCCAATGTCAGCGATATCGCCGCCATGGGCGGACGCGCCACCGCCGTGGTCAACGCTTACTGGCATCACGACCCCGCCTGCGCAGACCAGGTCCTTGCTGGTATTCGCGATGCCTGCCGGGCTTACGGCCTGATACTGGCCGGCGGTCATACCAGCCAGGCAACCGGCAACCCAGCCGCGCTGGCCGTAGCCATTACCGGCATGGCTACCCACCTGTTATCCACATTGCATGTAGCACCCGGACAGGTTCTGGCACTGGCGGTCGACCTGAATGGCCAATGGCATGCCGATACGCCCTACTGGAAAGCCTTCGAGCAGGTGCCTGCCGAACTCCTGCGCCGCAAGCTGGAGGTGCTACCAACACTGGCTGAAGCGGGCCTGCTGCAAGCGGCCAAGGACATCAGCAATGCTGGCCTGCTCGGTACGCTGCTGATGCTCCTGGAACCAACCGGCTGCGGCGCAGAGATCGATCTTGATCAGCTACCCCGTCCGGCTGACGGCGACCTGCTGCGCTGGCTGCAGGCGTTTCCCAGCTTCGGCTTTCTGCTCAGTCTGAACGCCGAAGACTGGGACTCGGTACAGGTCGCTTTTACCGCAGAGGGTATTAGCTGTGCGCGCATCGGCAGCATCAATGCCAGCGCCCGACTGGATGTATGCCAGGCCGATCATGTTTCGACCTTCTGGGATCTGGCCAGCACACCTTTTACCGGTTTTACCTATCCAACACAGGAGCCCTGATATGCCCGCCGTCACCTTCACAGTTCGCTGGCCTGATGGCCAGGAGACCGTTGCCTACTCACCTTCAACGGTGATTCATCAGCACCTTGAGCACAACACCTACTACCCAATGGAGGAGTTCCTGCAACGAGCCGAAACTGCGCTGGATGCGGCATCCGAGCGCGTGCGCGAGCTCAAGGGCTTCTATTGCAGCGCGGCGATGGACACGCTCAGCCAGCTGCGCCACGCGTCCAGATCATTCAGCCAAGGTGAAGTGCACGTCTGCTTCACGCAAACGCTCTGAGCCAAACCCCAATTCACAGGATCCCAACATGACTTCAGCAAACAAAACCCCACACCACAGCGTCATCATCATTGGTGGCGGTCAGGCTGGCCTGTCGGCCAGCTACTACCTGCAGCAACAGGGTGTTGACCATCTGCTGCTGGAAAAGAGCGCCCTCACCAACGCCTGGCGGACCCAACGCTGGGATGCTTTCTGCCTGGTGACTCCCAACTGGCAATGCCAGCTGCCTGGCTATCCGTACGCAGGCGACGACCCGCACGGCTTTATGAAAAAAGACGAAATCATTGCCTACCTTGATGGTTTTATCGAGATGGTCAACGCGCCCTGCCGAACCGGGGTCACCGTGCAACAGGTCAAGCCACGCGCCCAGGGTGGTTATCTGGTGAGGACCAGCGATGGCGAGTTCACAGCCGATCAGGTGATCGTTGCTTCGGGTGGCTATCAGGTACCGATCATCCCGCGTCTGGCCGAGCGCGTGCCGACGGAGATTAAACAGATCCACTCCGAACAGTACCGCAACGCGGATCTGCTACCCGAAGGCAACGTGCTGGTGGTGGGGTCGGGGCAATCAGGTGCACAAATAGCTGAAGACCTGCACCTTGCCGGTCGCAAGGTGTTCCTGGCCGTCGGCGATGCGCCGCGCTGCGCCCGCTTCTACCGGGGCAGAGATGTGGTCGATTGGCTAGACGAAATGAAGTACTACGACATCAGCGTAGACAAGCATCCGCTGCGTGAGGGTGTACGCGACAACACCAACCATTACCTGACAGGTCGCGACGGCGGGCGCGATATCGACCTGCGCCGTTTCGCTACCGAAGGCATGGAGCTGTTTGGTTTGCTGACTGGGCTGGAGGGCAGCAACCTGCAGTTCGCGCCCGACTTGGCCAGCAAACTGGAAGCGGCCGATGCGGTGTACGAACGCATCAATCGCAGCATCGACAACTACATCGAGGAAAATGCAATCGACGCGCCCTCCGGCAAGCACTACCAGCCGGTCTGGAAGCCAGAGGCAGAGCGGGAGCAGCTGGACCTGAGAACCGCAGGTATCACCAGCATTATCTGGTGCATCGGCTTCGCGCCTGATTTTCGCTACGTGGAGGCCAGCGTATTCGACGGCCATGGCCACCCGGTACACCACCGCGGCGTCACCGCCCAGCCCGGCCTGTATTTCCTCGGCCTACCCTGGCTGCACACTTGGGGGTCTGGACGCTTCAGCGGCATAGCAAGAGATGCCGAATACTTGGCAGAGCAGATCGTCTCAACAGCGCGTCTGGCTAAGGCCGGATGATTCAGACCGAAAACGGGGCTGACACACACAGCCCCCTCACACACTCTACGCACCGGGTCAGGCCTGATTAACGATAGCCTTAGCCGCAAAGGCTACGCACTCCCAGTCGGCCTGAACGACATAATCTTTCTGATGATGGATCAACCACCAGATGGAGCAACTACCGCCCAATCCAACTCGCCTCGGGTGATAGATAACAGCTGTTCCTGCAAACTCTCGACGGCAGTCAAGGGCAGGCGTACCTCCAGTTTCACAGTTTGACCATGCGTAACCGCCAATAACTCGCCTCCCATCTCGGCGATCAGCTTACGGGCGACGCCTTCGTGGGCGTAGGCCAGTTCGCAGTTCAGCGTCTGGCTGGGGATGTGTTCAATCTTCTCGGCTTGCAGCAGCGCCTGGGCGACAGCATCGGTGTAGGCGCGCACCAGCCCGCCGGCGCCAAGCTTTACGCCGCCGAAGTAGCGCACCACCGTTGCCAGCACGCCGTCGAGCTGCTGATGGCGCAATACGTCCAGCATGGGGCGCCCGGCCGTTCCTGACGGCTCGCCGTCGTCCACTGCGGCGCTATGACCACCCGCCAATAGCGCCCAGCACACATGCGCGCAGCCGGGGTGTTCGGCACGCAGGGCATCTACCCGCGCCTGCGCTGCAGCACGGTCGGCGATGGGCTCAACGCAGGCAAGGAAACGGCTTTTGCGGATTTCCAGCGAACTGGTGACGGCATGGGCAAGGCTGTACATCGCGCAAGAATAACCCGGCAGCAGCAGCCTAGTCAGTGCCTGGCAACAAACATGCATGCACAACTGGCGTGGACAGGCCTGCTGCTTGCTCTGCCCTACCGCCCCCTGCCTGTTGATGGCTTGCCGCGCGTCGCTCGATTGGGTTTGCTACCCCGGGTGACAACCCCAGAAGCTTTGTCGCTTGCTTTGTGGTTGGGGGGTGGCTCTGCCAGATGCGGTTGCCGCATCAATGCCATGCTGGTCTGTCCGGGCGCTGCCGCTTTCATCAGGCCCAAACGCAGACCAAATTTGCGCAGGACAGAGTCTAGGGTGCCGAGGGTCGGATTACCCTTATCTGTTTCCAACTGGTACAAGGCTCGAGTAGACATGCCGCACATCTTGGCGAAAGTTTCCTGATCAAAACCTGTAATCTCCAGGCGCAGCCTGCGGATCGCTACCCCAAGGGTAATGACGCCATCAGCGTGCTGCTGCATGATTTCTTCAATCAGTTGCTTGCGCTGCTCTCCCGTCGAGGTATTCATATCAGCTCCCATTGCCGCAGATGCTTGTCCAGATCATTCACTGGCAACGCTGCGTTCTGGCGGATATCCAGCGGCATGTTTACGAGTAAGTCAGGTAGCGCTTTGAACTCCTTAGCTGCGTCACGTACACGCTGATAAAGGTCCTCGGGGGCATACCATTGCTGGAAGCAGGCGCAGCTTTTACGCCAGTCAGGAGCGCCTTTGCTTTCGGCCTCCCATTTTGTCGCCCGGGTTACGCCCTCTGCGTCCAGGATCATTGGCGCCAGGTCATAGATGGGAGCCAGCTCAAATCTTTCGCTGTGACGAAATACCGCGATATTGCGACCGTGGTTGTCGCTGTTGCCCAATATCCGGTTAAGCAAGTCACGGCGGATGTACTCAAAGATCAGATCCGGCACCTCAGCCTCTTGCCCACTGATACACCAAAGCTCAATCAGCCGCGCCAGCACAGCCTCGTGCTTTAGTCTGGAACCCGGTTCGGTGTTGCCCAACAACGAGTAGACCGATTCCACCGCGATGCGCTCTACGCCCTCACCCTGCACAACGCGGTCAAAACGCGGCATCCAGAGGCTCGGCTTGTCCGCCTCTTCCAAGCTAAGACCGGCCGTAGGGACGGTGTTCAAACCCAGATCTGCTAGGGCTTTGTAGTAATGGTATTCGGCGCGAAGAATATTCTTGTCGTTCTCTGTCACATTGTTGCGCGCAAACTTGACCAGCCAATGTGCCTGCACGAGTCTGTCATCCAGCATCGCGTCGGCGTAAAACTGGCCGTCACGGCTCTCTGCCAGCAATAACTTGGGCGCTTCACCCTGCGCTCCGGTCGCCCCGCCCAACGCTGCGCCCGCTTCGTAGGCATACTCGAGAAAGTCGTTGGTACGCTCAACAATATGCTGACGAGCAAAGGCCTCAGCGCCCGTATCCTCCAATGCCTCAGCAGACTCCTTTACCCTCAGGTTTCCGATAGCCGAGGGCGTACACCGACCAAGTAGAAACCAATCAGTATCGACGCCGTCGGGCTTTTCATCATGAAAACGCTTGAGCAAAGACCTTCTAGCGTGGCCAGCCGGAATGATGTCGTAAACAAACGCAGGGAAGCCTTTGCTGTCCACCGGACTCCAGCTGACAGGCAAGTTAACGCTAACGGCATATTCAAAGATGCTATCGATCGTCTCAACAAATTCTCCCAAATAGGTAGTTTTGTAGGAGGCGGTCATGCGTGCATCCGCAACAGAACCCGGATTAGACAGGCTCAATTCCAAGGCATCGTGCCATTGGCCGTTGGCATGGGTTTGTATCGTCAGGGCTGGGTACATTACGGCAACCACAATCGGAAATAAGATGCTGAAAGACTATGCCATAACCAGAAAACCAGCAATATAAGTCTTATAAAATGCGTAAAACCACTAAAATCAGCACTTTAATGCTGACTTAAACTGGAAAGGTGCTCCTGCGCCCACAAAAAAACCGGGCACCAGGCCCGGCTTTTCGTCACACCTGCGGGATCAGAAACAATCCAGCGGCATGTCCAGCGTGGTGCGATCAGCACTGCGCAGCACCTCTGCCAGCGCCAGCGGCTTGGGCAGTTCGTAGCGCAGGAAGTAGTCGCAGGCGTTGAGCTTGCCCTGGTAGAAGCTCGCCGGGCGCTCGCCGCCGTTCTGCAGGCCACGCAGGGCAGCCTGGGCCTGGCGCAGCCAGAGCCAGCCGACAACCAGATGACCGAAGCACTCCATGTACAGGTAGGCGTTGGCGAGGGCGCGATCCGGGTCGCTCTTCTTCATCGCCTGCAGCGCATCGGTGATGCCTTCGACGGTGTTGAGCGCGGTGCTCAGCAGCTCGGCGTTGGCTTTCAGCTCGGCGACGTTGGCGCACTCGGCCAGCGTGGCGCGGATGCGGGTCAGCAGGCTTTGGTAGAAACGACCACCGGCCATACTCACCTTGCGGCCCAGCAGATCCTGCCCCTGAATACCGTGGGTACCTTCGTGGATCGGGTTCAGGCGATTGTCGCGGTAGAACTGCTCGACCGGGTATTCGCGGGTGTAGCCGTAGCCACCGTGCACCTGAATCGCCAGGCTGTTGGCTTCCAGGCAGAATTGCGACGGCCAGGATTTGACGATCGGTGTGAGCAGGTCGAGCAAACCAGCAGCTTCTTCGCGCGCGGCCGCATCCGGTGCGTGCTTCTTCTCGTCAACCAGGGTCGAGGAGAACAGGCACAGCGACAGACCACCCTCAACGAAGGCTTTCTGCGCCAGCAGCAGGCGACGAATGTCGGCGTGCTGAACCAGCGGAATCATCGGGGTTGCCGGATCACGCTCGGCCAGACCACGACCCTGAGTACGCTCGCGGGCGTATTCCAGCGCGTGCAGGTAACCGGTGTAACCCAGCATGACCGAACCCAGACCCACGCCGATGCGCGCCTCGTTCATCATGTGGAACATACCGGCCAGACCATTGTGCGGCTCGCCGACCAGATAGCCGACCGCCCCGCCCTTCTCACCGAAGTTGAGCATGGTGGAGGTAGTGCCGCGGTAACCCATCTTGTGAATCAGACCCGCCAGCTGAACGTCGTTGCGCTCGCCGAGGCTGCCGTCGTCGTTGACCAGGAACTTGGGCACGATAAACAGCGAGATGCCCTTGGCGCCGGGCGGTGCATCGGGCAGCTTGGCCAGCACCAGGTGCACGATGTTCTCGCTCAGCTCGTGGTCACCGGCGGAGATAAAGATCTTGTTGCCACTGATGCGGTAGGTGCCGTCGTCCTGCGGAATCGCGCGGGACTTGATGTCGCCCAGCGAGGAGCCGGCGTGCGGCTCGGTCAGGCACATGGTGCCGAAGAAGCGGCCGGCCATCATCGGCTCGGCGTAACGCTGTTTCTGCTCGTCGGTGCCGTGGGCCATGATCAGGTTGCAGGCGGCGATGGTCAGACCGGCGTAGGCCTGGGTGCTGACGTTGGCGCCCTTGATCAGGCCGATACAGGTCTGGGCAACGGCTGCCGGCAGCTGCATGCCGCCACGCTCGTAATCCTGCGAGGCAGCCATCAGGCCGGTATCACGCAGCACGGCCAGCGCCTCGGAGACTTCCGGACGAATCACGACCTTGCCGTTCTCGAAGCGCGGCTCGTCTTCATCGCACAGGCGGTTGTGCGGTGCGAAGGTTTCGCTCGCGACCTTCAGCGCCAGCTCGATGGCAGCGTCAAAGGTATCGCGGCTGTGGTCTTCGTAACGCGGAAATTGGGTAAAACGCTCGATATCCAGCATTTCATAGAGCAGAAACGCGAGATCGTCGGTATTGATGATTTTTTGGGACACGGAAAATTCCTCTGGAATTTCTAGCTACAAGCGCCAAGCCTCAAGCAACAAGCCAAGCCCGAAAAGCGAAACCCGAGCATGGCCCGGGTTTGC
>CESO01326276.1_pt1 | contig 20879 bp, 13 predicted proteins | sample 356341 | NCBI WGS metagenome assembly CESO01 (sample SAMEA2621812, study PRJEB7988) | marine metagenome | biome: marine biome (ENVO:00000447); feature: deep chlorophyll maximum layer (ENVO:xxxxxxxx); material: "saline water (ENVO:00002010), including plankton (ENVO:xxxxxxxx)" | depth 35 m | reverse complement strand
GCCATTTTCAATAGTGTAAAAGCTGTTATTTCCTGAAGCGACCATATCAAAAACCCATTGAGCAGCGCTTAATCCTTCCGCTTTAATGAGCGCCAATCCTTTTTCTACACCAACGGCATCCCAAATTTGGAAAGGACCGTGTTCCCAGCCAAAACCAGCTTTCATAGCATCGTCAATTTTAAAAAGTTCTTCTGAAATTTCAGGAATTCTATTCGAAACATAAGCAAACATCGCGGCAAAATTTTTGCGGTAGAATTCTCCAGCCTTGTCTTTACCATCCACCAATACTTTAAAGCGATCTATCACATTGTCAATTGATTTTGTCAGTTCAAGCGTTGCAAACTTCGATCGTTTTTTATCTCTGTACTCCAGCGTGTTTAGGTCTAAAACACGAATTATTTTCCCTTCTTTTTTATAAAAGCCTTGTCCGGATTTACTGCCCAACCACTTATTTTTTATCATTTGTGTAATGAAGTCCGGCAACTTGAATAAATCGTGTGCTTCGTCTTTTGGGCAATTTTCATGAATACCATTGGCGACATGGACTAAGGTGTCTAAACCTACTACATCCACGGTTCTAAAGGTGGCTGATTTTGGACGTCCAATCACAGGACCTGTAAGTATGTCAATTTCTTCTACAGTAAGGCCCAATGCTTTCACTTGGTGAAATAAACTTTGAATTCCAAAGATCCCGATGCGGTTTCCAATAAAAGCGGGAGTATCTTTTGCAACCACAGAAGTTTTACCTAAAAATTGTTCGCCATAAGCATTTAAAAATCCGAGCACTTCAAGGTCTGTTTTTGGACCCGGAATGATTTCAAAAAGTTTTAAATAGCGCGCTGGATTAAAGAAGTGGGTTCCGCAAAAATGCTTTTGAAAGTCTTCACTGCGTCCTTCACTCATAAATTTGATCGGAATCCCAGATGTGTTGGAGGTAATAAGGGTTCCTGGACTGCGGTATTTTTCTAGGGCTTCAAAGACTTGTTTTTTGACATCCAAGCGTTCTACCACAACTTCCATGATCCAGTCCACATCTTTTACTTTAGAAATATCATCATCTAAATTCCCGGTATTGATGCGTTGAGTAAATTTTGTACTGTAGATCGGATTTGGTTTAGACTTTAGGGCATTTTTTAAAGCCGTATTTACAATTCGGTTTCTTACAACTTTATCTTGAAGGCTCAATCCTTGTACTTTTTCTTTGTCATTCACTGTTTTGGGTACAATGTCTAATAAAAGAACTTCCACGCCGATGTTTGCAAAATGACAAGCGATCCCACTTCCCATAATTCCAGACCCGATGATTGCAATCTTATTAATTCTTCTTTTTTTCATAGATTGTTAGAACTTTAAAATATTTTTTTTTCATGAATAAGTTGTAAAATTGTCTTTGAAACATCAAAAAAATGATTCAATTTCTCAGGGCCAATTTCTGTTTTTATTTTGTTGTTGAACATAAAAACACGTTGTCTTGAGTCTTCTCTTTTTTCCAATCCCAGGGTCGTTAAATTGATAAGAACACCGCGTCCATCATCTGGATTTCGGCTTCGCTTTATTAAACGCTTTGACTCCAATGTTTTTAAAATTCTTGAAAGACTTGTTGATTCCATGCCCATTTTTGGACCTAAGGAAGTAGAGGGGGTCCCTTTTTTTGGATCTATGCTTAATAATGTAAAAGCTGTAGCCATGGTTGCTTCAAATTTAGATGCTTCTTCATTGTACATTTTTTGTACGGCAAGCCAGGTTGTTCGCAAGACATAATCTATTGTTTTTTCTTTCATATCTAATTGGTTACTCAAATATATGAAATTTTATTATGCATGCATAGTAAATTGTAAAAAAATTATGCATGCATAGTATATATAAGAAAATAAAAGAGAATTAACTGAGACTAAAGTTGAAAAAGGGGGGTTAGTTGTAGATGTTTTCTACCAAGGAACTATAGATTTTAAGAATGACACTGCGTTTCATTTTCATAGTAGGGGTTAGATGTCCAGCATCTATCGACCAAGGATCTGGGGTCAATTCAAATTTTTTAATTTGTTCCCATTTCCCAAATCGAAGGTTGCAATTATCAACTTCTTGCTGAATACGCTCTTGAACTTCTCTAGAAGCAATCATTGAGTGGTTTGTTTTATCGATATTGAAACCTTTTCTAGAGATCCATTCAGCGACAAATTCAAAGTTAAGTTGAATCAATGCCGCAGGCATTTTTTGATTTTCTCCAATAACCATCACTTGTTCTATAAAATTTGATTCTTTGAGCGCATTTTCAATAAGGGTTGGGATGATGTATTTACCTCCCGAAGTTTTGAACATTTCTTTTTTACGCCCCGTAATTTTTAAAAATCCGTCAGTATCAATCTCTCCTTTGTCTCCTGTATGAAAGTAATCGCCAGTCATTACGGCTGCAGTGCGTTCAGGATCTTTGTAATAGCCCATCATGACATTTGGCCCCTTGACAAGCACCTCACCGTCTTCAGCAATTTTCACCTCTACGTTAGAAATGGGCTTTCCAACCGAACCAATTTTAAAAAATTTATTGGCCAACATCCCCACTGTCACAACTGGTGAAGTTTCTGTCAAGCCATAGCCTTCCATAACCATCATGCCAGAAGCACAGAATATTCTAGAAAGACGTGGATGTAAAGCAGCACTTCCAGAAACCATGGTTTGTAATTCTCCGCCAAGCGCAGCTTTCCATTTACTAAAAATAAGTTTTCGAGCAATTTTAAGTTGGAATTCATACCACCATCCATTGACACCATAAGGTTCGTAGCGCTCTCCAAGTGCAACAGCCCAAAAGAATAAATTTTTCTTAATTCCTTTAAGTTCTGATCCTTTGGCGTAAATCTTATTAAATACTTTTTCAAGTAGTCTGGGAACCACGCTCATGAGATTTGGTTTTATCTCTTGTGCATTGGTGCCTATAGTCTCTAAACTTTCGGCAAAATAGACCGTCACGCCAGCATGTTGGTAAATATAAATCAGCACCCGTTCAAAAATATGGCAAAGTGGCAAAAAGCTCAAGACACGTGATGAGCCTTCGATGAGAGGGAGTCTTGGTATACTAGCCAAAACGTTTTGTACAATGTTGCTGTGAGATAGCATGACTCCTTTTGGTTTTCCAGTAGTTCCAGAAGTATATATAATGGTGGCTAGGTCGGTTTCTTTAACCTCTTTTTTACGGGCTTCCACCTCATTTTGAGTTGAGGTATCTTGACCCATTTCTAAAAGTACGCTGTAGTTTTTACAGTCTTTTAATTGATCAAAACTATAAACATCTTTTAGTTCTGTGCTGGCCTTGACTTTTAAAACCTTATCTAGTACGTCTTGATCGGATACAAAGCAATAAGTGGCTTGGCTGTGGTTTAAAACATATTCGTAATCCTCTGATGAAATGGTTGGATATATGGGAATATTTTGTGCACCTACTTGTAAAATTCCAATATCAACAATGCACCACTCTGTGCGGTTTGTTGAAGATATGACTGCAATTTTATCATTTTTTTGAACCCCTAATTTTAGTAAGGCACGGCTAAGGGCGTTGGCTTTGTCAAGATATTCTTTGGTAGAAGTGTTGACCCATTCTCCATTTTTTTTACTGACCAAAGCGACCTCCAGATTGTGTACCTCTAATTGGTGGTAAGGAAAATCAAATAGCCGTATTATGTCCAACATTTTTTAAGCTTTAGTTACTCTGCAAAATAGGGATTTTTGAAAACTTAACAAATAAGATCCAAAAAATTATGATTCTTGTAAAGTAATGTTTAAAAATCTAAGATTTTTGTGTTGTATGTATCAATCCAGTGAAAAGCATTTTGAAAAGCTTCTAACCATGGGGATGCCGCATCGTTTCTTTCTGAAGGATAATAAGCCCAATTCCAAGGGAAAATAGAGCGTTCGATATGGGGCATGGTCACTAAGTGTCTACCTGTTGAATCACACATCATTGCGGTGTTGTAATCCGAGCCATTGGGATTGTGTGGATAGTCATGGTATGCATATTTTCCTACAATATTATACTTTGATTCTTCATAGGGCAATGCAAATTTTCCTTCTCCGTGTGAAATCCAAACCCCAAGGGTTGCGCCTTCGAGGGTTCCTAACATAACAGAATTATTTTTTTGTATCGTGACAGAAGTGAAAGCACTTTCGTGTTTTTGAGAGTTGTTGTAGGTCATTTTACCATGCTTTTCGTGCTCGGGGTTGATGAGGTCTAGTTCCATCCAAAGTTGACATCCGTTACAGATTCCAACAGAGAGCGTATCTTTTCGATTAAAGAATTTTTGCAGGGCTTTTTTTGCCTTTTCATTGTATTTAAAAGCACCGGCCCAACCTTTTGCAGATCCTAAAACATCACTATTGCTAAAACCGCCCACAGCGCCTATAAATTGAATATCTTCTAAAGTTTCACGTCCCGAAATTAAATCGGTCATGTGTACATCTCTCACTTCAAATCCAGCCAAGTGCATGGCGTTGGCCATTTCTCGCTCCGAGTTACTACCTTTTTCTCTAATAATAGCGGCTTTTGGTTTTACTTTGTGGTCATTAACTTCAGGAATTTTTCCATTGAAACTCACAGGAAAGCGATAGTTTAGAGTTTGTTTTTTGTAGTTGTTATAACGGGTTTTAGCAAGTCCATTAGCGGTTTGTTTGGCATCTAATAGATACGAAGTTTCGTACCAAAAATCTCTATAAGTTTCAATGTTTAAATTATATTCAGCTTGATGATTTTTTAGCTTTAGCTTTCCAGTTTCTGAAATGCTTCCAATGCGCATTGCATCAATTCCATTAGATTTGAAAATCGTTTCAACAGAAGTATCTTTGGCTTGAAAAACAATTCCAGAGTTTTCAGAAAATAATACTTTGACTGTATCTGCCTCTCCAAGAGATGTTAAATCAATTTCAGCGCCTAAACCATTGTCTGAAAAACACAATTCTAACAAAGTTGTAATCAATCCTCCAGAAGCAATGTCATGTCCAGCCACAATTTGTTTGTTTTGAATCAAATGCTGCAGGGTATTAAAAACACTTTTAACATATTCAGCACTTTTTATTTTGGGCGTTTGCTGTCCAATACTATTAAGTATCTGTGCAAATGAACTGCCTCCCAATTTGAAGTCATCCTGAGAAATGTTGATATAATATACAGGGCCTTGGTTGGTTTTAAATAATGGTTCTACAACTTTGGAAATTCCATTGCAATGGGCTGCCGCAGATATGACAACGGTACCAGGTGAAAGTACATCGCCTTCGGGATATTTTTGCTTCATTGAAAGAGAATCTTTTCCGGTTGGAACATTAATGCCTAATGCAATTGCAAATTCTGAAATACCTTTAACTGCTTCGTAGAGTCGGGCATCTTCACCAGGGTTTTTGCAGGGCCACATCCAATTTGCTGATAAAGACACGCTTTTAAGACCGTTTTCCAACGGCGCCCATATGATATTAGTCAAAGCTTCAGTAATGGCATTTCTACTGCCAGCAATGGGGTCTATGAGTGCTGAAATGGGCGCATGTCCTATGCTGGTCGCCACACCATGTTCACTTTTGTAATCCAAGGCCATGACCCCTACATTGTTAAGCGGGAGTTGTAAAGGTCCTACACACTGCTGTTTAGCGACTTTACCACCAACACAGCGATCCACTTTGTTGGTAAGCCAATCTTTGCAAGCAACAGCTTCTAATTTCAACAATTGCTCAAGATAAGATTCGAGCTGCATTTGGTCATATGAAATGGACTTATAATTTTTTTCTAATTTCTGGTCTTTTAAAATGGTTTTTGGAGAACTCCCAAACATATCTTCTAGGATGAGATCCATAGGCTTATTGCCATTTTTTTCAGATTGAAAAACAAAACGATGGTCATTGGTTACGGTTCCAACATTGTAAATAGGGGAGCGCTCTCGTGCTGCAATTTTATGAAGTGTTTCAAGATGTTTTTCAGCAATGACCAGGCCCATACGTTCTTGGGATTCATTTCCGACAAGTTCCTTGTCTGAAAGCGTGGGATCTCCAATAGGCAGAGCGTCTAAATTTATATGCCCTCCAGTGTCTTCAACAAGTTCCGACAAGCAATTGAGGTGCCCTCCAGCCCCGTGGTCGTGAATAGAAACAATAAAATTCTCCTCGCTTTCTACCATTCCGCGAATCGCGTTGGCAGCGCGTTTTTGCATTTCTGGATTGGAGCGTTGAACAGCGTTGAGTTCAATACCTGAAGAAAATTCGCCTGTATCTGCTGAAGAAACAGCCGCACCACCCATACCAATTCTATAGTTATCACCCCCTAAAATCACAATTTGATCGTCTTTTTTAGGAATGTCTTTAAGTGCTTGATCGGCTTTTCCATAACCAATTCCACCCGCCTGCATGATGACCTTGTCAAAGCCTAAACGATCGGCGTCTTCAGTGTGTTCAAAAGTGAGTACAGAACCACAAATAAGCGGTTGCCCAAATTTATTTCCAAAATCGGAGGCACCATTGGAAGCCTTAATTAAAATATCCATGGGTGTTTGGTATAGCCATGGCCGAGCTTTAAAACCATTTTCCCAAGGACGGTTATTAAATAAACGGGAATAAGAGGTCATATAAACGGCTGTTCCAGCAAGGGGTAGAGAGCCTTTGCCTCCAGCAAGACGGTCTCGAATTTCTCCACCAGATCCCGTCGCAGCCCCGTTAAAGGGCTCTACAGTTGTCGGGAAGTTGTGAGTTTCAGCTTTAAGTGATATGACAGACTCAAAATCTTTTGTGGTGTATGTATCTGGCACATCCGCTCTTTTTGGTGCAAATTGCTCTACTATGGGCCCTTTGATGAAAGCCACATTGTCTTTATAGGCCGAAACGATATTGTCAGGACTTTGCTTTGAAGTTTCTTTGATCATTTTGAAGAGGGAAGTGGGTTGTTCCTCACCATCAATTATAAAAGTCCCATTGAATATTTTATGCCGACAGTGTTCGGAATTTACCTGTGAGAATCCAAAAACTTCAGAGTCGGTGAGAGGACGCCCAATCTTATCACTTACTTTTTCTAGGTAATCAATTTCTTCATGACTCAAAGACAAGCCCTCTTGTATATTATAGGCCTCAATGTCTTCAATTTCTAGTATGGGATCTGGGGTAATTTGAATGTCAAAAATACCCTGATTCAAAGCTTTAAATTTTTCAGATATCATTGGATCAAATCCTTTGCTTACCTCACTTACGGCTTTAAATTTTTCGATTCTTATAATTCCATTAATCCCCATGTTTTGAGTAATTTCCACGGCATTGGTGCTCCAGGGGGTCACCATGGCCGCTCGCGGTCCAATAAACGGTCCTTGAATGCCAATCGTTTCGATTTTTGGCCGGTCTGCAAAAAGCCAAGAAAGTTTTGCAATGGTGTCTTTAGTTAGTGCTTCTGGTCCCTGTATAGCAAATACGCTGTTTTGAGCGTCTCCAAAGAAGTGAATCATGTCGTTTTAATCGTAGATTGTTAATCTCTACAAAATTAATTTTTTTAGGAGGAAATACGCGCCTTTTTAGAAGTGATTTTTAAGGATTATCCACAAGTTTTAAACAGTTAAATTTTAAAATATTAAAACCTCTTATTGTTTGATTATTTTTCGCGTCCAAGACTTTCTTATTGTGTGTAATTGAACAATATAAATTCCTGAATTTAGATTACTAATTGGAAGTGGGTTTGTTCCAGGATTCAGGCTGTAATTAAATACTTTTTTCCCTGTAAGATTGTAAATTTCAAGATTTACTTTTTCTAAAACATCAATAAAAAGTATGTTTCCTGTCAAAGGATTGGGGTATAATTTTATAGCATCATTTGCAATTTGAGATATACCAAGTGTTTGGGTGTGTGACCCTAAATCTTCACAGGTATTAATATCATCATAAATTGTCCATTCATTGATATTGAATATTGAGGAGCCCGCGGCCACATCTGCATTTCGAACCAGTGTTATATTTTTTGCGTAGTCACTATCGTCCCCAAGCGTTCCTAGGATGTCAATAAGGACTCCATTTTTAAATAAGCCAATGACATCGTTCCCATTGAAGCCGTTAATACTGTTGTTTAAATCGTCTTCTACATCAGTGCAAACAGCAGCGCTACCATGCATAATGACATAAACCCCTGTGTTCGCAATGCTTGCATTGTTCGGAAAACTGTAGCTGTTGGAATTCCATGTACTGCTGCCATTTGTGCTTAGCTTCAATTCATAATTTGATAAATTGATTGTGGAGCCTGAAAAATTAGCAATTTCTAAAGCCTTGTTAAAACTGCTACCTTCCATGTATTCTGAAAAAAAGAGATCTGGATTGCCACTGCTGCCACTTGTCGTGGTCTCACAAGCTTCATTGGATGGCAGGGAGCTATTGTTGCTGCTGTCTATTGCAACCACTGTATAGCAGTAATTGGTTTCTGGACTCAACCCAATAATTGTTGTCGAGGTTGTATTCACATTGGTGTAATAACTACCGTCTTTATAAATATCATAGCCACTTAACCCTACATTATCTGTTGAGGCATTCCAATTCAAATCAATACTGGTTGCAGTTGGATTTGAAGCCACTAAGTTAGATGGTGCTGTGGGGGCCTCAGTATCGTCTTCTGCGTTCCAAACAGCATTGACATATTCGGGGTGGTCCACAAAAGGATTGCGATTACCTTGATGATCGTAGTAAATAGCATCATTACGGTCTATTTCTTTCTGAGATACAGGGTCTAAGTTGTGCCATTCCAGTAATATATTTAAAAAAACCGTTTCAAAAACTTGATCACTACTGCCATTAAACATGGCATAACTACTCCAATTTGAAATTTGGTTCTGGTAGCGTGTTGCAAAATAAAAATGAATGCGGGCAATGTCTCCTTTGAATTCATCTATGGGTTCAAACACAGTTCCAGAATAACCACTCGAATAACCACTATTGAGGTTGTCTCCTAATTTAGACCCGTTTTGTGTTGGATTTGAAATGCCAGATTGAGAGGCCAGGTTGTTGTTATCCACACGTCCCATCGGAAAGTTACCACGAAATCCGTTGACCCTTCCATCAGTTGGCAACAGCGAGTGAGCATCTCCTTGCATTGGAGCATTTTCATTAAAAACGGATTTTGGAATGATGTGTTCTTTGTTGTAGCAATCACCCTCACCAGAGTAGTTTCCACATTCATCGTTGAAAGGTGAAAAATTATAGGGATCTTGGCCATCAGGGTTTTCTGAGTAGATGTCTAATATGGTGTTATTATTTTCGTAATAATTATCTAAGTCATAATTTCTAAAAAACCCATCAATAGCACTGTAGCCTTGGTCATTTTGTTGATTGATAATATTATATAGTTGGGTTTTTAAAACGTACCCATTACCAGTTGCGTTGTTGTAATAACCATTTGGAATTTGTGAAAATCCAAGATTGGTGCAAAGGACCAAAAAAAGTATGTAGTAATGTTTCATTGAATTGGTTTTTCAAGAAGCGCCATATAAAAACCATCATATCCACTCTTGTGTGCAAATATTTTTTTTTCTTTGATTAATTTGAATTGTCTCCCTTCTTCAGATGCTATAAATTTAGCTATTTGTTCTTGGTTTTCAGACGGCAACACAGAACAAGTTGCATACACCATTTTTCCACCAGGTTTTAACATCTTAGAATAGTCTTGTAATATGTGTTGTTGAGTTTTTTTTATTTTATCTAAAAATTCAGGTTTTAACTTCCATTTAGAATCTGGATTTCGACGTAAAACGCCCAAGCCAGAGCAGGGGGCGTCAATGAGCAAGCGATCCGCTTTTTCTTTAAGTTTTTTTATGGGTTTGGTAGAGTTAATCAACCTTAAATCAATGTTGTGTGCCCCATTTCTTTTGGCCCTCACTTTTAATTTTTTGAGTTTACTTTCGTAAATATCCATAGCAATGAGCGATCCTTTATTTTGCATCAATGCAGAAAGGTGTAGGGTCTTGCCACCAGCACCGGCACAAACATCCACCACTTTCATTCCTGGAGCTACCTCCAAAAAATCAGCTACCAATTGAGAGGAGGCATCTTGCACTTCAAACCAACCCATTTTAAAAGCTTCGGTTTTAAAGACGTTGGCACGTTCCACTAGTTTTAAAGCATTTGGGTAGCCTTTGATCTCTACGGTTTCAATATGCTCCGCACCTAGTTTAAGTTGAAGCTCTTTTTTAGAAGTTTTTAGTGTGTTTACCCTCAATATCACATCTGCTTGTTCGTTTTGTTTTGCTAATTCTTTGGACCAAACGATTTCCCCCAATTCTTTGATACCCAACGCATCTATCCAGTCTGGAATCGATTCCTTAATTTTTCGAATTTTACAGGCTTCATCAAAGCGGCCTTTAATTTTTCTAGCTGGTGTATTTTTAAAATATTTCCAGTCAGGCAATTTAATACCCCTAAGGGTCGCCCATACTGCAAAAAGCCGCCAAGCATCATCTCTACTGAAAGGTTCTTTAACTTCGGCAATTTCCGCATAAAGCCTTTTCCAACGAACAATGTCGTAGGTGGTTTCTGCCACAAAACCACGATCGCGGCTGCCCCAACGTTTATCGCGTTTTAAAAGGGCTTGAATAACTTTATCGGCATATTTATTATTGTTGAAAACTTCAAGGACACCATCAATGATTGCAAAGCATAAATTTCTGTGTAAACGCATCAATTTTTTCTTAGAATTACAAAGTTACACTTAATAAATGGTTTCTCGAATAGCAAAGGATTTGTTTCTAAATTAAACTTAGATATTTTTTTAGAAATCGTTTCTTTTATTAATCCAAAGACTGCATTAATACCAATTTGTGATACATGCCTTTTTTATCTAAAAGTTCTTGATGCTTGCCTTGTTCTACAATTTCCCCTTGTTTCATTACAATGATTTGGTCAGCATTTTGAATGGTAGACAATCGGTGTGCAATGACTATAGAGGTGCGATTTTTCATCATATTTTCAAGCGCTTCTTGAACCAAGCGCTCGCTTTCAGTATCCAATGCGGATGTCGCCTCGTCTAAAATCATAATGGGTGCGTTTTTAAGCACGGCCCTTGCAATACTTAAGCGCTGTTTTTGACCTCCTGAGAGACTGTTTCCAGCATCTCCAATGTTTGAATCAATTTCTCCTGGTAATTCTTTTACAAATTCCCAAGCATTAGCAACTTTAAGTGCCTCAATAATTTCATCATTTGTAGCATTTTCGTTTCCTATAAGTAAGTTGTTTTTGATACTATTATTAAATAAAATGGAATCTTGAGTCACCAGTCCAATTTGAGACCTTAAAGATTTTTTTGTAAACTTTTTTATATCGATACCATCAATTTCAATGCTACCCTCATTGACATCGTAAAAACGCGTCAAAAGATTGGCAATGGTAGATTTTCCACTCCCTGATTGCCCCACCAAAGCTACCGTCTGACCTTTTTTGACAGAGATGGAGAAATCATTTAAAACATTTTCTTTTTCGTATCTAAAAACAATGTTTTTGAGGGCAATCGATTTGTTGAATTCTGATAAAAATTTTGCGTTTTCTTCATCCGACATGCTATCTTCACTCTCTAATACTTCAAATACACGGTCGGCAGCTGCAATGCCATTCTTCACTTTATAAGAGGCTTTACTTATGGCTTTTGCAGGCGTTAATATGCCGTAGGCAAGTCCCATAAATCCAATAAATGTAGTGCCTTCAATTGCTTTTTCAATCAATACCAGTTTACCGCCATACCACAACAGTGCTGCAATGGTTACAATCCCTAGAAATTCGCTCAAAGGCCCTGATAAGTTGTTTTTATTTCCAATCTTATTGATTAATCTTAAAATCCGGTCTGCAGAGTTTGAAAAACGCTGTTTAAAGCTTGCTTCTGCATTATAGCTTTTTACAATTTTTAGTCCTGATAATGTTTCTTCTACAGTAGAAATAAGCAATCCTGATTCCTCTTGTGCTTTGAGAGATTGTCGTTTTAAACGTTTTCCGATGTTGGAAATTAAAAATCCAGAAATAGGAATAAAAAGTAGTACAAAAAGTGAAAGTTGCCAACTTAAGGTAAACATGACAATAAGTGAAAAAACGATTGTTAATGGCTCTCTTACAATGAGTTCTAAAATAATAAAGAAAGAATTTTGCATTTCATTAATATCTCCTAATATTCGCGCCATGATATCCCCTTTTTTTCTATTGGCGTAAAAGCTAACAGGAAGTTCTACAATATGTTTGAACATATGTTTTCTTAAATCTGTTAAAATCCCATTCTTTAAATACATGACATGTTGCATGGAAAGGTATCCAAAAAGATTTTTCAGAAAAAATGTTGCCACCACAACACCCACCACAATCAGCAATGCCATTTGACCATTGCCTGCATCTAATAGTGCGGTGATTTTAAAGTTTAAGCTGTCGTTAGCATAGTTCTTAAGGTCTCCAATGCCGTTCCAGACGGGTGCTTTTGTGACTTTCTGAGTTTTGTCAAATAACACATTGAGCATGGGAATTAATGAAACAAAGGCAAGGGTCCCAAAAAGCGCGTACAGTAGGTTGAATAAAATGTTTAAAACAACATGTTTTTTGTAGTTTTTTATAAAAGGCCATAATTGTAGAAGAATTTTTTTCATCTTATTCCAAATTCATTGCTTTTAAAATTTTATTAATTTTTACTTCTAGTTCTGATTCTGTTGACTCAAATTCTGAAGCAACTTTTAGCGCTTTATTAACACTGATATAATATTTAATTTTTGGCTCTGTTCCACTGGGCCTCAAAGCAATTCTACTGCCGTCATCTGTAGTAAAAATAAGAACATTTGCTTTTGGAATACTTATAGTTGAAGAAGTGTTTGTTGTGGGGTCATATGAAATTGAAGATTGGTAATCTTCAATTTTTATAACGCTTGAACCATTAATTTCAAGTGGTGGAGATGTTCGGGCTTCATCCATTATTTTTTGAATTTCCTGGGCACCACTTTTCCCTTTTTTAGTGATTGAAATAAGCCGCTCCTTAAAAAAGCCATGTGTGGCGTATAAATCAATTAGTTCACTAAAAAAAGAACTACCTTTAGCCTTAGCCAAGGTTGCAATTTCACAAGCCAGAAGGGTAGAAGTAACCGCGTCTTTATCACGTACAAAATCTCCAACCATAAATCCAAAGCTTTCTTCACCACCGCCAATAAAATCCATATTTGAGTATTCTTCTATCATCTTGGCAATCCATTTAAAGCCAGTAAGCCCAATTTTACAGTCCACATTGTAAGCGGCAGTTAACTTCGGAAGCATCGGGGTTGAGACAATGGTAGAGCCCACAAATTGATTGCCGTTAATTTTTCCATCTTTTTTCCATTGGTCCAATAAAAACTTTGTCATCAGCACCATGGTTTGATTACCATTTAAAAGCGTCAGTTCTCCCGATATATTTCGAACGGCTATACCCAGGCGATCACAATCAGGATCGGTTCCAATAACAATATCTGCATTAACTTTTTTAGCCAATTCTAAAGCCATTTTGAGGGCTTCTGGTTCTTCTGGATTGGGGGATTTAACAGTTGGGAAGTCCCCGTCAGGAAGTGCTTGCTCTTTAACAATGTGTACGTTTTTGTAACCTGCTCTTTTAAGGGTTTCGGGAACGGCTGTAATTGAAGTGCCGTGAAGTGATGTAAAAACAATACTTAATTCGTCTCTATTTTCTAATGAGTTTTGCTTGAGCACACCATTTTCAACGGCTGCTTCTATAAAAACATCATCAACATTAGAACCAATCTTATAAATTAAAGCATCATTTGCTTTAAAATTTATGTCTTTATAGTCTAAGTTGTCTATAACTCTTATGATTGCTTTATCGTGTGGGGGCACCAGTTGTCCTCCATCCTTCCAATAGACTTTATAACCATTGTATTCTGGCGGATTGTGAGAAGCTGTCAAGACAATTCCACATTGACAATTCAAATGTTTGATGGTAAATGATAATTCCGGGGTGGCTCTAAGATCTTCAAATAAAAAAACTTCAATATCATTGGCTGAAAATACGTCTGCTACAATTTTCGCAAAAGATTTACTATTGTGCCTACAGTCATAGGCGATGGCTACTTTTAATTTTTCTTCACTATATAATTGCTTCAAATAATCAGAAAGGCCTTGGGTATTTCTCCCCAATGTGTACTTGTTAATTCGGTTGGTGCCAACCCCCATAACGCCTCGCATTCCACCAGTTCCGAATTCTAAGTTTTTATAAAATCGGTCTTCTAATTCTTCGGGATATTCCTGAAGTTTGGTGATTTCATCTTTGGTCTCTTGGTCAAAAAAATCTTGTTGCCAATTTGAAATTTTGGATTGTATTTCTGAACTAAGGGATGACACCATTGGTTATTTTTTCCAAATTTAGTTATTTACAAAATTAAAGTGGTTTGTTTCACAAGATTATTTAGTTGTTGTATCTTCTGAGATTTGGTAGCGCTCTTTATGGCTTCTCGATTGTAAAATAATTTCACCCAAAAACCCAGCCACAAAGAATTGGGTTCCAATAATCATTGTTGTCAAGGCAATAAAAAATTCAGGCCGCTCAGAAATTAAACGTCCAGAGGGGTTGAAATATAATTTATCGACCCCTAGATAGGCTGCAAAAGTAAACCCAGTGATGAGCATTAATACTCCAAGGAATCCAAAAAAGTGCATTGGGCGTTTCCCAAACCTTGAAGTAAACCATATTGTAATCAAGTCCAAAAAGCCATTTATAAATCGTTCCATACCAAATTTTGTTTTGCCGTGTTTTCTAGGCTGATGTGCCACTATTTTCTCTGAAATATTTTTAAATCCAGCATTCGCTGCCAAAACGGGAATATAGCGGTGCATTTCTCCGTAAACTTCAATGGTTTTAATCACGTCTTTTTTGTAGGCCTTTAATCCGCAATTAAAATCGTTGAGCGCGATTCCTGATACTTTTCTAGCGGCCCAATTAAATAACTTAGAGGGTAAATTTTTAGCGAAATACCGGTCATAGCGTTTTTTCTTCCAACCCGATACCACATCATTTTTATTGTTTTTAATCATATTAAAGAGGCCAGGAATTTCCTCAGGACTGTCTTGTAAATCTGCATCCATAGTAATGACGACATCGCCAAAGGCCCTTTCAAACCCGGCGTGAAGTGCTTGTGATTTCCCGAAGTTCTTTGAAAAACGAATACCAAAAACAGCAGGATTTTTCACACAGAGGGTTTTGATAATTTCCCAAGATTGGTCTCGGCTTCCATCGTCTATAAAAATAAGTTCATAAGAAAATCCATTAGACTGCATTGTTTTTGCAATCCATTCGTGGAGTTCTCCTAAAGAATCTTGCTCGTCTAAGAGGGGTATAACAACTGAAATATCCATTGGAATTGGCATAAGACCCTCAAAAATAACGAAATTATGCTTTGTTTGTGTCCGATTTCTTTATTATTGCTGCTACAATGAGCCCTAACAATGAAATAAATGCAAGAAAGAAAACATAATTTTGTAGTTGAGTTGCAATTGAAAAATTATCTTTTTTACTGGCTTCTAATAATGTTTGTGCCACCAATTCTTCTGGTGCATTAAAGCGCTCCATAGATTCTTTTGTCACAATCAAAATTTGCTCGTTTAAATATGCAGCAGCATCCGTGTCTATGAAAGAAAAAATAGCAACGCTCACAAATGTGCTAATTCCAATTCCTAGTGCTACAGTTATAAAATAGTTAGAAAAAGCCCCCTTAAAGTCAATAAATCCACCGAGTGTACTTTTCGCCCTTTTGGCCGCCAATACACCAAATACGATCACCGTTGTCACACTCAAAAGGCTTACCCACCATTTGATCATCAAATCTAAATTCACTGCATATAATAATACGGTTATAAAAGATAATGTGGCACCTAAATAGAGGCCTAAATTAACGGAGTTTTGCTTTGTGGTTGGTTTCATATTTAAAAAATTTATAGTTTTTTATTTATTAGATGCAATTTGCTAAAAAATGTTACAGTACAGTCGTAGAAATAAAATTAATAATCTGTTGTGATATTGTAAAAAATAATTAAATTTGCAATTCGAAAAATCGAAATAAAGCATACGATGAAAAAAGGAGTCCACCCAGAAAATTACAGACTTGTAGCGTTTAAAGACATGTCTAATGACGATGTTTTTTTAACAAAATCAACCGCAGACACCAATGAAACACTCGAAGTTGAAGGCGTTGAATACCCACTTATTAAGTTAGAGATTTCTAGAACTTCACACCCTTATTACACTGGTAAGTCTAAATTGGTAGACACTGCAGGCCGTATTGATAAGTTCAAAACAAAATATTCTAAGTTTAAAAAATAATTTAGCAATCTATACAATATTAAAAGCCTTTCATCGTCATGAAAGGCTTTTTTGTTATTTTTACAAAAAATAATTTAGATGAATTATATTCTCTTTGATGGTCCCTTCCGCAACGCCTTATTGCCTTTTACTTACACAAGGCCGGTTGCAGACATTCGCATTGGGATTTTAACCATCCGTGAGAAATGGGAAACCTTTCTTGGTTTGACAACAACAACTGTCACAGAAGACTATTTGTCTAATAAATTTCCAATGGTAGAGTTTTCAGATAACACCATGATTAACGGATCTTACCTCCCTACGCAAGAGCTTGCTGATATGCTTCAGAACTTAAATGAAAATGAAGCTGTTTTTGACGGAGAGGTTGTTGTTGCTTTTAGGGTTTCAGACACTCAAGAAAGTGTTGATTTTACACAGTTTAAAATACACAGCTGCCCAGAGTCCGTACTTTCCATTAAAAACACTTGGGATATATTTCAACTCAATGGGGTTGCTATTGAGGCAGATTTTAATTTGATAACAAAAGACAAGACTTCACAACCTATACCAAAAACAGTAAAAACGCTGAACGAAGCCCATGTTTTTATTGAAGAAGGCGTTAACTTAAATCACTGTGTTTTAAACGCAACTGATGGCCCCATATACATCGGTAAAAATGCCGAAATTATGGAAGGTAGTTTGGTGCGTGGCCCTTTTGCGTTATGTGAAAATTCTACTTTAAAAATGGGAGCTAAGATTTATGGCCCTACAACTGTTGGGCCGCACTCTAAAGTTGGTGGTGAGGTCAATAATTCGGTCATTTTTGGTTATTCTAATAAAGCCCATGATGGATTTTTAGGTAATTCTGTGATAGGTGAGTGGTGTAATTTGGGTGCAGACACGAATACTTCAAATTTAAAAAACAACTATTCGGATGTGCGTCTTTGGAACTATGAATCTGAAAATTTTGCGAGAACCGGCCTCCAGTTTTGTGGACTGATGATGGGAGATCACAGTAAATGTTCCATCAATACCATGTTTAATACAGGAACTGTAGTAGGGGTAAGTGCCAATATTTTTGGCACTGGCTTCCCTAGAAATTTTGTACCCAGTTTTAGTTGGGGCGGCAGTCAGGGAATGAGTACCTATTTGACTAAAAAAGCGTTTGAAGTGGCTTCTGCTGTCTTTCAACGTCGAGGCTTAGAATTTACCCTGCAGGAAGCTGAAATTCTAGAGCAGGTTTTTAAAATAAGCAATAAACACAGGCCTGCTTAATTCTTTCTTACTTTTTTAAGTTCTAATAGATTGGTAGGATTGATCCCCAATCCCTCTATATTCTTTTGTGTAAATCGAACGACTTCATCATAAAATAAAACAGTGATAGGCGCCTCTTTCATTACGATTGCATCCATTTTTTTATAGAGTTCAATGCGTAGAGAATCATTGGTTTCAATCATAGCACCTTCATATATTCGATCAAATTCCTCATTTTTAAAATGGGTGTAATTGGGTCCATTGGGTGCAAAATTTTTACTGTAAAAAAGGGATAAATAGTTTTGTGCATCAGGGTAGTCCGCTACCCAGCTTGCTCTAAAAACAGCTGTTTTTCCATTGGCTTTTGCCGATTTTAAAGCCGATGCTGGCATGACATCAATACTTATGTTTAAACCAATATCCAGTAAGGCTCTTTGAATAAATTCACAAAAACTCAAATAATTCTCTGTTGTTGATAGTTTTAAAGAAGGGTTGGGGTTATTAGTTAGTCTTTTGTACTCAGTGACCAGTGCTTTAGCTTTCTCTGGGTTAAAATCAAAACCAATAGTTGGCTCAAACCCTGGTAACCCTCTTGGAATAAATCCGCCATTTGCAGGGCTTCCAATGTTATTTCTGAGATAGGTTATCATTTTGTTGCGGTCAAAGCCATAATTAAAGGCTTGTCTTAAAAGTCTACTTTGGACTTCGGGAATATCTGAATCCATATAAAAGCCTAAATATTCTGTGTTTAAATAAGGGCTTTTAAGCATATTTATACGTGGCTTATATTTTGCTTGAAGCTTCCCTTTCGGTGTTAGAATATCATCTTTATAAGCAGCATCTAAACCTGATATAAAATCAAGATTGCCTTGTATGAATTGTGAATATTCAGATTGTTTATCTGCTAAAAATGTGATGGCAATGGCTTCTAAATAAGGGAGTTTATTTCCCGCACTGTCAATTTCAAAATAGCGCTGGTTATTTCGAAAAACTAATTTGTTATTTTCAGACCATCGTTTTAAAAAAAATGGGCCCGTACCTATGGGGTGACTTCTAAAATCTGTTCCATAATATTCAATGATTTCTTTGGGTACAACGCTGCAATATTTCATGCTTAACAATCCAAGAAAAGCTGGAAAAGGATGTTTCAATTTAATTTGAAAGGTATGGTTGTCTTTGGCAAAAAAATCATCAACCGATGACAAAACCCAACCCCCAGGAGACGCGAGTTTTGGGTCCAGCAATCTTTTAAAACTGAATTCAAAATCAGCTGCTGTAACCAAACGTGTTTTTGTTGGACCAAATTTTTCATGGGCATGAAAATAAATATCTGGCCTTAAATAAAAAGTGTAAAGTGTTCCATTCTCTGAGATTTCCCATTGACTGGCTATACAGGGCTTAATTTTCATGTTTTGATCCAATTGAACAAGCCCGTTAAACAATTGGTGAACAGCCCAGATATTGGCATTGTCTTTAGCAAATGCCGGATCCAAACTGCTGATATTTTTGTGTTCATTGTAGCGAAATACTTGTCTATCTAAAGCCTTTTCATCCGAATGACTACAGCCCAATAAAAGAAACGCAGTTAGAACAGTAGCAGTGCTGAAATTTAATAAATTAAAGGGTTGTTTTGCCATTAGCTTGGTTCGTCGTAACTTTGTTTTTCTTTGTAAATGTACAAGAATGATTGCAACAAAAAAAGTAGCTTTTTACACTTTGGGCTGCAAATTAAATTTTTCAGAAACTTCCACCATTGCAAGAGATTTTCAAAACGAAGGCTTTGAGCGTGTTGATTTTTCTGATGTTGCAGACATTTATGTAATCAATACGTGTTCGGTGACTGAAAACGCTGACAAACGCTTTAAAACAATTGTTAAACAAGCGCTTCAGGTTAATGCAGATGCTTTTATCATCGCCATTGGATGTTATGCCCAACTTCAACCTCAAGAATTGGCAGATGTATATGGCGTTGATTTGGTGTTAGGGGCTACCGAAAAGTTTAAAATTACAGATTACCTAAATGATCTTTCAAAACAATCAGTTGGGTCTGTACATGCCTGTGAAATCGAAGCTGCTGATTTTTATGTTGGCAGTTACTCAATAGGGGACCGCACCCGAGCCTTTCTCAAAGTTCAGGATGGTTGTGATTACAAATGCACCTATTGTACCATTCCGCTTGCGCGTGGAATTTCTAGAAGTGATTCTTTACAAAATGTTTTAAAGAATGCCTATGAGATTTCAATAAAAGGGATTCAAGAAATTGTGCTCACTGGTGTGAACATTGGGGACTATGGCAAAGGAGAATTCGGTAATAAAAATCACCAACATACATTTTTAGAATTGATCCAAGCTTTAGACACGGTTGAGGGCATCAAGCGCCTTCGAATTTCATCTATTGAACCCAACTTATTAAAAAATGAAACGATTGATTTTGTATCAAAAAGTAATTGTTTTGTGCCGCATTTTCACATTCCACTTCAAAGTGGAAGCAATCTAGTCTTAAAGAATATGCGACGACGTTACATGCGAGAATTATATGAAGAACGCGTTGCCGTGATAAAACAACAAATGCCAGATGCTTGCATTGGTGTGGATGTTATTGTTGGTTTCCCTGGAGAAACGGAAGCCCTTTTTCTTGAAACATTTAATTTTTTAAACACATTAGATATTTCTTATTTGCACGTTTTTACATATTCCGAACGCCCCAATACATTGGCTGCATCCATGCAAAATGCAGTGCCCAAGACTATAAGAACAAAGCGCAGTAAATTATTGCGTGGTCTTTCCGTAAAAAAAAGAAGGGCGTTTTATGAAAGTCAATTAGGGTCAATTCGTACCGTTTTATTTGAAGGTGAAAATAAATCAGGATACATACATGGATTTACAGAAAACTATGTCAAAGTAAAAACGCCATGGAATCCCACACTCGTAAATACGTTGCATGAAATTGAACTTACTAAAATTGATGGCGATGGACTGGTTCGATTTGAATTTGTTCAAACGCTAGTGTCCTTTTAGATGCGAATGCCTACTGGTAACATTTTTTTATAGCGTCGATTTCTTTTGATAAACTTTGCAATTGGAGGGCTTGTTGGTACAACGCTGATGTTTTTTTCGCTAATATTTTCTAAAACAACTTTTATAAAATTTTCAGAAAATTCCTGAGAAGCCAAATGCTCTGGAATGTTGAGTTTTGTAAGAAAAATTTTTCGTTCTTGTTGTGAGTATTCAATGGTAGCCATATTGGTACCAATTTTTACTTCATACTGACGCAAAAAGGTATTGTCCACAAGATTTGAAGCTGTTAGCATAACAATAAGTTTGTATTTGTTGAAAAAAA
>CESO01062397.1_pt1 | contig 20901 bp, 17 predicted proteins | sample 356341 | NCBI WGS metagenome assembly CESO01 (sample SAMEA2621812, study PRJEB7988) | marine metagenome | biome: marine biome (ENVO:00000447); feature: deep chlorophyll maximum layer (ENVO:xxxxxxxx); material: "saline water (ENVO:00002010), including plankton (ENVO:xxxxxxxx)" | depth 35 m | reverse complement strand
GTTCCCGAGGCAATTATAGGGCTGACCTTGTTTGCTTTTGGGACTTCATTACCCGAGTTGGCAACCTCGGTTGTTGCGGCGATGAAAAAGCAGGGCGATATTATTGTCGGTAATGCAGTTGGCTCCTGTATTTTCAATCTTCTGGCAGTGGTAGGACTAGCGGGGATCGTTTCTCCTCTAAAAGGAGAAGGGGTTACGGTGATTCATCTTTCTGCTATGTTAGCCGTCACTGTTATTCTCATGCCTATGATGTTACATCGTATGAAGCTCGACCGTTGGGAAGGGTTTCTTTTGGTGACAGGTTACTTGGGATTCACAGTCTGGCTCATCATAGCTTAGAGGACTAAAACTCTTTTCTTTTTGCCGGGGGGAATTTACCCATCGGTAAAATTATCTTAGGAGGAAAACGGCAGGTTAGATTGCCAGCTGCTTGTTCAGTAAGTGGAAGGAGTGACTATGCTCGCTTGCGAAAATCAACCAGATGGTGTGGAATTGAGAGGTGATTGATTTGTTAGCCACATACGTCCACGATCTTGATCCCGTGATTTTCTCGATAAGTGAGAAGATTAAACTTCGCTGGTATGGTCTGTCTTATGTGATGGGGTTCGCGGCAGCTTACATAATTCTGCTCCGGCTTTCTCGAAAAAAACTCTGGCCGATCGACGAACTAAAAGTGGGAGACGCCGTCACTTACACTGCTATTTTTGGAGTGTTTTTGGGTGGGCGAATCGGCTACGTCTTGTTCTATATGCTGCCTAGCCCTGGCGGATTGGAAAGAATTTTAGAAGATCCGATTACTATTATTGCGGTATGGGATGGAGGGATGGCCTCGCATGGTGGAATTCTTGGTATTATGTTTTTCACTCTGTTTTACGCGTGGAAACACAAGTTGTCGTGGCTGGGAGTGGGAGATGGTTTCGCGATTGTTGCGCCACTTGGCATATTTTTTGGAAGAATGGCCAATTTTATTAATGGAGAGCTTTATGGGACGGTTACTGACGATAAGAATTGGTGGGCCGTGAGGTTTCCTAAATCGCTTTATGAAAATGGATACAGCGACCAGTTGCAAAAGGGATTGCAACAAGCTGCGGTAAGTAATGATGCGGCGGGAGAGTATTTAAGAGACCGGGTCAGGCTAGTTGGGGATTACGATGGCTATGACCTTTCCCCTCAGGCTTTTGAGCAGGAATTCCTTCCGATTGCTCGTGAAAATCCGGATGTTATGCAGGCCTTAGCTGATCATACCCCGGCAAGGCACCCTTCTCAGCTCTACGAGGGGATTCTCGAGGGCCTACTGATTTTCGCACTACTTTACCTGTTGCGTATGAAGTTTTCTAAGCTTTGGAACGGGGTGATTTCAGGGGCGTTTTTTATCCTTTATGCGATTTTCCGAATCGGTGTAGAAAATGTTCGTGAACCAGATTCAGAGAAAATAATCGGTGTGACCAAGGGGCAGTTTTACTCCTTGTTTATGATCGCGATTGGATTGGCTTTTTGGGCCTGGGCGTGGAAAAGTAAAAAATCGCTGAAAGATGATATTGTCCCCGAACGATTATAGCAGTCGGGTCCCAAGCTACGCAGTATGCTTGGCGATGTTCAACCCAATAAAAACACCCTGAAAACCAGTATTTTCATTGGGTTGATGAGATGAGTTATTTCCTGCCTCTGAATTAGCTCCAGTTGAGAGCTCCCTCCGCGCACCATTTTTGCTCCCCGAAAGATTTAATGGTGTGGCCCATTGAGTTGGCGAGCGAGAGAAGAAAGCGATTATGGGGGACTTTCGCGCCAACGTGGTGGAAACCTGGGTTTTTGGAGGCCTCCCCACCGACGATAACGATTGGAAGATCGTCGAGGGTATGGGAGTTGCCCTTTCCAAGCTCGTTCACCCAAACGATGGTGGTGTAGTCGAGCATGTTTCCAGGTTGTCCCGCTTCGGGAGTGTTTTTGAGGTTTTCCGCAAGATAGGCGAGTTGCTCTGCAAACCAGACGTTGATCTTCTCTAGCTTGTTTTGAGCTTCCTCGTTCTTATCTGGTTCGTGGCTTAACGAGTGGTGGCCCTCATTAATGTCGAGCCATCGCATACGAGCTTGTCCGACAGAGCGCATAAATTGAAGCGACCCGATCCGAGTCATGTCATTGGCCAAAGCATTAACTAGGAGATCAATCTGCATACGAGCCAACTGAGGGGTGTTGTCGTTAACTAGCTCAATGTTTGGGTCCAGCTCAGGTTCCGGGTGAGTCATTTCACCTGCTTGAGTAGTTGCTGAGATTTCGCGTTCCATTTCCTCTACCAGAGTCATGTGTTGCTCAAGTAGAATTCGGTCTTCACTAGAGAGGATCTTGGAGGCCTTCTTTAGGTCGGAGCCTAAGCTATCAAGAATGGATGCGTAGGCCTTCCGCTCTTGGGTCTGCCCGTAAAGCTTGTCGAGCATTTGGTAGGGATCATTTAAGGGTGCCAGAGGGCGATTAGAGCCTGCATAACACATGCGAGTCCATGGGTCGGCACGATCTGGAACCGCTACGCCAATTTCAAGGGAGCCATATCTTGTTCGAGTCGATTCGTTTTTCTGTAAAAAGTTTTTTATTTCTTGGTCAATCGAAATTCCAGATGCCCAGCCGGCGGGAGGGCCTCCGCCGCCTTGGATGTTTCCGGGGTGTAGGCGGGCTCCCGTTAGAAGACATGACATTCCACGCATGTGACTGTCTCCGTCACCACCCACGCGATTCGAAATCCCTTTTAGGACAGCAGTTTGGTCTTGGAAGCGAGCGAGAGGTGCGAGGATGGGCGATTGCGATAACTCTCCCTTCTTGTCTGGCCAGAATTTAGCTGGGAGGGTGCCATTCGGGGAAAACATAAAAATGAGACGCTGTTTTCTGCCGGACGCCGTCGACGCACCAAATGATGGAAGCCCCGATAAAAAGGGAAGAGCGGCTGTTGTAATACCCAACTCGCGGAGAAAGTGACGTCTCTTTGTCATAACCTATATTGTTCTTACGGCTTCTTCCGCAGATTTCTACCGATAAATTTTTCTTTGGTTTTTTATTCTAGCGCTTCGACGTGCGCCTGAACTCCGGCGGCAAGTCCTTCAAGCGAGTATCCACCTTCTAAAACAGAAATGAGACGGCCATTGGAAAATTCCTCAGCGATTTTCCTGAGCCAATAAGTGAGAGTCTTATAATCCTCGTCGAGAAGACGGAATTTTCCAAGTGGGTCGCCAAGCCTCGAGTCAAAGCCTGCTGAAATCATTATGAGTTCAGGACTGAACTTTCGCATCGCAGTGAGAAACTCCCCGTTAATCTTATCACCGATTTGACTCATGTCGGAGCCGGCAGGGAGGGGGGCGTTTAGGTTGAATCCACGACCTTTTCCACTGCCTAATTCTTCGAGCATTCCAGTGCCTGGATACCAGGGTGATTGGTGAACGCTGCAGAATAGGACGGTCTCGTCTTCATAGAAGATGTCCTGTGTTCCGTTCCCATGGTGGACGTCCCAGTCTAGAATGGCGACCTTACCTACGCCATACTTTCGTTGGGCGTAGCGGGCCCCTACGGCAATATTGTTGAAGATACAAAATCCCATGCCGCGATCGGGTGTCGCGTGGTGTCCGGGGGGTCTGACAGCGCAAAAAGCTCTTTTCGTATGAGAGGACTTATCCGAATAAATTTCGTCGACTGCCGCGCACACCGATCCCGCAGCATGGCTAGCCACAAGCCAGGAATCAGGACACACGACAGTGTCCCCAGTGGAGAGTTGATCAACTTCAGATTGTATCTCCTTTTTAGCGAGCGCCACGTAGCGTTCGTGGTGAACGGCAGTGAGGTCTTTAAGAGAAGCGGTTCGCGATTTGATCCTTCTTAATCTTGCGGAAAGGCCTGAGGCCTCGAACATTCTCGTAATTGAGAGGTAGCGGGTGAAGTGCTCCGGATGCTCACCGGTGATGTGGCGGGTGAAGAGCTGGTCTAGAACGAGAGCTAGTTCGGGTTGTGGAGAGCTAGTCATTAGAAAGCTTACCTCGGTATGGTTTCTCTTGTCATAGTGATAACGATATTCCGGATGTGGAAGTCGTTACTCACGAATTTTTTGTGAAGAGAATTCATGGTTTTTAAACCGTAAGCATTAATTGGTTGCTGGATGAGATGATGGAAAAGATGCTTTAAAAAAGCGCGATGGGCCCCGGTTGATTCTACCGCGAGGCGCGCTAGATCAATGGGGCCAGTGATTTTGACCATGGAGTCTTCAGGGGTAGGATACTCGCTGACCGTGTTTATGGGTCTGTTCTTTTCATGGGTTCTAAAACGTCCGGTTGCGTCATAGTTCTCGAGGCTGAACCCGATTGGGTTGATGATTGAATGACACGCCATACAATCGTCATTTTTCGTCAGATGCGTGACCTTTTCACGCATCGTAAGGTCCGGTTTGAAATCAGTATCCTTGAATTCAATTGCGTTGGGAGGGGGTTTAAGAAAACGTCCTAAAATATTGCGGCTTAAATAAACTCCCCGGTGAATTGGAGATGTTTGTGTATGATACGAAAAGGCTGTAAGGACGTAAGGGTGGGTAAATAGCCCAGCCCGTTTTTTGTCAGGAGTGAGAAGTGGTTTGAAGCTGTTCAGCGTTGGGGCTGAGACATTATAGAAATTCGCGAGTCTTTTGTTTAAATAGATTTTGTCTTCTGTGAATAGTTCTCGGTAATCTGATCGCTCAGACCACATGACGTTTTCGATGAAAAGATCAAAGGAAGTTCTCAAGTCAGCAATCATTTGTTGATCGAAACCAGGGAATAATTTGGAGTCTTTTTGAAGATCTTCTTTTTCTGAAAGACTGAGCCAATGGTAAAAGAAGGATCTGGTTTTTGCTTTAGTGCGGAAATCAGTCATCATCCGAGCGAGCTGATTGTTAATTTCAGTTTCCTTGCCAAGGCGTTTTTGTTCTGCAGCTTTCCAGAGTTCTTTGTCTGGGACCGAGTCCCAGAGTGAGAGGGCTAAATGGGCAGCCACAGAGTAATGATCAGGCTTTCCGTCAACCCCTCGATTGAGTGATGGATAGAGAAAGTAAGGAGAGGTAAGGATCAACATGAGAGAACGACGGGTCGCGGTCTCGGAGTCTTTATCTGCATCAAAAATATCGTCGATATAGAGCCTTTTTTGAGCAGGCGAGAGGGGGCGTGCAAAGGCCTTCGTTGCAAAGGTAATGCAAAATGATCTCAGCTTACGGTCGCGCTGTTTGTCTTTTGAATTAGTTTTGGCGAGCACATTGATGTCGTTGTAAATTTGACGAGCTGCTTCTATTGCGGCCTTTGCGACCGACTCCTTCCATGCTTTCGAGATTGAGGAACCTCTTTCATATCCTGAAGAGGCATCATCAGGTGGAAAGGGAGTAGATATAATTGCAGCGGTTGGGGCGCTTTTGGTAAAAAGTACGCGTGTGGGAATGGGCTCCCATTCACCGTGTGGCGGTTTCCATTCGATTAGAAGTGAGGATTTCTTTTCTTTGTATGAGACGAAGTCGATGTAGATGGGGATTGGGTGTCCACCTAGTAAGAAGAGAGAAGCTTCGACTGAACGCATTTGATTGCCAGAAGACACCCAAGCATCAATAAACGCGGTTTTTCTGTGAGTCTCTCCACCGTAAAACTTTTCACGTTCCATTTCGTTTACAAAAACTCGTACTCCATTCGGAGTGGTTGCTCGAAAAGAGTATCTTCCGCTTTCCTTTGGTAGAAGTGAACCGGTCCAGAAGATCGCGTGAGCTTTGGGATCTATGCCATCTACCCCATGATCCTTTTCGATGTCAAAATCGACTCCGAGGTCGATACGCTTTGCGAGATTTTTCTTGCGATCATCCATTTTTTCCTTGTGGTAATAGTGACCAAGTAGCCCATTTTCAGTGCCTAATTCAGGTCGTCCTCGAAAGGATTGAACAATGTCAGTAATTGCCCTGCGATGTTGATGCTGTGTTCGTCGGAGTAAGGTTTTCCGCGCCGGTTTTATCTTCGCTTGAGCCTCCGGAGAGTAAAAAGCGGCATGAATATACTGGGCTACTAGATGGGCATCTTTATCGACCACGGCATCCTCGTTTTCCTCAGGCATCGTTCGGTGGATATACTTCGCGAGGGATGTAATTGACTTAGTACCCACAAGCGACTCGTCATATTCGTCAGCTACTCCTTGGCCCTTGTCGCCATGGCAAGAAAGGCAGTGTTTTGCATAGATTTGTGCTCCCCGATCACCGAACGCTGGTAGTGTGGCGAGAAATCCCAAAATTAACCAAAAGCGCATGAGTTAGTTACGGAAGGAGTGGTGAGGTTTTTCAAGAAGCGCTTGGAGCTTTAGTCTGGGCGCAGCAACTTTTTGACATATTTGGCAAGTAGGTCAGCCTCAAGGTTGACCCGTTGTCCAATGCTTGCTTCGTTGAGATGGGTTACCTTTAAGGTGTGTGGTGTGATCCAGAAAATGGCCGAAGTTGGAGTGAGCTCAGCAATTGTAAGAGAAATCCCATCGATGCAAAGCGAGCCTTTATCGATGCAAAGTGTGTGCACTTCTGCTGGAAGAGCGATCTCGAGTCGATAGTCGTGACCCATTGGCGAGAGGTCGCTGATGATTCCGATGTTATCAACGTGCCCTTGCACGAAGTGGCCACCTAGGCGTTCTCCAATAGCAAGGGCTCGTTCCAAATTGACTTTTTCTCCTTCTTGCAAGTCACCAAGGGAGGTTACTTTGAGTGTCTGGGCGAGGATGTCGAAGCGAACCTTGTCTTCAAGTGAGGCTACGGTGAGGCAGCAGCCATTGATTGCGACGGAGTCACCTAAACTCAATTCGTCTCCGAAAGGAATATCTAAAATGAGTTCGGCTTGCGCTCCTTTTTCGATTAGGGATGCAACAGTGCCAACAGCTTCAATAAGGCCGGTAAACATTTCAGTGGGCTTGTTCGGTTTTAGCTGGTTTGGGATCCTCCTTCATTCCCGAAGATGGGAAGAGCATAAAGCAAGCACCCATAACGATAGTTGGAATGATCGCGGCCTTGGCAAGCCCACCCGGAGAAACACCACCTTTAAAATAGCGGCCAAGGACTGATTGCCCTGCAGGATTTGGTGCGTTGGCAATCACGGTTAAACCACCTCCTGTAACTGCGCCCGCGAGAACCGCATATTTTGACATGATGGGCAAGTCCGGGGCTTGGGACGCAAGGTAGGTTATGGCAGCATTATCGTTGAAAGCTGTGAGGACGGTAGATCCGATCATAAGAAGCCATTGGTTGTCTATTGAGGTGAGTAGAACCGAGATCCACCAGCCTTGGCAGCCGCCGTGTATAACGAGACCCGCAAGAAAGAATCCAACAAGAATCGGACTCTTCATATTGACATCGTTCTGGTGATGGCCGGTAGCCTGAGTAAACCCGATAAAAAAAAGGAACCCAAAGATGAAGACCATTTGGTAGTGTGCCGTTAGAACTGTAAAAGCAAGAAAAAGTAGGTGGACGATGGTGATCCATGCGGGAATAGGATCTTCTCGTTCTACCCAACTTGCTGGCATGTGGGTGTCACGGTTTTCTTGATACCCCATGGTTTTGAATTCTTTCTTAAAGATTGAAAAATAGAGGGCATTGGAAATGACTATGCCCACTACGGCTTTCCAACCAAAATTGAGGAACATAAAGTCCATGCCGAAATTCCATTTGCTGGCAATCATTAGAACGGGTGGGGCTGCGAAGTGAGTCAGTGTTCCGCCTACGGAAATGTTGACAAAAAGCAAACCGAGTGTGGCGTAGGCAAACTTTTTGGAGGGATTAAGATCGAAGAACTTTTTAGCAAGAAGCATGGCTGCGATCGTCATGGCAGCAGGTTCGGTGATGAATGATCCAAGAATAGGTGTGATCGTTAGAGCTGCGAGCCACCATGCGGCAGGTGTCCCTCCAAAGATTTTAGCGACCTTATCGACCATGGATTCTGCGAAGCGAACAACAGGCCGTGTTGCTGCGATGGCCATCACGATGACCACAAACATGGGCTCCGTAAAATTGACATCTTTACCGATGTAGTATTCGAGTTGTTTGAAGCCAGCCATGACTCCGTTTCCGTCTTGGATACCGAAGAACCAGAGAATAGAAGCGCCAAGGGCGATGACCCAGATCCCAAAGATAGCTTCAACTTCTCCTAAAAAGTGAAAGAGGTTGGCTTTGAAGGATACATCGTCTTTGGCATCATCATGAGGTTTTGCGTCGGCTGTTAAACCAAGTTCCTCGATCTTCTTTTTATGTTCGTGCTCGTGTTTGTGAGCCATCTCGATGAAGAAGCCGCTTAGGAAGGTGTGTATAATGGCACAGAGAAAGATGATAGACGCGATAAGATTAAATCCATCTTGTTGCCCTGCCCGGTATTTGAGCTTTTCCCAGATGCCCCAGTCTTCGTTAGAATTTTCTATCCCCTCGTATTTAGCCAAAGGAAGAGGGAAAACTGCGTATTGATCCTTATCGAGAGAGTAGTTCTCTTTTGCGTAGGTTGGTTTGTCTTCGGCAGCAGCGGCGATAGCCCCTGAAAAAACAAAGAATAAGGAAGCGAAAGCAATTGGGAAGATGGTGAGGAGCTTCACAGACGTTGATTTTAGCCTTAGCTGAAGTCTCGGCAAGTAAAACGGTTGCTAGTCCGCTGATTTAATTTGCTCTTCTATGATTTTTAATTCTTTAAGGATAGCTTGGCCTTCAGGAGATTTTTCAGCAAGCGACCCTTGAAGTTCCTCAATTTGCTTTTGGGATCTTGTGATACGATCTTGGGCCTCACGGATTTCTGGGAGCTCCTGGCTGAGGCGCTCGATCTTAGTCGAGATCTCGATAATCTTGTCAGATGACTGCTTGATTTCAAAATCCCGTTTTCTGGTGCGAGCCGAGAATTGGTTCTGCTGCCAAAACGCAAGATCCTTACTAAGCTTTTGAAGGCTGGGATGGGTGTTTCGAATATTTTGGAGGTCAAGGTAGGCCTGTTGTTGCTCCGTGATGATGATCTTTAGGTCACCAGTTGGATCAAGTTTGTCCGTAGCCACAAGGGTTTTCAGCTTTTTTGATAGCTGGTGTTTTTTATTGAGAAGTCCTGCTATTTCCTTACTGCGGCTCGATGAAATTTGTGCTTTGGGAGGTGTTGGGGCGGGCTTTGTTGCCTCGTCGGATTTGCATCCGGTGAGGAATGAAACCAAAATCAAGGCAGATAAAACTCTCATGGATTAAGAAAAGCATGTTTTGTCAGTCATTGCCACCCTTGGGAAGCTATGGTTTCTTGTTTTTTAAATGTCGGGCCGAAAGATTGTTAGCTACATTGATCAATTACTTTATCATAGCTATTATCGTACAAGCGCAGTGGCTGATTTTGTGCGTCAGCGAGTGGGTTCAGGGGCTTGGCTTTTGATACTAGGTGGGGGTGCTAGTGTTTTTTTGGGTGCAAATGTTGATGAAAGTCTTACCGCCATTCTTACCCTTTTGATCTCGTCATTGCTTTTATTAAGCTTTGTCTGGGCCTGCCTGAGGCGAGCAAAACTATCGGTGGTGCGGGTTTTGCCTTCCAGTGGGGCAGTTGGGGAAATCCTAAGATACAGGATTTCGGTTCGAAATGAAGGGAGTCGGGCGGTGAAAGAGATGTATCTTTGCGAGGCCGCAAGTGATTGTCGACCGAGCCAGTGGGAGTTTTTTCATTTAAAGGAACCGGGTGAGAGTGGTCGTAATTTCTTCGACCGAGCTTTTCGGTTTTATCGCTGGAAGTGGTTGATGGATAGAGGTGGGGCTTGGAAAAGATCAGGGCGATCAAAGTCACTGGAGCTTGAACCGGGAGAGGAGAAGGAGATTTATCTTGCTGTAAAACCTCTTCGCCGTGGGTGTATCAAATTTAATGATATTCGTGCTGAGCTCCCGGATCCTTTTGGTTTTTTTCAGCGTTGCCGTCCGATTTTGAACGAAGAAGAAGAGGTGTTGATAACCCCCCAAAGATATGACCTTCTCAATTTAGATATTGAAGGGACTTCTGAATTAATGGCCGGTTTGGATACTTCTTCAATCGTAAGGGGTGAGGGGGGGCAATTTATGGGTCTTCGCGAATATCGGGAAGGAGATTCGCTTCGCAGTATCGATTGGAAAGCTTGGGCGCGCACAGGGCACCCTATCGTGAAAGAGTTCGAGGAATTACGCTTTCCCCGCTATAGCGTGGTGCTCGATACGAGTCTGAGGGAAACGGGACCTGAAATGTTTGAAAAGGCCATTTCGGTTGCGACTTCCTTTGTTTCGATGATTGAGAAGACTGGCTGTCTGATGGATCTAATTTTCATGCATGAGGACCCGCAGATTTACACTGCGGGGGGTGGCTTGGCACGAACTAATGATCTCATCGGGGCTCTCGCTCGGGTCGAGGGAATCGATGATGGTGAGTATGAATCTTTGGGGCGATTGATTATCAAAAATGACAACGAACTTACTACATGTGTGGTGGTTCTCTCTGGGTGGTCTTTGGAGAGAAGAGAATTTTTGGAACGATTACGAGGAAGCGGATTGGCTTTGATCATTTATGCCATCGGCGAAGGGAATCCTCCAGAAGATGCGTTGCTCTGCAAAGTAAAATGGGTGAGGTGTGACACTATCGAGAAGGACTTAATGACAAGATGAGAAGAGAGTCTGAGAGTAATATGTTATCGGCACCACCTCGTTTGCTTTTAGGTGTCGCTTTTTTGTTTTGGGGTGGAATGCATGATCAAGCTGTGGCGGGGTTGATTGCTGCGGTTCTGATTGAGGGGCGTTATTGGGTTAATCTTCGTTGGGACTTCACAACTAAAGCCTTCGCAAGATCTTGGCAGTTATCAGTGGTCATTCTAATTCTATCAGCTCTAGCTTTGCTGCAGAAAGATGATTTGAAAGCGATCGATTTTCTGAACCTTTTATCGTGGCTTCCTTTCATAATGTTACCTCTAATTCTCACTCAGCAGTATGTGAGGAAAGGGGGGGTTCCAATGGTGACTTTTTCTTTTATTGCGAGGCGAAAGGCTGCGATCGATAGAAAGGCGGGACGTCAAGTAGAGACGAATTCAATTCACTTAGGCTATCCGTTCTTATTTCTAGTCATGATTGCAGCCGGAATGGGAGTAGGCTCTTTAAGATGGGTAGAGACAATTGAATTTCGTTATCCAGTCGGCGTGGTGATTCTTTTGGGTTGGGCGATTTTCACCCTTGATGGCCGGCCGATTCGCCAGCGCGCATGGATAATTGCTTACCTTATTTCAATTGTCATGACGCTTGGAATGTTATGGAGCGTTTTGAAGGTCTATGATCATTTTGTTAAGGGTTATGCTATTAGTGGAGGGAGGGTGACTTCCACCCAGCAAACCCAGACTTCGTTAGGCAGAATTCGCGAGTTACAACTCAGTCATAAAATAGAGTGGCGATATTTTCATGGAGATGGGCAAACGCCAAAGCTGTTAAAGCTTGGCTCATACAATGAGCCATTGGGGGATATTTGGCAGGCTCGAACTCGAATTCCGGAACTTGCAGAGCAAATTCCAGACGGACGGAAATTTACAGGTGATTTTGAGATCCTTCTCCCCGACGGTGAGGATACATTTCTCTTTGTGGACGAAGAACGGGAGCGGCGTTATGACATCGAGGGTCGGATAAGAGGACTGATTGAAGATAAAGGATTGATCCCTCACTTTGGTAGGACTAATCGTTTTGAAGGAGTTCCCAGTGAAATCGTGGCGGTAAATTCAATGGGCTCGGTTAAGATGTTCGGGGTGAATCGTGGAGCGATAGACGCTAAGATCCAAGGGGGTTCCGAGATGAAAGAAATGCGGCTAGATCCAACCGATTTGGATTTGACCTATCCAAAGGCTGAAGAGAAAGGGCTTGAAGAATTCCTCAAGGGGATTGGACTAAGTTTTCCTGAGGGAGGTCGACATCCTACGAGAGCTTTGGCTAGAAAAGTTGGCAAAGAGGCTGGGCCGCCAGATCTACCCATCGAAAAGTTCCGTGATATTAAAGCTAAAATTGCACGGGCATTCTTTGACGTTGATAAGTTTGAATACAGCCTTTTCTTGGCCGGTAATGATAGGAATGCCCCAATCACTGAATTCTTAAAAATTGATAGGAAGGGTCACTGCGAATATTTTGCAGGAGCAACTGCGATGCTACTGCGAAGAATGGGAGTTCCATGCCGCTACGCCGTTGGGTATTCATTACATGAGAGAGGATTTGAGGCGCAGGAATGGATTTTGAGAGGGCAGCATGCCCATGCATGGGTCGAGGCTTATGTCGGAGGCACCTGGGTAAATGAGAGCAATGGGGACGTTGACGTATGGAGGTGCCGTGGCGGAGAGTGGGTCGATGTGGATTTAACTCCACCTGATTGGGTGAATTTCCAGAAACCTCATTCATGGTATCAAGTGTGGTATGACTGGTTTCAAGATTTTCGCACAGGTTTAGAACTGTGGCTAAATCAGTCTGGCGTCTTTGATCGGATTTTGAAGGGGGTGGTTCTGGCCGGGATTTTTTTGCTGATATTCGTCATTTATCGGTTGGTCTTGACTAGGAAGCGGGAGAGTTCTGATAAGTGGGAGCAATCTATTCGGGAGAACGGATTACTAAAAGATTTTGAAATGTGGCTTATGAAACGAGTTGGAGAGCGTCCTCGGTCGATGCCTATGGCAACATGGTTACGTCGCTCGTTACCTTCTGGCTGTGATGAGTTTGTGCTGCTTTATGAGAGAGCCGTCTTTGGCGCTAATGATAGCGGAGTGAGTTTGGAGGCCTCAATTCGGATTGTGAAACAACTTTGGAAAGATCACGAAAAAACCCCAGGGACGAAAGACGTCCAAGGGGTTGATTGATTTTAAGATCAGAAATTTTAACCTTTAATTTCTGCGTTGTAGAAATCCTGCCAATCTTCAAGGTTATTGAGATTTACAGCGTCGAGGATCGCGCCGGTATCGGCGATGCCAACAGACTCGAGGATGGCGGTGCGGGTTGCGTCGTCATGGTTGTAACCTACAACAGCAGCGTTGTGTGTATCGATCGCCTCATTGTCGAGGGAGCCTCCTTTTTGGTCGAGGATCCATTGTTCACATTGGGTGTAAGAGGGTTTATTCTCTTTGATATAGGCTAAAAATGCATCGCGCTCAATGCCGAGTGCGTCGAGAGTCATCTGGTCAAAGCCAGCACCTGCAGCGGGATAATCGCTGTGGAGCTTGCCGGCAGCGTCAAGAGAAGCTTTTTGCCAGAGACGAGGAAGGTGAAGCACGCCGAGAGGACCTGCGATTCCGGAAGTGACGAGAGGAATGATTTGGCTCATTGCTTTAGTAGTTTTATGGTTTCAATTAATAGAGAGCCGAAAAAAGTAAGCTCTCCCACAAGTTGTTAGCTAGAGGTGCCTTGTATAGCAAATGCTAATTCGAAGGAAGTTCTCAACCAATACTTGTTTTTTGAATAGTAGCAGAGTTTTCTCATGGAAACACGATGTCTGCCGGATTTTCTATCGAATCACTGAATAAAGAACAGCGTGAAGCTGTATTGGCCCTCAATGGACCAGTTCTTATTCTGGCGGGTGCTGGAACAGGTAAAACGAGGACTGTAAGTTGTCGGATGTCGGCTCTCTTGGAAAATGGAGTAAAAGCTGAAAATGTTCTCGCGGTGACGTTTACCAATAAATCAGCGGCGGAGATGGCAGAGCGCGTCATGGGAATGGTGGGCAAGAAACGAGGGAAAGCTTTAACTGTTTGTACTTTCCATTCGCTCTGCCTGCGCATCCTTAAACGAGATATTGAATCTCTTGGCTATAGGAAGAAGTTCGCCGTGATGGCTGGAGGAGATCAGACAGGAATGATTCGCCAGCTCATTGTTCGGAAAGGAGGGCGAAAAATAAACTTAAAACCTGGTGAGGTTATGAGCGAAATTTCAAAGGCGAAAAATGCTGAACTGCCTCTTTCAGGAATCGAGGATGATCTGATTGCCGAGATTGCGGTAGCTTATCAAAATGAGCTACGGGCTCAAAATGCGGTTGATTTTGATGATCTTCTTCTTCTGGGGGAAAGGGTTCTCCGTGAGTATCCTGAGGTGCGCGGATATTGGCAGGATAGGTTCCGCTATGTAACAGTGGACGAGTTTCAGGATACTAATAGTCTGCAAATGAAGTTGCTTCAGCAATTAGTTGGCGAGCCTTACAATATTTGTGTGGTGGGTGATGATGATCAGTCGATTTATGGATGGAGGGGCGCGCAGGTCGCTAATATCCTCCAATTCGAGCGATTTTTCCCCAATCCAAAAATTATTCGGCTTGAGGAGAATTATCGAAGCACTCAGGCGGTTCTGGAGGTCGCGAATAGCCTAATTCGAAATAATGTGGGGCGGCGTGAAAAGAAATTAAGACCGACGATACCGGGTGGTGATTTGGTCCGTCTAGTTTCTATGCCGGGTGATCAAGAGGAGGCAGAATGGATTGTCTCCGAAATTGTGATGCAACGCGAGGAAGGACGGGTTTTGGAAGATTTCGCCATTCTTTTTCGTACGAATGGTCAAATTCGCAAAATGGAGGAAGCTTTACGAGAGGAGAAGATACCTTACCGGATGGTTGGAGCGCAAAGTTTTTACGACCGGAAGGAGGTGCGGGATGTTCTCAGCTATGTCCAAGTTCTCAATCAACCGGAATTGGATATCCCCTTACTTCGGATCCTTAACACCCCTCCACGTGGGATAGGAAACACAAGCTCGATGGCAGCTTTAGATTGGAGCCGCGAAAAGGACCAGAGCATTTGGGAGACATTAATCGATAGCGATTTTTTGATTCAAGTTTCCAAAAAAGTGAGGAATTCAATTCAGACTTTCACAAGTCAGGTGGAAGAGGTTCGGAGGAGTTTGGTTGATGGGGTGCATGCCGGAATAGCAGTGGATCAATGGCTACGAGAAATGGATTTTCAGGAGTGGTTGATACGCCAATGCAAGACTGACAAAGAGAAAGACACTCGAAGAGAGGGTGTGTCGGCAACCATTGCATCCCTGACCGAAGCGATGAAAAAGGGAAAGAGCCTCAGTGATTTCCTTGACCAAGCCGCGCTCGATGCTGAAAAGGAGGATGATTTAGAACAAAAGAGTGGTGTAACACTCATTACACTTCATGCAGCCAAGGGTTTGGAATATCCGATCGTCTATTTGGTGGGCCTTGAAGAAGGGATTCTTCCTCATAAAAGAAGTATCGAGGAGGGAGCGCGTGATGAAGAGAGGCGGCTTCTCTATGTAGGAATTACGCGGGCGCAGGAAAAAATGACGATGACTTACTGCGCTACGCGCGTGAAGTGGGGGAAAGAAGAAGCTTGCGAGGCAAGTAGTTTTATCCGGGAATTAAATCCTGATTGGGTTCATGAGGAAGGCTACGAGGATATTATGGGCGCCGAGGCTTCCGAGGAGGAACTGCGAGGTTTCTTTAACTCGATGTCAGCAATATTAGATGAATAAAAAAGCTCGCCGACCATGATGAGGGAGAGCTTTTAATGTTTGGGGTTCTAACTAAAGGTTAGGCGCGTTTACGACGCCCCAAAAATAAGGTTGCACCAAGTAAAGCTGACAGAACGCTACTCGGCTCCGGGACTCCGATTGAAGTTTGAAACGGATTTGCACTATCTTCCCAGAACATAAGAGGATCATTTGTACTTGAGATCGAAGGAGTGGGAGGTTGGTTCGTTACAATTCCGGGATCATTGAAAACCCAAGTCGAAACATCACGAACTACCGTGTTATATGACGCTCCCTCGATTAAACTTTGAGTGGTATCAAAGATTCGGAAGCCCAAACGCACAGGAAACCCAAGAGGTAGTGAATCTCCGAGATCGGTATCAAGAGTAGAACTGATCTGAAAGGCCGATTCGAATCCACCGCCAGCATCGAAGGTTCCTATCACTTCGTCAGGATTTGATGAGCCGACTCCTAGAAAGGGGCTAAAAGAATCCCAGTCTACACTTGTGAAGTCATCACCACTTTTTGACGGTGCAACCCCCAAAAAGTATCCCAATTGGACCTGGGAACCAGTGGGGAGATTATTGCCTGACGCATCGAGGAGGTTTGCAAACGCTCCCCCTCCGATTGAAACGGTAGCTGCATTCGTTACGCTACTCAAAATGATGAGTGCCAAAGATGTTTTCATCATATTTTTCAAAAAGTTTCGGTCTTCTACGTGGTGATTTCTTTAGAACTAGGGACAGTTTATTCGGAAAGTGGATCGTAAGGAAGTGGGGCTGCGATGATTCCCTCCGCCCCGCTCACTTCAGTTTCCCGATTTACAAAAATCGCGGTGTTAGCGGCGATTGGAAGAGTGTTTGAGTTTCCAAATTGGTTGCTAGCTGGGGCCCAATTTCCAAACCCATTCACAAGGTAAGCATCCCAGCTACTGCCATTCCAGATGTAGAGGCGATCGTCACTTTTCCAAAGATCGTCGTTCAATCCAAGCCCAGCTAAGGTTGTTTCAACAGGAATACGTGATGATAGAAGTTTTGTTTTCGTGATCGTCGAAATTTGGGGGACGGCTGGCACTTCGCCGAAGAGGGTAAGTTCGATTGCACTGGTCGCACTACGCGAAATGAACATTCCTTCGTCTGGGAATATTACCGTGCCATTTTCATTACCAAAAAGATTGGAGGCTAAAACCCAATTTCCGAAACCGTTCTTTTGGAAAGACAGCCACTCGGAGCCGTCCCATACAAAAACCCGATCGTCGGGACTAAATTCATCAATTTTTGATGAAAAGATCGATCCAATTGTATTCGCTCCGCGAATTTTAACCGTTGTTGCTGAAGGGAAGCGATTTTGAACTCCAGGTGTTTCAGAGTCCTTGTCCCCGAGGAGGTCGAATGTAGTAAGGAGGGTCAACTGGCCATTACTGGTGTTGGAGGAGATCAAAAAAGCTTCTTCAGCCCCATCGGCGTCGGTGATGTATGCGAGATGTGGCTGTTCCGTCCATTGATCCTGAGACCAATTTTGCCCAGTGATCGCTAGAGTTTGCGTGCCATCTGCAGGATCAGCGTCATAGTCACTATTGATTGTTGCAGACGAAGCGAACTCGAGATCATTCAACAAAGTGACTGAAATTCCTGTAATAGTCGGCTCAATATCAGAGCTTGCAGCGGCGATTGCCACTTTAGTGTATCCTTGTGGGATTGTGTAAATAATCTCCGCGTGTAGCGGGAGGAGCATAATGGTGGCAAAAACTAAGCAGACAATTCTCATGTTTGATCAAAAACATTCGATGGTTAAGTTCTTCAATGCAAATGGAAATCGTTCTTTTTTTAGTTCACGTCGAGTTGGTCCTCATGATTTGACTCTTCAAGCGATAATATTGGCCGGAGTGTAACGAATTAATTCGATGATCTCTAAGTTGGGGGGTGCTAAGCCAAGGTTCATCTGGCAATCAGCAAGGTGAAAACTCCCCGTGAGTCGTCTCTTCAGAATTGTCCTCATAGCCCTGCTTGAGAGACAAAAGGTAAAAATTGAACGTAGGCAAAAAGAAAAGCAATTAAGAATCAGGGTTTTGAGACTGTTATTACCCAAAAGGGTTTCAGGAGTTGCGAAGAAGCAATCGTTAGCTAGACTCTCGCACTACTTTGAAGGCAGGTTATACCATAGGGAATGAAAAGTTGGTTAGGGTCTTAGAGGGGGCCTCGCAACATTTACGCGGGCTTTGGAAAAAGCAGGGAAAAGACAAAGGTGCTCTGAGGATTGCGGTAGTGGGTGGTGGGTGCAGTGGCCTTCAATACCAAATGGACTTGGTGGATGGGCCACGGGATCGTGATATCATGGTTTCAAGTAATGGCGTAAACGTGGTGATAGATCCTAAGAGTGCTCTATTTGTGAGCGGTAGCGTGCTTGATTATTCCGATGATCTTCAGCAAGGGGGGTTTAAGGTCAGCAACCCAAATGCAGTAGTGACTTGTTCCTGTGGCGAAAGTTTTGCAGCATGACGGATCCATTCGCGTTACTTGGAGTTCCTCGAAGGCTCGATTTGAAGGACACGGACATTGACCGGCTACTTTTAGATGCTAGTCAGCTTCATCATCCAGATGCCGGGGGCGATCAAAATCTGTTTTTAAAAATCCGTTTAGCAGGCGAAATCTTAAAATCTCCGGAGAAACGTGTGCGGGCTGCAATTGAATCTACGGGTTTTTCCTTTGATGGTCGCGGAGAAATCCCGGCGGAAGTGGTGGGATACTTCTCCAATGTTGCCTCGGTTTTGCAAGATGTTGATTCTTTTGTCTCCGAGCGATCGAACGCTCTAAGTAATCTAGGTAAGGCAGTTTTAGATAGGCGTGTTCCAGGATTGAAAGCTGATTTAGAACGGGTGATCAGCAACTTGAATGACTTGAAAGATGTAATGATCTCGAATTTTAAGATTTTTGATGAAAAAGGGTGGAGCGAGTGTGAAGCTGAGATGGGTCAAGTTGCGCGGGGTTTGATTTTCTTGACGAAATGGTCAGGGCAACTGAAGGAAGCAAACGGAAAAATTTTTGAGGCCTTGCTCGGAGGGTGACATGGTCTTAACTCCCCATCATGAGTGAGGTAATTATTGGAATTGATCTCGGCACGACCCAGTCAGCTGTCGCTGTGGTGGACTCGGGCTTTCCTCTTTTACTGGCTGATTTGGAAGGGCGTTCACTTGTTCCCAGTGCAGTCTGGTATTCAAAAAAGGGCGAAATTAAGGTCGGACATGAAGCTCTGCGTTTGGCCGGAATTGAAGAGATTCATACGAGTGTGAAGAGTCTAATCGGGAGGAGGGCTGGCGAATCCGACGGCCGATTGACCGCGGATGGGTATATTAGCACGGCTGCCGGGCTGAAGCTCCCCGAGGAGGTGTCAGCGGAGATTTTAAATACATTAAAAGAGATCGCCGAGAACCGTCTTGAAACTGAGGTGACTAAGGCCGTTTTGACAGTTCCTGCTTATTTTAATGATGGGCAGCGAGCTGCGACTAAAGAAGCAGGGCGGCTTGCTGGCTTGGAGGTCGTGCGTATACTCAGCGAGCCTACGGCTGCGGCTCTTTCTTACGGACTTGACCGTTTAGACGAAAGCTCCCGTGTTGCGGTTTTCGACCTTGGTGGCGGAACTTTCGATGTCTCGGTTCTGGAAATGAGAGAGGGTGTGTTCGAGGTTTCTTCGACTTCTGGTGATACTGATTTGGGTGGAGACGACTTTGATAAAGCGATTGCTGGATTCGCAGCAGTTAAGTTTGGCCGCGATCTTGGGGACTTCGAGTCCATGGAGAGGGTGCAGTGGATATCCGAAGGTCGCCGCGTGAAGTTAGCCCTTAGCGAGGTTGAGGAGGCCATTTTTAGAATTCCTTTCACTGGTGAAGTGCCGGTATCCCGGGAGGCTTTCTTAGGTTTGATGAAACCCTTTTTGGATCGAATGGAGTCGTGTTGCCGAAGAGCGATGCTGGATGCAGAAGTGACGGGAAAAGATCTTGCGGCCATAGTCATGGTCGGAGGGAGTAGTCGGATACCGATGGTTAAAGATCGGGTGGCGACAATTTTTGAACAAGAACCAGACTTGAGCCAGCATCCAGATGAGGCGATTGCGCGTGGTGCGGCAATTCAGGCTGGAATTCTTGCAGGGACCGTTCGCGAAGTTCTTTTGTTAGATGTGACTCCTCTTAGCCTTGGGATCGAAACGATGGGAGGATTAATGAATGTGTTAATTTCGAGAAATACAACGATTCCTTGCAAGGCTGGTGAAATGTTTACTAATGCGGTGGAAGGTCAGGAGTCAATGAATGTTAGGGTTTTGCAAGGGGAAAGAGAGTTAGCAAAAGACAACTGGGAGTTGGGCTCTTTCGAAGTAAGCTTCGAGTCCGAACGGAGGGGGCAGGCGCGGGTCGGGGTCGAGTTCCGAATCGATGCTGATGGAATCTTATCGGTCCTGGCTCGGGATGTCGCGAGCAATGTTGATACCGTCGTTAAAATCGGAAGTGCAGCGGTAGATGTTCAGGAGACTAAGGTAGAGCAAATGGTGAGTGAGAGTGTCGAATTCGCTTTTGAGGATATGAACGCCCGAGTCTTTGAGGAGTCCCGATTAAAGGCTGAAGAGCTGCTTCCTGCGGTTGGGGTTGCGTTGGAGCAGGCTGGCACTTTTTTAACGCAAAAAGAGATTTCTGAAATTCAGGATGCTAAAGAAAGAGTGGAAATCGCTATTAAGGATCGAAAGGTAGCGGAGTTAAAGGTTTCAGTTGAGCAGTTAGACGCTGTGACCGAATCTCTGGCGGCTATGTTAGTTGAGGAAGCGACGAAAGCCATTTTTTCAAATCCTCAAGATTGACGGGAGGGAGGTAGTCCCGCATGATTTCCGAAAGTTTTATGAGTGGGAAAAAAGGCGTCTTTATTTGCCCTTCATGCCAAGCTGTCGTGAAAAGTGACAAGCCACTGCATGAGGGGGTTACTTGTGGAGAGTGTCTGCACGAATTTGGGAAAAGCAGTAGCTTGTCCAAAAGCAAGACCCAGATCCCGGGAGGGAACTGGGAAAAGGGCGCCGGTGGAGTAATCCGGGATTTAACGGCCAAAAAATCTGCGCCTATTTTGCCAGTAGGGGTAATCGAGAGCCCCAAGATTTCTGTGAAAACGCTAGATCAGGCAAGGGATGAGTTCGCAGGTTCATCAAATGGTGATGAGACAATTATGTCTGATGGTTCTAGGAGAGTTCGGCGAAGGAAGAAACGGGAGAAGGAAGAAAAAAACAAAGGGCTCATTTTGTTTTTGGGAGCATGGCTTTGTGTTGTTATAATTGTGCTAGTGATTTTCGCGACTGGTAAGTTTGGGGCCTCAAAAGCCTCTAAGGCCCCGATAGAAGCTGGCCGTCGAGATCCCATAGATCAACAGATCGTAAATGCGAGCCGTGAGAAGATTAAGAAAGAT
>CESO01123736.1_pt1 | contig 20952 bp, 19 predicted proteins | sample 356341 | NCBI WGS metagenome assembly CESO01 (sample SAMEA2621812, study PRJEB7988) | marine metagenome | biome: marine biome (ENVO:00000447); feature: deep chlorophyll maximum layer (ENVO:xxxxxxxx); material: "saline water (ENVO:00002010), including plankton (ENVO:xxxxxxxx)" | depth 35 m | reverse complement strand
AGAACTTGAACATAAAGGCAACAGTATGCAACACATCACTAACGATCTTCTCATCAAGGATAAAATCAAGCTCCAAAAAGAATTGTTTACTCAAGAACACGACCTTATCTCCTCTTTATTAAAAGAAGTTGAACCGGATGAAATTAGTGCGAGAGAGGCTCTAGACCTGTTGTACCGAATAAAAAACGAAATGAAAAATAACCAAGATTAGGCTTTTACAACTTAAAGCGATAAAATAACGGCTTTAGCGCCCCTATACTAACGATTGAGCAATGTTGCGAGAATCTCTCTCAGCTAAGCTTTTTTAGTACCAAAAACTCGGAGAAATCATGACTTTTGTGGTAGGTGACAATTGCGTCAAGTGCAAACATACAGACTGCGTTGAGGTTTGTCCGGTAGACTGTTTTTATGAAGGCCCGAATTTTTTAGTCATTCACCCCGATGAATGCATAGATTGTGCGCTATGCGAGCCGGAGTGCCCGGTCGACGCGATTTATGCAGAAGATGAGCTCCCTGAGAAGCAACACGATTATCTGCAGCTTAACGCCGAATTATCAGAAATCTGGCCAAATATCACGGAGAAAAAAGACGCACTTCCAGAGGCAGAAGAGTGGACCGACGTCGAAAACAAGCTCCAGTATCTGGAACGATGAAAGGTCATTCAGGCAAAACGATTTGTGGATCTATCGATGTTCCGTCCTCACGAATCTCAAAATGAAGCATGGCTTCTCCATCTAGGTTCTGACCAATTTCAGCAATTTTATCTCCACCCTGGATCTTTGCTCCAACAGAAACTATCATCACACTATTATGAGCATATGCACTAAGATAACGCTCTGTATGACGAACAATCACTAAATTTCCAGATCCTTGAACACCTTGACCTGCATAGACAACTTCACCAGAGGCCGCTGCGAGGACATCCTCGCCTAAACGCCCTGAGATATCTAATCCTTTTGATTCAGAGCTGAACCCACGAAGAATAGAAGCTTTGTGCGGCCAGTTCCATCTTATGTCATCAAGGGTGTTCGAAGACAGCGATCTTCTCAATACTCCCCCGCCTCGAGAACCCGCGTTAGTTCTCGCAACAGCATTATCTGAGACCACTTTGCCGGCAGTTATCGAACTACTATTCACCGAAGCCCCTGCATCTTCATTACTGAGGCCAAGCGAAAGCTCCCTTCCTGTATATATTACATAGGGTGGAATAAGATTATTTGACAAAGCTAACTTGCGAAAATCAATATCGTATTGATAAGCAATTGAATAAAGGGTATCCCCCTCTTTGACCGTGTGAACTTGACGCCCACGTTTTGCTTTTACAGAACCTAAATCACCGTCTCTTGACGAAGAAGAATCAACCCTCGGTTGAACCCGTAAAGCACGAAGTTCAGATCTAGTTGCTCCACTATCTATTATAATGGGTGGATTAAGAACCTGACTTTTACTCTGATTGACTAATGGCGCCTCATATCCTTTACAACCAAAAATCACGAAAAAAGAAAAAAAATACAGCCTTTTCCCCAGACAGATGATCCGGTTTATTATGCGAGCCTTCGATAAAAACATTTATAAAGTCCCTACTCACGTAAACACATCAATGAACATTCGCGCACAAATGCACTGTCAAAGTTAATAAGAAACCTGCAGCTCTTTGTCTGAAAATTTCCGCAATACTCGCCCAATTGAACAACCCACAACAAACGCAATAAATGTAAACCAAAAGCGGGACTCATTGCCTGTTATCAATTTGAACTCCCAAGGAGTCAACAACTCACCATAAGAACCAATTGTTGATACCTGCCAAGGCCAAAGCACTATGCTTGAAGCTGCCAACATCCCCAGGATAAAAGAATAGCTTTGCGTCAAAAAAAATTTAAGAAAAAACCCGATCCCTCTCGAAAAAATAATCAAACCGATAAAACATCCTGAGCCAAAAACGGCCAAAGTCAAAAATTCTCCAGTCACGACCGCAGACAACATTGCTTCGTAAATTCCGAAAACCAGCAATACAAATGCTCCCGAAACTCCTGGCAAAAGCATTGCTCCAGCCGCAAAAAATCCACCGACTAAAATATTGACCATCCCAAATTCGATACTTAAAGGAGGCAATATCATTGTAAAAAAAACAACGCTAGCTCCACAAAAAAAAGTCAGCCAAGAATCCAACCTCCTTAACACTCCCTCATGTTGGTATAACAACGCAAGCAGCAACAACCAAGCACTAGAAAGAAGTAATCCTATAAAAAAGCCCATCAACGGCTCAAAAAAATTAGATAAAAGAAATAGAATACCGTTTGCAGAAACAATCAAACCAAACGCCATTCCAACCCCTACTATACTTAACAAACTACCATCAACTTTGTCCCACGCCGCCCGAAGCTTCCATTTGAGTAACAACAAAAAGAAAGTTGCATCGAAGGCTTGGAGCGCCAAAATAAGCCTCGCATATATACCTGTTACGAGGGCAATTGTTCCGCCTGATACACCTGGAACAGAATCACTAACGCCCATCGCAAAGCCGCGCAAAAATAGTCCAATATAAGACATATCGATACCTAGATTTTTCTTGCAAAGTTTCACAAACCTTTTTTTAACACGCTTAAAATTCCTTGACTAGCTTTGCAACTGTCCGCATAGGAGAGGAACAAATTTTACTTGCTCGAGAACTTCGACATTAAAGTCAGCTTTATCACGAGTGATGAGCTGGAGCCGCTGGTTACTTTCGCCGCCTACCGGAATAATAAGTCTTCCTCCCGGTGCAAGTTGCTGAAGGAGTGCCTCTGGCACACGTTGCGGTGCAGCAGTTGCAATAATTGCGTCATAAGGAGCATTTTTTTTCCATCCAAGGCTACCGTCAACATGGCGGAAATCTATATTTCGTAGCTTAAGCAGCTTAAGATTCTTTCTTGCACGCTCTAAAAGTGGCTTAATCCGTTCAACAGTAGAAACCGACTTCGCAAGCTGCGCTAAAATTGCAGTTTGGTAGCCGCAACCAGTCCCAATTTCCAATACGTGATCAAATTTTCCAGTGTTTAATATAACTTCAGTCATTTTTGCAACAATATAAGGTTGAGAAATTGTTTGATTAAACCCAATCGGGAGCGCTACGTCTTCATATGCTTTATGTGCTAACGCTTCATCGAGGAAAATATGTCTTGGTGTGGAGCGCACTACATCTAGCAAACGCATACAACCTATTCCCTGATCAATCAGTCTACTCAAAAGACGATCGCGAGTGCGTTGGGAAGTCATCCCAATACCATTTAAATTAATTGCATTCGTCTTCAAACTTAATAATCCTAAAAACGAGGGTCTTCTCTGGCTTGAATCTAAAAATCAATCCACAGGACCATGTATTTCATGTGCTTTACATAACTCACGCAGAAGAACTGTCGCATAAGCCCCGCGCGGGAGTGTAAATCTTAAATTAAGGGTGCTTTTATTCAGCCAAATCCATTCCATGTTTGACGGATGAAATCTCAGAGCCCTTCTTCCGGCGACGAGCCCATATTTTCTTAACCCGTCAATCAACCAAGGCAACCTTTTTTCAACCTTATTTTCCATATCGGCCGCTTCGCCATAGGGTGTATATTTTTCTTTCGCGTTGGAAATGCCGGGTAAGCATCCAGTAATATGAATATCGGATGTCTCGAGTCGATTCTGTAACAAACTATCCCATTCTTGACCCGCGCTGACCGAAAAATAACGACTTGTATTGTTTAGATTCAATACATCACCGCGCAGATATGACACCCAATTTCCTAAGTCTACACGATGGGACAACAGCTGATTGAAGAGATAAGCTCTCCCAGCTGAGTAAAGAATACTTCGCTTTCTACGTTTCAGCGGTTTTCTTGTACTTCGCTGAGGCCCGAGGAAAAATTCGCGAAGTTCCCACACATTTCCCATTGCGTATCCAAACCGTTGAGGACCGAAATAATTCGGGGCTCCTCGAGCTTTGATGTGGTGAAGCCTCGTTTCAAAATCCGCAGAACTACCCTCACAGTCTCTCAACAGTAAGGAAAAGTGATTCGATCGATGGCTGCCGATTTTTAATTTCTTCCGATTGCGATTTAGATCAACTAGCTTAATCGAATCATTTTCAATGCTTCGAAAAGAGTTACAAGAGATCTCTGAGGTCTTTATGCTAAACCATTGAGTGCATTCGCCAATTCGGTCTTTCATGCCGCAAAAGCCAATTGATGAACGCGGAACATTGCAAGCAACGGCGAGCAACTTTGCTACCTCAAGTGTTGAAATGTTTCTTTTTTGAATCTGAAGACAGACATACTCTCCGTGCCCATCCAGATCAAAGCCGAGCTCCTCGGTAACTATAAAATCCGAATATTCCGCTTTTATGCGTGCTGTTAAAGACAAATCACAGTTTGCGTAAGCTAGCGATTCAAATCCATTAACTGCAAAAGCGTTCATTTAGCAAAATTTTTCTCAGTTCACGGGGTGCAATAATGCTACGACGTAACAACCGATACCCTCTTTACGACCGATTGAACCCAAACCCTCGGTAGTTGTCGCTTTGACATTCACCTCTTCCGAACTAATTTTCAAAGTTTTAGAAACATTCTCACGAATCCCATGTTTATAAATATGCATTCGCGGAACCTCGGCGACAATAGTAATATCAAGATTTCCTACATCAAACTTCTTTTTATTAACCATCTCAGAAACATGACTTAATAATTGAGAGCTACAAATGTTTTTATACTTTGGGTCGTTATCAGGAAAATGTTCGCCTATATCACCTTCGCCGATAGCCCCCAATAAAGCGTCGCAAACAGCATGCAGCACAACATCGCCATCTGAATGTGCTTCTAAAGTTATCCTATCTGCAATTTTTACACCGCCCAGCTTCAGCGGCCTCGATTCATCAAACTTCGGCGCGATTTTATGGACATCAAAACCATGTCCAATTTTTGGCAATCTACTCTGTTGCACTTTGCGGTTCCTTTTCCTGGGCCCTCAAAATTTCATTCGCCAGTGCTAAATCATCTTTGTTAGTTATTTTCAAATTATCCGAACTTCCCAGCACAACTATAGGTTGATAACCTAACGCTTCGAGCGCAGACGATTCGTCAGTAAATCCTTCCTTATCGCTAAACTCCATTGCATATCGCAAACGACCATAGCGAAATAATTGAGGGGTTAGCGCACCCCATAAACCAGAGCGATCGAGAGTTGATGACACCCGCTCACCCTGTTCAACATATTTTAAAGTATCGGTCACTGGAGAACCAAGCAAACCACCGACAGAATCATCGGGCACGGAACTGATGAGGTTCATAATATCGTTGATTCTCACACAAGGCCGTACTGAGTCATGCACAAGTACCCAATCCTCCTCGAGCGCTAATCCACTCAAAGAATGCAGCCCATTTAAAACTGAAGAGGCACGGTCATTCCCACCAATTGCATAGGTTACCTTTGCGTCGCCCAAAGAAACCGAACAAAGTTTTTTGAATAGAGTGTCACCAGGCGCCAAAACAATAACCATGCCTAAGATATCGGGAACTGCCGCAATTCTCTCTATGGAATGCTCAATCACCGTCTTTCCAGCCAAATTTAGATACTGCTTAGGAACACCACCCCCAAATCTGGTGCCGCTACCTGCTGCCGGAATCAATGCCCAAACTCTCATTAAAAATCCTTCATGCTAGGCGAAATAATCCAGTTCTTTCCGAAACACAACAACCTGAATTAGTGGACCGGAATCAATTGATAAAACAGCTCATCTTCTTTTATCATTCCCAATTCAGACCTGGCGCGCTCTTCTACTGCTTCCAGTCCATTTTTTAAATTCATAATTTCTGTTTCAATCCTGGCATTACGACTTTCCAAAGACTCATTGTGCTCAAGTTGCAGAGCGAGTTCGGCTTCCAGATTTTTTAGTACTCTTATACTTCTTTCTCCGAGCCACAGCTTATACTGTAACCCAAAAAATAAGATAGACAGACTAATCAAGAGCACTTTCATCATAATTCACCACAAAGATTCATGTACTAATGTAACGTCAACACCCACCAAATACTAAATTATTAATTAAACAACCTTACCTTTGAAACGAAGCAAACTGTTGAATTCCGGCGTACTTAGCCGAGCTCCCCAATTCCTCCTCGATTCGCAATAGTCGATTATATTTGGATACGCGATCAGACCTGCATAAGGAACCTGTTTTTATCTGGCCCGACAGTGTTGCAACTGCCAAATCAGAGATTGTTGAGTCTTCCGTTTCTCCCGACCTATGAGATATAACTACTGTAAAACCTGCTTCTTTTGCCATCGATATAGCAGCAAAGGTCTCTGTTAACGATCCTATCTGATTAAACTTAATCAAAATTGAGTTAGCTGCTTTTTCCTCGATCCCTCGCTTTAAAATTTCAGTGTTCGTCACAAACAAATCGTCGCCTACTAATTGTACTTTATCGCCTATTTCGCCAGTTAATTTAGTCCATCCACTCCAGTCTGATTCATCCATTCCGTCTTCAACAGACAAGATTGGATACTGTTCGGTCAGCTTCGTCAGGTAACTACTGAATTCATCAGAACTGAATTCACGATTTTCTCCGCGCAATAAATATCGCTCCTCAACAAAAAATTCAGAAGCCGCGCAATCCAAAGCAAGGTAAATATCTTTCCCCGCACGGAAACCTGCTAGCTCGATGGCAGACATTATTGAATCCAGCGCCGCAATATTTGAAGGCAAATTCGGTGCAAACCCTCCCTCGTCGCCCACGGCGGTGCCGTAACCGTCGCGTTTCAATACAGATTTAAGCGCATGGAATATCTCGGCGCCGTAACGAAGCCCCTCTGAAAAAGACGATGCTCCGGTTGGCTGAATCATAAACTCCTGGATATCTACATTATTATCTGCGTGCTCACCACCATTAACAATGTTCATCATCGGAACCGGCAGCAAGAATTTGTCATTACCTCCAAATAAATCTCCGAAGTGTTTGTAAAGCGGTGTGCGTGACGCGAGCGCTGCAGCTTTAGCTGTCGCTAAGGAAACCGCGAGAATTGCATTCGCTCCAAGCAAAGACTTATTAGCCGTCCCGTCCAGATCGATCATAATCTGATCGATTGTGCTCTGCTGAGTCGAACTTTGACCTACAAGCGCACTCTGAATCGGACCTTTTACATTTGCTACCGCTTTTAAAACTCCGCGTCCAAGATATCGCTTCGGATCATTATCACGCAACTCCAAAGCTTCTCTTGATCCGGTTGACGCCCCAGATGGAGCACATGCTGTGCCTACGACACCGCACTCAAGGTGAACGTCAGCTTCTATCGTTGGATTACCTCGAGAATCCAAAATCTCACGTGCGTTTATCTCTTTGATCTCGTCCATTTCTGATCCATCCAGTTAATCTACTTATTTGAAACTCAAGATTCTATGATCGTTAGTATGTGTCCAGCGATTCAAACTGTTTAATCAATGTATCCATCGCATCCATGCGCTCCAAAAATGGCTCTAATTTATCTAGTCGCAATGCGCATGGGCCGTCACAAAGAGCAGACTCAGGATTAGGATGAGCTTCAATAAATAGCCCTGCTAAGCCTTGAGACAAACCGGCAAGCGAAAGTTCTGTAACACTTCCTCGACGGCCATCAGCTGCTTGAGCCAGTCCACCGGGTAACTGTAACGCATGAGTTGCATCAAAGAGGACAGGATAAGACAGTTTTTTCATAACGGAAAAACCAAGCATATCTACCACAAGATTATTGTATCCAAACATGCTCCCGCGCTCACATAGCATTAAGCGGTCGTTACCTTGCTCTTCAAACTTTTCAACGATATTTTTCATTTCTTGAGGCGCTAAAAACTGAGCCTTTTTTATATTTACAGCGCAGTTAGTCTTCGCAATCGCAACAACTAAATCAGTTTGCCGGGACAAGAACGCGGGCAGCTGAATAACATCAACAACTTCTGATGCCTTGGCTGCTTGTTCCGGTGAATGAACATCAGTAATTATTGGCACTTGTAACTCGGATTTAACCATAGAGAGCCATTCAAGCCCTTCATCAAGACCTGGGCCTCGATATGACCTCGCCGACGAGCGATTAGCTTTATCAAATGAGGCCTTAAAAATGAATGGTATGCCAAGCTTTTCGGTAACTCGCTTATACTCTTCCGCGACTTTTAGGGTTAATTCATAAGACTCTAATACATTCACGCCCCCAAATAATGTGAAGGGCTTATCATTAGCAATTTCAAATCCGGCTACAGCTACTGTTTTCATATCAACCTAGTGATCGTTGCGTTACTCGGGACTGGAAGAAGATCTTTCATGATTGAGAATAGCCGCATTAATGAACCCATTAAAAAGAGCATGACCATAACGCGGAGTCGACGTGAACTCCGGATGGAACTGGCAACCAACAAACCAAGGATGTTCTGGCACTTCAATAATTTCGACCAACATGCCATCAATCGATTTACCCACCAGCTTAAGTCCCGCATCCTGGAGTCGGTCAGCATAGTCATTATTAAACTCGTAGCGATGCCGATGACGCTCACTGATCTCAGCAACGCCGTAACAATTAAATGTCGTGGAGTCGATTTCGACTCGGCATTTCTGAGAACCCAGTCGCATTGTTCCACCTAAGTCTGAGCTCTGATCTCTTTGTTCTTTCAAACCTGCTTGAGTCGTCCACTCGCTGATAAGCGCGATAACTGGGTCATCACAGTCCGCTGAAAACTCCGTACTATGCGCATTTTTTAATCCAGCGACGTTACGCGCAAATTCAATCACTGCCACCTGAAGCCCAAGGCAGATCCCCAAATATGGAATGCGGTTCTCTCTGGCAAATTGAGCTGCTAAAATCTTGCCCTCTATTCCTCTCTCTCCAAAACCCCCTGGCACTAATATCGCGTCCACACCTTCAAGTACTTTACTACCTCTATCAAGTAAATCTGAGGAATCTATATAAGTGATATTCACCTTCGCTCTGGTTTGAATACCAGCATGCGTTATTGCTTCATTTAGGGATTTATATGCATCAAGCAACTCTACGTACTTGCCTACCATAGCCAGTTTGATTTCGCGCGTTGGGTACGATTCGGCTTCCACAACACGTTGCCATTCTACTAAATCCGCGGGCGGACAATTTAAGCGAAATTTCTTGACTACGAACTCATCCAACCCTGCCGCCCCAAGAATTGCAGGTATCCTATAAATTGAGTCACTGTCAGGTAAAGACACTACCGCAGGGAGCTCAACATTCGTAAATAAAGATATCTTCTTTCGTGCAGACTCGTCTATTTCCTGATCTGATCGACAAACCAAAATATCAGGCTGGATGCCGATTGATCTTAACTCCTTGACTGAATGTTGAGTAGGTTTAGTTTTAGTTTCGCCAGCAGTACTTATGAAAGGAACCAGTGTCAGATGCATAAAAAGAGCACGCTCCGAACCCAGCTCCGCTCGAAGTTGTCGAACCGCCTCTAGGAATGGTTGCGACTCAATATCACCAACTGTACCACCAATTTCGACTAGAGCGACCTCAGCGTTATCCGCCCCTAATATAATTCTTCTCTTAATTTCATCAGTGATATGAGGTATCACTTGAATGGTCGCACCCAAGTAATCTCCACGTCGCTCTCGCTTTAATACTTCTTCGTAAACTTTGCCCGCAGTGAAGTTATTCTTTTTAAGCATGGTAGTGCGAATGAAACGTTCGTAATGACCAAGATCGAGATCGGTTTCGGCACCGTCCTCAGTAACAAAAACTTCTCCATGTTGAAACGGGCTCATGGTGCCTGGGTCGACGTTGATATATGGGTCAAGCTTCAACATTGTAACGGAAAGCCCACGGGCTTCGAGAACAGCTGCAAGTGATGCAGCAGTTATGCCTTTTCCTAAAGACGACACAACGCCGCCGGTAATAAATATGTAACGCGTCATGCTATCCCCAAAAGCGTATTTGCTGCGTCCCTTTTCCCGTTGAACCCACTGGGCTTAAATGCTAACAGAAGGTCATCCCGCTAACAATTTGTATATTCGAGAAACATAAAATAATCGACCGAACGGGCTATTTACATTACATGTGTTTCAAGGCGGGTCTTTCAGCTTTACTTAATTTAAATAGTGACTCAACTAGCTCCCTGAGCCAATTTTTTCTATTCAAGAGCATTTATTCATAATCAAATTGCCAGGACCCCTAAATCTCTAATACTCTGGCTGGCGAATCCCAATCGTAAACGCACCCGAATTCATCAATGGCAGGCATGAATTTCTCATCTGCCCCAAAGCCCGGAATAAAAGCTAGCTGGCCATCCAAATAAATCAGAGGTAGAGTCTCCCTCACCCAAGGAGGAACTCTGCCCTCATTTAATATTTTCTTCAATGACTTAACGGGTCTCCCAAACATTTTGATCCGCTCGCCCCCTTCTCGGTAAGCCACCTCTAAAACGGTAGAAGGTAAAAACAGAGATAAAGCTATGCCCTCATTCTTAACAATTCGCGTCCGCACTTCCCCATTCTTCAACAGAGCGAAAGAGGACTCTACGACAGGAACTAAATGCTTACCTTGTGACAGAAGAACTCGCGGAGTTAAACCATAAATCAGTCCGTTGAAACGGCAGATTCGATGGTCATCTAAAAGAATCGTTATGTTTGCTCTGGATAGGAGTAACTCAGTAGCCATCAAATTTATTTTGCTCCAGCTCGGAACCGAGAGACCTAATTTACAAACCCAAACCCGAATCAAATTTTTGCGCCGCACTAATTCAAGAGCCAACAACTTAGAAACAGACAAGGTCCCAGGCTCCACTCCCTCACAAAATGACAAGTCATTTTCAGCTAACTTTTCATTTAAAGTCTGCGCTTCGAAGCATGCCTGCATCGACTTTTTGATACTTTTCCTTAAAGCCGGCCAACGCTTTTCTAAAATAGGCAGAACATTCCATCTCAAAAAATTCCGTTGATAAGTGGTATCAGCATTACTGTCATCTAGAATCCAGTCTAACTCAACGCGGGAAGCAAATTCTCGCAGTGACGACTGAGAGCATCCGAGCAAGGGCCTGAGCAAAAAACCAGCACCCAATTTTCTATGAAACGGGATGCCTGAGAGCCCCAATGGCCCCGAGCCTCTCATCAAATGCAAGAACATCGTTTCCAAATTATCATCTTCATGATGACCTAGAAGAAGAGTTTCATTTGACTGCAGCTCAGCAGAAAACACTTCATACCTCGCGTCTCGAGCAGCTGACTCAGTTACAACGCCAAATCTATTTTCCCCACACGACACCTCTACGCTTTTAAAATTTACTCCATATTCCAAACAAATTTTTGCGCAATGATTCTCCCAGTCTTTAGATGATTCAGAGATTTGATGATTAATATGCAGCGCGCGAATAGAAGCAGGTAAAACGCCCTCATCACGAAGGATGACAACTGATCGCAATAATACCGTTGAATCCATTCCACCACTGAAAGCAACTACAATATCGCCATCAACATATTTTTTAAGCAGCGAATCAAAGGCTCTTAGGCTAAAAATATCTTGATCGATAGTCATATAAGCCGATCCATCAAAATTCATATCTTGGGTGCTGAATTTGTTGCCTGTCGAGTAAGACAAGTGCTTTAGACACTCATACCATAATTCATCAAACGCTCGTAGCGACGTTCAAGCAATGCATTAATATCCTTTGAGCATAACCGATCAATTTGCTCAACCAATACTGACTTGATTTCCGCCGCTGCGGCCGACACATCTCTATGAGCGCCGCCTAAAGGTTCTAGAATAGTTAAATCAACGAGACCCAATTCTTCCAAACGCTTTGAGGTCACTCCCATCGCTTCTGCGGCTGCGTGAGCATATTCCGCAGACTTCCAAAGAATTGTGGCACAGCCTTCTGGCGTAATAACCGTATAGGTTGAGTACTGCATCATATTCACTTGATCAGCAACACCTATCGCAATAGCACCACCAGAATTGGCCTCACCGGTCACCGTGGCAATGAGTGGCGTTTGGACTTTTGACATCATTGCCATATTTCGAGCTATCGCCTCATTGATACCCCGCTCTTCGGAATCAATTCCGGGAAATGCTCCGGGAGTATCAATAAAACTTAAAACTGGTAACTTATACCTCTCAGCCAATTCGATAAGTCTTCGAGCCTTCCGATACCCTTCAGGCCGTGGCATACCGAAGTTGTGACGAACTTTTTCTTTGGTCCCGCGACCCTTTTGGTGACCAATAACCATAACGGGCCGATCATCTATTCGCGCTATTCCACCTATTAACGCTTGATCATCCGCAAATAAACGGTCACCGTGTAACTCATCAAAATCGGTAAAGATAAGATCAATGTAATCAGCTGTATAAGGTCTCAGAGGATGACGAGCCACTTGGGATACTTGCCAGGAACTTAGATTAGCGTAAATTTTTTCAGTAAGCTTTATGCTTTTTTCGCGTAGATTTTTTATCTCGTCGGCAATATTAAGATTATTATCGGTACCAACAAGGCGTAACTCACTAATTTTCGCCTCCAGTTCTGCTATTGGTTGCTCAAATTCTAAAAAATTAGGGTCCATAAAAATTCCAGTGTTCTTCTTTTTTAAATACGCTCAATTTTCAATACTCAACTAGAACATTCTCACGCCCGTAATTCTTCTTTAATCTCTGAATAAGATCGTCAGAAGGCAACACAGACCACTCATGCCCAAACATTATACATCCTCTAGAAGCTTCTCGCTGATAATTCACAGCAACACGGCAACCCTCTTCTTTCTCGCCCGAATTGGTTTTTACATCAGTGTCGAACGTTCCAAAAGCTCGCTGCAGTCTGTAAGGCTCCAAGGTAGCAGCAAGGTCATCACAAAAATTTGGCAACAAACAGGATTCGTCTAAGGTTAATAAAAGGCGATTAGCACGCCTAGAACGCGCATCAGAAAGCGTCATTAAAGTTTTCGCTCGCCCCTTAATCCCTCCATGTCGCTCATCAATTGAAATACTACATTCTAAAATCAAGATTTCATCGACGTGCAATAGATCTCGAAACAATTCATACTCCTTAGCAAACAGGCCAATTTCAATACGAGCGCTTCGATCATCGATTGTTAGAAAAGCAATCGCTTCTCCAGACTTACTCCTACTAATTCTAAGACTTGTTAAAAGGCCCCCAATAAATTTAGTTCCACGATCTGGGCGAAGGTTTTTTAATCTCCCAGCAGTTATACTCCGTAATTCAGTTAAAAAGGCATCAATTGGGTGCCCTGAAAGATAAAGCCCAAGTGCCTCTTTTTCCGCTTTCAGTCGCGCTTGTTCGTCCCATTCTTGAATGTCTAGATGTTCAGTGGCTTGCTCACAGTTTGAGGTGCCCTCCGGAACAATTTCTCCAAAAAGATCCCCAACACCTGACTCTAGATTCCGATTTTCTTGCATAGCTGCCTGCATTGCTTTTGGCAACAGATCTGTAAGTACAGCACGAGAATAATCGACACTTCCTTCCACTAAATTATCCAGAGCCCCTGCGTTGACCAAAGACTCTAAGGTTCTTCTATTAAGCTGTTGCGAATCAACTCGCTGACAAATATCAAGCATACTTTTATAGGAAGTTTGGCTTCGAGATTCCAGAATTGCAATAACCGGTGCTTCACCGAGGCCTCTTATTGCACCGAGACCATAAACAATGTGACCTTCTTTATTAACAGTAAATAGAAACTCTCCCATATTCACGTCGGGGGGAATTATAGTTATACCCAAGGCATTGCACTCGTCGATCAAAGTAACAATTTTATCTGTATTCTGCATTTCAGCGGATAACACTGCAGCCATAAAATATGCCGGATAATGAGTTTTAAGCCATGCGGTTTGATACGAAACTAATGCGTACGCCGCAGAATGCGATTTGTTAAAACCGTAACCTGCAAATTTCTCCATTAGGTCAAAAATAGACTCTGCAAGTATTTTATCAACCCCTCTCTTCACAGCTCCATCAGTAAAAAGGCTTCTCTGCCTAGCCATTTCCTTGGGATCTTTTTTGCCCATTGCTTTTCTTAAAATATCAGCAGCACCCAAAGTATAATTACCTAGGACTTGCGCAATCTTCATTACTTGCTCTTGATAAAGGATAACTCCATAGGTGTCGGCTAATACGGGCTCTAACTCAGGATGAGGAAAAACAACTTGAGTTCTTCCGTGCTTCCGATCGACAAAATCGTCGACCATACCCGATTCCAATGGCCCAGGACGAAAAAGAGCAACTAGTGCTATCACGTCCGCAAAACAATTCGGCATTTGACGCTTGATGAGATCCTTCATCCCTCGAGATTCAAGTTGAAAAACAGCTGTTGTTTCGCCTCTTTGAAGTAATTCGTAAACACGCGTATCGTCCAAGGGTAAATTTTCTAAAGTTACGAGCTCTCCCTCAATTGACGAGTTTATCATTCTAAGCGCATTGTCAATTATCGTTAAGGTACGCAACCCAAGGAAGTCAAACTTTACAAGCCCAACTGTCTCTGCATCGTCTTTATCAAACTGAGTAACTACACTCTCACCATTGGGGTCGCGGTATAAGGGAGAAAAATCTGTAAGCTTAGTCTGAGCAATAACTACCCCCCCAGCATGTTTCCCAACGTTCCGAGTTAAACCTTCCAACGCGAAAGCCATCTCCATGATTTCCTGTGCATCGATATCCTCATCTATGAACTGGCTCAATTCAGGAGTTGAATCCAAAGCCGCCTTCAGGGTTATCCCGGGCACAAAAGGAATTAGTTTCGACAACTTATCGCCTAGGGCATACGAGTGCCCTTGCACCCGTGCGACATCCCTTATCACGGCCTTAGCCGCCATGGTCCCAAACGTGATAATTTGAGCTACAGCCTCTTTACCGTATAAATCGGAAACATGTTGAATTACACGATCGCGACCTTCTATACAGAAATCGACGTCAAAATCAGGCATGGAAATACGCTCCGGGTTCAAGAAGCGCTCGAACAACAAATCGTATTCCAATGGATCAAGGTCGGTGATTTTTAGAGCATATGCCACGATCGATCCTGCGCCGGAGCCCCGACCTGGACCTACAGGTATGCCGTTATCTTTAGACCACTGAATAAATTCCATCACTATAAGAAAGTAACCGGTAAAGCCCATATCTTTTATAACACTTAGCTCAAAATCTAACCGATCCCAATAAGGTTTAAGCTGGCTGCTATCAGGGTCAACCTCTCCAAACAAACTCAGCAAGCGTTTCTGCAAACCTGATCTGCTGACTTCAACAAAATACTCCTCTAACGTTTTTCCCTCTGGCACTGGGTAATTTGGAAGTTTCGGAGTACCGATATCTAAAATAAGGTTGCATCGTTTAGCTATTTCGCAAGCGTTAATTAGAGCTTCGGGTAGATCCGCGAAGAGCTCAAGCATTTCGTCGGCGGTTTTCAAATACTGTTGATCTGTATTTTCCCGTTTCCGCCGGGGGTCGTCTAAATTACGCTTTTCATTTATACACACACGGACTTCATGAGCTTCATAATCAGCATGATTCAAAAATCTAACGTCATTCGTAGCAACAATCGGACAGCTCGCCTTTGCTGCTAACTCAATTACGCGGCTTATATACTCGGCCTCACCTTGCCGTCCCACCCTCTGCACTTCAAGGTAAAAACTCTGGGGGAAAAGATCCATCCAGCGGACCAAAGCATTTTCAGCAGCCTTCAGTTCACCGTTCAGTAATGTGACCCCTATGTCACTTTGTTGAGCCCCTGATAAAGCAATCAACCCGTCCGTGTATCCACTCAAATTATGTTGATCAATAGAGAGAGACACATCGCCACGGTCAGTCACATAAAAGTCTGAAAGAAGTCTCGTTAAATTCTGATAACCTCTCTTATTCTTCGCCAGCAACACAAGTTTTGTTGTAGCACTATTTTGCTTATTAGCCACAAGAATCTCAGTACCACACAATGGTTTGATTCCGCTGGCTATCGCCGCCTTATAGAATTTTATAAATCCAAACAGGTTGGCAATATCGGTAATCGCAACTGATGGCATTTCCTGGACCAATAACTGCTCCATCAATGGCGCAATTGCGACGATACCATCCGTAATGGAAAATTCTGTATGGACTCGCAGGTGGGGGAAAGAGCTCTGTTTAGAAGCCAAACAATCCTCTTTTCTTATCTTTTCTTTTAACATAGTAGCCAACTAAAGTTTTACGAACTCCTGCGATTATAGTGTTATAAACCTCAACTAAATAACATAGAAATATACATTAATGCTACTCAAAAGTTGATCAAAAAGCTGGATCAGCTCTTACATTTTTTAATACCGGAGCAAACGAAAGCCTGTGAATCGAACATGGGCCATACTTAACCAAAGCGCGCAAATGCTTTTTGGTGGGGTACCCTTTGTTAGCGCAAAAATCAAACTGCGGATAAACTGAATCAAGACTTATAAGCTCTCGATCTCTAAACACTTTGGCAACAATTGATGCCGCTGCAATAGAAGCGACCTTTTGATCCCCTTTGATAATCGCCTGACTCTTATAATTCCAATTTGGCAAATGAATCCCGTCCACTAAAACATATTCAGGCAATATACTCAGGCTACTAACCGCCCTCTCCATCGCAAGTAGGCTTGCTTGTAAGATATTAAGTTCGTCTATTTCTGAGACGGAGGCGCGGCCGATAGACACCCCTAATGCTTGTGTGAGAATAACGTTATATAGAGAATCACGTTTATTTGCAGTTAGTTTTTTTGAATCCGACAAGCCTAAAATAGGTTTCTTATCGTCGAGAATGACAGCGGCGGCAATAACATCCCCTGCAAGTGCTCCACGCCCGACTTCATCGGTACCTGCAATGTAACGGCAATTCTCACACATATCAGCTGACGCAACGCTAGCAGTCATGTTATCAGTCAGCATTCATTATCGAAACAACGGCTTGGGCTGCCTTCGCAGACCCGTCAAGACGTAGAGAAAGATGAATCCTTTCGTAGACCGTTAATAACTCGCGGCTTATTCCTGATGTCGAATAAAATTTTTCTATTTCACGAAAAAGAACATCTTCACTCAAAGCTCCCTGAATATACTCAGGGACTATTTCTCGGTTTGCGAGTAAATTTGGTAGTGCTACAAAGGGTATTTTTACTAAGCGCGAAGCTATAAAAAAACTTAAAGCCGCGAGACGATAACATACAATCATTGGCCTTCTTAAAAGCAACGCCTCAAGCGTGGCCGTACCAGACGAAAGAACAACTAAATCTGCTGCGCTCATTGCTGCCAGAGAATCATCAATGAGAAGGATCGAGTTTTTCACCGAAATATCACACTCGCTTAAATATTTTTTAAGCAAAGACATAGATTCAGAGCCGCTAAATGGCATTATAAAACGCATATTGGGATCTTTTTTCAAAATCCTTGATATAACAGAGAGAAATATCGGGGCGAGTCTTATAATTTCTCCTTTACGACTCCCAGGTAAAAACGATGTAATTGATTCTTCGGGGTTTATGCCAAGCTTTGTGCGGCAAGTTTCCTTACTTTCCTCAAACCCAATCTTGTCTGCCAAAGGGTGGCCGACGCAACGTACAGGAATTTTATGCTTTTCGTATACCTCAATTTCAAAAGGAAACAGCACAAGCATCAAATCAACCGCTGCTTTTATTTTATAAATACGATTTTTCCTGTAAGCCCATACGCTTGGGCTTACATAATGCATGGTTCTTAATCCAGAAAGCTTTAATTCCTTTGCCAACCTGAGATTAAAGTCGGGGGAATCGATCCCAATAAATAAGCTTACATTATCTGCGATAAGCCGTTCACGTAATCTACGTTTTATATGCAGAAGTTCTCGAAGCCTTAGCAATGGCTCGACAAAACCCATGACCGCCAAACGATCCATCGGAACGAGCGACTCACAACCTAGAGCCAACATTTCAGGTCCTGCGACACCAACAAAAGTCGCTTCAGGGTAAATCTTTCTAAGTTCTCGTATAAGACCCGCACCGAGGATATCCCCAGACTTTTCACCAACTACGATTCCAAAATTAGGCGACCTCACCATATACGCTCTCTAAAAAGTAAAATCTTTCTTTCAGGTCGATTAACGATGAATCCCTTTCTTTGATGATCTTAATGAATCGATTAGAAGTTCGACCGGCTCACAATTCTCTTTTAAGATCTCAAGCTGAGCCAACGCCTCAGTTAGAGAATGACCACGGAGATAGATTAACTTGTAGGCTTTTCGAAGAACTGAAACTGTGGCTTTGTCAAAGCCCCGTCTTTCTAATCCAATGGAGTTAATAGCTCGGACCGCCGCGGGCTGACCACTCACAATCACATAAGCTGGAACGTCATGAGCAACATGAGTAACGCCTCCGACCATAGAGTGTGCTCCAATCTTAACAAATTGATTCACTCCGGCGTAGCCTCCCAAGATCGCCCAGTCATTCACCTCCACATGGCCAGACAAGCTGGCATTATTTGCAAATACGGTATGGCTGCCGACAAGACAGTCATGAGCAATATGCACATATGGCATAAAAAGGTTGTCGCTGCCGATTTGCGTCACTCCTCCACCCACGGCTGTCCCTCGGTGCACCGTAACGCCCTCTCTAAAAGTGTTGTTATCTTCTACTTCTAACCAAACCTCTTCATTCTTAAACTTTTTGTCTGAAGGGTCTTCTCCTACTGAGCAGAATTGAAAAATATGATTGTTATCACCAATTATGGTATTCGAGCGAATAACTATGTGCGACTCTAACCTGCAATTCTCACCGATAGTTACATCCGGTCCAACGATACACCAAGGTCCAATTTGAGCAGAAGCTGCTATTTTCGCCGACGGATCGATTCGCGAACTAGAATCAATTGACATCAATTTTTCTCTCAGCGCACATAATCTGCATCGAAGCCACTGATTCACCTTCAACATTCACTTCACAATTGAATTTATATATTCCCCGACGGCCCGGCCCTGCAAATTCAGCGCGCAGCATGAGCTTATCGCCCGGGAGTACAGGTCTGCGAAGACGGAGTTTATCAACCCCTACGAAATAATATACATAACCATCTTTGGGCTTCTTTTCTTGACTCTTAAACCCCAAGATACCCGCGGCTTGAGCCGCCGCCTCGATAATCAAAACCCCCGGCATTATCGGGTTTCCGGGAAAGTGTCCATTAAAGAAAGGCTCGTTAACGGACACGTTTTTGTAAGCCACTATAAAGTCATCAGGTACGAGTTCGACTACCCGATCAACGAATAGAAACGGGTATCTCTGTGGTAAATATTCTTTAACGCTCTGGATGTCCATTTCCATAAAATCCTTACCTGTAATCTTGTCAAAACAAACAATTTACTTAAGATCGAGTACGTTCAAGCCGCTTTAGCCTTTTTGCCATACTATCGAGCTCCTTAAACCGCATCGAAGCTCTTTTCCACTCACCAGTCTTCATCTGAACCGTTCCAGCTGAATATCTTCCCGCCTCTGATATTGATTGACTAACCAGAGACATAGCGCTGACTTGAACATAGTCTGCAAGAGTAATATGTCCAACAGCACCTGACCCCCCTCCCATTACACAATAGGCACCTAGGGTTACACTTCCCGCTAATCCAACGCAGCCACAGATAATCGTGTGGTTCCCAATGTGGCAATTATGACCAATCTGTACTTGATTATCTATTTTGACCCCGTCACAAATAACCGTGTCGTCAAGAGCACCACGATCAATAGTGGTTTGAGCCCCAATCTCAACATCATTTCCAACCCGCACGCTCCCGAGCTGATAAATCTTAATCGATTTCTCACCATCAAAGGCATATCCGAAACCGTCAGCGCCGATCACAGCGCCAGAATGAATTGTCACCCGATTCCCCAGTGTGACATCTTTATTAATGACAACGTTCTCAGAGATCGAGCACTCATCACCTAATTGAGCGCCGGCGCCAATCACCGCTCCAGCCCCAATCTGACAACGTTGTCCAATAACAACGTTCTCTTCAATGACAACATTCGGACCAATTAAAACCCCTTTAGCGAGACTTGCAGACGAATCGATGATAGCACTGGAATGAATGCCGCTTGGAACTTCCGATAAATCAACGAAAAGCCGAGAAGCAAGAGCATATGCTAAATATGGATTTTCCGTTAGGAGCTTATTTCCAGAGAAGAGGAGCTGATCGTCTTTCGTAACTATCACGGCACCCGCAGTAGTAGATTTTAAATAATGTTTATAAGCGCTGTTAGAAAGAAAGCTGAGTCTATCTGGACTAGCTTTCGGTAAAGAGCACAGCCCAACGATAACAAAATCAGGGTCGCCAACTAAAGTCGCTCCAATTTCGTTAGCAATCGAAGCGAGGCTATATATTTTCTTGTTCTGACCAGTCATTACTGGCCACTACCAAGTTTCAATCTAATTACCGCCACTCGTGTTCTCATTAAGCTTTGCGGTAACCTTTGCAGTTATGTCTAAAACCGGAGCAAAATATGGGGCACTATCAGCGTTCAACACAAGATCATATCCACCTTCAGCAACTACATCACTGACCGCTGTAGCTAAATCTCCCTGCATGCTTTGCAGGAATTCTTGATTTCGTTCTTGAAGCGCCGTTTGAACACGTTCTTGAATCAACTGCAATTGAACTTGGAGGTCTTGCGCATCAGAATTCATACGACGCACTTCGTCCTCCGTCATCACAGCTTCGTCTTGCTGAAATTTCTCTCTCAATTCGTTAAGCTGAGTTGACAATTCTTGTGCTCTTGCCTCATCTGCAGCAAACTCTTGTTCCAGTTCTTCCTGGACTACCCTTGCAGAATCTGAGTTAAATAACGCCTGAAGCGGGTTAAGTATTCCAATCTTAGCGTCCTGACCCATAACGCTTTGAGAAAATACAAGCACACTCACGACAGCTAAAAACTTACTCGTCAATTTTGATTTCATGTTCACTTCCAAGCCTCCATTCATTGCTAACAATAAGC
>CESO01038616.1_pt1 | contig 20988 bp, 21 predicted proteins | sample 356341 | NCBI WGS metagenome assembly CESO01 (sample SAMEA2621812, study PRJEB7988) | marine metagenome | biome: marine biome (ENVO:00000447); feature: deep chlorophyll maximum layer (ENVO:xxxxxxxx); material: "saline water (ENVO:00002010), including plankton (ENVO:xxxxxxxx)" | depth 35 m | reverse complement strand
TGTTTGGTGGAGGCGGGGGGATTTGAACCCCCGTCCGTCAGTTCGCAGCCTTCGGCTCTACATGCATAGCTTCGTCTATTGAGTTAACCCGTACCGGCCCGACGAGCAGGGTGGATTGGGCGAGCTTGATAATTTTTAGCCGCTTCGCGTCAAGCGCGCTCCACTAGCGATCCCGTTCTAGATGACGATTGCTAAAAACCAGTTTACGGGCATCCCGGCAGCAATCGCTAGCAAGCCTTTAAGCTGCTAGGGCGTATCTATCGTCGTTGGCAACTATAAAAGTTGCAGTAATTGATTAACGAGAGTTACTACCCTCTCGGCATGCACCTAGGGTCTTGATACCGGCGTCGAATCCTAATCGCCCCCTCAGTGAACCTTTAAGATAACACAATGGGCATTTTGATGCATTTAAACCTATCTGTTGGCCTGGCGTAAGATACGGCGTTTATCAATCTGCCACTCGCGATCTTTTTCAGTAGCCCTCTTATCATGGTCTTGCTTACCTTTTGCCAGTGCTATCTGACACTTGATAAGGTGACCCTTCCAGTAGAGTTTCACTGCGACACAGGTGTTCCCTTTTTGTTGAACCGCGACAAACAGTTTGGCTAGTTCTTTACTATGGAGTAGTAGTTTCTTGGTCCGACCTGGGTCGGCAATGACATGAGTACTGGCCGTGTTTAATGGGGTGACATTGCACCCAAGCAGGAATGCCTCGCCGTCTTTTATTAGCACGTAGCTATCGATGAGTTGAACTTTCTTGAGGCGCAGGCTCTTCACTTCCCATCCCTCCAAGACGACGCCCGCTTCAAAGGTGTCTTGCAGAAAATAGTCGTGCCTCGCTTTCTTATTGAGGACAATCGTATTGTCTAGCGATTTGGGTTTCTTCTTTGCCATCAACAGAGTATAGCAGTGATAGACGGACAACCTTTAGATCTTTTAAAAGTTGTCCGCAGCGTGCTTCATTTTACCTGTTTCGTTGCTACTGATAGAATCGGCCATGTTAGGTGTCTAAAAAATGATAATAACAAACTGAAATAGAAAGGATTTTTATGGAGCAAGATAGAGGTCAGTTTAGTTCGAGGTTGGGATTTATTCTGGCGGCTGCTGGCTCTGCCGTTGGGCTGGGGAACCTTGTGGCGTTTCCGGTCATGGCATCTAAGAATGGTGGAGCTGCATTTTTAATCATCTATCTGTTATTCGTCGCGTTTATTTGTTATCCAGTTATGCTCGCAGAGATCGCCATGGGCCGACGAACTCAGCGCAATCCCGTCGGGGCCTTTTCGATGCTCTCGGATCACTCGAAGGTGTGGCGGCTCACGGGCATGCTTGGCATAGTGACTCCCTTCATGATCGCAGTCTTCTACACGGTGATCACGGTCTGGCTGGTGGTTTATTTAAAACAGTTAGCGACCGGAAATCTCGACATACTGTCAAGCGATGCAACCTTTTCTAACTTGGTCCAAGAACCGTCTTTGTTCGGATACGCCTCTCTGCTTCTTGCGGCAGTGTTTCTTATTTTGGTGGGTGGCGTGAAGGGCGGGATTGAGCGTCTCGCGAGGGTATTGATGCCTGCGCTTGCGGTGATGTTAGTAGTGCTTGTTTGTTTCGTTTTAACGCTTGATAACGCGAGTGCTGGTATTGCCTATTACCTGGTTCCAGATTTTAGCAAAATGGATTTGGGGGTCGTCAACGGGGCTCTTAGCCAAGCATTCTTTTCTCTCTCGCTAGGTATGGGAATCCTAATCACTTATGGGTCTTATTTTTCTCGGACTGATAGCATACCGAGCTCGGCACGCATGGTAGCGACGATGGATACCAGTATTGCGTTTTTTGCCGGGCTTTTGATTCTCCCCGCGATTTTCGCGTTTGACCCCAACACAAATACCGATGACCTTTCAACTAGCAGCGTAGGATTGATTTTTAGCTTTTTGCCAAAGATTTTTTTATCGATGCAAGCCGCCGTTGGATATTTCGGGGCCTCAGTGGTTGCATTCATTTTTTTCTTGTTAGTATTTTTTGCAGCACTGACCTCGCTCGTCTCAATTATTGAGATTCCTATTTCTTACTGGATAGATGAGTGGAAGATGACCCGAAAAAGAGCAGTCTTAACGCAGGCGTTCCTCCTTGCGCTATTTGCCATTCCTGCGACGCTGTCATTTGGGCTATCGGAATTTTTTACCAATTTCACAAATTATGGCGGCCTATCTAAATCGTTTTTTGATGTGGTATACGATGTTTTTTATGAAACGATACTCCCTCTTGTTGGTTTCACAGCGTGCATTTTTTGTGTATATCGTTGGAAGCTACAGGGGTTGAACGAGGAACTTTCGGTTGGTGACCCAAAGTACGATGGGTCTCTTATGCAAAGGTACCTTAATGTGTCCCTTGGGACGGTGGTGCCGGTTGTGTTATTTTCAGTTTTTGTCAGCACGGTTTACGCGATTTTCGTTTAACGTCGTATGCAAGGTTAAGTCGCCAATGGAAGAGATAGATCGCAGTGCGTTGGTTCAATATTCTGCGCAACAGATGTTTGACCTTGTAAATGATATTGAAAAATACCCCCTGTTCATGTCCGGTTGCGTTGATGCAAAAGTGATAAGTCGTCAGGAAAAAGAACTCATGGGAGAATTGTTTTTGGCCAAGGCTGGGATAAAACAGCGATTGATCACGCGCAACACGATGTGTCCTCCACAGAGGATAGATATGGAATTGGTAGAGGGCAACTTTAAAAATTTTAGTGCCACGTGGAGATTTGATTCCCTCGGGTCTGGCGCCTGCAAGATAAGTTTGTCGATGAGATTTGAGTTTGGGTCGGGTTTTCTTAATGCGGGCGCCAATAAGTTGTTCAAGGGTTCAGCAAACTCATTGGTAGACGCGGTCCTAAGACGGGCTCGAGAGGTCTATGGATAGGATGAACAGTCTTTTTGGGTATCAGAGAGAGGACGTGCCGAACAGCAGAATAGAGGATGAGACCGATTCAATATTGGTAGAGGTGGCTTACGCTTCCACTGAGAAGCAGGAAATAGTGCAGCTTCGTGTGCCTCGCGGTACCGTCGCATATGACGCAGTGATCTTGTCAAAGATTACGAATATTTTTCCGGAGATCGATATAAATGAGGCCGATTTGGGGGTATTCTCAAGTCCGTTAGACGGGAAACGCCGCCCAAGTTCAAAGACGTATATCCTGTTAGAGAATGATCGAGTTGAAATTTATCGACCCCTAATAATTTCCCCAATGGAACTCCGCCGAAAGCGCTCAGATTTAAGGGCCGAATCAGCGAAAGGTAAGAAAAATGCAAAATAAAAGAAATCGACTTAAGAATTTTTTCTCTCGGATCGAGCAAGGGCTCTATGAATTTTATGTTGTGCCATACCGAAGATCCTTTGCCAGAGCCAAGCGTGATGAAGAAGACCTTTTTATGCTGTTAGTTTTCGCAGAGACTATGGGTGTTCCAAATCCTGCAGCTTACTACACTATGGAATTGTTGCCGGTAGTTTATGATCGATTTCACGACTGGCATCAGCGGATGGGTATGGAGAGATCGCCACTGGACCATGTACATTGCTGTTAGAACTCGCACATAACAAAAAGATTCTTTTCTTTGGCGGTAAAGGCGGTGTTGGCAAGACTACAGTCTCTGCCGCCACCGCAGTCGCCCGCGCGAGTGCGGGCGGGAGAGTCCTCCTAGTCTCTACGGACCCTGCGCATAACCTTGGCCATCTTTTTGATCGACAAATTGGCTCAATACCCACAAAACTTGCGCCGGGTTTGGATGGGCTTGAACTCGACCCTGAAGAAACTATAAAGCTGCACATGAACGAGATAACTCGATCTTTGCACCGATTGATGCCGGTTCACCTTCGTGGCGAAGTGGATAAGCATATGGCACTTTCCAAAGATGCGCCCGGCATGCACGAAGCCGCAATGATGGAGCGGATCTGTGAGGTTGTTGAGCAGGGACTTGAGGAATACGACTTAATTATTTTTGATACGGCTCCGTCGGGACATACCGCACGGTTAATGGCGCTGCCTGAGATGATGTCTGCTTGGACCGAAGGGCTGATTAAGAGGCAAGAGAAAGCAGATAAATTTGCGGAGGTCGTTGAGGATTTAAGTCGTGATTCGAGTATGGAGGACAAAGTTTTTAATGCCGATGCAAAAGATGAAGATCGGTTGCGAGAGTCAGGCATCCGAAAAATTTTATTCCGCCGAAGGAAGCGGTTCGAAACCTTACGGAATCAAATTTCGGATAGTGACGGTACCGCATTTATTATTGTGTTAGCGGCTGAGAGGTTGCCTGTTTTGGAGACAATTGAGTTATATAGGCAATTAAGTGAGTCTAATATTAATATTGGCGGGCTAGTAGTTAATAAGCGTATGCCTCAGGGCATGGGAGAATTCATGGAAGAACGCTTGCGCCAAGAGGAAAAGCATTTGGAGAGTCTTGAGGCATCCCTGGGGGAGTTGCCGCGACAAGACCTTTCATTGTTTCCTCATGATGTGGTTGGTGTTGACGCGTTGGCGAAGATGGCCAAAAATTTCTAGAACGCAACTTGACTGGACCTATGGAGAGACCTGAGCGGAGGTCATTTCAGTCTCTTCTTGGGTAGGTAAAAAATCACCAGAAAAACGAACCAGGCCATCGTCTTCGAACAAGACAGATATGCGTTCTTGACCGCGAACGCCTCCCCCAGGCTGGAAATTATAGACATAGTCCCAGCGGTCTTGGTTGTAAGGGTCTCTTATCAAAGGGGTTCCCATAACAAACATAACTTGGCGTTTGGACATTCCGGGACGGAGTTGGTCTATCATATCTTGGGTTATGATGTTGCCCTGAGGTATAGAAATTTTATAGACTCCGGGAAAGTCCATTGAGCCAAGGTTGTTGCAAGCTGCTAGCAGCCCCAAGACAAATATGCTGATTACCTTGGTTAGATTGTAGGTTTTCTTTCGCATGGCTAACCTAAAATATCCTGCTTTTCGATGATTAGTGATTTTACGCACACGTTCGCTAAATTATTTGAGTTTGCGGCCCAAAGACCATAAGTGCATAATAACCTGAAAAGCCTGCCAGTAACATCGGTGTTTAAATTTGAGTAAAAGTTGGCGTTGATTTGCGCCGCCGTCGAGGAGAGTTTTGTGAGCGAGGAACAACAAGAGCTTCGTAATGCAGGATTGAAGGTTACGGTGCCGCGGATAAAAATTTTGGACATGTTAGAGCACTCAGAAACGAAGCATTTGAGTGCGGAGGATGTTTTCAAGGCGCTGCGAGATGCGGGGGAAGAGGTCGGCCTCGCTACCGTATATCGTGTTCTTACTCAATTTGAAAAGGCCGGATTAGTGATGCGGCATCATTTTGAGGGTGGGAGCTCGATTTTCGAACTCACTTCGGTAGACCATCATGATCACATTGTGTGTAATAAGTGTGGCCGCGTTGAAGAGTTTTTTGATGAAGTGATTGAGCGACAGCAAGAGGCGATAGCTGAAAAGTATGGATTTAGAATCACCGACCATAGCCTCTATCTTTATGGCTTTTGTTCTGCTTGCCAAGGAAGTTAGTCTCAGACCTGCATTCGGTTAACGCTGACCGTGAACTCAGGTTGCTAAATTCATTCTTTTTGAGATGCAAATAATTTGTTTGCGTGAGCTAATGACTCTTTGCTGAAATCGTCACCACCAAGCATTCGCGCAATTTCCTCAATTCTGCCGGCTTTGTTAAGCTGCCTTATTTGAGTTACCACTTGATTCGTCCCGTCGCCCCTATCAATTTTTTCGACAAAAAAATGATTATGACATTGGCCCGCAACTTGAGCTTGGTGGGTAACGCATAAGATCTGGGAGTGTTCACCCAATCGTCGCAGAAGTTCGCCCACAACCTTAGCAATCCCGCCACCTATGCCCACGTCGACTTCATCAAAAACCAAACTAGGTGTTTGTGTTGTTTGGGCTGTGGATACCTGTATTGCGAGGCTAATGCGTGACAATTCTCCACCTGAAGCAATTTTATTCAACGGTCCAGGCGACTGTCCGGGATTAGTGCTCACTAAAAACTCGATCATCTCTAAGCCGGTTGGGCTTGGTTTTTGGTATTCGATTGGTGTGAGTGCCACGAAAAACTGGGCGTGTTGCATGCCTAGTTCTTTTAGGTGCTGGTTTACTGAGGTTTCAAGACTCTTTGCAATCTTGTGCCGTTCCTTCGAAATTTTAGCTGCAACTTTTTTGTATCTGTCTTGCAGGCGAGTATCTTCATTGCTTAGATGTTCTAGTTCTGAGTCTTCGAGACTAAAAGCCGTTAGTTGCCCCCTTATTTTCCCTGCCAGCTCAACAAGGGAATTGGGCTTTACTCGATGTTTTCGTGCGGTCTCATGCAAAACCCCGATTCGACTGTTGATCTTTTCTAACTCGTTCGGATCAGTCTGTATTCCGTCTAACAATCGTCTAAGGTCGTTAACAGCCTCGTCAATTTGAATGCTAGCGCTTTCGATGATCTGCAGGACCGAGCCAAATCTCTCATCGGTATCCTTTAAGTTAGCGAGTAGAGAAATGGCTTTCTCAAGCATGCTCTTGACGTCATCATTTAAGTTATGTTCTTTACCGGCACATAGCTCAAGTGCTGCCTGCAGGCTCAGAATTGTTTCGTCAGCATTGCTCAACCTTCGGTGCTGTTTTTCTAAGTTTTCGAATTCATTATCTAACAGGGTCAGTTCGTCAAGTTCGCTCAACTGATAGCTAAGTAGCTGTTGATTCGCTTGGTCTGCGCTTTTATTTGTGCGCAGCTCGTTTAAGAGCTGATTATTCTTTTGCCAACTTTTATGGCTGCTCTCTAATTCTTCACGTACTTTTTCAGGAACACCAAACCCGTCAAGCAATCGTTGGTGTGTGGCTTTTTTAAGCAGGGATTGGTGTTCGTGTTGTGAGTGAATGTCTACAAGCATCTCGCCAAGCGTTTTGAGGTGCATCATTGGTGATAGAGAGCCGTTAATAAATCCTTTGGAGCGGCCGTCACTGCCAACCACTCTGCGGACCGCGCAGCAGTTCGGGTTATCTGAATCTATTAATTCATTTTCAATCAGCCACTGCTTTGCTTCATTAATCTTGCTCACGTCGAAGACTGCGGTAATCTCAGCCTTCGGGAAACCAAATCTTACTATGCCTTTGTCAGCGCGATCGCCGAGCGCAAGGCTGAGGCCGCCAAGGATAATTGACTTTCCGGCGCCCGTTTCGCCACTGATGGCAGATAGGTTTGAGCTAAACTCGATTTCGAGGTGCTCTACGGTCGCATAGTTTTGAATTAATAATTGTTGAATCATCTGGCTTTAGTATATGGGATCGGGCCGTGCGTGGGTACGCCTGTTCAAGGGAAAGAGTGATATTTTTTTGCTTGAATATATCATTGATGCCCCCACCTTAGGGTTAAGTGAAAAATTGTGATCAGATCACAGAATGTATTTTCGTCTTCTATCTGATCGGTTTGAATTAAAAGGTTGCTGGGATAGGCCTTTGATAGGGGGGAATTAAATCAGATGAATGATGAGAACATTGAGGAAGATAATCCGGACAATGCTGAAAATGGCGAACAGGATTTGAATGAGGCACTCGAAAACTCTGAAGAGGCGCTGGATGATGGCATTTCTGCCACATCAGATGAGGAGTTAGAGCTGGCAAGGGCTGCTGAGGCGAGCGCGAAAGATGATTACGTTCGATTGCAAGCTGAGATGCAAAACCTTCGTCGTCGCACAGAGCAGGACGTTGAAAAAGCACATAAATTCGGACAAGAAAAATTTAGTACCGAGCTGATTGCCGTGGTGGATAATCTCGAACGTTCGCTTGAGGCTTCAAATGGTAATGAAGATGCCGTTGTGAAAGCGATTCATGAAGGCGTTAACTTAACGTTGAAAGGCTTTATTGAGTGTTTGCAGCGCAACCACATCGATGCTGTTGATCCAATGGGGGAGCCTTTTGATCCCCTGTTCCATCAAGCGATAGGAACTCAAGACAGTCCTGAGTCAGAGCCAAACACCGTGGTTGCTGTGATGCAGAAAGGTTATACCTTGCATAATAGGGTTCTTCGGCCGGCCATGGTCATGGTATCTAAATAAACGCAAGATTTTGTGCTTTAAGTGGTTTGATAGGCTTGAAAATGATCTTTTTGGGCCAATATATAGGGCATTAGAGAAGCAATTGAACAGAAATTTAATTTTGAAATTGGCCAAAACTTAGTCGGCTGAGGATATAAAAGATGGGAAAGATTATAGGAATAGATTTAGGTACAACGAACTCGTGCGTTGCGGTGATGGATGGTGGTGAAGCAAAAGTCATAGAAAATGCCGAGGGCGATCGTACCACACCCTCGATAATTGCATATGCAGGCGACGGAGAGGTTCTGGTAGGACAGCCGGCGAAGAGGCAGGCCGTCACTAACCCAGATAATACGCTTTTTGCGATTAAGAGACTTATTGGCCGCCAATTTGAAGACGACGTAGTGCAAAAAGACATTAAGATGGTCCCTTACAAAATTGCAAAGGCGGATAACGGGGACGCGTGGGTTGAGGTTGACGGAGAACAGATGTCCCCACCGCAAATCTCTGCTCAAACCCTGAAAAAAATGAAAAAGACTGCGGAAGATTTTCTCGGCGAATCTGTCACTGAAGCGGTTGTGACTGTTCCGGCATACTTTAATGATTCGCAACGCCAAGCCACTAAGGATGCGGGTAAAATTGCAGGGTTGGAAGTAAAACGAATCATCAATGAGCCGACGGCCGCTGCCCTAGCATATGGAATGGATAAAAAGGGTGGCGATTCAACAATAGCTGTTTATGACCTAGGAGGAGGCACATTTGATATTTCAATCATTGAAATCGCAGAGACTGATGGCGAGCATACCTTTGAAGTTTTGTCGACAAACGGGGACACCTTTCTCGGGGGAGAAGATTTTGACCTTCGATTGATTGATCACCTCGCAGATGAATTTAAGAAAGATTCTGGAATGGATTTGCACAATGATCCGCTGGCTCTACAGAGGTTGAAGGAAGCCGCTGAGAAAGCAAAAATTGAATTGTCATCATCGCAAGCCACCGAAGTTAATCTACCTTACATCACCGCAGATGCGTCAGGGCCGAAGCATTTGGTTTTGAAGTTAACGCGGGCAAAATTTGAGGCTCTTGTCGAGGATTTAGTTGATAGAACACTCGAGCCATTAAAGCTTGCCCTTGCGGATGCTGACATGGACCCTGGTGCCATCGACGATGTCATTTTGGTTGGCGGTCAAACGAGAATGCCTTTGGTTCAGGCGAAGGTTTCTGAGTTCTTCGGTAAAGAGTCGCGACGTGATGTAAATCCGGATGAGGCTGTTGCAGTCGGAGCGGCGATCCAGGCAGCGGTTCTCTCTGGTGACGTAACGGACGTCTTGTTGTTAGACGTCACCCCTCTCTCTCTGGGGATCGAGACCATGGGTGGAGTCGCCAGTACCTTGATCGAAAAGAACACAACGATACCTACTAAAAAGACACAGATTTTCTCTACTGCAGACGATAATCAGACGGCGGTTACTATTCACGTTGTCCAAGGAGAGCGGAAGCAAGCCGCGCAAAATAAATCGCTTGGACGGTTCGATTTGACTGATATTCCCCCTGCTCAGAGAGGTATGCCTCAGATTGAGGTGGCTTTTGATTTGGACGCAAACGGGATTCTGAACGTTTCTGCGAAGGACAAAGCGACGGGCAAAGAGCAGTCAATTGAAATAAAAGCATCGAGCGGTTTGTCTGACGAAGAAATTGAAAAAATGGTTCAGGACGCGGAAGCAAATTCAGCTGATGATAAAAAGTTTGAAGAAATGGTGACGGTGCGCAATGCGGCTGATGGCCTCATCCATGCAACTAAAAAGACGGTTGAGGAGGCCGGCGACAAAGCAAGTGAAGAAGAGAAAGAAGCCATTAATAAAGCTATTGCAAATCTTGAAGAGGTTCTCAAGGGCGACAGTAAAGAAGACATCGAAGCTAAAAGTACTGAGTTGAGTGAGGCGTCTTCTGCGCTGGCGCAGAAGATGTATGCGGATCAAGCTGAAGGTGGTGCCTCATCTGGTACCGAGTCTGATTCCGCAACTAGCGACGATGATGCGGTTGATGCTGAGTTTGAAGAAGTGAGTGACGAGGATAAAAAAGAGAACGAGAGCTAGCCGGTGTATGAGGTAGTGGAAAGATTCGGCGAGCGAGTTTTAGTTCAAATGTAGTCAGATAGGACCACGGAAAACTAAGTCAGTTTTTGACTTAGTTTTCTTATTTGTGAGTAATTGAAATAATTTTTACCTGTCACAGGTGGAGTTAGGAAGTACGTAGCGAGTCAGCTTTTTATGTCTAAACGTGATTACTATGAAGTTTTAAGTGTTTCTCGAGACGCAGATGCGGCTGCTTTGAAAAAAGCATACCGCAGAGTTGCGATGAAAAATCATCCTGACAAAAATCCAGACAATCCTGAGGCCGAGGCAATATTTAAAGAGGCCAATGAAGCTTTTGAAGTGTTGTCAGATAGTCAAAAAAGGTCTCGTTACGATCAATATGGCCACGCAGGCGTGGACGGGCAAACGAGTGGCGGTGGCGCTGATTTTGGAGACATGTTTGGAGATATCTTTGGAGATATTTTTGGGGGAGGTCGTGGAGGTGGCCGAAGCCACGTTCGTCAGGGCGCAGATTTGCGCTATAACCTCGAAATAAGTTTGGAAGATGCAGTTCGCGGGACAACCGTAAAGATAGACATCCCAACAACGGTGTCATGCGAAAGCTGCGGGGGAAGCGGTGCGAAAAAGGGATCGAAGCCGGTAGATTGTTCCGCTTGTGGGGGAGTTGGACAAGTTAGGATGCAACAGGGTTTCTTCACAGTCCAGCAGACATGTCCTCGATGTCAGGGAGCGGGGAAGCAGATAAAGGATCCTTGTTATGTTTGTCACGGCAGTGGAGCGGTCAAAGAAAATAAGACGCTTTCTGTAAAGGTTCCTGCTGGAGTAGATACGGGGAATAGAATTCGTTTGAGAGGCGAGGGTCAGGCTGGAGAGCATGGGGGGCCGTCTGGTGATTTGTATGTTGAGATGCATGTTAAAACGCATAAGATATTTGAAAGAGAGGGTCGCGATTTATATTGCGAGATTCCGATTGGATTCAGTGATGCCGTTTTGGGGGGCGATCTAGAGGTTCCTACTCTGGAGGGCAAGGTTAAGCTGAAAATTCCTCAGGAGACTCAAACAGGTAAACTATTTCGTTTAAGGGGTAAAGGAATAACTCAAGTCAATGCGAGCGCTCGCGGCGATATGCTCTGTCGTGTGTTAGTCGAGACACCTGTCAATCTTACTAAAAAACAAAAAGAGCTCATGCAAGAATTTAAAACAATTCAAGAAAAGGAAGGAAATCGGCAGAATCCGAAAAAATCAAATTGGTTTGACGGTGTCAAAAATTTCATCGACGAGCTGAGGACCTAAAATCTGCACCCGGTGTTCACCTGCTCGTCTTTACTATTTCAAGTAATTGTAAATGACGCTCCTCGGGCAATCTTGAACCGAATTGGGAGACAACTTCCGACGAGGCGAGAGACGCTAAATTTCCGGCTCGTTTAAGTGACAGGCCGTGCGTGATCCCGTACAGCATTGCCCCAGCAAACATGTCGCCTGCGCCGTTTGTATCGACGGCTCTAGCGTGGCAAGCATCTATCTCGATTAGTTGGTTTCCATCAAAAACGATTGCGCCTTTGCTCCCCAAAGTAACTACAAATTGCTTGGCTCTCATCCTTAACTTCTCTAAGCCAGGTTCTAAGTTCTCAGTTTTTGCCCATATTTTAAGTTCTTGTTCATTGCAGAATAAAAGATCAACGCCGTCGCTGAGGACTTCATCTATCTCCTTTGGGAAGTATTCGACCATGGAAGGATCAGAGAAGGTCATTGCAATCTTTATATTATTCTTCTTTGCAAATTCTCTAAGATCGAGCAAGGCTTCGCGAGCGCTCGGGGAGGTTACGAGATAGCCTTCGATGTATATATATTTTGCATTTTTTGCTGCACTAAACTCAAGATCACATGACGCGATACTACCAGAGACTCCAAGGTGCGTGTTCATTGTTCTCTCAGCATCAGGGCTAACCATAATCAGGCATCGACCGGTTTTCCCATCTTTCGCAGAGGGCGTTTTGTTAGTGTGGATTTGATCTTTAGTCATCTGTTGCGAATAGAACTGGCCGACGGCGTCGTTCGCAACTTTGCAAGATAGAAAAGATTTACCACCAAATTTGCTCAGGGCAAAAAGGGTATTCCCAGCCGATCCTCCGCAGTTTCGAGCTTGAAGTTCCGACCTTTCCATCAACGCTTTTTCCAGAGCGTCTAACCGCTCTTGATCGACTAACGTCATCAGACCCTTTTCTATGTTGTTTTCTCGCAAGAAAGAATCCTCAACTTGGAATTCGCTGTCGACCAGCGCGTTTCCGATAGCATAAACGTCATATTGCATAGAAAAATCCTTTCTAAATGCGGGTGGTATGAACTTTATAATTTTGAAAAAGCAACTTCTGCAGCATCTAGTGTCGCTGATATTTCCACTTCTTGGTGCGCTATCGACATAAAGCCTGCCTCAAAGGCTGACGGAGCAAGGTAGACACCCTGCTCGAGCATAAAATGAAAATATTTTTGAAACCTATCACTGTTGCAGTTCATAACTTGATCATAAGTTGAAACCGTCTCTTCTTCGCTGAAGAAGCACCCGAACATTCCTCCGACGTGATTGGTAGTAAATGGGATATTGTTGACTTCGGCTCGCTCATTGAGCCCGTCCATTAAGCGTTGAGTCGTTTTCGCTAAATCGGTATGAAATTTCGGATCGGAAATTGAATCTAACATACAAATCCCAGCTGCGACCGCAAGAGGGCTTCCGGATAACGTACCCGCTTGGTAGACGCCTCCCAGCGGAGCAATCATATCCATAATTTCTTGCTTTCCGCCGAATGCACCGATAGGCAGGCCACCACCAATTACCTTGCCTAAACACGTCATATCCGGTTTCACTTGATATACAGATTGGGCACCGCCGAGCGCGACTCTGAAACCAGTCATTACTTCATCAAAGATCAAAACAACGCCATGCATATCACATAGGGCTCTGAGTTTTTCTAAGAATCCGGGTAACGGAGGGACTAAATTCATATTTCCTGCGATTGGCTCTATTATAACGCAGGCAATACGGTCACCGTTTTTTGAGAAAAATGCTTCAACTGCTGTTGAACAGTTATATGGGAGTACGTGAGTAAGTTTAGTGTAGTCCTCAGGCACACCCAGCGAGTCGGGTTTGCCAAGGGTAAGGGCGCCAGATCCAGCTTTGACGAGAAGGCCGTCTGAGTGTCCGTGATAACAACCTTCGAATTTAACTATTTCATCTCGCCCAGTGTATCCTCGGGCGACTCGGATAGCGCTCATCGTGGCTTCAGTGCCGGACGTAGTCAAACGAACTTTTTCTATTGATGGAACAACTTCGCATATTTTTTTTGCCAGCTGAATTTCTGCTTCAGTCGATGCTCCATATCCAATTCCATGATGCAATTGTTCCAGGATCGCAGCGACTATCTTTTTGTTTCCATGACCAAGTATTAAGGGCCCCCATGCGCCCACGTAATCAATATATCGATTTTCATCGACATCTATGAGATAGGCTCCCTCGCTGCCTTTGAAGAAAAGTGGGTTGCCACCCACACCACGAAAGGCTCGGACAGGAGAATTCACTCCGCCTGGAATATAAGATTGAGCTTCATCAAAAAGTCGCTGAGAATTTGTACTCATCATAAAAAGTCTTCCCGTTAATCCGTTTAATTGACGTACTATTTTTTGACGCGACTCAAATTCCCTACGCTTAAATGTTGGAGATAGGCCATTAAAAGCCTGCTTATTATTCTTAAATTGTGGGTTTTATTACTACTAGTAAGACTACTGCAACCATGATCAAAACAGGAGCTTCATTAAAAAGCCGAAAGAATCGATGTGTTTTATAACAGGTATCTTCTCTTAATTGCATCATGTAGTGCCAACATAGGTAATGATAAAACAATAGTCCGCCGACAAATCCTAACTTAAGTTTCATCCAAGTTGCAGAGAAGAAATAGTCAGTATTGAGGCTGATTAACCAGCCGCCGAGGAGAAGTGTTGCAACTGCTGAAGGCGTCATGATGCCCCAAAAAAGTTTCGATTCCATTACAACAAACCGATCTATGCTGATTTGGTCGTTGCTTAACGCGTGATATACAAAGAGCCTAGGTAAATAAAAAATGGCGCTGAACCAGCAAATCACTGCGATTATATGAAAGGCCTTAATCCAGAGCATTTAAAACTTTCCGTTTTGGGATGAGATCACTAATTATAGCAAGCGAAATAGGCCCAGGTGTCAAAAAAAACGGTTCGCGTTTGAAATTGCTTTCTTTGTGACGCAGTGTAACATTACCTGCTCTACTGTTTGCTGGTTTAATTTCTGCGAAAAAAAATGCTAACTCGGAGCGACGTTAAAGGGGACGACAGCTTGGTTAAAATTGGAATAATTGGTGGTACCGGATACACTGGCGTTGAGCTTATGCGTCTTTTAGGGCCGCGAAGCGATGCTAGCATTTCGGTTATAACGTCTCGAGAATTGTGTGGAACGCCAGTCGATACGCTTTTTCCAAATCTTCGAGGTATCATTGATCTTAAATTCTCGGAACCTGATAATCCGGCGCTCGATGAATGTGACGTTGTGTTTTTTGCTACGCCTCATTCCGTGGCTATGCAGCGTGTGCCTAAATTATTGAAAGCCGGGGTTCGCGTAATTGATCTGTCAGCGGATTTTAGGCTTAAAGACGCTGACCTCTGGCAGCGCTGGTACGGGATGCGTCACGAATGTCCAGAATTGCTTGCAGAGGCGGTTTATGGGCTCCCTGAAATAAATCGTGATGCCGTTATTAACGCCAGGCTCGTTGCGGTTCCGGGCTGCTATCCGACGGCGGTTCAATTGGGATTGTTGCCATTACTTGAAAATAAGGTAATCGCTGAAGATCGACTCATCGCTGATGTAAAGTCTGGTGTGAGCGGCGCGGGACGCAAAGCTTCAGTCGATGGACTGTTAGCTGAGGTTGCCGAGTCGGTAAAAGCATACGGAGTGGAGGGGCACCGGCACTTCCCAGAGATATGCCAAGAATTAAATCGAGTTTCAACAAATAGCGTTGGATTAGTGTTTGTGCCTCATTTAGTCCCTATGATTCGCGGGATTTTAGCAACTCTTTATGCGCCCCTTAGAGCCGGGGTTGAGTCTGATATTTTAGAACTTCATGGAATGTTCGAAAGACGATATCGGAAAGAATCCTTTATAGAAGTATTACCTCTGGGAACGCTACCTGAAACGCGAGATGTAAGGGGTTCAAATCGATGTGAAATTTCAATTTCATACTCAGAACAGAGTAGGACCGCGATAATAATCGTAGTTGAGGATAACTTAGTTAAGGGTGCATCGGGTCAGGCGATCCAGAACTTTAATCTAATGTTCGGGCTCGGTGAAACTACAGGCCTCATGTTGCCAGCGTTACTCCCCTAATTCTTAAAATGTTTTTAGCAGTTCTGAAGAGCGCATTGCAGTAATCAGAAGAGCCAATTTAATCGGAGTACACTAAGTGCCCAATGTGGTGAGAGGGAGTAAACAGCATCGAATGAAGGTTGTAGCTGACCGGCCTTTACGACGAATTTTCGTTTTTGGCGCAGTGTTTCTGGTCGTATTTAGCGCGAGCGCTACAGGGTTTTTGGTAGCCTATGCTTACAATTTAATGTCGCTCAGCGGTTCCGAGTCAGCACAGTTGCAATTTGCTCTTAACGAGAAGATCACTGAGATTGAGTCCTTGCGCCGAGAAATCGCATTTCTAGAGCGCACTAGTGAGGTTGATAAAAAAGCGGCATTTCAAAGTAATGCGTCCTCTGCAACGTTGCGGTCCCAAATTTCAGAGTTAGAGCGCAATGTAGAATATTATCGTAAGGTTGTTAGTGAGGAAGCAGGCAACACCGGACTCAGTATTTCAGGTTTTGATTTGTTTGAGACTGATATTGTTAACAAGTATAGATATAGAGTCGTACTGCGGCAGCAGGATGCTGATGGAGACTCCTACCTTGAGGGAAATTTATCCGTTAACTTGGTTGGCAAGAAAGCAGGTATTGATTTGGCAATCCCGCTGCACGAGCTATCTGCGGACCAAGATGGACTGGATATTCGGTTGAGATTTAAGTACTTTCAAAATGTAGAGGGCAAACTCGAAATACCGGATGGATTCCAACCAGTTCGAATTGATATAGAGGCCTCCTCTAAGGAGCCTGTCAAAAAGATCGTTAAAGAGAGCGTTCTTTGGGCGGACTTGCTCAAATAGTCTTTGAGCAACGTACTTGAGTAAGGAAACATTATGTTTAAAAATATCGAAGTAGTGAAAACCAATGCATCATCTGTACCTACGTTAATTTCGAATGGCACTGAGATTTTGGGTGATATTCATTTTGATGGGGAACTGATTATAGAGGGTCGCGTAAAAGGCTCTATTCACGCTCTCGAAGATTCTTCGGCGGTTATAAGAATCGCCGATAAGGGAGTTGTAGAGGGTAACATACGTGTTCCGTCGGCAGTTATAAACGGCTTAGTTCAAGGCGATGTGTTCTGCGGAAAACATATTGAGCTTGCAAGCAAAGCCATAGTGGTTGGTGACCTTCATTACAATTTGATAGAAATGGTGTTGGGGTCGGAGGTAAACGGGAAGCTGATGCATATTAATGCGAGCAAGCCTGAAGTGGAACGCCTTGAGCAAGATCAATCTCGGCTTTCCGTAACTCAAGACTGAAAGGCATCAGCATGTTTAGCTGAGTCAGATTTTGAGAAAGTGTCGTGCTTATATTAGAAACTGGAATCGAGTGGATAACTAAATGTCTGTAGTGCAATCGCAAGAACCGACTTTACTGTTTTTAACAGAGCAAGCGGCTCAAAAAGTACAAAGCTTGATAGTCGAAGAAGGAAACACAGCGTTAAAACTGAGAGTTTTCGTTACTGGGGGCGGATGCTCAGGATTTCAATACGGGTTTTCTTTTGATGAATCCATCGCTGAGGACGACACTGTTGTTGTCAACAATGGGGCTAGCCTCCTCGTGGATCCTTTAAGTTATCAGTATTTGATAGGAGCAAAGATAGATTATCAAGAAGGGCTGGAGGGTTCGAGATTTGTGGTAAACAACCCTATGGCGACAACCACATGCGGTTGTGGTGCCTCCTTCTCAGTTTAAGGTCATAGAGCTAGTTGCTTAACCTTGATAAATCGCTCCGAGATAAACTGAACGCTCGGCTCCGGTGAAAGAGCGAGTGTCGAGCTTTCTTCCAGCGAGAGTTTCACCTGCCATCCAAGCAAACGCTGTCGCTTCGACCCAATCGGGGTTCAACCCTAATACTGCTGTGCTCGTGATTTTTGACTTTGTGAGTAGAGTCTGCAAACGGTTTAAAAGCGATGAGTTATGCGCTCCACCTCCGCAGACTAAAATTTCGTCTACAGGTTCTAGCAGTTTTATAGCGTCTGAAATTGTTGAGGCTGTGAGTTCTAGCAAAGTAGCCTGCACGGCAGACGGCGAAAGGTCGAGTGCAGCATCGGCGAGTTTCGATTCTAGCCAACTCGCATTAAAGAGCTCTCTGCCGGTACTTTTCGGTTGCGGTAAATTAAAGTAATTTTCTTCCCGAAATATTTTAAGCAATGATTTGTTTACACTCTCAGAAGAAGCCCATTCGCCTGAGTGGTCGTAAGGTTTATTCTTATGCTTGCTTACCCAGTAATCCATCAGAATGTTTGCAGGTCCGGTATCAAAAGCTGCCTCGGGTCTATTTGGGTCCAAGAGTGTAATATTAGCTATACCCCCGAGGTTGAGGATGACTCTACTTTGCTTGTCGTCTTTGAAGATAAGTCGGTGAAAAAGAGGAGCTATAGGTGCTCCTTGCCCGCCTGCGGCAATGTCACGCCGCCTGAAATCAGCGATAGTTGTAATGCCGGTGAGTTCTGAAATTAAGTTTGGATCGCCGATTTGCATCGTGAAAGGATACGAATCGTTTGGGGCATGGTAAATTGTCTGTCCATGGCAACCGATCGCACTAATTTCCTGAGGTTTTGTCTTGGTTAATTGTAGGAGATTGAGGGCTGCATTCGCGAAAATATGACCCATTCTCGTATCCAATTGACCGAGGGTTTGAATCTTTACTTCGGGGGCGTTACAGAGGTTAAGGAGATCATTCTTTGTTTGATCGTCGATTGGTTGGAAGTTTGTAGCGATCAGCTCCGGTATTCCTCCCGCTGTCAAACAGCGTATTAAGACGGTGTCGATGCCATCTAGGCTTGTTCCCGACATCATTCCAAGAAAAAGATTCTCTGATTTCGCCATATCTGGGCTCAATTTTTTAGGGGTAAGTAAGCAGGCTGGAGGCCTGTAAATCTCCAAAACGCTCCTGCAAGCTTTGGGTACGTTGTTTAAATCTCGGCAACTCCTTCGCTGCTAATGAGACTGCCTTCGGCAGCTTATCAACTATAGTCCTCGGATTTTTGTGCACTCCGTTAACCAGAAACTCATAGTGTAAGTGGGGGCCTGTGGCCCCACCGGTAGAGCCAACATAACCGATGATTTCACCTTGACGAACTCGCTTGCCCTTTTTTATTCCCTTGCTGTATTTACTTAAGTGGGCATATTTAGTTTGAAAGCCTCCCGCATGCTCCACAGTGATAAGATTACCAAAAGACCCGTTGCGACCAGCAAAGGTGACTCTTCCATCGCTCGTGGCTCTGACTGGGGTGCCTGTTGGAGCTGCATAATCAGTCCCTTTGTGCGCTCTAATTGTATTTAGGATTGGGTGGCGCCTGCGAGGGTTGAAATTAGAACTAATACGAAATACGTCAAGGGGGCTTCGTAAAAACGCTTTTCGCATACTTTCGCCCAAGGGATTGTAGTAACCGGTCTCGCCTTCAGAGTCTTCATAACGGAGTGCAGTAAATCTTTTGCCCTGGTTTACAAAGCTTGTCGCTAGTATTTGTCCGTGGCCAATAAAGATGTCGTCGAGATATTTTTCTTCATACAGGATACTGAACTGATCGCCTTTGCGCGGGTCGAGTATAAAGTCGATAACGCCACCAAAAAGATTGGCCATTTCCATGATAGTGCTAGCAGGTATTTTTTCTCTCTGCCCGGCAACGAAAAGGCTGTCAGTTATTGTCCCGATTTTAAATGCCTGCCTAACCTCTGGTATTTTGGTGATTACTTCTGTTTTGTACGTGTCAGCAGATCGCGTGAAAAGGTACCCATCCAGTGGGGATATTTGCAATTTAACTTTCTGTAGATTGCCTGAGGGTTCGATTAAAAACTCAAGCTTATTACCGGGGTAAATACTGTTGAGAATTTGAGCTTCCACACTGCTATTGAGAACCCTAAATAAGTCTTGGTTACTGAGCTCTGCTCTGGCAAAAATGGATGTCAAACTGTCACCCTCTGAGACATTAAAAGTCTTCCATGTTGAACTGACTTTTTGAATTTTTTTAGTCTGTGCGTTGGTGCTTTTAGAGTTAGGTTCGGCTGGCGGCTTGGATTTTTCAGACAAAGGTGCTGACGAGACATCGGGGAAAGTTTGTGGTGATGTCTGCACTCGCACAACCTCAACCGACTTCAAATTTTTTTCAGTGAACATAATTGTTGCGAATAAAATAAAAGCGAGGCAGCAGGCGACCGTCGCGTGCTTTGTTGGAAAGTATCCCCACACCGCAAAGGTGCGATGTAAATGCTTCTTGAAAGAGGGCAGATATTTCATGGATTCTCCGGCCGCCAAAAATTCATGTTAGGGCGAAACCGTATGATTATAGCAGTACGTCGGCGGGTTTTGGCTTGAATTTAGCAGTGGGGATAAATCTGTTGTAACATTATCAGTAGGTTTCGGGTAAATCTTCCATAAGTCTTTTCCTTGACGACCAAAACAAACGCTTAAGGGTATGAAAAGAGTATGACCACATTTTTTGGAGATGCAGTGCAGGATCTTGAGAGTCGAGGACTGATCATGCAGTTGGCTGGAGGTGAGGACTCAAAAGAACACTTAGCGAGCGCATCGCGCACTTTATATTGCGGGTTTGATCCCACTGCAGAGAGCTTGCATATTGGGAATCTAATCCCTTTGCTGGCATTGAGGCGCTTTCAGTTGGCAGGACATCGGCCAATAGTGCTTGTCGGGGGTGCTACAGGAATGATCGGAGACCCCAGTTTTAAGTCCAATGAGCGTCAACTTAATACTGCTACTACGGTAGACGATTGGGTAAAACGGATCAAGCCTCAGCTTAGCCAGTTTCTTGATTTTGATTGTGGCCTCAATTCGGCTGTTTTAGTAAACAATTTGGACTGGATACAGAACTATGATGTTCTGTCTTTTTTGAGAGATATTGGGAAGCATTTTTCAGTCAACTCAATGATTCAAAAAGAATCTGTCCGTCAAAGAATAGACAGAGAGGGAGAGGGTATATCTTTTACTGAATTTACTTATATGATTCTGCAATCGTATGATTTTCGCGAACTCAACAAACGGTTTGACTGCACTTTGCAGATTGGCGGGAGTGATCAGTGGGGCAATATCACCGGAGGTATCGACCTTACGCGTCGAATGAATCAAGCCCAAGTTTTTGGTCTCACAATGCCATTGATAACAAAATCTGATGGATCTAAGTTTGGCAAGAGCGAGTTAGGTACTGTTTGGCTAGATCCGAAGAAAACCTCGCCCTATGCTTTTTTCCAATTTTGGTTAAACACCTCGGATGCTGATGTTTATCGATTTTTGCTCTTTTTTACTTTTTTGGAGACGAGTGAGATTGAGACCGTAAAGGTCGAAGATAGTAAGTCTGCAGCCAAACCGGCAGCACAATTGTTGCTAGCTCGCGTCATGACTGAGCTAGTTCATGGGAAGGAAGGGTTA
>CESO01041120.1_pt1 | contig 21124 bp, 18 predicted proteins | sample 356341 | NCBI WGS metagenome assembly CESO01 (sample SAMEA2621812, study PRJEB7988) | marine metagenome | biome: marine biome (ENVO:00000447); feature: deep chlorophyll maximum layer (ENVO:xxxxxxxx); material: "saline water (ENVO:00002010), including plankton (ENVO:xxxxxxxx)" | depth 35 m | reverse complement strand
TTCACTTGCTGCTCGCGACCTGTTTTTTTGCTTTTCAAGTTGTTCTTGAAACCCAGCATGGTCCAGTTTTAAGTTTTTTTCTTGTAAAATAAGTGCTGTTAAATCTACTGGAAATCCATAGGTGTCGTAAAGTTCAAATGCTTTTTCACCTGAAATGGTATCACCATCAATGGTATTGATCATCCGATCTAAAAGTACCAATCCTTGGTCTAAGGTTTTCAAGAAAGAGGATTCTTCTTCTTTAATGACGTTCTGAATGAGCTGTTTTTGGGTTTTTAACTCCGGAAAAGTTTGGCTCATATTTTTTATCAAAACATTGACCAGACGGTACATAAAAGGTTTTTTTTGATCTAAAAAAGTAAATCCGTAACGTACTGCACGCCTCAATATTCTGCGGATGACATAGCCAGCGCCAGTATTGCTTGGCAATTGTCCATCAGCAATGGAAAAAACTACGGCTCGAATGTGGTCAGAGATGACACGAATGGCAACATCATGCTGTGTGTCTTTTCCATAATCTTTTCCAGAAATGGCTTCAATTTCTCTAATAATGGGTGTAAAAACATCTGTATCGTAATTAGATTGAACCCCTTGAAGCACCATACACAAGCGTTCAAAGCCCATTCCGGTATCAATGTGTTTTAGAGGCAGATCTTCAAGACTTCCATCGGCTTTTCTATTGTATTGCATAAAAACCAAATTCCAAATTTCAATCACATGAGGATGGTCTTTATTGACCAATTCGTTACCAGGTGTCTTTGACTTTTCTTCATCTGATCTGATGTCTACATGAATTTCGCTGCAAGGACCACAAGGCCCCTGACTGCCCATTTCCCAAAAATTATCTTTTTTATTGCCCATTATAATACGATCTTCCTCTACTATCGATTTCCATATGGAAAAGGCCTCTTCATCCATAGCAGTGTCATCTTTTGAATCGCCTTCAAAGACGGTCACGTATAAATTGTTTTTGTCAATTTTATAAACCTTTGTTAAAAGGGTCCATGCCCACTTTATGGCTTCTTTTTTAAAATAATCTCCAAAACTCCAATTGCCCAACATTTCAAATAGCGTGTGGTGATAGGTGTCATAGCCCACTTCTTCTAAATCGTTGTGTTTACCAGAAACTCTCAAACACTTCTGAGTATCAGTCAATCTCAAGCTTGGTGGTATGGCATTCCCAATGAAGTAGTCTTTAAAAGGGACCATACCTGCATTTACAAACATCAGGGAAGGATCGCCCTTTACAACCATGGGAGCAGAAGGAACAACCTGATGGTTTTTGCCTTCAAAAAACTTTAAAAATTGAGCTCGTATTTCTTGAGATTTCATGTAAAGTGATAAGCTTTATCAAATAATTTGGTTTCCTACAAAAACAAATTATCTTTGTTATATGTGAATCTTTCGCCCTATGCGCTTAAATTCATAACAAAAATAGAACTTTTTAGCCAATGTCGAGTGTAAAATATTATTACGATCCTGAAACGCTTTCGTACCGCCAAATTACGACAAGCAAATCTACTACGGCTAAATATTTTTTCGGCTTCTTACTAGCCTCTGGCCTTTTTGGCTTCCTTTTTGTCTTTGTTGGCAGCTATTACTTTGAATCTCCGATAGAAAAAGCCCTCAATCGAGAGCTTCAAAACATGGACCTTCAATACACTATTTTAAACCAAAAAATGAATGATATTGAATCCGTACTTCAAAATATTGAAGAGCGCGACAATGCCATTTACCGCCTCTATTTTGAAGCCAACCCAATCCCTGAGGCCCAGCGCACCCAAGGATTTGGAGGTGTAAACCGTTACAGTAAATTCGAAGGCTATAAAAACTCTGATCTCATTGCATCCACGCACAAACGCTTGGATGTTTTACAAAAACGAATTGTTATTCAATCCAAGTCTTTAGATGAAATTACAAATTTAGCCAAAGACAAAGAAAACTTTTTGGCAAGAATTCCTGCGATTCAACCTATAAAAAATGAAGATTTAACTCGAATGGCTTCTGGATATGGTTACCGCACAGATCCTTTTACAAAAATCCGCAAATTTCACTATGGCATGGACTTTACAGCGCCACGGGGCACACCTATATACGCCAGTGGAGATGGTATTGTAAAGAGGGTTGATTCACGGTCTTCAGGTTATGGCCGCCACATTAGAATTGATCACGGCTATGGCTATGTGAGCTTGTATGCACACCTTTACAAATATAATGTACGTCGCAATCAAAAAGTAAAACGTGGAGATATTATAGGATTTGTAGGGAGTTCTGGCCGCTCTCAGGCGCCGCATTTACACTATGAAATATTTAAGGACAAGCGTAGAATTAATCCGCTAAATTTTTATTACGGAAATCTCACGAGCGAAGAATTTAACGATTTATTGATCAAAGCCTCTGTTGAAAATCAATCCCTAGATTAATATGCACGTCGATCTACCCAAAAAATTATATTACAGCATTGGTGAGGTCGCCAAAGCTTTTAAAGTTAAAAATTCTCTAATTCGCTTTTGGGATGGAGAGTTTGACATTTTAAAACCAAAAAAAAATGCCAAGGGGAACCGCAGGTTTACACCTGAGGATATCAAAAATTTAAAAATAATTTTCAGGCTGGTTAAGGAAGAAGGCTATACGCTGGAAGGCGCCAAGACTTATCTCAAGTCTAAAAAAAGAAAAACCTTAACCAATTTTGAAATTATAACGAAACTGGAATCTGTGAAACATCAGCTTATGAAAATTAAATCTGAAATTTGATTCAGAGGAAGTTTAATCCCTATTTCTTGCGCATAAAAAGGGTCACTGGCACCCCACAAAAATCATACATCGAACGTAACTTATTTTCCAAAAAACGCTTATAAGGTTCTTTAACATACTGCGGCAGATTACAAAAAAAAGCAAATTGGGGTTGCGGAGTTGGTAATTGCATGATGTATTTGATTTTGACATACTTACCCTTTAGTGCTGGTGGTGGCGTGTTTTGAATGATGGGCAACAAATCTTCGTTGAGTTGACTGGTCTTGATGCGTTTCGAGCGGTTTTTATAAACCCCTACTGCGGTTTCAATCGCCTTGAAAATACGCTGTTTTGTCAAAGCAGAAATAAACACAATGGGGACATCCGTAAACGGTTCAATGAGTTTTTTGATGTAGGTTTCAAAATCTTTAGTGGTCTTGGTTTCTTTTTCTACCAAATCCCATTTATTGACCAAAATAACGATACCTTTATGGTTACGTTGGGCCAACCAAAAAATATTTTGCACCTGTCCATCAAACCCGCGCTGGGCATCAACCACCAACATACAAACATCTGCGTTTTCAATAGCACGAACACTGCGCATGACCGAATAAAATTCTAAATCATCTTTAACTTTAGATTTGCGACGAATCCCTGCTGTATCTACCAGGTTAAATTCAAATCCAAAACGATTATATTTAGTATCAATAGCATCTCTAGTCGTTCCCGCAATGTCTGTTACAATGTAGCGCTCCTCGCCTATCAAGGCATTGATAAAAGATGATTTTCCTGCATTAGGCCGTCCTACAACCGCAAAGCGGGGAAGTTCTGAATCCTCAAATTCAGATGCATCGGTAAGCGCCTCCACTAAGGCATCTAACAAATCTCCGGTTCCACTACCATTGATACTGGCAATGGTAAAATAATCTCCCAAACCTAAACTGTAAAATTCAACAGCATCTTGTGCGCGTTTGGCGTTATCAACTTTGTTGACCACCAAAAAAACAGGTTTCTTTACCTTGCGGAGTAATTTAGCTACATCTTCATCCATGCCGGTGACTCCTGTTTCAACATCCACCATAAATACAATGGCATCTGCTTCGTCAATGGCCAATTCAACCTGTTTGTCAATTTCAGCCTCAAAAATATCATCGCTCCCTAAAACATACCCACCTGTATCAATCACTGAAAACTCTCGCCCATTCCAATCACTTTTTCCGTAATGGCGGTCTCTTGTAACCCCACTTACAGCATCAACAATGGCTTCCCGTCTTTGAATTAAACGATTAAAAAATGTGGATTTACCGACATTCGGGCGTCCTACAATAGCAACGATGTTTCCCATAAATTGTTTTTAAGAGTTGCAAAAGTAGGAAATATCTGGCAGGGAGTTAGGAATTTGCATTTTTAAATAGAGTACGCTACTTTTGGTAGCCAAAACGTCTGAGTTGTTGCTGATTAGAACGCCAATTTTTATTGACTTTGACATAAAGTTCTAAATGGACTTGTTTGCCAAAAAATTGTTCTAAATCTTTTCGAGATTCAACACCAACACGTTTCAAAGCACTGCCTTTATGCCCTATGAGAATACCTTTTTGCGTTTCACGTTCGACCATAATAACGGAGCGCATTCGTATGATTTTCTCTTCTTCAAAAAATTCTTCTGTATCCACCTCAACGGCGTATGGAATTTCCTTTTTGTAATGCATTAGTATTTTTTCCCTAATTTTTTCATTCACAAAAAACCGTTCGGGCTTGTCCGTTAATTGGTCTTTTGGGAAATAGGCCGGGGACTCTGGCAACAATTCTACAAGACGGCTGAATACATTTTTAACGTTGAAGCCTGTCAATGCTGAAATTGGATAAAATTCGGCATTCGGAACCTTAGATTGCCAAAGCGCGGCTTGGGTTTCCAGCGTCTCTTGGTCAGACTGATCAATTTTATTGAGCAATAATAAAACTGGTGTTTTGGTGTCCGTTATTTTTTTAAAAAAAGCAGCATCTTTTAGTTCTTTTTCTCCAATTTCTACCATATATATTAAAAGATCTGCATCTTCAAAAGCTGAATTAACCGCATCCATCATAGAGGATTGCAACTCATAAGCAGGCTTGATAATTCCTGGAGTATCCGATAAAACCATTTGAAAATCATCGCCGTTGACAATGCCCAAGATCCGGTGGCGTGTGGTTTGGGCCTTCGAAGTGATAATGGATAGCTTTTCACCAATAAATGCATTCATGAGGGTTGATTTACCCACATTAGGATTTCCAATAATATTGACAAAGCCGGCTTTATGCATGGTTTAAAACTTGATACAAAGGTACAATCTTCAAATGAGACCTGCTTTATTAACTTCGTAGTTAACAACTTTGGCAGCCAAACGTAAGGAATTGATAAGGCGGGAAAGTTTTCCAGAACTGTATTTAAAGGAGTTTTGATTCTCGATGATATATTCTCCTAGGGTTTGATTTTTTTGAGCCATTTTAATTAAGTAGGACCACAAATATCGCTATTTTTAAACAACTACAAGGTATTTGCAGTGAAATTATGCTCTAAAAATAAAAGTGTTTTAAGTATCTTTGAGAGGAAATAAAAAAGCATGGATTTCCTCATAAGAGAAGCGAAAGAAACTGATCTTAAACAGATACTAAATTTGATCGTTGAACTAGCTGTTTACGAAAAGGCACCTGATGCGGTGGAAGTGACTGTGGAAGATTTAAAAGCCTCTGGATTTGGTAAATCCCCGGATTTTTTATGTTTTGTTGCTGATATAGACGCTAAAATTGTAGGTATTGCGCTTACCTATACCCGGTTTTCTACTTGGAAAGGACGGGTGTTACATCTAGAAGACTTGATCGTTTCAAAAAATATGCGTGGGAGAGGAATTGGTTCGGCCTTGCTGGATAAAGTGGTACTACATGCCGCAAATTTAGAAGTTAAGCGGGTGTGTTGGGAGGTCCTTGATTGGAATGCCAATGCCATTGATTTTTACAAAGCAAAAGGGGCGGATGTAAAACGCGATTGGGATGTGGTACACCTAGATGAACGCGGTATAAAGAATTATTTATTTAAATTGGATTCATGCAAATCTTAAAGTTTGGAGGGGCTTCTGTAAAAGATGCTCAAGGCGTTAAAAATCTTGAAAAGGTTCTTAAAATTACAGGAACAACGGAAACAATTGTTGTTGTTTCTGCCATGGGGAAAACCACTAATGCCTTGGAGAAAGTCATTGACCATTATTACCACTCCAAACACAAATTACAAAGCAGTATTCAAGAAGTTCAAAAATACCACAATGCTATTTTATTAGAATTATTTGAAAATGAAACCCATGTAGTTTTTAAAACAGTTTCAAAATTATTTCAGGAACTTACTGCCTTTTTTAAGCGCAATAAATCACCTGACTATAATTTTGTTTACGATCAAACCATCGGATATGGAGAATTGGTTTCGACAACCATTATAAGTTACTATCTCAACCAAAAAGCGGTAAAAAATAACTGGCTGGACGCTCGTGAAGTCATCAAAACTAATCGAAATTATCGGAACGCAAAAATAGACTGGAACAGTACACAAGCAAAAATTAAAAAGGCTGTAAATTCTAAAAATTGTATTGTTACACAAGGTTTTATCGCTAGTGATGCGAATAATTTCACAACCACACTTGGGCGAGAGGGCAGTGATTACAGCGCTGCTATTTTTGCCTATTGCACAAATGCTAAAAACGTTTGTGTGTGGAAAGATGTTCCAGGAATTTTAAATGCGGATCCTCGTTACTTTGATAATGCAACCCTGTTGAAAAGTTTGTCTTATGAAGAGGCCATTGAACTTTCCTATTACGGGGCATCGGTCATTCATCCTAAAACATTACAACCGCTACAGCGTAAGGAAATTCCCTTGTTTGTAAAGTCTTTTTTGAAGCCTGAACAAGCAGGAACTCAAGTTGGAAAAGGATTACAGCTAACCCCAAATATTCCTTGTTATATTTTAAGAGAAAACCAAATCCTAATATCGATTTCATCGTTAGATTTTTCTTATATCGTTGAAGAAAATATCAGTCATATTTTCAAACTCTTACACAGCTGTAGGATGAAAGTACATCTGATTCAAAATTCAGCCATTAGTTTCACCGTCTGTGTAGAAAATAACTTTGATAATTTAGAGACACTATTACTTCAACTAAAAGCCAAATATAAAGTTTCTGTTGAAAAGGCAGTGAATATTTTTACCCTGCGACACTATACCGCAGAAGCAATCGACGAAATAGAAAAAAATAAAACGGTTTTAATAAAACAAATTACGCCAAAAACCGTTCAAATAGTAACCAAGCCCCCAAATAAATAAGTCTCCTAACATCCGAAGAAGTTACAAAAGCCACTAGTATTGAAAATTATGGTTTTATTGGAACATTTTGTTGACGGTCTTATTTAAGTCCGTATTTCTGACATTTATGAAAGCACAGTTCGACCCAATATGGAGGAATTTAAAGCAGAATTGGAACGAAAATATGGTCCTAAAAAGAAGCAATACTTTAAAATGAAACATATTCTAATGAAAAATAGCCTTAATTTTATCCAAGATGGTTTGGGCCAATTTTCTATGGCTTTCCTTGCTCCATCCCGCCACATGCGGTGAAAGTAAAACCTTTTCGGACTGGATCAACTTTTTAAAGGTATCAGGGATCTTACTCTCAATAAACAAGGCTTCAAATGAACTTTTTTCATACTCCAAAACATCCAATCCAGCGCCTAAAATTTGGCCAGACTCCAATGCCAATAGCAGATCTTTAGTAACTACACTGCTACCACGTGCGGTATTGATAAGCCAAAAGGGCTCCCTGAATTTGGCGACAAATTGGCGATTGACCATTTGTTTTGTAAGCGGTGTTTCGGGGGTATGCAAACTCAAAACCTCTGCGCGCCTTTGAAGAGTTTCCAGAGATACTTGGGTAGCATTTTCGTCCCCAACATTAGGTTTTATATCATAGCATAAAACCTCAACCTCAAAGCCTTTGAGCTTTTTAGCAAAGGCTTTACCCATATGGCCATAGCCAATAATTCCAACGGTTTTATTATCCAGTTCCACCCCTCTGTTGGCCTCTCTTGGCCACAAACCACGTCGGACATCTTGGTTGGCCTGGTTCAATTTATTAAACAAGGCTAACAACATTCCCAGTGCATGCTCGCTCACAGCATTGGAATTGCCCTCAGGTGCTGCAATTAAATGAATGTCTTTTTGATGAGCATACCCCACATCAATATTTTCCAAACCTGCTCCTACCCGCGCTATAAATTTTAAATTTTTGGCTTGGTCTAAAAATATTTTATCAATGGAAAAACGGCTACGGATGACAAGGCCATCATACTCAGAAATTACAGCAGCAATTTTAGTTTTAGAACTTAAAATATCAACAACATTGTAATGCCCAAGGGCTTCTAGTTGTTCTATTAGCAACGGATGGTTGGTGTCGACATGAAGAATGTTCATCTCAAATATTTAAAATGAACTTGGTAATGATGAAATAAATTAAAATCCCAAAAATATCGTTGGAGGTGGTAATAAAGGGCCCTGTGGCAATGGCAGGATCGATGCCTCTTTTGTGTAAAAATAAAGGTATAAATGTCCCCACAATCCCAGCTACAATGATCACTGATACTAGCGATACAGAGACGGCCAAAGCTGTTTGGAAGTCTTGATGCCAGAACCACATAAATCCGAATAAAAACACTGACAATATAATCCCGTTTAGCGTAGCCAAAAGCATTTCTTTGATCAAACGGCTATTGATGCTGCCTTTGATGTCGTCATTTGCCAATCCCTGAACAATGATGGCGCTAGATTGCACCCCCACATTCCCAGCCATGGCTGCAATAAGAGGTGTAAATAATAGAATAAGAGGAAAATCTTCAATAATGGTATCAAATGTCCCCATGATAATGGCAGCACCAACGCCACCAATAAGGCCTAAAAACAACCAGGGTAATCGGGCTTTGGTAAGTGCAAAAATACTGTCCTCAGCATCGACGTCTTGCGTAATACCCGCTGCCAATTGGTAATCTTTTTCAGCCTCTTCAATGATGACATCCACAATATCATCAATTGTAATACGGCCTAGTAATGTTTTTTCATCGTCTACGACAGGAACGGCTTCTAAGTCGTATTTCGCCATGATTCTGGCCACATCTTCGTCGTCATCGTTTACATGAACAGCATCTACTTTTGGAATGTAAATGGCACTAATTTTGGTTTCATTTTTGGCAATCAAAAGATCTTTTAAAGAAAGTCGACCAATTAATTTATCCGCTTTGTCCACGACGTATATTGAATGCACGCGTTTGACATTTTCGGCTTGGGTTCTAATTTTTCTGAGGCAACCGGCTACGGTCCATGTTTCATAAACTTTAACCAATTCCTTGGCCATCAAACCACCAGCAGAATTTTCATCGTATTCTAACAATTCGTTGATATCTGCAACCAGTTCTTTATCGTCTATCTGAGCAATTACTTTTTGCTTTCGATCCGGGGGTAACTCAGAAATCAAATCGACAGCATCATCTGTATCCAGCTCTTTAACCTCTTCCGCTATTTCTTTAACAGATAAGTTTTGTAAAACCTTTTCTCGGACGTCCTCCTCCAATTCTGATAAAACATCAGAGGTTGTTTCACTGTCTAAAAGTTTGATGATATAGGTCGCTTGATCTAAATTGAGTTCGTCTAGAATTTCGGCAATATCCGCATAGTGCAACGCATTGAGTTGCTTTTGAATGGCAGCATCATTTTTATTTTTGATGCCCGATTCAACTCTCTCCAACAAAGCCGCTGAGAATTCAAATGGGATATGTTCCTTAGGCGTTTTCACTGTTACACTTTTTTTTGATCGTTTTCTATGGCCGAAGCGAGTTCAATAAAAGCCGCTACCGATAACTGCTCAGGGCGCTTGCCAAAGATAGTATTTGCATTTAAATTATCCGACAAATTGAAGGTTTTTAAGCTATTTCGCAAGGTTTTACGCCGTTGTTGAAAGGCGCTTTTAACCACTTTAAAAAAGAGTTTTTCTGAGCAAGGCAAGCTAAAATCATTTTTTCGCGTCAGACGCAGTACACCTGAATCTACTTTTGGGGGTGGGTTAAAAACCGTCGGAGGGACTGTAAATAAATACTCTGCATTGTAAAAGGCTTGAACCAAAACTGATAAAATTCCATAGGATTTTGTCCCTTCATTGATACAGATTCGCTGAGCAACTTCCTTTTGAAACATGCCTGAAAATTCTGGGATTTGATGCCTGTTTTCAAGCATTTTAAAAACAATTTGAGTCGAAATATTATATGGGAAATTTCCAATGATGGCAAAAGGATCTTTACCAAAAGTGTTGGAAAAATCATATTTTAAAACATCGGCTTTAATAATACGGTTGGACAATTCAAGGAAATGTGCCTGCAAATAGGCAATGGATTCAGAATCGATTTCAATGGTATAGGTGGTAACGGGTTTTTCTAAGAGATAAGCAGTTAACACCCCCATTCCTGGGCCAATCTCTAAGACCTTATCATAACCTTTCAGCGATAGAGTATCCGCAATTTTATTTGCGATAGAAGCCTCTTTCAAAAAGTGTTGCCCGAGATGTTTTTTTGGTTTAACAGCCATTGTTACTTACTTTAAACTCATCAATAAATTCAAGCTCAGTTCGGAATGCAAGCATTTTGTTACCAAAGCGTTTCATGCCTTCGGCCTGGGTTTTTTGGGCATACTGATCATGGTAGGCTTCAAGGGCGGCTTTGGAATGAGCGTAGTATTGAAGAGAATAGGTTGTACAACCCATTTCCTCAGTGATTAGAACTTTGGAAAATACCAACTTGGAAAATAAGCCGGTGGCCAAAACCACAGGGATGTATTCTTGCATCCATTCCCGCCATTCTTGATGAATGGCATCGTCAATATTGATGGTCTCATTGTAGATGATCATAAATTGGTGTTTAATGTATTTTCAGATTGACTTTTTAAACGTCGGTATTGTTTTTTAGAATCGACGGCATGTATGCTGTCTTGGTATTCGAAAATGATTTTTTCATAATATGATTGGGCTTTAGATGAATCATTTAGAACAGTTCTGTAGAGTTCTGCCAAAGCGAAATAAGCATCATCGGCCAAAATTTCTTGTGAAAAATCTTGAATTACAATATGGTACTTTGCTGCAGCGGCTTTATGGTCTTCTTCTGATTCTAAAATTTGGGCTTGTAACATCAATGCCTGATCTACAATGGGATGAGTAGAGTGTACCGTAATTAATGTGTCTAAAACTTTAAAGGATTCTTTTGGCTTATTTTGAAAGTTTAGAAAATCGGCTTTGGCATATAATTTTAAAGGAGTCTGAAGGCTGTCTCCAAATTTATGGTCTGTAATCAAGAGTTGCAAATCAAGAGCATCGTTAGCAATAAGCTGTGAGGTGGAAGATTTCAGAACCTTGAGTTGAGATTCTGCCCAATCAAAATCGCCTTTGTAAAAACTTGTTTTAGCCGCTTTAAAGCGGGCTTCTTGGGCCAGGGTGCTGTTCTTTATCTGACTGTGAACTTGCGTATAAAAAACCAAGGCGCGATTGAACTGTTCTTGAGTTAACAATATATCTGCCAACTTTAATTTGAGTCTAGCCAATGCGAATTTTGACATATTGGATTTAATGTTTTGTTTCAAAAACGAAATAGCAGTATCTTTTTTATTGTAATGAAATGCTAAAAATTCAACATATGACAATTGAAGTTCAATGCTATTGTCATTGACACCATAAAGCTCTAAAAGTGCCTTATAGTCGGAAGCTATACGCTTGTATTCTGGGGCATCATAGCGCATCACTTCCAATACCAACAATTGACGATTGGCTTCCAAAATAATATTAGGCTCTTGGGACTGCTCAATAATAAATGTAAAGGCATCCGAAGTTACCTCATAGGATTTAGCGCCCTTGGCCAATAATGCCACTTCAGTGATGCCCTGCAAAGAATTTCGATCCCTGCGGAAAATGGCCTTTTGCTGCAATAAAGCTTTGTTGTAATCTTTTTCTCGAACATACAACCAACTGAGCATCTGATTCCAATAAATATTCGCACTGGTTTGTAATTTTTTTAAAATTATTTTTTTTAATAGGCGGTTGTATTCAGTGCTAGCATCATCTGAAATGTAATCGCTAAAAAGTTGCAAGATTTGATTGTTGTAATTTGGGTTAAAGACGGTGAAATTTAGATAACTCAAAAACATATTTTCAAGATCCTGTTTTATAGCGTATAGCCCTGCCAACCGGTATTCATAACTGTTATTTTGAGTACTTTTAATAGCCAGTTTATAGACCTCTATGGCTTGGTCTACCAAAGAGCGCTCCTCAAATTTAAGGGCAATAGAATAGCTGTAAGCGGGGGTTTCACGCGCCCGATTTAAAGCTTGGCTGTAATAATCCTGTGCAGCTTCCAACTGATTTTTTAGCTGGTAATTATACCCCATTTCTACCAATAATTGAGGGTTTTTTGTGCGATTTAATTGGTCGCTAATCAAGGAATCTGCCGCTTTGAATTGTTCTAATTCTTGTAGAATTTTTATCAATCTAAAGGTATACTTGGAATTATTGGGCTGTGTGGATTGCAGTATTTTGTATAAATGCAAAGCTTTTTTAAATTCGCCATTGTCATAATAGGATTCCGCCAAATCCAAATCGGTCTGGGCTTGAATGCTCAGGCAAAACAATCCAAAAAAGAGATAAATCCATAATTTCATTGCAATGCTTTTGGTAAATATACTAATTGTCAAGCAAGAATTTCTTGTGTCAATCGATACGGTCAAAGTCGGTATAAGGAATTAAAACTTCAGGGATTTCAATGCCCTTTTCTGTTTGATAATTCTCAAGAATTCCAGCCAATACGCGTGGCAGTGCCAAAGCACTTCCGTTGAGCGTATGCGCCAGTTCTGATTTACCATCCTTATTTTTAAAGCGTAATTTTAATCGGTTGGCTTGAAAGGTTTCAAAGTTTGAAACCGAAGATACTTCTAGCCAACGTTCTTGGGCGGTTGAAAATACTTCAAAATCATAGGTCAGCGCCGATGTAAATCCCAAGTCTCCAGAACATAGTTTTAAAACCCTGTAAGGCAACTTTAAGGCTTCCAAAATGGTTTTGACGTGGGCAACCATGGCATCCAAAGCCTTGTAAGATTCTGAAGGGTGTTCTACGCGAAGAATTTCAACTTTATCAAATTGATGCAAACGATTCAAACCGCGTACATGAGCACCGTAGCTTCCCGCCTCTCTTCGAAAACAGGGCGTATAGGTAGTCAATTGTTTTGGCAATTCATTGGCATTTAAAATGACATCTCTAAAAATATTGGTGGCAGGAACCTCGCCCGTAGGAATCAGGTATAAATCGTCGGCTGCTACATAATACATTTGCCCTTCTTTGTCTGGGAGTTGTCCAGTCCCCAAGCCCGAAGCTTCATTGACAAGATGCGGAACTTGAATTTCACTGTAACCGGCAGCGGTGTTTTTATCTATAAAGTAGTTGATTAACGCACGTTGAAGCCGGGCCCCTTTCCCCTTGAAAACAGGAAATCCAGATCCTGTTATTTTGTTCCCCAATTCGAAATCAATAATGTCATATTTTTTGGCTAATTCCCAATGCGGTTGGGCATTCGAATGTAAATTTGGCACTGTACCAGAGCGAAAGACCTCTTCATTATCATCTTCAGAATTTCCTGAAGGAACAGACGCATGTGGAAGGTTGGGAAGCTGATACAATAAGTTTTGTAGGGCTTCTGAAGTACTGTTTAATGTCTCTGTAAGGGTTCCCTTTTTATCTTTTAAATCGGCTGTTTTCTGTTTGAGTATATTGGCTTTTTCAACTTGGCCGGATTTGAAGAGCATTCCAATGTCTTTGGACAAGGCATTGAGCGCTGAAGCGGTCTTGTCCAATTCGGTTTGTGCATTTCTTCTTGAAGCATCCAGTTCCAAAACATTTTCTATGTTGGCTTCAGCATTATCCATGCGTTTGGATAAGCGTTGGATCGCTGCTGCTTTGTTTGCCCTTAAAAACCCGAGTTGTAACATTTTTAATGCTTTTAGTTCACAAATTTAATCAATTGATCACAAGTACCTCACATTTTTGGTATTAAATCAATGCGTTTGTTGCGTCTACTTTGTCTTTTTCTAATTGTAATTTAAGGGCTTCAATATTTGGGAATTTAATTTCACTTCGCAAATGATCCAAAAGTTCAATTTTTAAAACCGCTCCGTACAAGTTTGCACTAAAGTCGAAAAAATGAACTTCAATTTTAGTTTGATTGCCTTCAGAAACAGTAGGATTCTTACCGATATTCATCATTCCAAAAACCTCTACCCCTTTAATTTGAGATTTCACAACATAAACCCCATGCTTCGGGATTAATTTATAGGCGGCTTCAATTTGAATGTTCGCTGTTGGGAAATCCAAGGTTTTCCCCAAACCTTTCCCTTTAATGACAGTGCCAGTTAGCATGAAATTATAGCCCAAAAACTTATTGGCTGTTAGTATATTACCTTCTAGAATTGCAGATCTAATTTTGGTAGAGCTGACCGCTACATCATCGACTTCTTTAGGTTCAATTTCGGTGACTTCAAAATCGTAAAAAGCTCCGAATTCCTTTAATTCGTTAATGTTGGCCGTTCTGTTTCTTCCAAAGTGATGGTCATAACCTACAATGATGTGTTTGACTTTGAGTTTGTTTACTAAGATATCCCGTACATATTCTAAGGCCGTTAGACGTGAAAATGATTTTGTAAATTCTTTGACCACCAAGTGGTCGACGCCCAATTGCTCCAACTGTTTTGCTTTTTCATCAATGGTATTGATTAGTTTGATATTAGCGTCGTTTTGAATGACCATTCTCGGGTGTGGAAAAAAGGTAAGCACTAAAGCTTGTAAGTCATTTTTTCGAGCAGTATCTACAAGCCGATGGATGATTTGCTGATGCCCAACATGGACTCCGTCAAAAGTACCAATAGTAATTACAGAGGAATTAATTTGTTTGTAATCAGCCGCAGTTTTTATTTTCAAAATAGTGGTGTGGAATTAAGTTACGAAGATAAAAATATGTCTGTTATAATACAATTTTAAATATGTCCAAAAGTTTAAAAAAATAGTCTATAAAATTTGTTAGATTTGCTGAAATAAATTTAAACAAATGAAAAGAGTCACAGTTCTACTTACTTTAAATTTTTTAATTATTAATGTTATTTCGGCACAAAATCGTTCTTGTGGTATGGTCGCCCACATGGAGGAACAAATGCAAGATGCTGGATTTGCTAAAGAATGGCATGAAAACCAAGCTAAATTCAAGGCTCAAGTTTTAAAATCTGCAAATATTGAACTGCGTAATAATGCTTTAAATCCTATAGTAATACCAGTAGCGGTTCATTTCCCCACTGGCTTGGAATCAGATAGATCTTGTTTAGAAGCCCTAGCACAAACACAAGTTGATATACTTAACGGCGATTATACAGCTACAAATCCTGATGCAAATCTATGGAATTCAGCAAGTCAATTTTACCCTGGTGTAGTTCATGGAAGCGCCAACATAACATTTTGTATTGCCACACAAAATCACCCTACTAATACAGATAACGACCTTGTCGAGGGTGGCCCAGCTGTAACCATCGGTTATAATTTCGGTAATGGGAATGATTTAGATAATAACTGGAGTGGCTACATGAATTTTTTAGTAAAAAATATTGGGGGCATTCTCGGTTACTCTCCTCTAGGGGGTAGTATTGCAGCTGGACAATCAGTTGTCATTAACGTTGGAGCATTTGGTTCTGGTAATGGTTGCCCCAGTTCTGGTATTGTCCCAGGAGCACCATATAACTTAGGTCGAACTGTAACACACGAGCTTGGGCATTTTTATAATCTTAATCATACTTTTACTGGTTCTTGTGGAACGGACGACGGGATTACTGATACTCCAAATATAGTAAATCCAAACTACGGCTGCCCTAGCCCTGGAAGTATTAGTGCATGTGATCCAAATGAAAATGCTCTGACAATGAGTTATATGGACTACGGAAATGATGCATGTCTATATATGTTTTCCCAGGGTCAAACTGATATAGTTGATAGTTACATTAATATTCTACAAAATCAATTTAAACCAAATACCGTAAGTTGCGGTAACACTGACCCTAATTTTATTATTACAGCCATAACAGAAGATACGGTTTTCTCTTGCCCTAGTGTTGGTGAAGATGCTGTCTTTGAATTTGATTTTACTACTTATAACGGCTTTAGCAGTTTAGTTGATTTTTCTGCCACCGGCCAACCTGCTGGATCTTCCGTTACTTTTTCACCCGCCTCCACCAATGTGGATACAACTGTTACAATGACCGTGAGTGACATTGCAAATACAGCTCAAGGCAGTTATACCATCAACGTCAACGCAGCTACTAGTGGTTTTGGAAATTCGGTTTCCCAAACAATCACTTTTAATCTCAGTAACAACTGTACCTCCATTCAGTGTTTTACTTTTAGTTCTGAGGAAAACTTAGCCACTCCCATCCCAGATGGAATAGACGCCAATGGAACTACAGACAGTTATGGCGAAAGAATACTAGTACCTCTTACAATTCCTGAATATGCTTCAATATCGAGTCTTTCGGTCAATGTTGATGTAAGCCATACCTATATAAATGATTTATTAATAGCAGTATTCCACCCAGACTTAGAAACTTACTCGATTTTGTGGGGTAGAGATTGTGCTGGTGAAGACGGTTTGGATGTGACTTTTATTGATGGTGCTGGAACCATTGTTTGTGAGGATCCAACTGTAGGCACATTCTCGCCCTTCCAACCCTTGAGCATTTTTAATGGAATGACAACTGTTGTAACGGCAGAAAACGTTGCAGAAGATTGGAACACAAACGATTGGGCCTTGTATATATCGGACGGATACATTGAAGACACTGGAGTGCTCAATGACTGGTCCATAGAAATTTGTGTCGAAGCAGCTCTGAGCAGTGGAGAATCTGATATTACAGTAAATGATATTACAGTCTACCCGAACCCAAGCAGTGGTGTCTTTAATGTAGAAATTAATTCACTTAATATTTCAGATATTAAAATATCAATATATAATCTTTTAGGAAGTGTTGTATTTGAAAATAATTTTGACAATAGCTTCAACTTTAATGAAGCCATTGATTTGAGCAGTGTAGAATCTGGAGTTTATTTGATGAACGTGACTATTGGAAATAAAAAAGTAACCAAAAAAATTATTATAAATTAGTTATATATTTCAATGAAAAGTAGCCAAAAGCTCCTTTTTTGTTAGGTACCATTAAATTGATTCATAGTTTCGTTTATTCCTGACATACCGAAAATAATTAATGATTGTGATACGCGATTTAGGCGTTCATCCAATTTAGAAGATTCTTCGTCAGACCACGCTCCAAGAACGTAATCGACTTGCCTGCCTTTGGAAAATTCATCACTAATTCCAAAACGCAATCGGCTGTATTCAGTGGTATTTAGTTTATCTTGAATATCTTTTAGGCCATTGTGCCCACCGTCACTGCCCTTGGACTTCAAACGCAGCGTTCCAAAAGAGAGGTTTAAATCGTCTGTAATAACCAATAAATTGGCCATAGGAATTTTTTCTTTATCAAGCCAATATTTAATGGCTTTACCACTGAGATTCATAAAGGTATTTGGTTTTAACAATAAAAAAGTTCTGCCCTTGAGCTTATAATTGGCCAAAGCTCCAAGTTTACGGGATTCAAATTCGATATTATGGGTGTTTGCAAAATGATTCAGGACCTTAAATCCAATGTTATGCCGGGTGTTTACATATTCTGCACCTGTATTTCCAAGACCAACAATCAAATACTTTTTGGACATGCTTCTACTTTTTGTGTTTGTTTTTTATAACTTAAAAATCAATTCAACATATTGTAAAAATAAAAAAAGCATTCTGAATGACATCAGAATGCTTTTATAGATTTAAAATTTGAATCCGATTTAAGCTTCCTCAGGCGGAGTACCTTCAGGTTTGACTTCTCCAGAACCTGCAGTACCTTCAGCAGCACCTTCAGCACCTTCTTCTCCTTCCTCTTCATCTTCATCTTCCTCAATGTCTAATGAAACACGTGATTGTTTAACTTGACAAACCACGGTATTATCGGAGTGTAAAAAGTTGTAGGCATCGTTTAAAAGTTCTGAAATACTGACTTTATCACCAATTTTAAGCTCTGAAATTTCAATTTGAACATTATCCGGTAAATTGGTTGGCAAGGCTTTAATTCTTAATTTACGGCGGTTGCGTCTCAATACGCCACCGGCACGTACCCCTAGTGGGACTCCATTTAATATGACTGGAATGTCCATGGCGATTTCTTTATCGTCAAATAACTGATAAAAGTCTATGTGTAAAATAGCGTCTGATACAGGGTGAAATTGTATGTCCTGTAAAACGGCGTTATAGGAGATATCTCCTAAGGCAATCACAACTGTATGCGCATTAGGAGTGTATATAAGTTTTGAGAATGCCAGTTCTGCTGCTGAGAAATGTACTGGCTGATCTCCTCCGTATAATACGCAAGGAACCTGTCCAGCATTACGTAAGGCTTTTGATGCTTTTTTGCCCACGCTTTCTCTTTTCGATCCATTAATTGTAATTGATTTCATTTTTGATTATTTAATTGTTTACATTATAAAATTTGAGCTGATAGATTTATTTTGATGGACGCTGTGCATCACATCCGCAAATAAATTGGCACAACTCAAAACTTTTACTTTGGGACTATTTTGAGTCAACGGAATGGAATCCGTGACAATGAGTTCTTCTAATTTGGAGGCTTCTAAACGTTGGTAAGCATCTCCAGATAAAATGGGATGAGTACAAATGGCTCGCACACTCAGTGCACCCCTTTCCATCATCAAATCGGCAGCTTTAGTGAGGGTTCCAGCAGTGTCTACCATGTCATCGACAAGGACAACATTTTTTCCAGTCACATCTCCAATAAGTTCCATGTGAGAAATGATATTGGCTTTTTTTCTCTGTTTGTAACAAATAACCACATCGCTAAGCAAAGCACGGGAATAGGCATAAGCTCTTTTGGAGCCTCCCATATCCGGCGAGGCAATGGTTAGATTGTCTAAGTTTAAAGATTTTAAATAGGGTAAAAAGATGGTGGAGGCATAGAGATGATCCACTGGCTTTTCAAAAAATCCTTGAATTTGATCGGCGTGTAAATCCATTGTAATGATACGCGTAGCACCAGCAGTTTCCAACATTTTAGCGACCAATTTTGCTGCAATTGGCACTCTTGGTTTGTCTTTACGATCTTGTCGCGCCCATCCAAAATAGGGAATAACTGCCGTAATGTGACGGGCGGAAGCACGCTTTGCGGCATCCAGCATCAAAAGCAATTCCATTAAATTTTCAGGGCCTGGGTTGGTAGAAGCAATTATAAAAATGCGAGTGCCGCGAATAGACTCTTCATAGGATGGCTGAAATTCACCATCACTGTAGGTCGAAGTAATTACATTGCCCAAATCCTCGCCAAAGGCTTCCGAAATTTTTTCTCCAAGAGCTTTGGATTTGGTGCAAGCAAATATTTTAGGTTGTAAGACGGCTTTTGACATTTTACTGGTTTATTTTGAAGGTTTCCCGATATCGATTTTATCGAGTGGCAAATTTATGAATTTATTTGAACTGTAAAAGGATAAAACCAACTATTTTGTATTTGTATAACGAATAAATTTTATAGTTTTGCAGTCCGACTTTTTGCTCAAGTGGCGGAATTGGTAGACGCGCTGGATTCAAAATCCAGTTTCCTCGGAAGTGTGGGTTCGATTCCCACCTTGAGTACAATTTATCCCCAAGAATAATTTATTATTTTTGGGGATATTTTTTTCCTCAGAATTATTACACTTAAAATGAAAAAATCAATTACGGACAGAAAATTAATAATTGCTAACTTTACAATTGTATCTTACTTTGTATTGATTTGGCTGATTAACGTCTACAAAATAGACATTGTATTAATTGGAGTTTTTAGAGAGCTATTGACTATACCTTTTCTAATCGCACAAATTGTATTCTTAGTTATTGGGATAAATTTTTTAATAAAGAATCAAAGAAACGCATTGACAATAATTAGTGTTTTATCATTAGCTAGCTGCATGCTTATTACAGTTGGAAGCTTCTTTTAATTCAGCCATTTATAACGCACTATTTAAACCGTGTTTAAACGCTGGGTAAAATCTCTCAATTTCTCTAAATCACGTATGAAAAAGTTCGATAATTGGACTACCTGAGTGATTAAAAAAGGAAACAAATCAAAAATCTCAGAAAACGGTCTAATTAATGTTTTAATTGTTGATGATTATATAAAGTATATTGGAGAATCAAAAAGATATGGTATACCTCTTAATTACCATAAAAACAATGTAAAGAAGGAATCAAAACAGAAGTTATGGAAAATAATAAAGAGGTAAAATTATATATCTATGAACCCTCATCACAAAAAACATTAAATTTAAATGAGAAGAATTATAAGAGCGAGTTCAATAATATAAATCTTTATAAATCAATTGAAACGTGTTGTATAAAACTTAATAATGAACAAAAAAACAATGATCATTGGAATAAAAATATAAATTGATAAAATCTAGAGTGAAAATCTTATTTTTTTATGAATTTATTTTTCAGAATTACTTCCCCTTTGTTTTTGATACTGTAATAATAAAATCCATTGCTAAGGTGACTTAAATTAATTTGTAAACTATTTGAATTCAATTGAAAATTCTCAATTAATTGACCTAAGGAATTATAAATTATAATTTCTAAAGATTCAGTTTTTAGGTTGTTTAGTTTAATAGTTATGGGACCTTTTGTAGGGTTTGGATATATAATGAGCTCTTGCTGTGAACTTGCAATATTTTCTGTTGAAAGAGACTGCGTACTTGCAATCCAGTTAACTGCTTGGCTATTATCTGAATTTAAATCGACTAACTGTAAATAAGAACCTGTTCCATCCGCAGCCTCAGGCCAAGGAGCATTGTCTTTATATTCCACTTGATCAATAGAGTTTCCAAAAGCGTCGGATAGTATAATTTTATATGATTTATTGCTTAGATTTCTAGTAAACACTCCAAAAGGAGTAAGTCCATAATGATTTTCAAAGGCAACAGCATTGCTGCACAAATAAATTTTTTGATTGCTAAAAACTGAAGCATTAGCAGGAAATTGATAGGAAATTCCTAATTCTCTTATGTAGTAACCCGTCAAATTTATACTTTGATTGGAGTTATTAGTTATTTCGATAAACTCAAGGTCTTCACTAACATATTCGCCGTCATCTAAAGGGTTATAATGGATTTTACTGAT
>CESO01036775.1_pt1 | contig 21124 bp, 16 predicted proteins | sample 356341 | NCBI WGS metagenome assembly CESO01 (sample SAMEA2621812, study PRJEB7988) | marine metagenome | biome: marine biome (ENVO:00000447); feature: deep chlorophyll maximum layer (ENVO:xxxxxxxx); material: "saline water (ENVO:00002010), including plankton (ENVO:xxxxxxxx)" | depth 35 m | reverse complement strand
GTTATGAATCCGACGCTCTAACCATCTGAGCTACCCCGCCAAAGGCGTGCAAATTTAACTTTTTATTTATTCTGAATTACCTAAGACTTTATTTTTTTAATACTTATCGATCTACTGCTACTTTATAGGTTGGATCTTCCATAATATTTACATCGATTAACTTATCTGCGTTAGCTAGTAGATTTCTACAATCTGCACTCAAATGGCGTAAATGGACTTTCTTCCCTACTTTTAAATAACGTTCCGTAATCTTATTAACGGCCTCAATAGCACTCATATCAACAATCTTACTTTCAGTAAAATCAATAATTATCTCATCTGGATCATTCATCACATCAAACTTTTGTGCAAATACTGTCGTTGAAGCAAAAAATAAAGGTCCATAAATTTCATAATGCTTCACATTATTTTCATCTATATATTTTCTAGCACGAATACGTTTTGCACTTTCCCATGCAAAAACCAATGCAGATATGACAACACCAATTAAAACTGCTAACGCAAGATTATGAAGAAAAATGGTAACTAAAATCACTGTAATCATTACTAAAATGTCATGTTTGGGCATTTTATTTAATGCTCTTACACTGACCCACTCAAATGTCCCAATAGCAACCATTATCATTAAACCTGTAAGTGCTGCAATTGGCACTTGCTGTATAAGACTACTACCAAAAACAATGAATATCAAAAGCATTACTGATGCAACAATCCCAGAAAATCGTGCTCTTGCTCCGTTACTAATATTAATTAAACTCTGTCCTATCATAGCACAACCTCCCATTCCACTAAAAAAACCAGTAATAAAATTGGCTAATCCTTGTGCGACTGCTTCCTTGTTCCCACTTCCTCTTGTCTCTGTAATTTCATCAATTAGGTTTAGAGTTAGTAAACTCTCAACTAATCCTACTGATGCGACAATTAAGGCATAAGGTAAAATGATAGAAATCGTGTCTAAATTCATTGAAACAGCTGGTATGTGAAATGGCGGAAAACCTCCACCAATTTTTGCAATATCACCTACCAATGTTGTGTCTAGATTAAAAACCTTAACCAATCCAAAAACAATAATGATTGCTGCTAAAGAGGATGGGAATGCCTTCGTGATTTTAGGTAAACCCCAAATAATTATCATCGTTAAAAATACTAAACCCAACATGGTGTATAAAGGAGTACCTGTCATCCAATCAAAAACTCCATTCATATTGGTGGATTTAAAGGACCCTAATTGAGCCATAAAGATGACAATAGCTAACCCATTGACAAAACCAAACATCACTGGTTGAGGAACTAATCGTATAAACTTACCTAATCTCAAAAATCCAGCTATCATTTGTATTAATCCAGCGAGTACTACAGTAGCAAAAATGTACTCAACACCATGAGATTTTGCCAATGCTACTATCACAATTGCAATGGCACCTGTCGCACCTGATATCATACCTGGCCTACCTCCGAAAATTGAAGTTATTAAACCCATTGAAAACGCTGCATATAGTCCCGTTAGAGGATGAAGACCCGCAACAAAGGCAAAAGCTACTGCTTCAGGCACAAGTGCCAAAGCTACTGTTAACCCAGACAGAACTTCTGTAGTATAGTTTACTTTCTGCCTAAAGTCGAACAGATTAAAGAATTTCTTCATGTTTTTCTAAAAGCCTGCAAAAGTATACGAGTTATTAGCATACCCACGATGCAATGCACATTAATTGTCTAAGAAAATATACTACAACTGAGGTTCTACTAAAATAGTTTCTTCACGATCAACTTTAACCATGCCAGGATGAGCTCCTTTTGGCTTATGAACATATTTACGATCACAGCAAATCACAGCTGCTAAACCCTCACTTTTAGCCTTTGAATAATATGCTGCTAATTGAGCAGCTCGCTCAATTACTGAATCTGAAATAACCTTGTTTCCTGGATTTCGAATTATAACATGACTACCACTTACATCTTTAGCATGCAACCATTTATCATACTTTGTCGAATAATTTCGTAGTAGTTCATCATTTTCTCTAGCTCCCTTCCCTATTCTAATCTCAAATCCATCATTTACCACAACCCTATATGGTAATTTTAATACTTGTTTATCTTGTTTTGAACTTGTAATCTTTCGTAAATCTCTCAATTCATCGATATGCTCAAAATGTTCAATTTCCTTAGTTTTATTTGCTAATTCTTCTTGAATAAGTTCTAGATTATCCTTAGCAAATTTCAACCTGATTTTCTCATTTTTTCCCTTTAAATATAAACGTTCTGCATTATCCTGCGGACTAAGATCCTTTTTGAGTTTAATGAGAATATGATCGTTACCATCAAAACTAGGAAGATTAATCTCACTCATTCCCTTTCTAATCTGCCATAGATTCGCCATGATTAAATCAGCTTTATCTTTATACTTTTTTGATGCACTCAATTGTTTTATTTGTATTTGAGCGGATTTTAATCGTTTTAAAATTCGTTGACGTTCTCTGTTTAATGCATTCAAATGCTTGGACTTTGTTTGCAAGAAAACTTGATTAGAAATATACAATCGTGCAAACTGATCACATGCACGCAAGGTTGAATCAAAAGAAGAAATAGTCTCTCCCCTTTTTTCGAAATATAATTCAAATTTCTGATTCATTTTATTGACAAATAAGCTGTCATTCAATGACTTATGATAAATAGCTATCAAGGATTTTTTTTTATTTTGAGTCAAAGCTCCATTAAAACCACCTTCAATCAAAGACATCTGCTGACTGGAATCAAGAAACTTTAAATCCTCAACCTTTACATCTTCTGTCAACCAAGATAAATTCACATTTCTGACATCTTCTAATAAAGGTATTTGCTTGCTTTTAATTGGAAAACTTGACTGCCATTCACCCACTTTATAATGAGTAATTTGACTAAATTTTCCATAGCCATAAAACCTTAGAATTTCCTGATTATTAAAATAAATGGCAAAACTCCTATCGAAGGGATATACTTTAACTTCAGTTACTTTACATCCAACTAGAGACTTAAAAATAGAAAGCCTATTCTTTTTTTGTAGCTTTTTGATTTCGGGAGTTTGAAAAAAAGATAGCCCTTCAAAAAAATTGATTTTCAGAGCGAAATCATCAAACACAAAATTAATTTCTTGTTTTGATGTAGTGAATACTTCTTCTAAATCCTCACCTCCTATCTTATAATGCAATTCATTTGCTAAACGTTCAATAAGAAAGGCATGCATAAACGTTAATTTTTAATATTCACCATATACATCCGTCAGACATTCACAGCCATCTTCCGTAATTAATATGGTATGTTCAAATTGAGCTGACAATTTATAATCTCTTGTACGGGCAGTCCAACCGTCTTTTTGATCTACAATACATTCTGCAACCCCTTCATTAATCATGGGTTCGATGGTAAAGATCATACCTGGCTTCATTCGTTTACCTGTATTTTTTTGCCCAACATGGCTTACTTCTGGCTCTTCGTGAAACTTGATACCCACTCCATGACCACAAAATTGCCATACTACACCATATCCTTGAGCTTCTGCATACTGTTGAATTTCATATCCAATATTACCAAATCGATTACCGGGTTTGCATTGCTTTACTCCTATTGATAAGCATTCTCGAGTAACATCTATCAAATTTTGTGCAGATTCGGATACCTTACCTACCGTGTACATCTTGCAGGTATCTCCAAAATAACCATTCAAAATGGTTGTAACATCAATGTTTAAAATATCGCCATCTTTTAAAACATAATCGTTAGGCACCCCATGACAAATCACTTCGTTTGGACTAGTACAAATAGCTCCATTAAATGCTGGAGATCCGTGGGATTTATATCCCAAAGTAGCTGACTTAGCACCATGATCTGTAATGAACTCAAGAGCCTTATCATTTATATATTTTGTGGTATTACCAGCTACTACAAATTGCTCCAAATGTTTAAGCACTTTTGCAGCAAGATGAGATGATTTTCTGATTCCCTCAATTTGTTCGGGAGATTTTATTTTGATGGCCATATTAAGTCTGATGCAAAGTTAGCACAACTAATGCATTTTAAATTTTGATTGAATTAAACAAAAAAATGGCTTAATCAATAGACTAAGCCATTCCTCTTTTGGATTTCTACTATTTATAAGTTAGCATACTGAGCTTTGACGAAATCACTCAGCTCTTTACCTGTAAGTAAATTTTGAGATAATTTAGCTAGATTGATAGCTTGAGACAACAGTTCAGTCTGCTTATTCCCCTTGGACTTTAATACCTTGGAGGCTAATGGGTGGTTAGTATTTACTGCAACAGTATACTTCTCTGGCATTTGACCAAACATCTGCATTCCTCCCATGCCGCCCATTTCACTCATCCTTCGTTCCCACTCGCTTCGAGTAATGGTTATAAATGAATCCGATGGACTCATAACTTCTGGGTTAATCGTATATTTTTCTTTATCAATAACTCCTTCAAACGCATCTTTTAATTTATTGGTGTCATCCTCATTCAATACACTTTCATTCTTCTCGTCTTTATCAATTAGCTTGCTTGCAGTTTCAGCATCCACGCGTTTAAGTTGGAATTTCTCATTCTTTTGTTCCAAATTGGATACAAAATGATTATCGATAACTTCGTCTAACAAGAGGACATCATATCCCTTATCCTTGGCAGCTTCTATAAAAGAATGTTGTTTTTCAGCATCATTAGTATACAAAGCAACTCGATTACCATCTTTATCCGTTTGATTGGGCTCTATTTTTGCGATATACTCCTCGATTGAATTATACTCCTTATCTGTATTTTGAAGTAAGCAAATTTTCTTTGCACGGTCATAGAACTTATCATCTGAGAGCATTCCATATTTAACAAAAATGCTCATATTATGCCATTTAGCTTTGTAATCTTCAAAATCTGCTTTGTGAAGTTCAGCTAATTTATCTGCGACTTTTTTACTAATATGACTAGTTATTTTTTTAACTGCTCCGTCAGCTTGAAGACTACTTCTACTTACATTCAAAGGAATGTCTGGACTATCAATAACACCATGGAGTAACATCAAATATTCTGGCACAATATCTTCTACATTATCCGTCACATATACCTGATTGCTGTAGAGTTGTATCTTGTTTCGATTAGGATCTATCTCCTTTTTAATTTTTGGAAAGTAAAGTACTCCTGTTAGATTAAACGGATAATCTACATTCAAATGAATCCAAAATAATGGAGGCTCACTCATAGGATATAACTTGCTGTAGAAGTCGGTATAATCCTCATCTTTCAGTTCACTTGGATTCTTTTTCCATAATGGAGCAGTATCATTGATAGTTTTTTTATCAAATTCAATAGGTACTGGCAAAAACTTACAATACTTATTTAGTAATTCATTAATCTTCCACTGTGTCAAAAAGTCCTTACTTTCTTCATTGATATGGAGGATTATATCTGTTCCTCGCTTTTTTCTTTTACCCTTGGTTATCTTGAAGTCAGTGCTTCCCTCACAAGTCCACTTGGCAGGCTCAGCTCCATCAGTATGACTAAGTGAATTAATCTCCACCTTATCTGCAACCATAAAACTTGAATAAAAGCCTAAACCAAAATGACCAATGATATTAGCATCTTCTTTAGTGTCTTTAAATTTTTCAACAAATTCCTCAGCACCACTAAATGCTATTTGATTGATGTATTTATCTATCTCTTCTGCCGTCATTCCAATTCCAGAGTCACTGATGGTAAGCGTATTCTTTTTTTCATCTATTTTAACTGTGATCTTTAACTCACCCAAATCACCTTTCACCTCACCTCGCTGGCTTAGTACCCTTAATTTATTAGTGGCATCTGTTGCATTTGAAATTAACTCTCTTAAGAATATCTCATTATCTGTGTAAAGAAATTTCTTAATAATGGGAAATATATTCTCCGTATTTACTGAAACTTTTCCTTTTTGCATGTTGAATTATTTTTAAAATTATTTAACAATAAACAGACCAAAAATAAATGCTGACATGGTGGCAGGACATAATTGGATGTTTTCGTATGGATGTTTTCATGCTTTTTATTGGATAGAATATGTAGCAACTTATTTTTGGAGAAGTTTTGAACCAACTAAGAGTGAGTATCAATAAAAAACAATATCTATTTGTCAGTTTTATAGCTTTATTCAGTCTAACTTTTTTCTTAACCTACTATCCTACAGCAAATGATGGTCCTCGTGGAATTCACCAATGGGCTCAAGCAGATAGACTTGCTGTTTGTCTAAGATATATAGATGGTAAATCATTAAATGATCCTGCTACACTTAGCTTTAAAACACCGGATGGAAATGTTGGTGTCGAATTTTCTGGATTTCAATATGCTCTGGCTCAGATTGTTAAAAGTGGATATCCCGAAGAATGGCTACCCTTTTTATTTAAAATTACCACCTTTATATTATTCTTCACAGCTCTGTTTTTTTTATCATTTCAAGTTTTAAATGAAGAAAAAATACTCTATCGATCAGCTATATTTATCGGATTATTAAGTTCTCCCTTACTAATCTATTATGGATATAATTTCCTTCCAGACATTCTGGCCTTAACACTCTTATTGTGGGCTTTTTATTTTTATTTTAGGGATTTTAATAAATACATTTTTATCATTCTATTGCTGAGTGGCTTGTCCATGTTTATAAAAACATCATCAGGAATTTATCTAATTAGCTTCTATGGTATTTTCTTTTTGAATAACATCAAAAAAGTTAACCTTAAATTAATATTTACTACAATTGCGTTCTTCACAATAGTTTTATTTATAGCGTATTACGATTACTTTCTGGTAAATCAACGAAACATTGAATTATATTCTGTTGTATTTTTGAGTAGCCCAATACCTGTTAGTTCATGGGATGAGTTTATCACAATTTTTGATGTAGCAAGACGTTTTCGATTTGATTACTTTAATGGTGTCCAACGAATACTTTTTGGTGTTTTAATCTTATTCCTGATTATTAATTTCAAAAAACCAGTTCTTAATAAATACGACTTAAAGCTTACTTATTTAATCTTTCTCGGACTTCTATCAATTATCTTGTTATTTGGAGTTCAATACATGAATCATGATTATTACTTCATCGGCAGTTTTATGCCAATTATTTTGTTCCTTAGTTTAAAATGTATTGCTTATTTCTCTCAATATATTCAACCAAGAACAAGCATGATTTTAGCTCTATGCTTCGCACTTGTATCATTTTCTCAAGGAAACACTCGTTACTTTCAACGTATATCTGAGATAGTGAAAATCAATGGAAACCCTGAGCCATATCCTTTTAAATGGATAGAAAACTCAAAAGATAAAGTGGAACCCTATTTAGAAAAAGAAGACTTGGTCTTTGTCACTTATGTTCCTGAACCCAACCATTCATTAGTATATCTAAGAAGAAATGGTGCAACTTTTAACGCTGAAGAAATGAGTAGAGACAAAAGCCCATTTAACTATTATATGGAAAGGCTTGGTGCAAAATTTGTAATATGCAAAACTGAGGATTTAGAACAGCTTAAAATAGACCAACCAGAGTTTCTTGCACAATCTAACGTAAAATATAAGGATCAAGACCTAATTTTATTCTACTATGAACATTGAATACTTGTAGATTGCTGCCGTACCAAATAACATAAAGTACACCAATTGATTTCACTAAGCTGGTATTAAATAATATGGTAAGATGTTTAACGAGGGCTATTTGCTTGTTGTGTAATCAACCTATAAATTGCAGCGTGGATTTTAAGCAACTAGTTTAGCTTCATAAAACTCGCTAAATACATCCCATCAGAACGGTGACGGATGCCATCAAACATAATTTCTTGCTGTAAGCTTACTGAAAAATTATCCATTACCCATTCCTTAATTCCAGAATTTTCATCTTCAAAGACAGAGCAAGTCATATAATGAAAAACACCTCCTATTTTTAAAAATGGAAATGCACTTTCAATAATAGCTCTTTGCCGACTAGTAAAGTCATCTATTGATTCGTAATCAAAATTCATAAAATGCTCTGGTGTTCGAAACCAAGTACCACTCCCACTGCATGGAACATCAGCAATAATGGTATCAAAAAATGGAGAATCTACTTTCTTATTTTTGAAGTTGATGAATTCCCTGGTAATACTCATATCCATCTCAGCATAATGAGCTTTGTAATGCATCATTTTCATCCGATATTCTGCATTTTTTAGTATGGTAGGTCTAATATCACTTAAATAAAATTCTCCTTTTTTAAGACTACATAGATTTAAGCTCTTACCCCCCGCTCCACAGCATAAATCCCAAATTTTATCATGATCTTCAATTGAAACATTACTGCATAAAAACTGGGATGATAAATCTTGAACTTGAACAAATGGTGTAAGTTTCTGATTGATTTTCAGTTCTTTTACTCCCGGCAATCCTAACTTTCCAGTTTCAAGACTCATGTGATCTTTTGCCCAATTCTTTGGCCTGAATTGGTAGTTCATAGGGTCATTATAATGAATAAATTCTTCCATCAAATAACCATTTTTATAGAAGGAAATTGGCGTACCAATTATTGATTTGATATCTGTTAACTTGTCTTTCGATTGATCTACATCAATTTCTAACTCATCACAGAGTTCATACCAATCATGAATATTATCAATTTCTAAGGCAAATAAGCTAATTAAAAGCCCTTCTTTTAATGAATACGATTGCAATGAAATGCCCAACCTGAAGTAATTAAAACAGATGTCAGCTATTGCTCTTCTATCCTTTGAGCCAAATTTTTTATGTGCTTTAAAAAACTGTTTAGAAACTAAATGAAAAGGTGATGGATATCTATACTCATTCAAAAGTTCTAATGCAGAATAATATCTTGACCTTAAATACTTCAAATTACTTAATATTTTCAATAGTCAACTGCCCATTAACTAATCTAAATATCACTAAATACTGATTTTTAAAAGTAGACTCCGTTCTTTTCATAGAAAAATTCGTATTTGAATAGGTAATTTCTTTGTTTTCAATGAAAAGAGGAAAATAATTCCCAAACGCATCTAAAATTTCACACGCAAATAGAAAATGATCATATCCCATATATGAAAACCAAGACGGATCATCACGGTAATCCATTCTGTAAGCAACCTTCATTTGATTTGAACGTGGATTAGCCACTTGAGATTTATTTTCTGACAAAAAAGTAATATTGAGCTTTTCCCATTGATTGTAATCAACATCGTTGAAATCTAATAATTTATCTGAACCAACTAGTATTATGTTATCACGATAAGCCTGAAGGCCTGTCACAGTATAGTTCAATTTAATTTTATCCTGAGTTGTATGAATCACTAAGGAGTTTCCATTTAGAGTTTTAGACCAATCTGTATTTGTGGAATATGGAACAATTTTAATAGAAATTTGCTGTTGTTTGCACTCCGCGACAAGTGCTTTACCAAAAGTTCTATCAAAGTAGCCTTTATCTCTTATAATGACTAGACTTTTATCACTATGATGACTCTTAAAATAGGTCAAAAATTCTCTTGCCTTCAAAGTATTTGATGGATTCAAATCGAAAACATATGGATTATGATCAGAACTGATCGAGTTAGTTATAGGTAGAAATAACGGAGTTCTATTCTTTTTACAATAGATACTGGCTATCTCTACTTGTCTTTTACTTGTTGGTCCAATAATTAAATCAGCTTCCTTGATATCTTTTGAAGCTAAAATACTTTTAAGTTGATTTGTATCATTATCTGTATCATGAAAGGAAATGATGAATTTTGATTCAAGACTATCAATTTGTTTTATGGCTGTTTTGATTCCCTGATAATATTCCAACATAACATTGGCCCTCTTTTTATCTATTGTACTATTTATAGCGTCAGTATGAAACGGTAATAAAACTGCTATTTTAAAAGATTTCTTATGAGGAGGAACTAGAATTTTTTTTCCTCTGAAAGTTATCTCATAAAGTGAATCATAATTTTCAGTTTTGCTTTCATTGTTAATAGCATTCAATGAAATTCTTCCTTTATTAATGGGGAAATATTGCGATATTGTAGAGTTAGCATACGTATTGTATGAAATCAAAATTGATAATATAAGTAGTCTTATGAATTTACTCCCACTCAATAGTTGCAGGGGGCTTAGAACTAATATCATATACAACACGATTAATACCTTTAACTTGATTTATTATTTTATTGCTTACAGATGCTAAAAAAGAATGGGGTAAATCTGCCCAATCAGCAGTCATTCCATCAACAGAGGTTACAGCTCTTAATGCAATTACATTTTCGTAAGTACGTTCATCTCCCATAACACCAACGGACTGAATGGGTAAAAATATTGCCCCAGCCTGCCAAATTTTATGATAAAAGCCCTGTTTTTTCATTTCGTTTATAAAAATAGCATCTGCCTCTTGCAATGTAGAAATATTTTTCTGATTTATTTCTCCAATAATTCGAATAGCTAAGCCTGGACCTGGAAAAGGATGTCTTTCTAATATCAAATCAGGAACACCAAGCTCTGCTCCAATTTTTCGAACTTCGTCCTTAAATAATAATCGAAGTGGCTCAGCCAACTGAAGTTCCATTTCTTCAGGCAAACCACCAACATTGTGATGTGATTTAATTGTAGCTGAAGGTCCATTTACAGAGACAGATTCAATTACATCAGGGTAAATAGTACCTTGACCAAGCCATTTTGCATCTTTAATCTTATTTGCTTCATTATCAAACACCTCAATAAAAGTATTTCCAATAATTTTTCTTTTGGTTTCAGGATCAGACATACCATCTAGACGTTGTATGAACATTTCCGAAGCATCTACACCAATAACATTAAGACCTAATCCCTTGTATGCATCTAAAACTTCCTCATATTCATCTTTTCTCAGAACCCCATTATTCACAAATATTCCAACCAAGTTATCACCAATAGCTCTGTGAAGAATATAGGCTGCTACAGAACTATCTACTCCACCTGATAATCCCATGATAACTTTATCAGAACCAATTAATTTATTAAAATGCTCTACACTCTCGGATACAAAGTGAGCTGGAGTCCAATCTCCTATACATCCACAAATAGTTTTAGTGAAGTTTTCTAATAATATTTTACCATCAACGCTATGACTTACTTCAGGATGAAATTGAACTGCATATATATCCTTATCTTTAAACCGATAAGCTGCAACTGGAATTGTGTCTGTCTTTGCCAAGACATAGGTATTCCCTGGCATTTCTAATATTGTGTCTCCATGACTCATCCATACTTGACTCCCATCATTGATTCCATTAAAAAGTGAATCACTCTTAGAAATAGTAATATTTGCTCTTCCGTATTCTCGATGTTTAGATTTTTCAACTTTTCCGCCGTTGGAAGATACCATATACTGTGCACCATAACATAACCCTAATACTGGAATATGAAGATTCATTAGATCAATATTTGCTACAGGTGCATTAATATCAGTACATGAAGATGGACTACCAGATAGAATAATACCTTTAATTTGATTCGTCAAATCAGGTAGTTTATTGTAGGGATGTATCTCACAGTAAATATTAAGCTCTCTAATTCTTCTAGCTATAAGTTGCGTAAATTGTGAACCAAAATCGATAATTAATATTTGCTGATGCATAGATAAGCAGCAAAGATAGAATAAGCAATAGCTTGAAAATACTTGAATTCAATCAAGTTATAAACAACTAACTTTTAAAATACTAATTAAGCCCGATTCATAAACTTATAACCCACTCCTCTGAGTGAGATAAAGAATTGTGGGTTCTTTTGATCTTCTTCAAAATACCTTCTAAAGGCTAAAACAAAGTTATCTATAGTTCGAGTGCTAGGATAAACACGGTATCCCCAAACAGCTTGGAGTATTCGCTCCCTACTCACCACTTCACCTTCATTTTCTATTAATAATTTTAATAAAAGGGATTCTTTATTAGTTAACGTAAACTTACCTTTTTTACCAACAGCCTCATAACTATCAAAATCCACTGAATTATTCCCAAAACTGTAACTGGTTATTGAGTTAGAAGAATTTGTCTCATTGCGAGTTATCAAATTACCAATTCTCAAAATCAGTTCTTCTAAATTAAATGGCTTAGTAAGATAATCATCCCCACCTTTTTTAAGACCTAATATCCTATCCTCAGACCGACCTTTGGCACTCAAAAACATGATAGGTGTTGTTGAATCCTGCAAACGAATATTTTCACATACTTCAATACCACTAACTGAAGGAATCATAATGTCTAATATTACTAGGTCAAAACTCTGCTCTTTGAATGCGGCAATTGCATCTAAACCATCATGAACAACTATGGGGTGAAAATCTTCTAACTCCAAGTTAAGTTTAATAGTGGAAGCTAGATCCTTTTCATCTTCAACAACTAAAATTCGTTTTTTCATGGCGTATTAATTTGGCTTAAGTGATTGACACAAAAATGTATTATTAAAATCATTTTTTAGTCACAAGAATGTCATGGCAACAATATTGTAAAAGTCACCCCTTTGTCGTTATTTGCTCTCACAAAGACCTTTCCAGAATGTCTTTCTACTGCTTGTTTTACAATAAAAAGACCTAAACCTGTCCCCTTTGAAATCCTTGTCTCTTCATCCTGAACACGATAAAACTTCTTAAATATATGTTTAAAATCTTCCTTTTTAAGACCTATTCCTTGATCTTTTATAGAAAGCTTTTTCCATTTAGCGTCTGTTTCAAGAGAAACTACTATAGGCTGGTTATTTGAGTATTTAAAAGCATTTTCAATTAAATTATTTATCACCATACGCAGTATGAAATCATCGCCTTTAACCTTTATATTAGGCTCTATGTGTGGAGTAATATCACCTTTAATCTGCTGATTATCTATCACCTTATTTATCAAACTGCTATAATCAACTGTAAGTAAATTATATTGATAAGCATTACTTTCAATTTGCATAGCTGTAAGCATATTTTCTGCCAATTCCTCTAATCTATGAGTGCTTTGAATACTATTATCAACAAGTTCTGATCGTTTATCCTCATTAATTTTAGGATGTTTACTTGTTTGAAGCATTAGTCTTATTGCTGCTATTGGTGTTTTGAATTCATGAGTAACTGAGAGTAAAAAATTATTCTGTTGTTTATTTAACTTATATATTTTTTCAATGCTGCTAAACACTCCGTAAATACCCACACCTACCAAAAACAGTAATAGCACACTTTGATATAACCAAATATTCCGTTGTTGATATCTTTCTTGCTTTAATTCATCGATTTTAAGCGGATTTATAGCGAGTCTTACAAACTTTATATTGTCATTAATAAATGAATAAGTAGCGATATAATTATTATTAAATTGAGCTTCTATAAACTCATTCAACTTCATTTCATTTATATCAATTGAAAGTCTTTTAAGTCGATATGAAACTGAATCTGTATTTCCTAACTCATTATTTTTTGCTTTTTCAATTACTTGAAGTGTACATGCATTCAGCCCTGCTTTTAAAATATCATTTTTTAGCTGATAATCAGTATTTGAGTAATTTAGAAGCGAGAACGTAAGCCAAACAAATGCTGACAAAATGTAAACAATTACAAAAACTATGAGAACTTTTAACCGCATTTGTATAAAATTGATGGCTAAAATACACCCGTGAGTACTAAAAATACTAATTTACCTATAATTTCAAGACGACAGCTTAGTCTAAGAAACGGTCAAGATCATCAAGAAATATGGGTTTCATATCAAAATAAAGTTTATGATGTAACCAACAGTAGGCTATGGAAAAACGGAAAACACTATGAACATTGGGCTGGACAAGACCTTACAAAAGAATTGGAAGATGCTCCTCATGGTATTCATGTTTTCGATAAATTTTCATGTGTTGGGTTACTCGAAAACATTGAAAAATCACCCTAATAACTCACATTATTAAATGGACTTAAGAATTCAATAAATGAATTCCTACCTTTGCACATAATGGAAATAGGGAAAACCCATAGATTAAAAGCTGCTAGAACCACAGATAATGGCTGTTATTTAATTGATGACAATGGAACGGAAGTATTACTCCCAAATGTTTATGTATCAGATAACCTAAAACTTGGTGATGAAATATCAGTTTTTGTATATCTAGATAATGAAGAACGTCCAGTCGCTACAACTATAAAACCTCACATAGAACTTGACAAATTTGCATTCTTAGAAGTTAAGGATGTCAATCGAGCTGGAGCTTTTATGGATATAGGTTTGATAAAACAGCTTTTAGTTCCTTTCAGCGAACAACCAGTTAAAATGGAGGTTGGTGAATGGTATGTCGTTTTTTGTTTGTTAGATGAACAAACAGACCGGCTGATTGCCTCTGCGATGATTGATGACTTTGTTTTTACTGAAGGTATTGACTTGGAAGAAGGCGACGAGGTTGAAGCTTTATTTTATAAAAAATCAGATTTAGGAATAAATGCTATTGTTAATAATCAATTCAAGGGACTTGTTTTTCAATCTGATATAGATCAAGAAATTTCTATTGGTAATAAGCTAAAAGCATATGTCAAAAAAATAAGATCAGATGGAAAAATTGATTTAATCCTAAAGCCTCAAGGGTACAGAAATGTTATTGACCAATCAACTCAATCGGTATTAGACCAATTAAAGCAAGAAAACGGCTTTTTTAAATACACAGATAAAAGCAGTCCTGATGATATCCGAAGCGAATTTGGAATGAGTAAAAAGGCCTTTAAAAAAGCTCTTGGAAATCTATACAAACAAAAAATAGTACGATTAGAAAAAGACGGGACCTATTTAATTTCTTGAAATTAGTTCTAGAAAAGGTATCTAGCAACCATTCTTCCTATGTGAATTACATCGGATGTTTCGCTCGACCTTCCGTCGTAACTAATTGTAATTTGGATGTTATTTGACATGGTTTGTTGATAGTTTAACTTCCATGTTAGATTAGCTCCATTTTGAAGCCCCCTTAATAGTTCGTAGCCAAGTGTTGAATTTGACGCCCCGTTATAATCAACATCTATATAGTTTACCCCAAAATTTAAAACACCTTTCGATGCTTTAGTATACCTATAATCACAACCAATCTCGATATTTCTTGTAGTCTCTCCACCATATGAAGATAAGTTTTTAGCATCGAATAGTTTAGATATCATCTCTAAACGATGAGATCTTCCGAATATTAACTGTAATTTGGGTTGAAATTCATAAAAATCATAATTGTAACTTCGATTACCAAAAAACTCGCTCAGATATGTTTTATTACCTATAATACTTTTTACACTCAATGTGATCATTTGTGACAATGAAAATCGAGAATTAAAAACATGACTATTTGATATTCGACTATCAAAACCATTGGTAAGTAAAATCTTTGAGGTGCCTGACAAAAAGGTATAATCGAAACTATAATTTGGATTACCTCTGTTATAGAAAAGTGTTGACCTAAAATTTTGAGCCTGATTTATTAATGATGTATCTCCTATTTTATCATTAAAAGGGTTAACCAAAAAAGTAGCTACTCGTGGCAAAACTTTCTTGTCAATCATCAAACTGGAAAAACTATTTAATTTACCTATCAGTGAGTTCTTTTTTGAATTCTTAGATAAAAATACTACAGGATTCAACTCTAATGTTTGAGTAATTTTTGTACTATTCGTTGTTATAAATCCAGCCACTGGTGTATATATTTTAATATAGTCAGCCCTCGCCTTATCCAGTTCAGATGCTAACTCAAATTCGTTTAAGGTTTTTAAACCATTGGAATCATAGTCATTCCAAATATATAAACCATTACCAGCCTGAACCTGAAGATATTGGAACTCTCTTTTTTGCTCCTGACCAGTTCCAATTTGATAAAAGGTTTTAGATCGAATAAAACGACGAAACAATTGAAAATCAAGCTCTATCCTACTCTGTAATGTATTTTCAATATCCTTTGAACTTAGTGTTGTATCATCAACTTCTAACTGTCTCAATGTAGTATTAAAAGAAACACGTTGAAATGGATTTTTTTCATATTTAGTATCAAAAGTGATGTTACGACCAACTGTAGCTTTTGAAAAACTGTTATTTTTTGGACGATTATCAAGACGCTGACCAACTTTCAATTGATATTGAAGGTTATTTGTATCATTGGATTTTATGAATGCATCGAAAGAACTAAACTGATAGCTTTGAAGTGTTATTGAGTCATTATTATCAAAACGTGATTCTTCAGAAATAAAATTAATTCCACTAACATATCTATTATAGGTTTTATCAATAGTTGAAGCAAAACGGTAAAATTGATTATTCAAAGAAAAAGTGTCACCCTCCTTAGTTTTTGATTGTAAAATATCTAAACTAGATCGAACATTCCAGTTTCTCCATACAAATCCACCATTTGTCTTGTTTGATACCCCATTAAAATTATTTTTTCGATAAAAAACTTCAGTTTGGTTATTTACAAAATCATAATCTGATTTGTACAGATTTAGTGAAACATTACCAATATGTTCTATTGCTGGACTGGTCTGAATAGACGAGGCAGGATTTGATAAAATCTTATTCCAATTTCTATCAAATTCAACATCTCGATATCGTTCAACAAAAGCAAAGTTTTTTGTAATCATTTCATAATCAATATCCGTTTTTAAAGTCCACATAGATGAATCTTTAATTGGTCTCTTTGATTTCTGATATAATTTTAAACCGGACCCAAAATTATCGTTATCATCAATCGATGAAAAAGTATTTTTATCTAATGAACTAATTACATATTCCAACCCTATTTTTCTATTGTCTTCCGTTATACTAAACCCTAAATTAGCTGTATTTAAACGCTTAGGTGCGGCCAAAACTTCAAATGGCTCATAATCCCCAAAACCATATCCAACATATTCAAATACTTTACCATTAGCTCCGGAAACAGACTGAGTATAGCTTCCATTTCCATATCCAACATTTGAGAAAAATACCTCATAAAAAACACTTTTAACTGATGGGTCAGATGCATAAACATAGATTTCTTGCATACCAACAATTTCCTTTATATACATTATCCTATCAGGATTATATTGATCTTGTACTCGGGCATTTTTATAAATTGCTGATTGATCTCCTGACATACGAAGTGCATCAATTTTGGCAACAGTGTCAGACAGGGTTTGTAAGAATGGTTGAGATTTTAAATCCATCTCATTAAAACCATTTGCATAAAAGGAGAATTTTCCTTTTGATAGGTTAGCACCAATACTTGAAACTGTTCTGCCATAGTTTCTATCAGCGTACTGAAATTCAACAACAATTCTACTGTAAGCAGTAATTAAAATCTGAGGTGTGAAAGTGATTTCACCTGTATTATAGTTTATAACATAATCATTTCCCTCTCCTCGCTTTAATTTCTTACCATCAAGGTATACTACCTCTGTTCCTGCAATGACAATAATGAAGTTCTCACCGTTTTCTCCATTTAAACGATATGGGCCACTATTTCCCTCGATACCATTAATTCTATTTCTTCCAAACCTACCTCTTGAAATTGCTACTTCTGCATTTGTTTTAATACGCCAATCACCTCGATTAGAAGTGTTATTAAATTGTATCCCACGTGATTTCTTGTAATATTTTAAAAAGTATGAGTTACTTTGACTTTTCATTAGAAAATCACCAAACGTAAGACCCATACTATCCTTTTTAAGTGTAATATAAACCTGATCAAAATCCTGAATTTGTTGAGTGTTTCCCTCAGGTTGAATTGGATTATTTTCATCACTCATAACTGCAAAAATCTCAACATCCTCAGCTAATTTTCCATTTAATCGTAAGTTTAAATTTGAATTAACTACAACATTTTGGGTGTTTCCTAGTCCAATTCCTCTTGATATATTTCCCATTGTATTAAGCTTACCATAGGCAGGTCTTATCTCATTTGTATTAGGTTTATATTTAAAGGGATTGTCTTGAAAAATGTTATAAATATTTTCTTTGTTTTTGTTTTGGTATTGTATTTGGAAATACAAGCGTTTGTATGAGACCTCAACACTATCTTTTGGAGCTTCAATCAACCAAATGAGTTTATTATTTATTTGTTTGTATGAATTTGCCGAAAACTTATTTACTGATATAGAATTGTTTACTACAAAACCGGAGTCAATTTGAATCGTATCTCCGCGATTAGGTATAATTCTTACACTTTTATTTATAGACAGTTGTGCAAAACAGTTGAATTGAATAACTATAAAAATTACTGTAAGAAACCTGGCTAACAAAACTATTAGTGTTGTGACAAATTAACGCATTAAAAACAAAAATAGATACACGAGGGGCTATGAGAAACTATATCTAAGATTTAAGGTGCTATTGAGCTTCACGCTCTGAAGGCTCAGTGGCATGCCTTATTAAACCATATGTCATGTAGATACTTGTCAAAATAATAACCCACAGTATCACACCGGGTTGAAATGAATTTGAAAGAAGATCTTTTGGAATACTGTAAAATAACAATATGGTTATTAAGCCACGTGGTGCTACATACTCAAGAACTTGGGTACCCTGTTTAGCGAATACCTTTAGAAGTAAAATACGTACAAGATAAATACCAATAAAAACCATCAAACTGATGACTAATACTTGAAAGTTTATTAATGATAATAAGTCAATAGTTAGTCCAAATACAATGAAAAAAAACGTCCGCAAAACGAATGCAGTTTCTCTACTGATAATATGAAAATCTATTTCCATTTTTTTGAATTCCATTCGGGTCATCAAATTCTTTAGTGGACCAATAAAAAAAAGGGAATGATTCTTTAAAATCAACCCAAACATTAAAATCATAACCAATGGGCTCAAGTGCATCATTTTACCCAGAGCATAAATCAAAATTAAAATGGAAATAAAAAAAAATAATTTAACCTTAGCATTCAAAAACTTAAAAAGCAAAACCAATCCAATTCCAATGATAAAAGAGATCACAATAGTCACCAAGAACTCTAAACTAAAATCAGTGATAGAACCCCTAACTTCTTGAGTTTGCATGATACTAAGTATAAGATTGAAAACCATAATACCAATAATATCTGAGATACAACTTTCATAAATTAAAAGTTCTTTATCATATTCATTAAGACCAACGACACTTGGCAATACAATAGCACTCGATATAACAGCCAAAGGAGTGGCATACAACAAAGACAATCCAATATCCATGTTCAACAAAAAATGAAATATCGGAGCGATAAATAATATACTACCCAATATACCTAATACAGCCAATAGTGTTGCCTTCCAAATTAAACTACTTTTTTCTTTTGTGAGCTCAAGATCAAGTGCACCTTCAAGTACAATCATTATAAGGCCAATTGTACCTAAAACCTTGAGACTAGGAAAAAAATCAACATTATATTGAGGAAAAAACCTAAGTACTTGCCCTAGAACAATTCCTGCTACGATGAGCATTAAAACAGAGGGGATATTAGTACGTTTTGCTATTTCATTAAAGAAATAGGATAGAACAATACAAATCGAGAGCGATACAATAATGATATTATAGTCCATAACACAAATTTAAAATTTATTAATGGTGAAGTTGACTAATTGTTTTTAAGCAATGATACACCATCCATTTCTTGTGGTTGGTCAATTCCTATTAAACTCAAAATTGTTGGAGCTACATCTGCCAGCTTTCCGTCGTTCATCTCTAAATCACTGTTCAAAAGATATACGGGCACCAAATTCGTTGTATGAGCAGTATTGGGACTACCATCAGCATTAATGGCTTTATCTGCATTTCCATGATCAGCAATTATTAAAATCTCATAGTTCATTTGTGTGGCTATTTCAACAAGATTTTCAGCACATGCATCTACTGTTTCACATGCCTCTTCAATAGCACTAAAGACTCCTGTATGTCCAACCATGTCTGGATTTGCATAATTTACACACACAAAATCAGGATGTTTACTTTTAAGATGTTCAATTACCTTACTTGTCAGTTCTTGAGCACTCATTTCAGGTTGTAAGTCATAAGTAGCCACTTTAGGAGAATTAGCCATTACGCGTACTTCCCCTTCGAAGGGTTCCTCTCTACCACCATTGAAGAAAAAAGTAACATGAGGATATTTTTCGGTCTCCGCAGCACGTAATTGAGTTTTACCATTTTTTGATAAAATCTCCCCCAATGTATTAGTCAAGTCATTCGTATGAAATAAAACATTTACATCTTTATAGGTTTTGTCGTATTCGGTCATGGTGAAATAACGAATATTTTGGGTTTTCATACCAAAATCAGGCATGTCCTCTTGTGTTAGTACTCTAGTTATCTGACGCCCTCTATCCGTCCTGAAATTAAAACTTAAAACAATATCATCATCCGAAATTTGACCCGATTGATTCAAAATGCTCGGTTTAATAAATTCATCTGTAACTCCATGGTCGTAATTATGCTGCAAGGCTTCTGTGAAATCCTCAAAAACATCACCCTTACCATGTATAAGAGCATCATAAGCTAGTTTTGTTCTCTCCCAACGTTGATCACGATCCATAGCATAATAACGTCCGATTATTGTGGCTAATTTTGCTTTTCCAAACTTAGAAGATTCTGTAACTTTTTCAATGAAACCTTGACCGCTTCTAGGGTCAGTGTCTCTTCCATCCATAAATGCATGAACAAATACTCGATAATCCAAACCTAATTCTTTAAATAATTCTGTTAATCCCAAAAGATGGTCTAAACTACTGTGAACTCCACCATCACTAACCAACCCCATTAAATGAATTTTTCTTGACTGATCAGATTGAGCTAATTTGATTAAATTTTGAATAGCTTCCAAATCATGAATTGTTTTATTAGCAAAAGCTTTGTTAATGCGAACCAACATTTGCCATACAACACGCCCAGCACCAATATTCATATGTCCTACTTCTGAGTTACCCATTTGTCCGTGAGGTAACCCCACATTTTCACCAAATGTTCGCAAAGTAGCACTTGATGCTTTAGTCTCAAGACTATCCATAAATGGTGTTTTTGCTGAGAAAATAGCATCTGTATTATCCCTATTTCCGATACCCCATCCATCCAAAATAAGAAGTAGTATTTTATTCATGAAGTGCAAATCTAATTTTTGTCCTTTCAAAAAAGAGATTAATCGAATAGATTTCAATTAA
>CESO01020407.1_pt1 | contig 21124 bp, 18 predicted proteins | sample 356341 | NCBI WGS metagenome assembly CESO01 (sample SAMEA2621812, study PRJEB7988) | marine metagenome | biome: marine biome (ENVO:00000447); feature: deep chlorophyll maximum layer (ENVO:xxxxxxxx); material: "saline water (ENVO:00002010), including plankton (ENVO:xxxxxxxx)" | depth 35 m | reverse complement strand
GAATCTGATACAAAAATAATTATTGACGAAGATAGCACTGACAATCAGTTCAAACTCGAATTATAAACTTACTCAAAACCATTTGAGTATATTTGTACCAAACTTTTATATTATGAAAAAGCTATTTATTTTCACCTGTCTTATATTTTCTCTGACGGCATTTTCACAAAGTAGCAGTAATATTTCACTTGTAGGTTCATTAGATTATGCGGGTACTGAAGGTAATGACGTTTGGGGATATGTCGATTCTACGGGAAGAGAATATGCCTTAGTTGGTTTGCAGAATGGCTTTTCTGTAGTTGACTTATCAGACCCTGCTAACCCTACAGAATCTTTCTTTATTTCAGGAACTCAATCCATTTGGCGTGATATAAAAGTATGGGAACATTATGCATATGTAACAGCTGATGAAGGAAGTGATGGTTTGTTGATTGTTGATCTAAATGATATGACTGGAAATACATATCTTTATACAACCACAGACATTAATAATGATTTAATCTTCAATAGAGCACATAATATTTATATTGATGAATTTGGCAAGGCTTATTTATTTGGTGGTGATGTTGGAGGTAATTTCGTAAATAATGCTGGTGCTCTTATTTTAGATGTGACTAATGTTTCACTAGAACAAGGAAATGTTGTTCTACCAACTATTTTAGGAATTTTTGACAATTTCTATTTACACGATGGTATGGCGCGTGGTGATACATTATGGGGTTCAGCTGTATATGAAGGAAACTTCTTCGCAATAGATGTATCAAACCCTGCTGAGCCTGTAATATTTAACGATAGTCTAGCTTTTCATCAAACGCCTAATGCTTTTACTCATAATTGTTGGATATCTGATGATGGTAATACTTTATTTACAACTGATGAGAAAAGTGGTGCATATATAGCAGCATACGATGTTTCTGACTTAGAAAATATTCAAGAAATAGACAGAATTCAATCTTCACCAGAAATAGGAACTGTTATTCCTCATAATGCACACGTGTACGGAGATTTTTTAGTGACTTCATATTATAGAGATGGTATCGTTATTCATGATATATCACACCCAAATAATATGGTAGAAGTAGGGCATTATGATGCTTTTGCAGGAGGAGGAGATGGCTTTGACGGATCATGGGGTGCATATCCCTATTTGCCTTCAGGATTAGTACTTTCGGTAGAAATTAATAGTGGTCCAAATGGAGTTGGACAATTATTAGTTTTAGATCCTGAATATAAAAGAGCAGCCTTTTTAGAAGGTACAGTAAAAGATTCACTTTCAGGAAATTCATTATCAAATGCTTCGGTTAGAATTTTATGGTATAGTGTCACAACTTCATCAACAAATTTGTCAGGAAATTACTTTATGGGAGTAGAAAATGCCAATACATTTGACGTTGAATATAGCAAAGAAGGTTATTTCACAGATACTGTACAAGTTACCTTAATTAATGGCGAGATAGTAACTAAAAACGTTTCTCTGTTGCCAAAAGATTCATTTTCAAAAACGGGCAAAATTGTAGATAGTCAAGGTGTAGGGATTCCAAATTGTAATTTGTTTATATCAAGTAGTTTCTATGAAGATTCCTTAATAACCAATCAAAATGGAGAATTTTCACTTGATACGTTGTATCAATCTGACTACTCAATTTATTGTGGAAGTTGGGGTTTTCGTACAAAATGTGAAACGATAACAATTTCAAATGATAGTTTACCAATAGTTCTTCATTTAGATTATTCATATTACGATGATTTTACTTTTGATTTTGGTTGGATTATTTCTGGAAATGCTTCAAGCGGTATATGGGAGATAGGCAACCCAAACCCTACAATTGAAGACGATGAAATTTATAATCCTAGTGATGATATTGATAACGATTGTTATATCAATGCACTAATTACTGGTAATTCACTCGGAGGCGGAACTACAGCTGACGATGTGGATGATGGATATACACAAATAACATCACCTATTTTTGATTTGACTTCGTATAATAACCCTGCTATAAAGTATTTTGAATGGTTTGCTAACGGAAGCGGTTGGTCAGACGGAGATGATTCTTTAAATGTATTCATCTCTAATGGAATAACTTCAAAAATGGTAGCTTATACTGTAGGTCAGATGAATAACCAATGGATTGAGAAAAATATTAATGTTTCTAATTTTCTTGAGCCAACATCAGAAATGACAATTTCATTTAAAGTCACCGATTTTAATCCATACAATCATTTAGTAGAAGCAGGAATTGACGGATTTGAAGTTTATGAAGATAACACAGTGTCAATAAATAGCAAATTCCTTGATAAAAACACCATCTATCCTAATCCAGCAGAAAATGAAATAAATATTTCTATCAATGGGTTAAAGAAGATTTATAATCTTTCAGGAACGCTTGTCTTGTCAACACACGAAAAAATAATTGATGTTACTAAATTAAAAGCAGGAGTATATTTTATAAATTCTAACGAACATTTTTATAAATTCGTTAAATTATAAAAATCGTCACAATGAAAACTTTTGTTATCTCAAGCCAAAGAAACAAAAACATTACTCTTGATATTAATTTTACAAAAACTATACAGGATCCTTTAGTTATTTTTAGTCATGGTTTCAAGGGTTTTAAAGATTGGGGGCCATTTAATGCGATTTCTAATATTTTTGCTCAATCTGGACTGAATTTTCTTAAGTTTAATTTTTCGCACAATGGAGTTTCAAATGAAAATTTATTAGAATTTACTGACTTAGATTCTTTTGGTAGTAATAATTTTTCTATTGAATTAGAAGATCTAGAAAGTGTTATTGATTGGGCAACAAATAATTTAGCTGATAAAGTTGATCTTGATAGAATATATTTATTAGGTCATAGTAGAGGAGGAGGTATTTCCATCCTAAAAGCTTCAACAAATACAAAAGTCAAAAAATTAGTTTCATGGGCAAGTGTAAGTGATTTTGAAAAAAGAATCGAAAATGATAAAGTTAATCTATGGAAGGATAGGGGAGTAGTCTATGTTTTTAATAGCAGAACGAATCAGCAAATGCCACTATATTATCAGTTTTACGAAGATTATATCAATAATAAGTCGCTTTTTTCTATACCTAATGCATGCCGTATGTTAACTATACCGACTCTGATTATTCACGGTGACGAGGACCAAACAGTAGACTTTTCAGAAGCAGAAGATTTACACACTAATATTAATAACTCTCAATTATTAAAGGTGGTAAACTCAGATCATGTTTTTAATGCAAAGCACCCTTTTGATGAAAATTCTTTCTCAAATCAGCTTAAAACAGTAATTGCTGAAAGTATTTCTTTCTTTAAAAATTGAAATCCACTATATTTGCTAGTACACTAATTACCTAAACATGTTTAGAAATACCTTAACATACTTATTATTTATTTTCTTATTGTCGTCTTGTATTACCAACAAGGACTTGGATATCTTTCAAGTTAAACAGGATTCTGAAATAAATGTTTTTGAAAATGTCAATGAATTATCTGATGGTGACTTGATATATGTTGAAATAAAATCATTAACACCAACTAATTATGATTTTTTCAACAAAGGTCAAGATAATTCAAACTCAAAATTACTTAATCCGTATGTTTATGGCTATTTAGTTAATGATTCGGGTTTTGTTTCTCTCCCTATATTAGGTGAGATATATGTTCGAGGTAAATCTATACAGGAAGCAGAAAAAACAATAAAAAATGTATCGAAAAATTATTTTTCCAACCCTTTTGTTAAAGTTGTTTTACTAAACTTCAATATCACTGTTTTAGGCGAGGTTAATAGCCCTGGTAAGATAAATGTCGTGGATCCTTCAATGAATATTATCGATGCAATTGGTATGGTAGATGGATTTACTTTAATTGCAAACAGAAAAAAAATTAAAGTTATTCGATTTGATGGTAAAAAACCACAGGTTTATACTATAGATTTAACGGATACTAATGTATCTAACTCTGAGAAATTTTTTGTAAAATCGGGTGATATAATAACGGTAGAACCTGTTAAAAAACGATTTTTCGTAATTAATAGCTTGTCTTCAGGGATTTCAGTAATCATTTCAAGTTTAACTCTTTACTTTTTACTTACAACAAACTAATATGGCCAAATTACTAGATGAAGATTTTATTCCAATTAAAAAGTTTGTTTTTTTAATTTTAAAAAACTGGCAATGGTTTATTGTAAGTATATCCTTATCATTACTAGTTTCATTACTTATAAATAGATATTCAGCTAACATTTATTCTAATTCAATTAAAATGAATGTTAATAATTCTTCGAGTGAAATAGATCCACTAGAATCCGTATTGGGTGAAAAAACATCAAGATTCAATTCGGTAAATTTTTCTGATAAAATATTTATGATAACCTCATATCCTTTGGTTTACAAAACAATCAATGATTTGGGTTTTGATGTAGAGTATTTTATACAAGGTAATATTAAAACAGCAGAATCTTATAAGTATAGACCCATAACATTTAACCCTTTAATTTTTAATAAAAAATATGGGCAAGAATTTAATATTGATTTAATAAATCAATATCAATATTCTATTGAATCTGATTTGTTGATGAAGAAGACCTACAATTTTGATGAAGTAGTAAATACTTCTTATGGCTCTTTTTCTGTATCTCTTAATGATTATTTTGAGCTAGAAAAGATTAATGATTATCCTGCTTTAATTGTAAAGGTTAAAAACCCGCATTCTATTACTAAATATTACAAAGACAAGATAAAAGTTAATAGACTTTCAAAGGAAGCTTCAATAATAAATATATCTATAGAAGGGGAGGACTTGGTTAAAGAAACAGAGTTTTTGAATAAGCTTTGTGAAAATTATATTCAAGATGATTTAAATACTAAAAATCAAGTTTCTACTAACACTATTAAATTTATAGATCAACAATTAATAGAAATTAAGGATTCTTTAAATTTAATTGAAGCACAATTACAGATTTTCAAGAAAAATAATGGAGTAGTTCAAATAAGTGTCGAATCAGAAAATTTCTATGGTGATATTAAAGATTTACAAAATGAAAAATCTAAATTTTTAATTGAAAATAAATATTTCAAATATCTTTCAGATTATCTGAACAAAAAATCATCCTTTGAAGATATAATTGTTCCTGTTTCTTATGGAATATCGAATAACCTATTAAATGATTTAATTACACAGTTAGTTGACTTACAGCTAGAAAGAGATTTACTGAATCCTAACGGTACACTTATAAACCCTGTTGTTTCAGAGCTTAATGGTAAGATTGATAGATTAAAAGGTACACTTAATGATATGATTTCTAATTTGAAATCTAAGAATAGTATCTTGATAAACGACTTGACAAAGCGAATTAAAGTCTCCGAAGAAATGCTTAAAACACTGCCTAGTGTCGAAAGGGAACTCATAAATATTGAGAGACATTACGAATTGAGTGAAAACATCTATTTGCTTTTAATGACTAAAAGAACCGAGGCTGGCATATTAAGTGCTGGGAATGTGTCAGATGCCAAAATTGTAGAGCCAGCAATTATTCAATCAGGAGTGTTAGTTTCCCCTAATAAATCACAAAATAATATTCTAGCATTGTTGATAGGAATATTTTTGCCCTTTACAGTATTTACTCTTATTGAGCTGTTTTATACAAAAATAACTAGCTCTAACGATATCGAAAAAAATACTAAAATTCCGTATCTAGGTTATGTAGCCAGTAATAATACGGGTTTTGATTTGATAGTTAATGAAAAACCTAAGTCTAGGATTTCAGAATCCTTCAGAAATATTAGGTCAAATATCGAATTCATCTTACCTAAACATAATTTTGGTAAGACAATGTTATTTACTTCATCAATTAGTGGTGAAGGAAAAACCTTTTGCGCTAAAAATCTTGCTACAGTATATGCTATTTCTGGAAAGAAGACTATCATTATTGGTGCTGACTTAAGAAAACCAAAAATGTATTTAACCTTTACTGATCAAAATGATGTTGGTTTATCAACTTTTCTTTCCGGTCATTCTACTAAAGATGAAATCATTCAAAATTCTAAAATTGAAAACCTAGATTATATTACTTCTGGACCTATACCTCCTAATCCAGCAGAATTATTAGGGAGAGATAAAATGAAATCATTCATTGATGAACTTAAAAATGAATATGATTATGTTATTATAGATTCTCCTCCTGTATTTATTGTTTCGGATTCAATGTCTCTTATGGAGTTTGTTGACTTAAATGTTTATGTATTGAGACAAAACTATACTAAACGCGAATTATTAAATTATGCAAATAGTTTTTATGATTCTGATAAAGTCAAAAACATATCTTTAATTTTAAATGATGTGGATTTCTCTAATAATTACGGTTATAATTATGGCTATAACTATGGTTACAATTATGGCTATAATTATGGATACAATTATGGTGGCGGATATTATGATGAAGACTAATGAGGATTTTTTATTATATCCAGTTTTTTACTTCACTTTCTTTTTATCGTTCATTAAGACTTTTATTCTATTTTACTTCTCATAATAGAACGGATGTTTTTTATTATTATCCTCAGCATTTTAATACTAAATCTGAATATCCTTTATCTCTTTCGCCATTAATTAAAAGTACTGAGAATAACCGACTTTCTTTTTTGGTAATTGAAGAGCCTAATATATTTGTTAGAGAAAGCCGTTCTAAAAAGGCAGTGCCCATTGATTTTATATGGATTTTGGTATTATTTTTAAGAAAGTTTTACAGGGGTAATGATTATAATCTGATAGACGTTAAAATTGGTAAACTTTTGTCAAAGGTATTACTCATAAATCGTGATGTTAAAAACATAATAACTGTCTCTCAAAGTTTTCAGTCTATTTTTAGAGGTATGTTTCCCAATGCTAATCTCTATGATTATCAGCATGGTTTAATTTCATCAAAATATTATGGTTATATAAATGGAAACTCCATTGCTCAACACATCACTAATAATCAATCAAATGTTTTGCTTTATGGTCAAGGGTTTAAGAATAAGTTGTTGAATATCAGAGGAGGGGAGTATTTTCAAAATCATTCCTTTGTCATTGGATCTATCTACGAAGAATACAAAAAACCAAGAGAATCATTTAATGGAAATGTATTGTTTACTTTACAATTTACAGAAAGTCATTCCTATGAGTTCAATAAATTCCTATTGAATAAAACTATCGAATTATTCGAAAAAATTAAGTCTAGTAAATTAAATTTAACCATATATCTAAAATCGCACCCTAGATTTGATAAAAATGTTGACACTAAGATGTTATACGAATATAATTTTGTTAAGTGTGCACCTGAAAATTTAAAGGATTGTTTTAAAATTTGTAACCTACACATTACGGAGTATTCTTCAGTGCTTTTCGATTCTATTACTGAAGGAGTACCTACTTTATTAACAGCATTTTCTGAAGAAATGAATATTTATGAAAGGGAATATTCTTTTACTAGCTGTAAATTAAGTCTAATTGATAACTTTAATAAAATCAATAACGACAATTTCTATAAAAAAATAATTGATGAGCAAGTTAAATGGTCAAAGGAATTGTATCAACCTTTTGATGAAAAATATTTCATAGATTTAATAAAATAAGATGATTGATTATATAGTAATAACGCCATTTTTTCCAAGCAAGGGTTCTTTTAGGGGTTCTTATTTGTTGGATCAGGCTAAAGCTATACAATCCAATTCAAATCATAAATTAACGGTAATTATATTATCCTCTTTTTTTAAGAAATCAGATGAAAATTATACTATTGAAGGAGTTAATTGTATAACGTTTAAACTTCTAGATTTACCTTCTTTTATTTTTCCAGGTATTTTTCATTCTATAAATCTATCTAGGTTTAATGTCTTTTTGAAAAAAAATGGCTTAACTCCTAATGATAAGTCTATTATTCATGGACATATTAATTATCCATCCTTAAATTTTTTAGAGTTCTTTTCTAAGAAATATAAATGCAAAACAATTTTGCAGCATCATGGTTTAGATATATTGCAAACGCAGACAGGTTTAAGATTACCATTTTTAAAAAACATTCAAAATAAAATCATTTTAAAGCGATTTAAAAGCTTTTCGACTTACATAAGCACACATATTGCAGTTAGCAGTGTTGTCAAGGCAGAGCTAATTAAAATCGTGCCAAAACTAAAGAATCGTTTATATGTATGTGCTAATGGTGTAGACACCTCCAAATTTTATGTTGACTCACTAAAAAAAACAAAAAATTCAAAGTTTATCATTGGATGTGTTGCAAATTTTTGGGAACTAAAAGATCATATTACTCTTTTAAAAGCGGTTAAAATATTAAATGATGAAGGTGTTAAAAATATACACCTAAAGTTAGTTGGAAATGGAGAAACGTTTAAGCAATGTTTTGAATATGCTAAGAATAACAATATAGACTGTGAATTTGTAGATGAAATAAAGCATAGTGAATTACGTACATATTATAATCAATTAGATTTGTTTGTACTTCCTTCAAAATACGAAGCTTTTGGATGTGTATATTTGGAAGCATTAGCTTGTGGAGTGCCATTTATTGGAGTGAAAAACCAAGGTATAGAAGATGTTGTTCCTGATGGTTTGAAAGATTTTCAGCTTGTAGAAAAGAATTCTCCATCTGATTTATCAAAATTGATTTCCTACTTTTATTCAAATAAGTTGACTATTAAATTTGATGAAAAATACAACATTGATAATACTATTAGACAAATGTTAAATCATGTAAATAATCAATAGCGCAGATATGAATAACATTATAAAATATTTAGCTTTTATTTTTCTGATAAATAATATTGTATTTAGTATAAGTGGGTTTTATGATTATGCAGAATCGTTTTTTCTAATCTTTATGGGAGCTTCCTTATTGGTTGTAATGTATTCAGTTAACATTTTGAAGAATATGATTTTTGATAAATCATTTCAATTATTTTTCATTTTAAATTTCATAAATCTAGTATATTATCTTTTTATTGAATTGGGAGATTTTGAATCTTTAAAATATTTATCTGCAAGGTTTGTACAATTCTCTATTTTTTCAATTTCTATTTATTCTTTAAAAGAAGATTTTCCATCAAAGTTTACTAAACTTTTGAAAATCATTACAATAGGATCTTTGTTCATATCATTACTATTCAACTTTCCAAATTTTGAGTCTAGGTATATGGGTATTTTTTTCAACCCAAATGAATTTTCTATTATCATGGTAATAGGTTTCGCTCTTATTCTCTTTACAGAAAATAAAACCACAATTAATTATTTGATTCTAACACTATTCTTGCTTGTTATCGTTTTATCTGGATCTAGGTCAGCAATTGTAGGTCTTAGTCTTGCCATTATTACCTACGTCCTTCATTATAAATCAAGGAACTTAAATAATATTATTTTCATTGTATTAACTATGATAGCTTTCTCTCTTTTGGGCGGTCAAAATAATGCTATTCAAAGAATGTTTAATGTAGACTTGCTTGTTAATAGAAGGTATGAATACCTATATGCAATTGATACTTTTTTACAAAAACCAATATTTGGTCATGGGCTAAAGAATTATGCTTTTATCGATTTTTCATTAATTCAATTTAATGATGTACAAATTGATTTTGGTGCTCATAATGGATACCTTTCAATATTAGTACAATACGGTATCATTTTTTCAATAATATTCTTCAGTGTTTTTATTTATTTCCTAAACAAAATTTATAAATCTAAAATTGAAGCTTTTGGAGAAAATATTTTGCAAACCAAGTTTTTGTTTTTTTTAATTTCATACACTTTAGTTAATGGAATGTTTGAAAATACCCTTATAGGAATTAATTTTTTTCAGAGTAATTTGTTTTGGATTACTTTAGCTTATTTATTATTTGTTTTATATCAAAAAGATGAAAGTAATAGCATTTCTGACTGAACCAGCTTCATATACAATTGATTTGGTTAAAAATGTTCATATACCTAATCATATTTCGTATAAATTTTTGTTTGACCTATCTTACACTAGATTAGAATCAAACCTAATTAATAATGATGATTTATTTTTGAATAAAATACCTATTGTAAGTCGTTTTCAAACAATTAGAGAAGACTATATAAATCATGATGCTATTGTTTTTAATGGTTATGATTCTGTTTCTTTCCTCTTATTATGGTTGGTTCATATTTTCTCGAAAAATAAAAAACCCATTGCTATTGAGTCTGATACTCCTTTAAAAATACCAGCTAATTTTTTTAAACGAATAGTTAAAAGGTTGTATTTAAACTATTTATTTAAAAATCCACATCTACATGGATTAGCAGGAGGTAATAAGTCACAAAAGCAATTGTTTAGTCATTACGGAATGTCTTTTGAAAGAATTCATTTTTTACCAATGGTAGTTGATGTTAATCAATTTAATTATCTGCCTCAGAGAAAAAGACATACAAAGTTTTCGTTTCTTTTTGTAGGACGTTTCATTCCATTAAAACAAATTGAGTGTATAATTGATGAGTTTTTATTGAAATTTAAAAATGACAGTAGCGTACAGCTAATTCTTGTTGGAGATGGGGATAGATATTCTAACATTTTTGAAAACTATTCTAAATTTGAAAATGTCATATTCAAAGGACGATTATCGGGAAAGGCTTTACAAAAAGAGTTTGAATTGGCTCACGTACTTGTCTTAGCTTCTAATAATGAAAATTGGGGTTTAGTTATTAATGAAGCAATGTCTGCAGCTATTCCCGTGTTATCTAACATAGGAATTGGTGCTAATCATGATTTAATTGATGATAAAGATACTGGCCTTACGTTTGATTCATCGATTGAGGGAGATTTGGCTAATAAGATGAATATCATATATAAAAATAAAGACTTGTATCAAGTATGCTCAAAAAATGCATATTCATTAATGCATGAATATTGGAATTTTAACCTTTATTCAAAACAATTAAAATTGGCATTATCTAAAATGATAAATGAAAAATAAACTGAGAAATATTTTACTTCAGCTAGGTTCGTTTTTATATTCTAATAAGGATAGTAAAGTTTTATTTTATCATGATATTCATAAAGCTAACACTTATAGCCAGGCATCAACGTCATTAGATCTCTTTATGGAGCACATTAAGATAATCAGAGCTGAATCCTTTGAAATTGTTTCAGAGATAACTAGAAAAGAAAATCAAATTAAATTGCAACTTGATGATGGTTACAAAGGTGTTTATGACTGTTTGGAGTATTTAATTGAAGAAAAAATACCGATTGAGATTTTTATAATCACTTCTGAAATTGGTAATCCAAATTTCTTAAATGAAAAGCAAATTTTAGAACTTTTAAATAGTGGGTTAGTAAAAATATCATCTCATTCTCATTCACATTTAGAGTTAAATCAGATAGATAAAAAGTCTCTCAAACATGAGTTGGAAAAATCGAAAGAAATTATAGAAAGTTTAACTAAAACAACAACAAATTCTATTTGTTATCCTTTAGGTAAATTTTCAAGTCAAGTGATTAAGGAGTGTTCGTTATCAAATTATGAATTTCAATATTCATCATTAGCAGGTTCTTATTATGATAATCCCTTTGAAAATGTATATAGAAGAAACCTTGTTCAATTTGCAAATACTAAAGAGTTTAAATTAGTACTTAAAGGTGCTAATTCTATTTTTAATAAATTGTATTTTGCGAAGCATTTCTCAAGATGAAACTAGTTGTTGTTATACCATATTTTTTTCCAGCCTATGTTTATGGCGGCGCTGTTTTTGCAGCATATCATTTAAGTCATAAAACGGCTCAAAATGATGTTGATGTTGAAGTCATAACAACTAATTTAAATGGCAGTACTAAACTAGACGTAACACCTAATATTTTAACTTCACTTAATGGCTTTAAAGTTAAGTATTACAATAAATGTTTGATTCCTTTCTTCTCCTTTAAAATGATTTTTGGATTAGCAAATGATATTCAAAAAGCAGATGTTGTTCATATTCAATCCATTTATTCTTTAAGTACTCCTTTTGCTTTATTTCATTCATATATTCAAAAAAAGACCACTTTACTTTCTCCAAGAGGGAGTTTAACCACTTATTCATTTAAACATAGGGGAATGATGAAAAAATTGTGGATAGCCTTTCTCATTAAGCCTTTTGCAAAGAGAATACATTGGCACGCCACTTCTCAAAAAGAAATAGATGATATCCGTCATTTTTTTCCTAATGCTAAAATTGAATTAATACCTGATGGTGTTGATTTTGAGGAAAGCAAAATAAAGCACGTTTGTAGTGAAAAGTGGCAAAATAGCTTTTACATTGCTTGTCTAGGAAGGATTCACAAAATTAAAGGCTATGATATTATATTGAAGGCAATGCCTGAAATAATAAAATCCCTCCCTAAAGTAAAACTATTCATAGCTGGAATGGATGAAGGAGAGTTAGATAATCTTCAGCGATTGACATTAGAATTAAACATTGAAAACAATGTAGAGTTTCAAGGTCCTTTGGAATCAGATGATAAAAATTGTTTTTTGAAATATGCACAGTGTTTAGTAATGCCTTCTCATACTGAAAATTTTGGGATAGTAGCAGCTGAGGCTTTGAATCAAAAAACACCTGTTATTGCATCAAAGCATACTCCTTGGGGTGTATTAGAAACTAAGCATGCCGGTTTTCACATTGACAATACGCCACAGGCAATGACCAAAGCCGTAATCACCTTATTACAAGATGTTGAATCTTATAGAAAAAATACAAGTCATGTTGTTGAACAATTTTCATGGGATAAAATAGCCGAAAGTTATAAATCAACTTTATTAAAAATATCTAAAAGCTAAAAAGTTATTTGATGAGAATATTATTGGTCGATAATTACGATTCTTTTACATTCAATTTGTTTCATCTAATACAGGGCAAAGTTTCTTCAATTGATGTAGTACGAAATGATAAACTCGATTTTGATAAAGTTCATCAATACGATAAAATTGTTTTATCACCAGGTCCAGGCATTCCGTCAGAAGCTTCAAAACTTAAACCTTTAGTAGAGTTTTTTTCAATGTCTAAGAGTATTTTAGGAATTTGCTTAGGCCATCAAGCGATAGGCGAGGTGTTTGGCTGTAAAATGCTCAAAATGAGCAATGTAATGCATGGCTCTAAATCCTTTTTGACGACTTATGACACCGATGATTACTTATTTAAAGGTTTAAAAAATCCAATTCAAGTTGGACATTACCATTCATGGATTCTTGACGATAAGACGATTTCTAGTAATATAAAAGTTATAGCCGAGAGTGAGAACTTAATTATGGCAATTACTCACAAACAATACGATGTGAAAGGTTTACAGTTTCATCCAGAATCTATTCTAACTCCCCAAGGAGAAAAGATTCTAAATAATTGGTTGACTTATTGATAGTCGTACCAATCTTTTTTCTTTTCCCATTTTAAATCTTGTAATACCGAAGCTTTTACTCTAATTGTGAAGTTGTAGCTCTGTCTAAATCCAAAAGGAATCCATTTTACCAACATTTCCCAACAATGTAAATCTCTATATATATTTAATGATGTGTAACTCAAGTCTTTAGCGTCAAAATCATATCCAGAGTTAAAACCAATTTTCCATTTGTCAGTAAGTTTAAGATCTCCTGAAAAATTTAGAGATTGATTTAATTTTTGAGTTATTGATTGTTTATTGTAATTCATGGTATAATTCACGCTTAAGTTCCAAGGAATATCAAAGTCTACGTAATCAAGCCAATGTGTAATATCGTTTTCTTCCTTTTTAGCACCTCCATTTAATCTAAAATTTAAACTTGTACTGGCATTTGTTAATCTAGCAGGCAAATAGGTGTCCGAAAAATAATATTTATTGACTCGGCTACCATTTATATTTTGATATGGGTCATAAGTGCTACTAAAAGTGATGTCAAACTTATTAAACAATCGTGTTCTACCATTAATTAAAACATTGCTGAACTGCATAGAGTCAGCTAGGAAGTTATAACTTGTTGAAACATTTAGACCTTCTAATAGTTTTATTTTCTTGATAGGGTTAATAGTATCTTTCGATAGTGTTTTCATTTCAAGTATGTTCCCTAATGAGAAACGCATAGATCCGTTTGATTGGCTCCCTGGTGATCCATAAATACCATTTTGATAATAAGAATACTGTTGAGTGTTTCCTAGGCTGTCAATCTGAACTTCATCGAAAAAGTTAAAATTATTAGCTGAAAAATCTGGAGAATAGCTCAATGAAAAGGAAGGACTTAATACATGCCTAATTGCCTTTACTTTTTTACCATTAAAATTAAACATTCCATAAAGCTTTGTGCTAACTGATAAACTGTAGGAGTAATTGAATGCTCTATAAAAGCCATTAACAGTGTCTGTGTTTAATTGATTGTCTATCCATTGTTTTTCTGTTCTATCAAAATACCATCGTTCACGATAACTAAATGATGGGGATAGATTGAAGTATTTGAATGCAGTTAATGAAGTTGATACCGGAATATTATGTACAATACCATTTCTAAATTTTGTTAAGGTAGAAGGCTGAAAAAGTAAACTATCAGCAATAGAAATTGTATTTTTAAAATTACTAGAATAATTTACGTATAATTTATCGTACCATTTGGGTTTATTACTTTTATTAAAGCGCTTTAATGGATAAAAACGGTTTAAGTTAAAGGCTACTTCTGGCAAACTTAAATCTACTTGTTTTGAAAGGGTATTTTGACTGTGTCTAAGATTCATAGACAACGCCGATGACTTCCAATTTCTAGAGTATGATAAGTTAGATTGAAAAGTATTGCTTAAATAGTCTTTATCAGAAAAAGAGTTGTTTTGTTGATAAGAACTACTACCAGCGTTTATATTTGCTGAAAAACGTCTGTTCAGATTAGCTTTAGCATCTTGTTGATGTTTCCACCTAATAAAAAAGTCTCTTTTATCGGTATTGTTACCCACTAAAGGATTACCATTTTTAAGGCTTGAATAACTTAAATTGAAATTTCCTTGATATCGATATCTCTTTTTATAATTTGAATTGGCTTTTAAATTCCAAGATCCTTTAGTATAAATGTCGCCAATAATTGATAAATCCATATAATCACTAATAGCAAAGTAATAGCCTCCATTTCTAAGAAAAAAACCTTGATTAGAAGATTCACCATAAAAAGGAAAGATTATTCCTGAACTCTGTTTCTTCTGATTTGGAAAGAATCCAAAAGGAATTGCTAATGGAGTAGGAACACCACCAAACTCAAGCACTGCTGGACCAGTAATAATCTTTTTGTTAGGAATGGTCTTAATTTTATTTGCTTTAATAGAAAAATGAGGTATTTCGGCATCGCAGGTGGTATACCTTCCTTTGGAAGTGTAAACAACATCGTCGGGATTTTTCTTCACTTTTTCTCCAAGAATATAACTGTCACCCTCTTGAGTACGAACTTCTTTTATTATTCCTTTCTTAGTGTTAAAATTATATGTTATCTCTTTAGATGTAAAACTTTTTCCATCATCAGTAAATACAGGAAATCCATATTTTTCTACAGTACTATCATTAACTAGGCTTTTTGCAAAAACAATATTTTTATCTGAATCGAGTTCAATGTATGCGGCTCTAAGTGTTATTGATCCGTATTTAATTTCAGCATTATTATATAAAAACACTTTGTTGTGTTCAATATCATAATCGATAGAATCCTGAGCAGAGCTTATCACTTGTTCTTCAATTTTATCTTCTGAAATTAAATCAGAACTAATACTCAGAGAATCGCTAATAACTTCTTGTGCATTGCTTGTTGAAAAAACAAATAATGAGAATAAAGAGTAGCACATAAAATATGCTACTTTTGAGATTGATTTTGAAATGTAAAGATGGTTTTTCAACTACACTTGTATTTGGATTCAAAACTAATCATTTCTACTATTTTAAAAGCTTGATATTATGAAACGCTATAATTTTATATTTCTTGTTCTGATATCACTCTTTTTTGCTGATGCTACTTTAGCTCAAAAAAGTGTTGTTCAAGCTATTGTGCTAGATGCAGGACACGGAGGTAAAGATCCAGGTGCTTTGGGAACCGGACGGTATTCTAAATCAGAAAAACACATTGCCTTAGAGGTTACTCTTAAGGTAGGAGAGTACCTCAAGGAGGCATTTCCTGAAATGAAAGTCATATATACGAGAACAGGTGATACTTTTCCTACGCTAAAGGATAGAACAGATTTGGCCAACAATTCTAATGCCGATTTATTTATTTCAATTCATTGTGACTCCTTTACTAAGTCATCAGCAAAAGGCAGTTCATCCCACGTTATGGGCTTACGCTATACAGAAGCAAATTTAAGGGTTGCACAAAAGGAAAATTCTGTGATTTATCTTGAAGATAATTATGAAGAAAATTATGATGGTTTTGACCCTAACTCACCAGAAAGTATAATAGCATTTTCACTAAGTCAGACTACTTACTTGGATCAAAGCATACTAATCGCTCAGAAAATTCAAGAGCAATTTAGAGAAAGAGTTAAACGAACCGATAGAGGGGTTAAGCAAACACCCTTATGGGTTACTAGAGCAACATCTATGCCCAGCGTTCTAGTTGAATTAGGTTTTATATCAAACCCTAATGAAGAAGACTTTTTAAACTCTGAAAATGGACAATCTTACATGGCTTCTGCTATTTTTAGAGCTATCAAGGAATATAAAAATGATCTAGAATTACCTTCAAATAATCTAGAAAGCCCAGCAATTGTAGCTAAGGATATGGTAGATTCGACAAAGTTATTTGCAAATAATGAAACGACACAAAAAGGTGTTATATTTAAAGTCCAAATTAAAACCTCTTTACAACCGAAAGAATTCTCATCTATTTTAGATTATAAAGTAGATGTATTCAAAGAAAGTAACATGTATAAATACACAATAGGTAATGAGATGCAATTGGAAAAGGCAAAGGAAATTCAACAAATTGCAGTTGAAAATGGCTATAAAGATGCTTTTATCATAGCATTTTTAAATAACAAAAAAATAGGCATTTCTGAAGCTATAAATTATCAAAATCAAGAATAATGAAAGCAGAATTAAAAATAGGTATTATAGGTATTCTCTCTATTTTGTTACTTATCTGGGGAATTAGTTTTCTAAAGGGTAATAATATTTTTAAAAATTCTAATGAATACTATTCTATTTATAATAATATTGATGGTCTTGAGTCTTCAGCTCCTGTACGAATAAATGGTTTGACGGTTGGAAATGTAACTGAAATATACTTTCATCCTAATAATTCAGGAGACATCATTGTTCAATTTACTTTAAATGATGACATTAGATTTCCTAGAAATACAATTGCTAGAATTTATAATTCGGATATAATGGGGACTAAAGCTGTTCAGTTAATTTATGGCAACTCTAATCTGTTTGCATCTCCCGGTGATACTCTTCACGCAGAGATAGAAGATGGCCTCAAAGATGAAGTGAACAAACAAGTACTTCCATTAAAAAATAAAGCAGAAGAGCTCATTTCATCTATTGATTCTGTTATGACAGTAATTACTACTGTATTGGACAAAGATGCTAGAGAAAGTTTATCAGGCAGTTTAAGAAGCCTCAACAGAACTTTTAGCACTATGGAGTTGGCGATGGTAAAGTTGGATAGTGTAATTTATAAAAATGATTTGAGAGTGACTACCATACTTCAAAATGTAGAGTCAATTACCACTAACTTGCATAACAATAACGATATGATTGCAAGAACCTTAAAGAATTTCGAATCCATCTCTGATTCTTTAGCTAAATCGAATATTAAAAGTACAATCAAGAATTTAGATAAATCTTTATTTGAATTTGATAAAATTCTTCAAAAGATTGAAAATGGAGAGGGTACAATTGGTTTACTTCTTAATGATAAAGAAATGTATAATAATCTATCAAGTGCATCTAAACAATTAGACTTGTTGATTGAGGATATGAAAAAACACCCAAAACGTTACGTTACTTTTTCACTTTTAGGAGGTAAAAGAACAGCATTTGAATTAAAAAAAGATACCGTTAAATAACCATCATATATGGGATTAGAGCAAGTCATTTTTTTATTAGTTTTTATAGGTTTTTCATTCTTGTTTGCCAAGAATTTTAGAAAAATCATTCGTAATATAAATCTAGGAACAGATATTGATAGGTCTTCCAATTCGTCTGAGCGATGGAAAGTAATGGCTCGGGTAGCTCTTGGACAATCTAAAATGGTAACTAGACCAATAGCTGGGTTCTTACATCTATTGATTTATATTGGTTTTGTAATCATAAATATTGAAGTTATTGAAATCATCATTGACGGTATTTTTGGCACACACAGAATATTGGCTTTCTTAGGATTATTTTATTCATTAATCATTGGAGCATTTGAAGTTTTAGCAGTTTTAGTACTCATTGCTTGTGTCTTCTTCCTTACTAGGAGAAATATAATGCGTATTCCAAGATTTTTAAGTAAAGAGATGAAAGGATGGCCAAAAACAGATGCTAATCTAATTCTAGTGTTTGAGATAGTTTTGATGTTTGCTTTTCTTCTAATGAATGCTAGTGACTCTTTGCTAGTAGCTATGAATTCAGCACATTATACCGTAGATTTTGCAACACCTATTAGTCAATATTTCATTCCTTTAATTAGTGATTTTTCTGAATCCAGTCTGATTTTAGTAGAACGAATATGCTGGTGGTTTCATATTATAGGGATTCTTGCATTTTTGAACTACCTAGTTATTTCAAAACATTTACATATCATATTAGCCTTTCCAAATACATATTATTCTAACCTGAACGCAAAGGGGAAGTTTTCAAATATGGATTCGGTAACCAACGAGGTTAAAAAAATGCTAGACCCCAATATTGATCCTTTTGCAGCAACTGATGATGTAGCACCAGAACGCTTTGGTGCTAAAGACGTTCAAGATTTAAGCTGGATACAGCTTATGAATGCTTACAGTTGTACTGAATGTGGAAGATGTACCTCTGAATGTCCTGCCAATCAAACGGGCAAATTATTATCTCCCAGAAAGATAATGATGGACGTAAGAGATAGACTAGAAGAAGTAGGAAAGGGAATTGACAATGAAGGAGACAATTTTAACGATAATAAATCCTTACTAGATTCTATTTCAAAAGAAGAATTATGGGCTTGCACGTCCTGCAATGCTTGTGTAGATGCATGTCCAATAAATATTGATCCTTTATCTATAATTGTAGATTTAAGACGATATTTAGTGATGGAAGAATCAGCCGCACCGATAGAACTGAATACTATTTTTACTAACATGGAGAATAATGGTGCGCCTTGGCAATTCTCTATGTCAGACCGATTGAATTGGAAAGATGAATTACAAGATTAATTTAGAAGACAAAATTGTCGATGGACAGCACATAAGTCCAGTATTACCAGAACACGTAAAAAATTATATGATTGATATCGATGGCACTATTTGTGACGATATCCCTAATGAAGAGCCAGAACGAATGGCAACAGCAGAATTATATCCAGATGCTTTAGCAACACTAAACAAATGGTATGATCAAGGTCACATTATTACCTTTTTTACTTCTAGGATAGAAGAACATCGAGAAGTGACTGAGAAATGGTTAAACAAACACGGTTTTAAATACCATGGTATGCTCATGGGAAAACCAAGAGGTGGTAATTATCATTGGATTGATAACCACTTAGTTAGAGCAACACGATTTGATGGTAAATTTACCGATCTTGTTGAGAAAAAAGTTACTATTCAAGTATTTGAAAAATAAGATATGAGTCAATTAACAGTACCTACAATGGCAGAGCTAATGGCCAAAGGAGAAAAAGCAGAAGTTCTCTTTTGGGTAGGTTGCGCAGGAAGTTTTGATGATAGAGCTAAGAAGATAACTAAGGCTTTTGTTAAGTTATTAAATAAAGCCAATGTCAAATTTGCTGTATTAGGTACTGAAGAAAGTTGTAGTGGTGACCCTGCAAGACGAGCAGGAAACGAATTTTTGTTCCAAATGCAAGCCATGGCAAACATCGAAGTTATGAATGCCTATGAAGTACAAAAAGTAGTAACCGCTTGTCCGCATTGCTTTAATACCTTAAAAAATGAGTATCCTGATTTAGGGGGTAATTATGAAGTTGTTCATCACACTCAATTATTAAAAGAATTGCTGGATAATGGCAAACTAACTATTAAAGGGGGAAGTTTTGAAGGAAAGAAAATCACTTTCCACGATCCTTGTTATTTGGGTAGGGCTAACGATGTGTATGAAGCACCAAGAGAACTAATTCAAAGGCTAGATGCCGAATTGGTAGAAATGAAGCGTTGTAAAGCCAAAGGCCTATGTTGTGGCGCTGGTGGTGCTCAGATGTTTAAAGAGCCTGAAAAAGGTAATAAGGACATCAATATTGAACGTACAGAAGACGCTTTAGCTGTAAAGCCTGAATTCATCGCTACAGGCTGTCCATTTTGTAATACTATGATGACGGATGGTGTAAAGAACAAAGAAAAAGAAAACGATATTCAAGTCATGGATATTGCAGAAATGATTGCTCAAGCTCAAGACCTTTAAAATGTACATTCCTTACGACCAAATAAGTGCTGATGCTAGAGTGTGGATATATCAAAGCAATAGGGCGTTTGACTCCGATGAAAAAGCTGATATAGAAAAACAACTCATTGACTTGTGTAATAATTGGAATACTCACGGAACAGCATTGCATTGTTCATTTCAAATACACGATTGGTTCATTTGTTTATTTGTAGATGAGAGTATGCAGGGCGCAAGTGGCTGTTCTATTGACAGTTCGGTAGCCGTTATTAAATCTATAGCTAAACAGTATCAAATAGATTTCTTTGATAGAATGAATATTGCTTATTTGGAAGGGGAGAATACCCAGGTTTTACCACTTCCTAAATTTAAGCAAATACTAAGTTCAGAAACGCTAGTTTTTAACAACTTGGTGAATACAAAAGCGGAATATGAAAGTCAGTGGAAGATACCTATCTCAGATTCTTGGTTAGCTAAGTATATTTCCTAAAGGGATATATTTTATACATTTGTTACTCCTTAAAATTTATGTCATGAAAACTAAAATTGTAATACCTTTCTTATTTCTAAT
>CESO01061928.1_pt1 | contig 21140 bp, 13 predicted proteins | sample 356341 | NCBI WGS metagenome assembly CESO01 (sample SAMEA2621812, study PRJEB7988) | marine metagenome | biome: marine biome (ENVO:00000447); feature: deep chlorophyll maximum layer (ENVO:xxxxxxxx); material: "saline water (ENVO:00002010), including plankton (ENVO:xxxxxxxx)" | depth 35 m | reverse complement strand
ACAATGCAATATTTGATTGAGTACGTTTCACATCAAAATAAATTAGCTCAACATCTAAAACATTTTTACTTCTATCATTTAAGCTATAATCTTGATCCTGAACCACCTCCTCTAATATGTTTTTCAACCCAAACCCAACGTTTCTATTGCCAACCAAAGGACCAGTTTGAATTGAATTTTTTATATCGTTTATTTTAATATCTTGTGCAGATATTACAATGCAAAATAATAAACTACTTACTATCTTTATTCCTTTTATGTACTTCATACCATCTTTGAACAGTAAAGCCTATTGAAACTAATAATAATATTATTTTAAGTATATCTTCAACCGAAGTCATTGAAACTGTAAATGCTGATGTGTTCAATGCTAACACTTTTAAATCTTGAGTATCCATTTTATTTTCTTCTTTTAACTGATTTGACCCTTCTTGGTTTTCCTTTTGGTTGTCCTAAGCTTTTCTTTTCTCTGATTTTTTTTGCTTTTTCAGATGAAGACATTTCGCCCGATGTTTTTGGTGTTTTACTTGATACTCTTTTGCTTGGTCTGCAATACGGCACGCCTCTGCCGTCGCCTTTTTTACGACCACAGGCTTTTCCTGTTCTAACGTCAACCCATTTTTCTTTGAACCAACGCTTGAGCGCAGCACCTTTTTTAGTTTTTCTTACTGCCATTATTTAGGTTTTTTATGACCGCAGCCTTTTTTCTTTAAAGCTAAGTGTTCTTTATATGTTTTTGCCATAAACGGTTTGCCTTTGCAATACATTTTATGTGCTTTGAATTTTTCAGCCATTATTTTTTATTTTTACCTTTGTTTTTTCTACATTTAGCTATAGCTCCACTCGCATATGCGGATGGGAATACTTTATATTGTCTTTTTACTTTATAGTAACACGCATCTTTTGGCATAATTAATAAATTTTTATTTTTTTAGTTGACTTTCGTTTTTTCTTTTTAGGTTGTTTCCATTCTAATTCCCACTTAGCCCAACCTAAAGCATTAGCTACTCTCATCCAATCTTCATTTTCAGAGTCTAAAGCATCTTTTATATTTGTTATTTTTTTAATTCCTCTGTCAAGTGGTATATTCGTGCTCGCACTAACTAAATTACCTAAAGCTAAAGCAGCAGGATTATCTATAGCAAAACCTTTTTCTTTTATTTCTTTTTTATTCCATTGAAAAGTTCTATTTGCTGACACAACTTTTTTAATTTTAGATGAAATTGGAGGAGATAAATTCAATAATTCAATAGCAGTATCTTGAGGGCTACCTTTATCCGCCATTTTTATTATAACATTTTTAAGTGTAGATATTGCTGCTCCATGAAAACCAATACCCCTTAATAATGAATCCGCCATACCGTTTGCAATTCTAGCACTTTTATTTTTTAAAAGCTCATCATCAGGATCATTACCAAACATCATGGCAAATAAAGCTTGCTGTAATGCGTTAAACATAATATTTTGTACAACACCATAATACATTATCTTAGACATATTGGTTTTATCATCCCCACGTCTATTTATAAGATCACTAGCAGCTTTTTGCATTATTCTAGCATATTGTGATGGTGTGTTTGCAAAAGCTAATATAACGCGCCCTAATTCGCTGGCTTGTTGTTGGCTAATTCTATCAGGTCTGCTTGATTGCTGAGACTCTTCAGATATTTCTCTAAAATCCAAAAAAGCTTTTTGCTCAGCTTCAGTTTTTGACATACCATCTTTGATATATGAATTAATTCTATTTCTATAAAAAGCAGCCCCCCCAGAGGATATTGCAAAACTATCCGCTATTTGTGTTGGTAAAAATCCTAATTTTAATATTTTAGCAACAAAAGCTTTTGCTTTATTATTAGATTCAGCTGCAATTTCAGCAATATCGGCTTCATTAACATTAATTTTTAACCCGTTACGTCTAGTTACTAAGTAATCAGAATTCATTAAAAACATTACGTCTTTCCAATATTGAGGTTGATTAGCAAATGCCGCAGCTGCTTTCAACGGATTATTATCATTCCAATTTAAATAATTCACTGCAGATATTGTTTGAAGAACAGCTGATCTTGAGTTAAAAAACATTATTGTTCCTACTGAGCCGTTTATCCAATCAACAAGTCTATTTGTTAAAGCGTCACCACCTTTGGATTTTCTGTTAGTTCCAGTTTTCATACGTTCGAGCATGTTTTCTAAAGCTAACCTATATTTTTTACCAAAAGCAGCCTCTAATTTATTTAAATTTGTTTCAGAAAATATTATATCAACATTTTGTTGCCATTTTTCTAAAGCTTGCTTTCTAGAGTCCGTGTTTAACCCTTGTAATAAATCTGTATTTATATTGCCAGCTAACCAATTTTTGTCCGGTTTTATGTATCCATCTTCATTTATTGTCATTAAATCGTTAGCAAAATTTCTTAAAGAATTATCTTTAGCAACAAATTTATTTAATTCTTTTTTATCAATTTGAGATAATCCATCAATTTCAAAACCGCTTTGTGTCCATATATAAACTCTAATTGCTTGATCAACAGTAAAAGGTTCTCCAGGAACTTTTTCATTTAAATCTTTAGGCGATAATTTAGATAATTTTGTAATTTCATTATATTTATCAGCCATTTTTACCCTAGTGTTAGATATATCAACCATTGCTTGGGCATAAAGATCTGTTATATTTTTTTCAATCCATTTTATTTGTCTATCTCCTTCTTTTCCTTTTCCAATAAATTTATACATTAACCCCATAAAATCCTGTGCTGATGGAGGTATACCTATTATATCAAATTTGCCTTTGTCCTTACCAGCAACAGTAGCTTTAGCTCTAGCATATCTTTTTCTTGATTCAATTTTTGTAGAATTTTCTAAAATATCATTAAACTCAACATTTAAATCTATACTTTCACTAGGCTTTATATTTGTAAACACCTCCGCAGTTTGCGGTCCAGCTTTTATTGTTTTAGGTTTTACAACAGCATCATTGTTGCCAAAAAATAAATAAGCTCTTATATTAAATTTTGTTTTTGTATTATTTTCTCGGGTTTGATCAGTTAAAGAAATTTTTATAACAGTGTCTAAACCAAAATTGTAAATATCTTTTACTTTTAATTTTAGAGGATTTGTTCCTAATGACACCCACCCTTTGTCACCAAAGTACATGTATTGGTCCCCTTTACTTTTATATAATTTAACTATTGGAGCCACCGTTGGTAATGTTTTTGTAGCTGTTCTACTAATAAGTTTACTTAACCATTCGCTCATTTTTAATGGCTCTTTATTTATATCTTTTTCTGTTGGATGAAATTTATCTGTAATTACAAATCCATCTGAATCTAACTCATATGGCAGGTTTGCTTCGTCTAATTTTTGAATTATTCTATTGGTTATTTTATTAGCCTCCGCAAACATTTCATTTGCTATTTCTGGACCAAATTCATTTAGTATATTTTTTTTACCATTTTTAGACCCTATTTTGTCACTAATAGAATTTTTAATTTCAAAACCGTATTTTTGTCCATTGAGTTCAATGTCTATATCAACGCCTGTGTCTCCTGTTTTTAGCGCTTTTAAGTCAGACATATTAAGAATTTTAATTCCCGGTATCAAAGCTTCTAACTCTTTCGCTACAAAATACTCTAATGCTTGCCCTTTTCTATCCTTTAAATTTAAACCATATTGTACTTGCCCAGCAATTAAAGCGGTCCAAAATACATTAAAATTTTCTTCTAAACTAATACCGTCTAAAGAATTAACAAGATCTATAATTAAACTAGCAGATTCAGAAAATTTAAAATCTGTAGCTCTATCAATTTCTTTTGCAACTTGTGATAAGTAATTGTCATCAAACTGCTCCCCTTGCATTTCAACAATGCTTTGTATTTTATTTTGTATTTCTGGATCTCTTATAACGTCTAATGTAGCATCAAAAGCAATTTCTTCAGCTAATGCTTCCGCTAATGCTGTTTTTCTTGTTCCTTGCGTAGACCTACCAACATCTTCACCTAAAAAATAATCTACAAATTCTTTATTTTTTATTTTCTTTTTTCTAAATATAGGATTTCCTTGAGCAGTTTTTTCTCTTTTTTGTTTTCCATTCTCATCTAAAACCGGCTCTACAAAAGGTTTAAATCTTTTATTTAATGTAGACTGAGGTATTATACTATATAATAAATCAAAATTAACTTGCAAAAATTGCTTATAATCAACACCTCTTCCTAAAAATTTAGCTATTGTAGGTTTTAATTCTGTTCTAAATGCTTTTTGTAATTTTTTTCTAAAATCTTTTGATTTAACAGATGGTAATTTTGTACCAAAAGTTTTAATAACAGAATTTTTAACTTTATTTACAATGCTTTCTGTTAATCCTAAAGATGTCCTAAGACTTTCTCTTTGATCAAGTATTTCAGGATTGGTAACATCATCAGTAACGCTTTTTGCTTCTGAAACGTCTTCTGTAAATTTAGTTTCAAACATCTGAGATGCTATTGTTTTACTTTTTTGTTTTAATCTAAAAAGTATATGTGAAGCTAAAACAGGGTTTCTTTTGGCATCATATTGTCTTAAAGAGCCAAGTATTCCATACACTGGGTCTGAAACAAGAGCCATTTCAAAATCTTCTTTCATTTCTGAAAACTTAGGAACATCTCTATATTTATTTACAATTTTTTTAATTTCTTGTTTTATATATTTATTATCAGCAATCGACATTATTGCATTTTCACCTTTATTTTCAAACATTGTCTGTATTGCTTGAGAATCAGAGGCTGCAACTTTTAATTCTGGTTCAGCTTGAACTTTTTTATCTGCTTCAATAATTAAATCGCTTAAACCAGCTTTTAATTTTACTAAATCGGTTTTATCTAAAGTTCCATCTTTTATTCTTTGGCCAAAGTTTATAAGTAAATTTACAGCATCGGTTTGACCTTTAAAATTAATTTTAGTACCCGCGACTAAATTCATGCTTTCCGCAATTGAACCTAAAAATGTTTTATTTTTAATATTGTCGGGTTTAATTTTGCCCTCCGCTACTCTTTCTAAAAAGTTAACAACTATTTCTTCAGCATTAGTAATATCTGCCGACTGAGCACCTTTTACTCGCTTCCCTTTAAATTCAACACCAAACATTTGGTCATAAACTTTTTTATTGTTTACTTTTAACCATTTTTCTATTTGTTCAGCTATTGGTTTATATTCATCGCTTTTTATTCCTAAGGATTCAAACAATGCGTTATGTGAAATTTCATGATACCCTGTACCCGCTCTTTCATTTTTAACAGCATTTTCTTTAGATATTAATTCATAAGACTTGCCTTTTAATTTAAATTGAATCCCGTTTGTTATACCTTTTCTAAATTTGTTTATAGTGTTTTGGTCAATATTTGCTCCAATTTTTGTTACGTAATCTAATAGTTGATCATTAGTTTGAAATGACTTAAATTCGTTATTAAGCCCTTTTATTTTTTTACTAGATGCCACCGATTCGTCAAACTTATCTTCAAAATACAATTCAGAAGCCTTTTGAAAAACTTTTGTTTCTGATGTATTAGTATTGTAAAATTCAAAAGAATCTTTAGCTTTTTGTATATAACTATTGTATTTTTTATTATCCGAAGCTTTTAGTAAACTAAATTCATTGCCAAAAGATTCTTCGCTTCTAAATAAATCTCTAACTTCTTGTAAATTATTAAAATCGCTTTGCAATATATTTAACGCTAATTTTTTTTGTTTGTTAGTTAGCTTGTTATCGTTTAGTATTTCCGAAGCTTTAGATCTTAATGTTTCTTGTTTGGATGTTATATCCATGTAGCCCTGAAAAGCTTCTTTAGATATTTTTTCGTTTATTTTGTTACTAATATTTGATAATATACTTTCGTTTGCTTCTCTTAATGTTTTAACCTGCTGTTCAAAGCTTTTAAAAGTAGATGAATTAGTGTTTAAATTCGCCATACTTTGTTCTATCTCACTAATTTTATCATTATTAGCTCGAAACTCTTTATATTTATCTACGTCGCCAAATTTTTGCATAAACATTCCTGCGGTTGCAGGAGCAGAATTCATTAAAACTGCAAACATAGCGCCAGAAAAAGCAGAGTGATCTACGTTTTCAAAAGTAGGCCTTCCTGTTAAAATGTTTTGTGTCATAGTAGTTAAAGACTCACCACCAGATTCAATAAAAACTGGTGCGGCAATTTGTTGACCGAAATAGCCTTTCATACTTCTTTCAACAACAGATTTACCTGATTTTGACAGAGCGTTAAAAGTGTTTCTTAAAAGCAAATAACTAGGAGCAACACCAAACAAACCTTCTGCCATACCATAACCAGATGAAATAAGCATTTTTTCCCCAACGCTACGACTAGACATAGGATCTAAAGCGTCTTGTTTTGTCATAGTGGCGTATTGTTCTCCCGCGCTTGGTAAACTTGCTGCTACTCCTGCGGCTATTGTTTGTCCCGCAGCTCCAGCGCCTGCAAAACTAGCAAGACCACCAGATGCCGCCATAGATGCAAATATAGGTAATTGAGTTGATATTTCTTGCCCTAAAAATCTACCGAAGTTTCCATCTTTGAAAGCATCTTTAAATTTTATATTAGGAGAATATTTATTCATTGTTCCGTCTACATAATTACCCCAAGCAAGATCAACTTCATCTAAAGCCTTTAAGGTTTTTTCTTTCTGCTCTTCATCGTCTTCAAAAAGTATAGTAGAAATTCTTGTAGCGTTATTTAAACCATATACAACAGCACTACCTAGCCCAGTACCAATTTTAGCTAAATGTTTATTAAAATGATCATAATCTTTACTTAATAAATCAGCACTAATAGCCATTTCTTGCATATCGGCACCTTGTGTTTTTAAATAAGGAAGCTTGCTTAATATAGCCTCTTCTTTTAATTTATATTCATCAAAGTTTGATTTATATTGATTAAATTCATTTTTAGAAATTAACCTGCCGTCTTCTAATTGTAATAATTCACTTTCGGGAACTCCTAATGTTTTAAAATTATAATTTGGGTCTTTTACCTTGTCAGTAAAGCTTTGAATTTCATCGCCTAATTGTTTATTTTGATTATACAAATCTTCAACTTTTTGTGAAAATTTCATATAATTTTCAATATCTTTTTTTACATTAGTTTTTTGAGACTCAAATTTTTCGTAATCTGGCTGTAAAACTTTACTAGATGGAATATTAATATTGCCAGAAACACTAGTAAATCCCTCAACCTTTTTGTATTTTTTATATTCAGGATCTTTATCTAAAATTTGATCAACGTTATATTTAAATTTATCAAGCTTATATTTGCTTTTTAATTGATTTAACAATTCTAAATCTAATTCCTCTCCCTCTAAACCTTGCTCGTTTTTTATTTTTAGTCTTCTTTGCTTTAATTCTTTTTCAGAAATATCTAACGATCTTTCATATTCAAAATATTTAGATTGTGTTGTAGACGAGGGGCCAGCTCTTAATGTTCCTCCGCCAACTATAACGCCGGGATTTTGTATAATTTCAGTTTTTTCGTTAAAAATATCAAAATTAGGGTTATCATCTGTACCAAATAATCTTTCCATCTCTGCATTTTGCTCGCCTGTAAGTTTTGCTTTTTCAAGCATAACAGAGGTGTCTTTACTTATAGATGGGACAACAGATATATCTTCCGTAGTTGTTGGAGTTGGTTCTGATTTTTTTATATTTTCAATAGTTAAGCCTTGAAGCTCATTACCTATTTGGGTTGGCATCGCTGGTGATGCCGAAGAAATATTTCCCGAATTTAAATCCGTATTGGATGCTTTGTTTTCTTCCACAGCCGCACCCGGTGTTGTGGACGATTGCTTTCCCTCAGAACTATCGTATTTTTCGTATCCTGGAAATAAGCCTAGCTGAGATTCTTCAACTTCGTATATCTCACCCTCCCATTTAATTTTAAATTTATCCATATAATTATAGTTTTAATGCTTCTCTTTTAAACCAGTCCATTGATGCTAATCGAGGATAGTTTTTTGTTAAAGATTGAATTGCTTGTTTTCTTGATAAACCTTGATTCTGTGCGTATTTATTTATAACATAAGGCCTAAATTTTGCCATTCTATCATCAGCTAAACCCGAGGGGTTTTGTATATACTTAAAATAAAATTGCTGATCAAAGTAAGTTTTATAGGCTTGGGACTTTGTACTTTCATTTAATTCACTTTCTTTACCTTGTAATCTTTTATAGAATTTTTCAAGGTCATAAGGATCAAACATGTCAAATTTCAAACTTTTTTGTGGGCCCTGCTCCATAACTGCGTTTGGTAAATTCATTAACGCTTGGTTTTTTTCATCGTCAGTTTTTGTTGCATATTCAGGGCTGCTAATTAATTCTTTATATTCCTTGCTATTTTTATCAATACCAGAAACTAACTTACTTTTTGGTTGGAAAGACAAGGTTAATATACCTTCAGCGTTTATACTAGAATTTTCTACACTTCTTACTACGCCACCGTCACTTATTTCGTTTATGCCCGATAAATTGTAATCCATGACAGATCCTTTAAACTCATTACCGTCTGTTCTTTCTCTATCTGAACTAAAATTATTGCCAGGGTTTGCAATTATATTTTGTATATCTGAACTTATGTCAAAAGTTCTACTCATCATTTGCTGAGGGTATAACTTACTTGCGTCTCCACCTCCTCCACCGCCACCGCCGCTTCCGCTTTGGCCACTGCTATCCTGTGGGGCTTTATAAAATTGGTCTAATACACCTTCATTTTCAATTTGATTCATAGTGTACTGGGCTACTATTTCTGATTTGCCTCTTTGAGATTGTTTAAAAATATTTTGAGCAGTTTTTTCGTCAACACCTAATGTTTTTTGAATTTCTTTAAAACCAATATTCATAGGTAGGTCTAAAATTCTTTCGACTTGATCGGTAGATAATTTTCCACCCAACGCGTTACTCATTATTTCAATCTTTTTTTCTTCAGAAATATCTACGTGGTTATTATAAATATCATTAGCAAGAGACAATTCATTCCTAGTCATGTTTTCTTTATCCAGCCCCATAGAATTATAAACTGTTCTTTTAACTTCATCCATAGCTATTTGATAGCTAGTTTCTTTTTCATTTGCCTTATCTGCAGTGACTAAATTTTTTAAATTAGCCATTGATCTATTTTTTGCTGATTTTAAATAATCGTCTTTTTTACCGTCAATAATTTCTCTTTGTTCTTTGCTAGATGATGTAAAAATAGTTTGTAAAAGTTCTGGTGAATATTTTTTGCCGTTGACTATCATGTAGCTTTCAAACTTCCCTAATTCTTTATTATAAGTAAAACTAGGTTTAGATTTACCTAATTTTATAGCATCATAAATAGCTTTTTTTTCTTTATATTTTGGTGCACCCCGATCCTCATCTTCGTTAATATCTAAACCTGAAGTATACACATAATCCATTACTGTATTTATAGGAGTGACAGCAGATTGAAAACTATTTTGTGCATCTCTTAGCCCTTTTTTATCCATTCTATTTTCTTTAGGCATTGAGAATAAACCTCCCAAGCCTTTCTTAGTGGGTTGCTCAACCTTTAAAGCTTCAGAATAAAATTGCTCCAATGCTTGGTTTATTTGTTCTTTTGTTTGCGTGCCATTATCTACAGCGGCTTGCAATTCTTTTTCCATTGCTTCGCCTTGCTCATAAATAGAATCTTCATATTCTTTTCTATCAGCAATCATTTCTTCGCCTTTTTGTATACCAGCTTGCAACCCTTTATTAAAAGTGTCTGTAAAAGCTTTTACGCCTGCAGTGTAATCTACTGTATATGATTTTGGATTTTCGTATGCTCCCATAATTTATTAAAAGTATTTTTTTGGAAATATGTTCGAACTTGGTATGTTTGCCGTTAACCCTCCTGTGAACTTATTAGGATCTAAAATATCACTAAAGCCACTTTTTGTGCCCCCTAATGATAATCCATTTCCGCCACCAGACATACCTGGTGCACCACTTAATGATTTTTTAAACATTCCGCCTCCGATTGCGGCACCCGCTAAACTTCCTAACGCCCCAAATGCAGCACTAGACATTTGACTAGCTTGTTGTCCGTATTGAGCAGCTTGCATTGAAGCTTGATCTGCTTGCCCAGCTAATCTATTTAATTTAGCCACGTCTCTTTTTTCTTGTGCCCCAAATTTAAAAGCTTTACCTTGCGCTTCTGCTCCTTGGACTCTCGCCGCTTCGCTCATTCTTAATTGTTGCATTTTTTGCTCTCCTTGAGCTCTTAACCTTGTGTTTTGAGCTTCTTGTTTTTCAATACCAGCTGCAATACCGGCTTTTGATCTTGCTGCTGCTTGTGCTAAAGCAGTAGCTCCCCCAGCTCCCGCACCTGTAGCTCTTAATGTATCTAAAGTAGTAGCTAAACTAATATCAGCCTCAGCGCCTTGTATTTCAGCAGCTTTTGTAGCCACTTGTAAATTAGCAAAAGGGTTTGTTACCATACTGCTCAAATCCTTAACGTTTTCATAAGGATTAATAACAGATTGCCTGTTGTTCTCTAAATTTGTAATTTGTTTATTTAGTGCAGCTGCCTGCTCTCTAGCTCTTCTAGCAGCTCTTCTGGCTTTCCCAGCACCAAATAGGCTACCTAAAGCTGACACACCTGCCGAAATTCCCATTGCTAAAAAACTCATATATTTTTATTTTAATTTGATGATAATACCGTTTCAGATGAAACAGCAAATAATTCTTTTTTCGATGTCTCTGTAGTGTTTGTTTCAAACACAGATGATACGTACATTCCTTTTATTCCTGACATAGCTTCTCCAAATATTATTTCGTTTTCATCAATAGCTGAACTATTTTGTAAATAAGATAAATATTTGTTTTCTTTTTTATTAAAAGCCTGTAGGCCAGGTAAATCATAATCTAAAGCGTTGCTATAAGCACTTATATCAAAAGCACTATCAGTAAAGTTAGCATCGTCTAAATCTGTTTTTATGTTATTGACTTTCCAGCCAGTTGTTCCTTCGTAAGATAAATTTTTAAATACTTTTACCGCCGAAGGAGTATTATTTAATATTACGTTTACTTTTGATGTATTGCTTACATTATAAAAGTTATTGTAATTCGTTGTTTGATAATGTTTGTAAATATTTGGGCCATTAAATGTGTATAATACATTTTTTAATGTAAACCCTGCATTAGGCTTATAAGTATAAAAACTTGTCCAACCTTTTGAAGATTCATCATAACCCAAAGTATAATATTCTGAATCGTTTTGAAGCGATAGTACATATTGATCTTTTACATTATCGTATATACCAACAATTTTATTAGCTGTTTTTAAATTATCTTTAAACCAGCTTCTCATACCATAATACGACACTTCAGTATGGCCATCTCTTGATAGCCTTATTACAACCCCTCTTTTTTTATCTGCAAAGTATTTTAATCCTCCTTTTATTGCAAAACTTTCAGGATTTGTACCAATTCCATATCTTCCTGAAAAAGGTATTACTTGGCCAATAACTATATTACTTAAAGATTTTATTGAGCTACCTTCTGCAGTGAACACTGCGTCTTTATCTATTAGTGCTCTACTAATTTTATCTTCTTGTAATATTAATAAATTAGTATCTTCTGCGTGTAGCTTCTGTATACTACCCTGTCCACTATCAACAGCTTTAGTATTAGATTTTCCAATACTAAATTCATTTAATTTATTTACACCTGTTTTAGAATTATAAATACCAGAATATATTAAAGCATTTTTTCTTCTTCTTTCTGCATAATTTTCATCAGTAGCAAAAGCTCTAGTGGCTAATTCCATAGACTGGTTGTTAAATCCACCTTTTATTCTGGATTCTTCAATATGAAATTTTCTGCTTGCATGAGCGGGTTTTATAATAAAGGTATTAAAATAACCTATTTCTTTTGCTATTCCCATGTTTTAAATATTACATGTTTTACCGTATGTCTAATTATGGATTCCCCTGACATGACCTAGAATTATCTATTGACTGCACAATTCCACCACTATGTCTTACGTCCGCATATTTTCCTTGATCGTACTGCCCGCCAATAGGTTGTGTTAATATAACACCAAAAAATGTAGAACTTAAGTTTGAATTTGTATATATTGTATCCCCTTGTTCTATAGCACTAGGGCCAGCTAATTGTGGTTTTGTTATATATAATGTTTGCGTTGATGGTTGACATAATCCTGGAGCGGAAGATGCTACAAAATAACTAACTAAAGTTCCTGGCGTTATTGTTACATTTACAGTATGCTGATCAAATGAAGGTGCGGAACCAGTATTCCCAGCATCAACAACTTTAATTTTTACGTTATAAACATTACCGACTGTACTTACAGCCATATAGGTGTTTAACTTAAGTTGTCCCGGACTTGGATTACCAGCATCTCCCGTGTTTGTAATTGTAAATAAATTACTGGATGTCACGTTTGCACCACTTAATAACACTTCTTCTATGCTATACACTAAACCTAAATCATCCCTAGTAGTATCTTTACTTCCATTTTCTGTTCCAGCCGCCGCGTTTAAAACAACACCACCAATAGTATAATGTAATGCGTTAGCTGAACTTGCTAATGAGTTTGAAAAAGTTGGGGCTGCGTTCGTTAATGTTATTACTAATGTGCCATTTAACTGCTCCCCGTTACTATCTGTTACTGTTATCGATACATTATAAGATTCGCCGTTGGTTCCATAATAAAATACGGGATTAGTAACCCTAAGGTTACTTCCGTTTATATCAAAATTATTTTTTAAATCTGTATTTAAATCAGATTGTGCAAAAACATTATTTAAAACAAAAGACAAACTAGACATTGCACCACCTGATGAATTTGTAGCGCCAAGTGCTCCTATAACTGTATTTGCAACTGCTCCCTCTGAAAATGTAGTTCCTGATATTGTTAATGTTGCTGGCCCACCAGTGTTGCCTAAGATTTGCGTATTTAATTCTGTTACTAATCCAGTTAAAGAAGTTTCATAATATATATCTAACGCGGACTCTATCGGTTCTGTTTCAAATATTGATAAGCCTAAAGTACCTAAAAAGTTCAAAGGCTGTTGATTTTTAGGGCTACTACTAACAGTAATAGATTTTCCATATCCATCTGGTAATTCAGCTAATAAAGGATTCTTACTGTAATTATGAAAAACTAAATAAGTGTGTCCTAGTTCTTGTGCTGACCCAGTCGCTGTAGTATCAAACAATTCCAAACCATGATCCATTGCGGTGCCTATACTTATTACATCTACTTTGCCTTCTTCAGAATTATATATATAAGGATCTGAATTTGTACCCGCTGGAGTTAAAGCTCCATCTACTATTACAGGAAATAAAGCCGATTCGCTAGGACTTGTTGTTTCTTCTATAATTCCGCCAGCTCCAGGTTTTTTGGGAACTTTATTTATATTATCTCCGTGTAAAACTAACCAAGTTCTTTTATCTGTGTCGCTAAAATACAAACTTGAATGTGCAGATTGCACGTTTGAATTGGGTATATTATCTATAGCATGGGGTGCATATACATTGTAATATTCCTGCTCTGTTTGTTTTACAACAGCTTTCCATGAGTACCAACCAAAAGGATTTAAATTCGAGTAAGCATTTGGAATTATATCATTAAACTCAATTCTTAAAGCATATCCAGGCCAATTAGCAGAATCTCCCGTATGTACAGGTACTCTTACTGAAGATTTATTAGTATCAGAAGGTAATATAACTGGGGATTGTCTTCCATATTTATCAGAAAGTACTAAGCCTATTTGATAAGTACGCCTTGATTTAACAGATTGATATGGGTATTGTATATTCCAAGTTCCAGTGCTTATTCTGTTTGCATACCCTGCTTCAAAATTAATTGAAGGCAAATTATAATTTTCTTGAAAATTACCATAAACCAATCTGCTGCCAACTATTTCTTGAGCTTTTGCTTTTCTTGGTACATTATCAAAAACTCTTGTTAATTGATCTTCTGGTAAAGTTTTAAAAGGTAAAGTTAACTCATAACTGTAAGTAAATAAATTACCTACAACCCCATAAGAAGCATTATTAGTAACATCATTATCTGTTAACGGTATTTCAGCAACTGCTTTAATGCCAGGGTTATCAGCTTCTTTGTAAAGTATTTCAATTTTATTTATACCGTAATCAGAAGTTACATTATCAGATGGTAAATCAACTCTTAACTGAACCCTCCCAACATCATTTATAAAAGAATCAACTTCTGTTGTTGATGCTGCAGAAGCTATTTGTGCGTCAGTTAAACCAAGGGATGTGTTGTATGTTTTGGGTATAAAGCATGTTTGCGTAAACGGCGATATAACGGAATATTCCCCATCTTCAAATTTATATCTATACGCAAATTTTATAAATTCTTCTTCAATTCTATCTTCAGAATTTTTAAAAGTTAAAGTTACGGTGGCGCTAGCGCTGGCTTGTTTTGTTAATGTTATTGTTAAACCATTGCCACTAATGTTTTTAACGGAGGTGTCCGCGGGAATTCCGGATCCAGTAACAGCTTGCCCTATATAAATATCATTATTAATACTACCGGTGTAAGTTATACTATCTGAGCCTGATGTTGTTGCAACTGATTGAGTTGTAGTCAACTTCTGTAATCCAGTTTGATTTAATGTAGGATGTAAAATATTTGGAGCGTTATAAGGATAATACTTAGCTACGCTAATTTTAGCTTCCGAATTATAATAAGATGTATTTTCTAAAGCTTTTATTATATTTATTTTTCTAGGCTGATTGTTATCATCTGTCCAAAATAACAAATCATCTATTATGTTAACTCCAGTAATTAAATGACTAGTGCTAAAATTTAAAAAATTTGATGCATTGTTTATTATAGTAATTGGAGAAGAATTACTGTTTGTATTATGATAATATATATTGTCAGCAACACCTCCGCCGCTAACAAAATAAAAAATTCTATTGCTACCGTCCGCTTGCGACTCAGAATCAGCTATATAACCTATAACTTCTCCACCATTTATATTACCAATTTTAGAGTTACCTTTTATATTTTGAACAACACCAATATCAGAACCATCAGATTTAGTTATATGGATGTTTTGTGCGTCTACGTATTCACCATTAGGTATTAAACGGGCATCGAGATCTTTATTCATTTTACCTTTTAAAAAGGTATTTTTGATTTCTGGCATGTATTAGTGTTTAATAAATTTTGATTTACCTCTCATTACTTGCTCTAGTTCGGCAATTTTAAGACTAGATAATCTTAATTTGGCATTTCTTATTGCTGCTCTTTTTTCTTTTCTAAATCTATTTATAATGTATTCAGGAAAATTAATTCTTGAGCTTGCAATTCCATATGTTATATATTTATATATTGCATCTTCAGCAAATTTGTGAACTTGCATTTCGTCATCTGTTCCTAATCCATCTGAAATATATTTTAATGTTATAATTTGATTGGCCAATTCACTTGAAAAACTAATTGTTCCATTAAGCTCATCTATTAAAAATATTCCATTTTCTTGTGTGGTTTCTGGGTTTGAACCTTTTCTTCCGCCGTACGATGTTATTTTTTGCAAACCTACATTAGTATCATAAGTAATATCTTCATCAGCAAAATTACCTGATATTTTTCTATTATCAAATTCTTTAAATCTATCGCTTGTAACTGGTGTTCCAGTTAATAAAGATCCATCCGCATCATAAAGATACTTATAATCATCATCTTGTAAAATTGATTCCGAAGGTTTTGATGTATACCTACCTGGGTAAATAATGTGCTCAACCCCAACATCATCTATAAAAGATATTCTTACATAATGGATGTAATCTTGAGGCATTGGTATAGATAAACTAGGACCAATTTCAATTTCTTGTATTTTTTCTATTCTAGAAATATCATAACTAAACTCTTGTATGCCGCGTTTAGCGTGGAATAGCACATCAGATTTGTTTGCACTAGATATTAATTTGCCATCGCCTATGTAGGCGACCATATAGTTATTTATAATATCCTGCATTGAAATATACCTATAATTACCATATCTTTCTGCTTTTCCAGTTTCTTTTACTTCAATAATTAGCCCGGCATTTGGTCTATATTGTGAATTTGCAAAAGTTATTACATCTGCATTATTAGTATTACCTGTAAATGTTACAACGCCTGATGAAGCATTATACGAATAGTTCCCTGTATTTATTTCTTTACCATCTATGAAAACAGCAATACTTCCAACTGCAGGCAATGTAGGAAAATAAACGGTAGTTATAGTAACTGTATTTGAAGAACCAGCTGCGGTAAATTGTTGTGACTGGCTATAATAAGCCTGTTGTGTTACATTTATTAATCCCATTTATTTTAATTTTCTAATTGTATTATTTTATTTTCTTCTCCGCTTGCTACTTGAATAACTGTTGGGTCTTTTATTATAATTCCAACATAACCTAATATTTTTATTACTAAATCAACTTCGTCAGATTCATGCAACTCAAAATCAGTTGATGACCCTGAAGCATATTCGTAAGACCCATTAGATGAGTTTTTTGAAAATCCCCAATAAGGATCAGCTGGTATTTTTATATAATCAAAAGTAATGTTTTCACCAATTAAACTAATCGGGCTTATTTTAAAACCTTCATGGCCTCTATAATAAATAGGGTAAGTTTTAGTTGGGGCTGTTAATTTTGATGAATTAACATAAGTATATTCTGATTTATCAAGCTCTTCAAAATTTATAGATCTATTTAATCTTGATAGGTTTACTACGCGATACATATCTGCAGGTAGTATAAAATTTCCTGTAACTAAATCAGCGCTTTCTATTGGAAATGTGTAAGGATTATTTGCGCCTGTCATTAATGATTGGGCAATAGTAATTACATCACCGGTTGCATAACCTGAACCAGGTTCTGTGACTGTTATTGACACAAAAGTATTTGTAGTGGCTACAACTGTAACTTTTAAACCTGTCCCACTACCATTTGAGGTTGTGGCCAAGTTTGAATATGTGCCAGCTGTAACTTGTGTAGGAACACTAACACCTGTAGACGTTGTTCTAGTTCTTACATTTGTGCCAACTTTTATTCCGTTAACACCATACATTAGCAATTCAGCTTCTTTTGAAAAAATATCAATTTTTTCTTTTATATTCTTGGGAATATTTGCATAGCCATTATTTGTTATATTAGCTTTTTCTTTATTTATAGCTTTATTATAATCAAAAAATGCTCTTTCTAAAAGATCGAGCTGCACTTCTCTGCCGATTCTATTAAATTGATCCGGTGTTAAAAAGCCTCTACCCTCTTTATTTATTATTGAAAGTACGGTTCTATATACTTTATTTACTGATATTGCCATTTATATTTTTTTATATAATGATTAAGCCGCTTATTTGCGGCCTAACCACCATAAGCATTTTATTTTAATTTCTTTTCAATAGTTTGATAAACCTCAACACCTTCGTCTGTTTTAAACCACGCAGCTAATGCTGAATACGGGTTTTCATCAAATGGAACTGTTATAAGTTTTCTTCCTGTCGATGCCCAAGTAAACGTTCTTTGATCGTTTGACAAAACTATAATATTACTTTCTGCAGCTTTTATACCAACATTTCTAATATTTATGTTTTCATCATTTGCTAATTCTAAGAATAACTCTGGGTTGTTCCGAGCAAATAATAATAAATCTCTTTTAAGCTCCTTAGAAGTCATCTTAGATACTTTATCACCAAGCTCAGTTCTTAATATTGCCTCTGCGTGATCAACATCTATGCCCTGTGCTGTAGTTAAAGCTTGAATTTCAAATTCAATTAAATCTAAATCATCCTCGGCTTCTTTTATAGGATTATATTCTACAAATTTAACTCCATTGTCAGGATGAATAGCTAAAAACTTTTGTAAAGTTTGTTTTTCTTTTGGAACAAATAGTTTACCATCTTTAAAAGAAATATGAGATAGTCTTTGTGTTCCCTTCATTTCATCTACAAATACTGTATTTTGATTTTCACAATATTTAATTTCTCTTTCATATCCTTTTTTTTCGTCAAAATATAAAACTCCACGAGATTTTAACATAAAAACAATTGGTGTATCATTTATAGATAGCTCGTAAATTTTATCTTTGAATTCTATAGTTGGTTTTACTTTTGTTGGTTTTTCTTTAATTTTTGTCATGATATAATATAATATAATTAATAAAAGCAAAGAATACCCCCACTATTACCGTGGGGATATACTTTACGTGAAATTTATGAATCAAATCTGATAAAGTTGTTAGCAGCCTGTACCACTAAACATCTTTCTGAAAGATAGTGAATTTCCATTTTGTCATCACCAATTGTAGATGCTCCACCTACTGAACCAGTAACCCAAGATTTTAATTTTCTATCATCAGCTTGAGAAGCTCTATATCTTACGTGTAAGAAAGGTCTTCTAACATTGCTTCCTAAATTTTGGTCATACACTGAAGATGTTCCTGCAGGAATTAACAATCCTTTTAATGATCCTACAGAACCTCTTGTAGATTTATCATTAAGATATTTCCAATCAGTTTTGTAAAAGTCATAAGAACCTCTTCTAAATCCTGTAAATCCAAGATTTAAAGCCATGTCTTCAGAATTATTAAATACCCCAAATCCAAGCCCGCCAGCCACATGTGGATTTAAGCCAGCTAATAGGTCATCGATTACTAAATTTGCATCTCTGTTTAAGAAAAGCATATTTTCTTCGATAGCTCCTTGCTTGTCTAATTCCTTTAATAAGTCATCAAATTCAGATAATACTGCACCTGAATCAAATTGATTTGTAGCTACAATTCCTCTTTCGCCAATAGCAGAAAGTAATCCTTGAGAACCAGCAACACCTACTTCAGAGTTTTCAGTGACCGTATTTGAAACTTTAGCTTTTTCAGCTTCAATTGCAATCATTTCTAAATAGTCATCAAATCTTGCTTTTGTATCAGCAGAAGATTTTAAGTACCATAAGTATCCAGACTCTCCGCCTTCACCACTTACTTGTACCCACCCGATTTGAGCAGTGTCAGATCCGTTGATTTCAAAGTGATCTTTGATAATCATTGGCTTGTTAGTGAAAGTTTTGAAACCAGGCTCAATAGATTCAGTCATACTAGCAGTTCCTTTTTGGAATTCAGAACCGTATACGAAAAATTTGATTGCTTGATTGTCTGTAGTCGCGATTCCCGCTAGGTCATCAACGTTTTGTGCACCGTAAGGCTTAATTGTTAAAGCGTTGTTAGCTGTTTCAACTCCAACTGTAACAATCGCTTTAAATACAACACTGTTTACCTCACATACTAATGTTGCCCCTTGTCTTACTGCGTGTGTTTCAGCAGCTCCAGAGTCAATACCAGTAATAGTGTCAATTGCACCTGTAATAGGATTAATCTGACCGTTGTAAGATAAGTGTAGTCTACCTTGCTCAGACCAAATTACTTGATCAGAAGACATAGGCATTTCTGCACTAATTTGTGAAAGGAATCCAGAAATAGTTCTGTTCCCGTATCTCTGTACTTCACTTTCGTAAAGCTCAGGAAGATATTGTTTAGCCCATCCGTCGTTTTGAATGTCTAAGTAGCTCCCCGGCGTAGTTATTTTTGACACCGCTGGGGTTAAAATACTGCCAGCCAATGGGCCAGCAAATGAATTGTTATTCGCCATTTTAATTTTTTTTTGTTAGTTAATAATTTTTAAGTTTAAATTTTAGCTTAGAATTATCATCCCCAGAAATAGCTTTTACTTTTATTCCGCTAGCATCAACATACCCACTAGAAGTTTTTCTAGGGTCCATGTTAATGTTCTTGGCCTCCGCGCTCATTTGCTTGATCGCGTCAGCTTTACCTTGTTCATAAAAATGGTTAGCTATTTTGTCAGGATTAGAAGCGGCAAATAAAGCTTTATGGTAACCCCCGGCGTCTTGTAACATTTTATTGTTACCAACATATTTATTGAAAACATTCAATAAATCACTTTGGGTTTCCTTTACTTTGTTAACATCTTTTACATTGAAACGGTATTTCTTGTCTCCTACGTTAAAATTAAAACCTTTAAATTCTTCGCTAAAAACTTTACTAGTTTCTTGTTTAAAATGTTTTGTTTGCTGCTGTAATAATTCTTCAGCTGATTTTTGCTCTTTATTGTATCTGTCAAAAAATTCAATAGCTTTTTGTTGTTCAGGAGCTAATCTGGAACCCAACTTGACTTCCTTATAGTATTTGTCCTTAGTTTCATTTAAAAACTTATTGGCATTTGCGACTTCCTCTTTGAGAGCAAGTTTTTTTCTTTTAATATCTCTTTCCTCATCAATTTCTGCGTCAAATGAAAATTTATCGTCTAATAAAAACGACACTTCATCATAACTTAAATGAGGTTTAGTTTGCTTATAGTATTCTCTTAATAATGTATTTTCATCTACATTAGAATAGTCAGCACTAAGTCTAACGTAATCTTCAAGAGTTCCACCAGTTTCTTCCATAAATTTTACCAGGTCTTGTATGTTTTCTGGTAAGTTTACTTCTGGTTCTTGTGTTTTTTCTTCCTGTAATACTTCTTCAGGTTCCGGTGTGGCGTCGGTAGCTTCAACGCTTCCATCCACTCCTTCCTCTTCAGTATTATTTTTTTCATTTTCAATAATTTCTTCCAGTACAGGCTCTTCTACTTTTTCTTGCTGTACTTCTTGCAGTTCCACTTTGGCTTCTTCCCCATTTTTTTCATCTTCGCTGCTTCCGCGTAACACGCCATCTTCTGGGCTTTGTTTTTGAACGGCATCTGTTTCTTCTTTTGATTGATTAATTTTTCCTAAATCCACAGTGTAATCGCCATCTTCGTTAGTTGATAGCTTTTGTACCTCTGCTTCTTTTTCAGCAATAGACTTTTCTTCGATGTCTAAAGCTTTTGCTTTGATGTTTTCTGACATAATAAAATATAATTGTTTAAGTATTATCTTGGATCAAATTGTTCTAATCCAAATCCACCTAAGTTATCAAACCCAGCGGATTCAAAGTTTTTTGGTGGTTTTCCAGATTTTCTCTGGTCTATAAGTTCACTTTGTTGTGAAGCTTGTATTTTTGTTCTTTTGTCTTTACGATCTTCTTTGTACTCTTCTTTTTTATTAATCACCTGATTGTCCTGCTCCTTAAGC
>CESO01010586.1_pt1 | contig 21172 bp, 17 predicted proteins | sample 356341 | NCBI WGS metagenome assembly CESO01 (sample SAMEA2621812, study PRJEB7988) | marine metagenome | biome: marine biome (ENVO:00000447); feature: deep chlorophyll maximum layer (ENVO:xxxxxxxx); material: "saline water (ENVO:00002010), including plankton (ENVO:xxxxxxxx)" | depth 35 m | reverse complement strand
GGCGGGCAGAGGCTGTATCGGACTCTGGGTTGAATTAGGCCTAAAGGGGTAGACCCAACAACCTAAATTCAGAACCTGACGTGATGATGCGTTACAGGTATCATTACTCCTAATGTATTTTTTTAATTGGACACAGTCCCCTGCGTTATAAGGCCTGCACGTGAACCTAACCCGTCTCGCAAGAATTGATCTTAACCTACTGGTAGCACTGCATATTTTGCTTGAGGAAGGCAGCGTATCGAGAGCCGCCGATAGGCTCTCCATTACCCAGCCAGCGATGTCCAAGACACTGGGTAGACTTCGCGACACCTTTGACGACCCCTTGTTTGTCCGCAGTAAGCGCGGCATACAGCCTACTCCGCGGGCATTGAGCCTTGCTGGAGAACTGAAAAGTGTGCTGGCACAGGTAGATGGTCTGCTAGACGCCGGGGAGTTTACGCCGGCGGCCTATCGGGGAGAAATATCCCTCGCCATTTCCGAGTACGTTGGCTTCACCTTACTCCCTCCACTATCCGCGCGGCTGCAATCCCATGCACCCCGGCTGCGGCTGCGGACCATCACTCGAGCCGAGAGACAGCTAGACCAACTTGCGAACGGCGAGCTGGATTTTGCGATTCAGATCCAACGCGAAGAATACCCACCCGAATATTCGGTCTCGCCCCTCGCCGACTCGCCGCTCGCCATCTTTGTGCGGCAGGATCACCCTCTCGTCGCGCAGACGCTGACCCGCGAGCTGATTAGACAGTACCCGCAGGTGGCGCTTTATGTCGCGGATAGAGAGGAATTGATCGGGGGACAGGTGCTAGCACGCGGACTCTTTGAAAGCGACAGAGGCATTCTCGAAACGTCACATCTTTTAACAGCCTTCGAAATCCTTAGAGAAACTGATTACCTATTGATTTGTCCTGCCTACCTTGCACGCAATGAAGGGGCGACCCGCGATATCGTTGCGCTCACATTGCCGGTCGACATGACTTTCAGCGTGCAATATTCCCTGATCGCCCATCGGAGAACCGAGCACTCACCGATGCATCAGTGGTTGTGGCAGGAAATTATCGATACCGTACAATCCATGCGCTTCAGAGTAGTCCACCGCGGATAAACGTCACCGCACTGACTCCCCGAGCGGCATTTGTGCCATACTTCGCGCCCCAGCGTTGCCACGTTCCCATGAACCAGAAAAGCCGCCGTCCAATTCCCCGCTTCAACACGCCGATCGTTGAGACACACTGCCATCTAGATTATCTAGAACAGCACGATCTCGCTTCGGTGCTAGCGGCGGCAGAGGCCGCTGGAGTTGAGCGCATCATCACCATTGCGGTGTCCGCTGATAATCTCGATGTCGTGCGAGAGCTCGCCGCGGGTCATCCCCAGATCTGGTGCACTCAGGGCATCCATCCGCACGAAGCGGACAGCTGGAGTACCGCCGTCGCCGAGAGGATAAAAGAAGGCTCTGGTGACGACCGCGTTGTCGCCATCGGTGAGATCGGGCTCGACTACTATTACCAGCATGCCGATCAGCGCGCTCAGGCCGAAGCGTTTGACGCGCAGCTCAGCCTGGCGAGCGAACTCTCCCTTCCCGTGGTGATCCACACTCGAGAGGCAGATGATGACACCCGGGCCATTTTGGCCAACCACAGCAACACCCTGCGCGGTAACGGGGTCATTCACAGCTTTACTAGCTCCATTTCTCTTGCCGAATACTGCTTAGAAGAGGGCTTTCTACTGGGGTTCAACGGCATCACGACTTTTCGCAATGCCGATAATGTCAGGGCGGTCGTCGAGGCCACACCCATTGAACACATTCTGCTCGAAACCGACGCCCCCTATCTCACCCCAGTACCCTATCGAGGGCGACCCAATGCTCCCTGCTATCTGCCATTTATTGCCGAGACCCTCGCAGAGATCAAGACGCTGCCAGTGGAAGCACTTCTCGGGCAAATCCGCGATAACAGTTATCGACTGTTTTTTTAAGCGATGACCGACCTCTTTTTACCTGGCCAAAGATGGGTCAGCCACGCCGATAGCACATTAGGGCTGGGGATCGTGACTCAGGTAGATGAGCGGCGGGTCACGCTGCACTTTCCGGCGGTAGAGGAGGAACGGGTGTACGCGACGGATCGCGCACCGCTTACGCGGCTACAGCTCAAACCAGGCGATCAACTGACCACATTGAACGGTGACATCCTGACGGTGATCGCCGCGCAAGAAAGCGGTGGCGTTACCACCTATGAGGCAGAAGATGCGGAAGGCGAAGTCTACCCCGTGGCGGAAACTGAGCTCGACGCCCATATTGAGCTCAGCACGCCAATAGAGCGACTGCTGAACAACCAGCTTGGCAAGCCGCGCGACTTCGGGCTTCGTCATACGACCCTGGAGCATACGGCCTCCGGTGAGGGCTTTGGCCTCCGAGGACTGCTTGGACCGCGCACCGCTCTGCTCTCCCATCAACTTTACGTGGCTGCCAGTGTAGGCAGTCGGTTTGCGCCACGCGTGCTGCTGGCCGACGAAGTGGGGCTCGGCAAGACGATTGAAGCAGGGCTTATTCTGAATCAACAACTGCATCGACAAAGAGCACAGAAGGTGCTGGTTTTGGTGCCTGAGACGCTGACACACCAATGGTTGGTTGAGATGCAAAGAAGATTTCATCTTGCTTTCTCGCTGTTGAATGCTGGCCGACTCGAAGATGGCGATGCCGAAACCGAATTTGCTGAGAACCCTCTCATCATTGCCCCCGTAAGCTTGCTTGAAACTGACCCGCTGCTACAGGAGGTCGTCTGCGGCATACAGTGGGATATGGTGGTCATTGATGAAGCTCATCACTTGACCGGCATTGGCCAACCGCGAACAGGATTTGGGCAATTCATCCACGACCTCGCGGCCCGAACGCGGGGGCTACTGCTGCTAACCGCCACCCCCGAACAAGCCGGTTTGCGCAGTCACTTCGATCGCCTACAGCTGATTGACCCCGCCCGCTTTAGCGACTTCGACACATTTCAGGCGGAGCACACCCAGTTTGCGCAATGGCGGCATGTGATTGAGCAACTCGAGCAGGGGCAGCCCGTTACGCTGCCACCAGGCATCGACGCCACCGCCGCGGTCGAAGTGCAAATTCAGCAGATGCTCGATCGATATGGCACCGGTCGAATTCTGTATCGCAATACAAGACGCGGCATCCCGGGCTTCCCCCAACGCCAACACCAACACTACAGCCTGAATCCGCCTGAGCTCTATCATGAGGACTCCGCGGTCTTGCACCCCGAGCGGTTGCACCCGGAAGCACTGTGGATTGAACAAGATCCGCGAGTCCAATGGCTCCAGAATGAGTTAAAACAGCTCCGGCCCAGCAAGGTGCTGGTGATCTGTGCCCATAGGTCCACCGCCATTGCGCTGGAACATTTCCTGCACCTTAAGGGGGGCGTTCGCTGCGCGGCATTTCACGAGGATCTCAGCCTCATAGAGCGGGATCGTGCCGCCGCCTATTTTGCCGAGGAGAACGGCGGCGCGCAGGCGTTAATCTGCTCAGAAATAGGTAGCGAAGGTCGAAACTTTCAGTTTGCGCAGCACCTTATCTGCTTCGATTTGCCAACCCACCCCGATCTGCTCGAGCAACGCATCGGCCGACTCGACCGCATTGGCCAAGGCAACGATATTCATATACACGTGCCCTACCTCGCGGGCACCGCGCAGGAGGCGCTGTATCGGTGGCTCGATGAGGGTTTGAACGCATTTAACGCCACCTGCTCCGTCGGTCATCAGCTGTTCACGGAGTTCGATGATCAGCTTACCGAGGTGCTGTCAGGCAAAGGAGTACTTCGCCCGCTCCTCGACAGCACGCGCGAGCGTCGTGAGAACCTCCTGCGTGAAAGCGACACGGGGCGTGATCGGCTGTTAGAGCGTCACTCGCATGATGCTAGCGTGGGCGCCGATATTATTGCCTCACTGGAAGCGCGCGAGACGGCGGATACGCTTCATGAGTTTACCGAGCTGTTGTTTGATCGTATGGGTATCGAGCTCGATTATCTGGATGAACAGCTATCACTTGTCAGGCCCACTGAAAACTTGGCTACTGGACAACTTCCCGGGCTGGACGAAGCCGGGATCACCGCGACCTATCATCGACCGACCGCGCTGAAGCGTGACGACGTCACTTTTCTGACCTGGGAGCATCCCATTGTGATGGAGTCGATGGCAGCCCTCATCGGCAGTGACATTGGCAAGGCCAGCATCGGGACATTCAAACATCGTGGCGTGCCTGCGGGAACACTGCTGCTCGAGTCACTGCACCGCGTGGAATGCCTTGCTCCACGCTACCTCGAGGCAGGACAATTTCTTGATCAGCAGCCACTCCGGATGCTCCTCACACAGGCTGGAAAAGAAGTGGGCGACAAGCTTTCATCTGGGTTCTTAGCGGAGGCCCTGCAAAAAGTGCCCAGCGCGACCAGCGCAGCGGCGCTAAACAAATTGCGTCCTGTCTTGGAAAAGCTGCTGCCCGGTCTTGAGCGGCGTGCACAGGAAGCCGTCGAGTACCGCAGCAAAGAAGCCATGACGCTTGCGCTGGCGCATTACGATAATGAATTAAGTCGGCTCCGTTACCTGCAGTCCGTCAACCCCTCAGTTAGAGAAGAGGAGCTATCTGCATTGAGTGAGCAACGCGAGGCGTGCCGTACGGCGCTTGCTCAAACGCAGGCCGTACTAGAGGGTCTCAGGGTCTGTATTGCGGTGTAACGGACTTAGGGGCGATACCAAATCGGCGAGGTATAAGCGCGTTCCTGAATCGTATCGGGCCGGCGAGTATCGAGGGCGTTATCCCCCAGCGCCAGCTTATCGAGCAAGGAATGGCGTGCTGTCGGGATTTGCAGCACGCGAGCATAGTAAAACGCTGACTGATTTCGATTGAACTCAGGGTCCTGCCACACCACCCGCAAACTGGGTCCGCCGATGGTATTGCTCGTCATACCGGTAGCCATATCGACGCTCGAACCCACTGGATCGATTGAGCCGTCCGCTCGCTGACGCTCGGAACCCGCCCAGGCAACGTCAAACACTCGCTCCTCAGGCTCGCCAGAAGCGTTTACCCAACCCTTCACGATCTGCACCCGATCAAGATACGCCCCATTGGGATCCGCCTGGGCCTCGACGACAAGCGTAAAGCGATCATCAGGCGCTGCGCCGACAATTTCCCCACCCATCGGTACCGACTGGGCGTCAATATTGCCTGGGAATGTTGCCACCTCGAGCGCGGTTAACGGCAGGTTGAGCCCGCCATAGGTTCTAACCGCTATCCGCGGCCCGCTGGTCGCATATACCTCGCGGCGACGCATGGCCGCGAGAATAGCCTCTCGGGTGTTTTCGGTGGCCCATACGGCGGCCAGTCCGGAAGCGCTCATCCCCCAGCCAAAGGTACCCCTCGCATCCTGTGACCACCCACCCGATTTTCGCGAAGGGATGGAGTCAGTCGCCATTTTGCCGTGAAAATTATCCTCTTCTGCGGAGGGGAGCGCCGTGTGTGCATCGGTCGAGCCGATCACGCCAAATTGGTAGGGATTGACGCCCATTGTCTCTTGCAACGCCAACCCTGTTTTCAGCGCGCTGCGAACATAGTCCCCCACCTGCGGAATATAATCCGTCCACTCGCGCTGGATGTAATAAGGGTAGGTTTCAAAATCGGCAAAGGCATCGTCAGGCGATAACACCGGGTGAGTCTCCGAATCCCCCTTGATCTGCGTAATCTCGACTACCGGCTCCCAGTAGCGCCGGGTCTCAGCATAGGACTGATTCATCGCCTCGCCGCGAATGTCGCGCACATCAAACATCGAGCCCTTTGAGATATTGGAATTATGGGGAATCGCAATAAAGTTACCGCCTGTGGCTTCGCTCGCGTCCTCAAGCCAGGCCCACAAATCACTGGGGAAAGAGCTGTCATCGAATCCAAACGGCGCAAAGGACTGAGCCCGCTCAGCATCGATGTCCGTCATCACAATACGGTGCAGGTTGGCGCCCCCCGGTATGAGGGAGTATTCCCAACCAATCAACGCCGTGAACACCCCTGGCTGGTTGTGTTCATCCGCCGCGTCGGTAATCAGCTTCCAGGTATCAATCTCTACCGTAGGCTGCCTCGGGATCAGACCGCTGGTTCGGTCTTCTTCCCAGCCATCCATCGCGGTGACGGCATTCTCCGATGGTTTGGGCAAGATAGAAGTAAATAGCTCTCGGCCCGAGTCACCATCTACCGCATCCCGCAATAAATACTGAACAATGCGAGTCCAGATCCGCTCCTTCCACGTGAGCCCCTCGGTGATCATTGGATTGAGGTAGAGACTGCGAATCACACCGAGATACTCAGCATGGTCAGAGACCACCAAAAAATCGAGCGGCGTACCGATTTGGACTCTCGCCTTGTGCCCGGGATGCACTACCGGTGCGCCCTTGGCATAACGGTAAGCCGTGTCGGGCGTCGCGGTCAGATTGCCATTGGTAAACGCATCGGACGAATAGGTAGAGTGAAGGTGGGTATCACCCCAGAGAAGCTGCTTATCCTCGGCAAGTGCGACCGCAGAGCACCCGAGGCACACCAAGGCAACATGCGCTGCTCGCCAGAAAACATGCCGGGTTTGCCGGACTGAACTTTCCTGACGATGATTTGCGCCCATGTCTGTTCTCCCGCCTATTTCCCCTGCCAATTCGGCTGGCGCTTCTCGAAAAACGCCTTGATCGCCTCCTTGGCATCGTCACTACCAATACACAATGGCTGCAAGGCCGCTTCTTTGGAAATCGCGTCAGAAAGATTATGGGTTGCTGCAAAAGCGAGAGCTTCCTTAGCGTAACGCAATGCCATGGGTGACCGACCGGCCAGTTCCTGAGCGAAGGACATAGCGTGTCCGGCGAAGTCGTCGTCGGGTAGTATCCGATTGGCCAATCCCCACTCTACCGCTTTTTCGGCGCCCAACTTCTCCCCAAAAGCCATCAACTCGTAGGCCCGTTTGGCACCCACGAGACTGGGCAGCAACCAGGTCGCGCCACCATCGGGCACCAAGCCAATGCCCACAAACGGCTGGAACAGGTAGCTGCTTTCAGCCATCACCATGAGATCGCAGGCCATCGCGTACGAATAGGAAATCCCTGCGCAGGGACCGTTGACGGCAGCAATCCAGGGCTTGCGAGCATGATGGATCGCCAGCACTCCAGGCTTGTATTCCGCGTTCAATTGGTCCTCTACGCCCTCGGCGCCATTGGGTGCCGGCTCGGACGTATCAGACAGATCTGCGCCCGCGCCAAAGGCTCTGCCGGCACCCGTGAGCACGACCACCCACACATCGTTGTCTGCATTAACCTCTTGTGCCGCTCGCAAAAATTCACGTCGCAGCGTGCCGTTAAAACTGTTGAGCTTCTCCGGTCGATTAAATGAAACGCGAGCAACCCGCCCCTCACGCTCTATCAACACTGTTTCGTAATCACTCATTACACACTCCCTACGACTTTATTCGTCTACTGTTGCAGCCGCACCCGACCCCAACATCGCCTGTATATCCGCCTCAGCAATCCCCGCAGCCTGCAGCACGGATATCGTGTCTGCCCCCAGAGATCGCGTTGCGTGACGAATCTCGGAAGGCGTGCGGTCAAAACGCGGCGCGGGTGAAGGATGCGTCATACCCTCAACTGAAGTGTAGACCGAACGTTCCGTGTTAGCCGCATACTCGGCCGCTTCAACCATGGTCAGCACCGGCGCAAAACACGCATCGCTGCCTGCCATGACAGCATCCCATTCGTCCCGGGTCTTGGTCTTGAGCACGGCCGCCATTTTTTCTTTGAGGTCCGGCCACTGAGCAACATCGTGCTGGGCTTCGAACTGAGGATCAATGATCTCAGCTCGAGCTAATAATTCGGCATAAAACTGCGGCTCAATAGCGCCAATCGCCACGTACTTGCCATCGGCACACTCATAAGTGTCATAAAAGTGCGCGGCGCCATCAAGCAGGTTCGCCTCTCGTTCCTCGGCATTCCAGGCGCCCAGCTGCTGAAACCCCTGCATCATCCACATCAGCTGCGCTGTGCCATCGACCATGGCGACGTCGACCACCTGTCCCTTTCCGGACCGCACGGCTTCCAGGAGCCCGCCCATAATGCCCGTCACCAACAACATCCCCCCGCCGCCGAAATCACCCACCAGATTCAAGGGCACGACGGGGCGCTCACCGCGACGCCCGATCGCATGCAGCGCGCCGGTAATGGCAATGTAATTGAGGTCGTGGCCAGCAGCCTGCGCGAGCGGCCCCGTTTGCCCCCACCCCGTCATTCGCGCAAATACCAGTTTGGGGTTCCGGGCATGACAGACCTCCGGGCCAAAGCCCAGCTTTTCGCAAACACCTGGCCGATAGGGGTCGATCAACGCATCCGCTTTTTCAATGAGCGCCATCAGCGCCTCTCGACCGGCTTCCTGCTTGAGATTCAAAACCACTGACTTTTTGTTCCGCCCACTGATGGGCTCGGCCAATTTGGGATCTGCTGCACCCGGACGCTCTATCCGAATGACCTCTGCGCCCATATCGGCCAGAATCATGCCTCCCATGGGCGCGGGCCCGATCCCAGCCAATTCAATAATCGTATATCCAGTTAACGATCCCATCGGCGTCAGTTCCTCAGAAGTTACGTTGATTGAAAGGATCGTAATGATCGCCCAGACAATGTCGACCAATGATGAGCTTCATAATCTCTGAGCTCCCGGCATAGATCGTGGCAATCTTGGCGTCGGCAGATTGTCGACTGATCGGATACTCATCCATGAATCCTGCCCCGCCGTGAAGTTGAAGGCCTTCGTCCGCCACACGCTGCTGCAGCTCTGAGGTCTTCAGCTTCGCGGCAGCCGCGTCTTCCGCCGAGAGTGTCCCTGCGTTGAAAGCCACAGCGGCCTGATCCACAAAACACTGCGTAATGTCGAGCTCTGCCCGCAGCTCAGCCATTTTAAACTGCGTGTTTTGCATAGCGGATAAGGGCTTGCCAAACACTTCTCGCTCTCGCACAAATTCAGACGTGAGATCCCAAGACAGCTGCGCTGCCGCAAGATAGCCCATGGCGCCAAGAAGGCGCTCCTCGGCCAAGCCTTCCATCAAATAATAGAAACCCTTATGCGCCTCGCCAAGCACGTTCGCTTTTGGGACCTTCACATCGTTGAAAAAGAGCTCAGCGGTATCCTGGGCTTTCAAACCAAGCTTTTTAAGATTCCGCCCTCTTTCAAAACCATTCCATGCCGCTTCCACCAGAAACAGGGTCATCGCGTGAGGGTTATTCTGGGGATCCGTCTTAGCGGCGACCACCACCAGATCACAGTTAATGCCATTAGAGATATAGGTCTTCTGCCCGCTCAAAATCCAATGGTCGTCTTGCTCCACAGCCTGCGTGCGCATTCCTGCCAAATTGCTCCCCGCATCGGGCTCGGTCATGGCCACCGCCAGGATGATGTCACCGGAAACTGCCCCTGGTATATAACGCTGGATTTGATCCTCTGTGCCAAAACGGGTGATATAAGGGGCCACAATGCGACTATGCAGAGAACCAAACCAGTCGCTGCAACGTGCATAGGCCAACTCTTCAATGATCACCTGCTCCCATCGAATGTCGTAGTCATCCATCCCGCCAAGGCGCTCTTCCGGCCACACCATCAGAAAACCCTGCTCACCCGCTTTTTTGAAGATCTCCCGATCAACCACGCCCTGCTCACGAAACCGCTCCATGTGTGGCACGACCTCCTCAGACAGAAACCGTCGATAGGCCTCCCTGAACATGATTTGCTCTTCCGTAAACTGCCTGATGAGCATGCCGCTCTCCTACACTCGTTTGTTCGGTAATACCGGCTGCTTCGACCGTGGCGCTGGGGCACGACTTGCGGTCAGTCTCAATCTGAGGATGCCGGATCCAAGACTTCCCGCAGCTCTCTCTTGAGGAACTTGCCGTTGGCATTGCGTGGCAACGGCTCCGACAAAAACCAGACGTAGCGAGGAACCTTAAACGCCGCCAGGCGGGAACCCATGTGCTCGCGCAGACCGGGCGCATCCAGCATGGCATCGGGCTTAAGATGGACTGCGACCCCGACTTCTTCGCCCAATCGATCATCGGGCACCGCAAAAGCGACTGTCTCGAGCACTGCGGGATGGGTATAGAGCGCGCCCTCAACTTCTGCACAATAAATGTTCTCACCACCCCGCAGGATCATATCCTTGGCTCGATCGACCAAGTAGAGGAAACCATCCTCATCGAAGAATCCAATATCTCCCGTGTGCAACCAGCCATCGACAATGGTCTCAGCGGTCGCTTCAGGACGATTCAGGTAACCCTTGATCACAGGAGCACCTTTCACCAACAACTCGCCTGCTTCGCCTGCAGGCAGCGTCTCTCCAGCCGCGTTAATGATCTTGCCCTCCAGCGTAGGGACCAACGGCCCGCAGCTCTCAGGCCGCTCCAGAAACAGATCGCCGGTAGTGTAAGTGGTGATTCCACACACCTCGGTCATACCGTAACCCTGCGCCGGCTTCGCCCGCTTTGTGCTCTCTACCACCTTGTCGGGCAAGTCGGGATGCATCGCTGCGCCCCCTCCCCCCAATGAGTTGAGGCTAGATGTGTCGTACTCTGCAAAATCGGGGTGCGCCAAAAGCTCTCGCGTCATCATAGGCACCGCACTCAGCGTATTCACCTGCTCACGCTCGATGAGCTTAAGGGCCTCAGAAGTGTCCCACTTGTACATCAGGATCAGCTTCCCCCCACTAATGGTCGCGCCGTGCATGACGCAGTTGTTGGCGGTCACGTGAAACAGTGGCGTGGCCACCAATGAAGTGGCCGGCGGAGCAGAAACGGGCGCTTCAACCGTATCACCCCGATTCATCGCTTGAGTGGTGCCAAAAATCTGCCCCATGGCGGCCACATTCATGATGTTGTGAACACACCCTCGGTGAGTGAGCTGAGCGCCCTTAGGACGGCCCGTGGTACCCGAGGTGTAAAAAATACAGGCGTCATCGTCTGGGTCGATGGGAGGCATCGGTAGCTCTGCGGCGCCGGTAATAGTATCGGACCATTGTGCGGACGGAACGGCTGGCGCTGCGTCGCGCACCGCCACGACGCTCAGGTCGGGGAAGTCGTCGGCAATCTGCGCGAAAATGGCGAGCCTTTGGTCATCGGCGATCAACAATCTGGGCTCAGAGTCATTGAGGGCGTAGGCCATCTCATCCGCTACCCACCAGGCATTCATCCCCACTACTGCGCCGCCAACGGCAATCACGCCCCAATAGGCAAAGATCCATTCCGGGTAGTTGCGCAGCGCAATGGCGACACGGTCACCGGACCCAATATTTTGGGTCTGCAACCAGGTAGCGAAATTCGCCACGATCTGACCTGCCTCGGCAAAGGTCCAGCGCTCGTCACCATAGACGATGTATTCCTGGTCGCCGTAGCCCTGTCCCAGCATCCATAGGTCACGCATAGATCCAGGAGCATGCTTGTAGGCTTTGAGGGTATGACCATCCTGCTCAATCGTGGTGAGCTCTAGGAAAGCGTCTGGTGCCGTCACCATCTCTACCGCCTGTCGGTAGTGATCGATAACCTGATTGTTCATGCAGAAATGTCCCGTTATTTTTGTCGGTCGATTGATTGAGCGTTGTATTGCAAAGCGCCCGCAAGATACCCTAACCCGAACTGAACGACCAGCTACCACGCCGAGCCTATTGGCAGGTATCATGCCAATACTTCGGGGCAGGTGCCAGCCACGAATTCGCCCCATAACCCATGCACCAGAGGATTGACATGAGCACACAGGACCTTGAACTCACCCGCCTCGAACCTTGGTTTCGCGAACATGTGGCCGACACTGACGGATCGCTAACCGTGGAGAAATTTGCAGGGGGGCAATCTAACCCGACCTTCAAACTCACCGCAGGGGACCGCCACTATGTCCTTCGTCGCAAGCCACCGGGTGAGCTACTCGCGTCCGCACACGCCGTTGATCGCGAGTACCGGGTGCTAGACGCGCTGCGCAGTAGCGATGTACCGGTTCCACAGGCTGTCGCACTGTGCGAAGACGAAGGAGTAATTGGGTCAATGTTTTATGTCATGGAGCACTTAGAAGGCCGCATTTTCTGGGACCCCGCGGTGCCAGAAGTGGACAACACAGACCGAGCAGCCATCTACGACGAGATGAATCGCGTCCTCGCAGCACTCCATTCGGTCGATATCCATGACGTGGGGCTGAGCGATTACGGCAAACCCGGAAACTACTATGCACGCCAGATTGGCCGCTGGACAAAACAGTATCGTGCTTCGGAAACGGACAACGTTCCAGATATGGAGGCCCTTATAGAATGGCTACCAGATCACATACCAGCAGGAGGAGAAACGGTCTCGCTGGTGCACGGTGATTACCGACTCGACAATATGATCTTCCACCCCACAGAGCCGCGCATCATCGGCATCCTCGATTGGGAGCTGTCTACACTGGGCGACCCGCTAGCCGACCTCGCTTATCAGCTGATGGCCTGGCAATTTCCGCGAGTAGGCGGCATCGCGGGTCTGGAAGGGCTAGATCGAGCTGCATTAGGCCTGCCCTCTGACGAGGATTACATTGCCGCCTATTGCCAACGCACCGGACGCACCGGCATTGATAACTGGCCCTTTTACATGGCGTTCTGCTTTTTCCGCATCGCCGCCATCCTGCAGGGCATCAAAAAGCGCGCGCAAATCGGCACAGCCTCCAGCGCGGAGGCCGACAGTCGGTCCGTTATGGTCGGACCGCTCGCTGCGCTGGGAGCCGCCTGCATTCCCTGACGAGACCCCTATAGAGGCGTCAGGCGACTTTGCTTTTTGTCGCCACCCCGGCGGCTCCGGTCATTCGGCGTGGAGATTGAGCGGCCTTAGCCGGGGCCGATTTATCGGACTTGGGGGCTCTATCGGCCTTCATCGATTTCTTCTGCGACGCCGTAGGCGGAGGACGACGGCGAGAGCTCTTTGGCCGGCGATAGGTACCGGGCGCCGGGCGCAGGTCGCCATATTCAAAGCGGTGGAGGATTTCCTCCAGCGTCCTAGAAATTTGGGTACAGCGCCTGACAGACTCGATTCGGCTGTAGGTCGCCCTCTCCCCCTCCCTCACGAGCAATCGCAGCTCCTGTTCGCTGGGCTGGCTAATCAAATTGAGCGGGTTCTGAAAGCGAAACTGTGGAACGATATTGATATCGCCCGAATATTCTTGATCAAGTAACGCATGAACTCCATGCATCATCATGTTGAATTTCGGCCAGTGTTCGCCATATTTCTTGGCGACCCCACGATAGAAATTTAGCATCTCCCGGCCAATGCCCATTCCCAGCGAAGTGGCCGCTTGCCGCAGCGGCCGCACCTTATCATCACGGGGAAGAAAAGCTCTCGCAATCGGGTTCACCATGCTAACAATGTAATGGTTGGTCGAATAAAGCCGCGACAGACGCTTGGCCGGCAGGTCGTCTGCGACAGAGCCATCCACCCAACGTCGCGCAGGTAAGTAGGGCTGCCGCTCACCTTTTTCATTCTTGGCTTGCAACATCACGGCCGGAAATACACCGGGAATGGCACAGGAGGCCATCGCAGCAGAACGCAAGTACACGTTAGGAGATGACACGGCGTTGAGGAGCCTGGAGCGCTGATGCGGCTCGGCTGGCGCCACCGTGATACTGACCTGACGGCCGGTCTTGGCATACGCCTCGCCAAAAGTCAGATCAGGGATCGTCGATTCAATCAGCTTTTCAGTGTCCTCGGCGGTAAACCGGCTTCCCACTCCCGAGAACCATTGTCGAACCATGCCCTTGGTATCCGCACCGCCAGATTCCATCAATGCAATGAGGTCCAGCTGGATCATTTCTTCATCTGTGTAGGCTGCCAGAGCCGCCGCCACAATGGAGCCCGCGCTGGACCCCGATACGACTCGGGGCAGCAGGCCGTGACGCAGCAACTCGCTGACCACCCCGACATGCAAAAAGCCCAGAACACCGCCGCCACTCAACATCAGCGCTGAACGGCCATAACACACGTTACTGCGATAAAAGAAATCGAGCTTCTGCTGGGTGGGGATCACGTCGTCGGGCAGCTCGGCCAAGAGCCTGAGTGCTTCTTCTATTTCTTGTATGTACTGCTCTACGAGCACCTTGGTGCCAGATTTGGCCTGCCGATAGAGAACACTTTTACCCATCCCACCCATGTTGCCGTGGATGCCCTCGTTGAGGGCGTAGAGCAGACCGGTCCAGTCTTTACGCTTGCGAAATTTGCGCAGCCGATCTAATCGGTAGCGAATTTGCGCGTGATCATACAGCTCGGAAAGCTCTTCCTGACGCCACTCCGCTTTCCCGGTAAGCGCATCGTGAGCGCCCGCTGCAGTAAGCCACTCTTCGTAGCACTGCGCCGCTTCCATATCCTGCTCGAGCTGCCGCAACTCAGACTTAACCGCCAACTACCACTCCTTCGCTACGCGTCTTTTATTGGTCGATCCTGAGACCTCAGCATAGAGCCTCAACCGGAAACGAACCAGCTTGACAGACGAAAATCTCACACCGCGTCGCGATAAGCGTCCTGCAAATGTCGCTTGTAGAGCTTGCCGTTATCCATTCGCGGCAGCACCTCCATAAAATCGAGCTTTCTCGGCACCTTTACACCGGAAAGACGCTCCCGCATCCAGTCAATCAAGGCCATACGAGTCTCCTCGGTGGCCTCTGCCCCATTGAGCAGCTGCACCACCGCCACGATCTCTTCCCCAAATTCGGGGTGAGGTACGCCAAACACCGCCACGTCCGCCACCTTGTCGTGAGTGATCAAAAGTCCCTCAATTTCAGCGGGGTAGACATTGACCCCCCCGGTAATAATGGTGAAGTTCTTTCGGTCGGTCAGATAGAGAAAGCCCTCTTCATCGAGGTAACCCACATCACCCATCGTGCTCCAACCCTGCGCATTAAAGGCATCTTTCGTTTTCTCTGGCTCATCAAAGTACTCAAACGGCCGGCTGTTAGCGAAATAGACGTCGCCCACTTCGCCAGGACCGAGCACTTCACCTGTCTCACTCATGATTCTGGGCTCGCCAATCAACGCCTGCCCCACTGAACCTTTGTGCGTTAACCAGTTAGCCGAATCGATGATGGTGAACCCATTACCCTCGCTTCCGGAGTAATACTCGACGATCACGGGGCCCCACCATTGAATCATGGCCTCCTTGACATCAATCGGACAGGGCGCGGCTGCGTGAATCGCACACTTCATGGAGCTCAGGTCAAAACGTGTTCGCGCGGCTTCGGGCAGTTTCAACATTCGCACAAACATGATGGGCACCCACTGACTATGGGTCACCTCGTACTGCTCTATCAAAGCCAGCGACTGCTCCGGGTCAAAATGCTCCATGATCACCGAGGTACCGCCCAGACCCAGCACCATCAAATTGTAATGGAGCGGCGCCGCGTGGTAGAGCGGAGCCGGCGACAAATACATCGTATCGATATCAAAACCGAAGAACGCTCCGACGCTGCCCGACAGGGGATGATCTGTTTGGATATCCTCGGCATGAGGCGCCCAGTACACGCCTTTGGGTTGACCCGTAGTGCCCGAGGAATACAGCATCGGAGCGCCCAAAAATTCATCCTCGATGGGCGTCTCCGGCAGGCTCGCCAGCTGTTCATTCAACGATTCGAAACCCGCAATATCACCGCCCACCGACAAACAGCGCTTCAATCCCCCGGAAGCAGCGGCAGCTTCGACGGCAACCTCCGCAAGGCTGGCTGAAGCGATAAATAATTTCGCTTTACAGTTCGTGATGATGTAAGCCGTTTCATCCTGCTTAAGATGGGTGCTGATGGGCGTAAAGATGATCCCAGCGCGGCCTGCCGCCTGTGCAACCTGCAAAAACTCAACACAGTTTTTCATCATCATGGCAATATGATCACCCCGCTTGACCCCCGACAATCTCAACAAGTGGGCAATCTGATTCGATCTGCGATCTAACTGGGCATAGGTCACGACCTCGCCCGAATTGGCCATAATGTAGGCCGGTCGGTCCGGGGTTTCAGCAGCATAGACAGAAAAATGCGGCATGGCGTCTCTCTCTTTTGAGCGTATGATTCGAGGTCACTATACAAGCTCATGACCAAGATGGTAGCGGCGAATAAGAACATGACAGGCGCAGAGATCAGGGCCCTTTGCCGGTCATCCGATTTCAATAGCCAAACCTCCGGGTTGGCCTCTGGCTACGTGCAATGCAACGTGGTCATTCTGCCTGCAGACACCGCGGCGCATTTCGAGATCTTTTGCAGACTGAACCCACGCCCCTGCCCGCTGCTCGCCTCAAGTGCCCAGCCAGGCGCCTATCATCTGCCCGCGCTCGGTAACGATATCGATATCCGAACCGACCTACCCCAGTACCGAGTCTGGCAAAATGGGCAAGTGGTCGAGCAGCGTAATGACATTACGCAACTGTGGCAGGACGACTGGGTCGCTTTCGCACTAGGCTGCTCCTTCTCTTTCGAAGAGGCATTGATCAACGCCGGGATCGAAATCAGAAACATTACTGAAGAAGTGAATGTGCCGATGTACCGCACCCATATTGACTGCAGCCCCGCGGGACCGTTTGAGGGAAAAATGGTCGTGAGTATGCGTCCGATGCCCGCCGCAGAGGCCATTGAGGCCATTCAGATCTGTTCGCGGTACCCCTCTGTGCATGGAGCACCGATTCACCTTGGTAATCCGGGCCTGATTGGAATTGACAATCTTGAGCAGCCTGATTTCGGTGATCCCGTCAGCCTGCGTGAGGACGACATTCCGCTCTTCTGGGCCTGTGGCGTGACGCCACAAGTGGCGCTGGAGGCGGCGGGGCTCCCTCTCGCCATTACTCACGAGCCCGGGCATATGCTGGTAACAGACCTTAAAAACTCAGCGCTAGTGAGTGACTTATGACAAAACGGCTAACCCTGAACTGTGACATGGGAGAAAGCTTCGGTCCTTGGGAGATGGGGAACGACAAGACGATCATGCCCCTAATTGATGCCGCCAACATCGCCTGCGGTGGACATGCGGGTGACCCCAGCACCATGCGCCAATGTATTGACCTGGCCAGACGCCACAAGGCTGAGATCGGGGCCCATGTGTCCTACCCCGACAAGCAAGGCTTTGGTCGCCGCGCAATGGATATCCGCGGACAAGAGCTCATTGATCTTGTCCAATATCAAATTGGCGCCCTCGACGGCATTGCGCGTGCCAACAGCACCCGCGTGACCTACGTCAAGCCTCATGGTGCGCTCTATCACGCCATGCTTGCCGACCCCTCTTTGCTCAATGACATCATGAGGGCGGTTGCCAGCTGGCATTCCGACTTGGAATTGGTGGTGCTGGCAACGCCCAGAGACCGCAAGACGGTGCAGCTCGCGGTTGAGCATGGCCTCACTCTGCGCTACGAGGCCTTCGCCGACCGCGGCTATACTAGCCGCGGCCTGCTTCTGGGGCGAGACAAGCCAGGCGCTCTGTTGGCTCCGGATGCAGCGGCGCTTCAAGCGATTGCGATCTCTCAAAACAAACTGAGGACACCGCGAGGAAAGCGCATTCCTGTCGATGCCGACACGCTGTGTGTCCATAGCGATACGCCCGGTGCGGTCAAAATGATCCGCGGCATACGTCAGGCGCTGGACAGCCTTTAAATGACATTTGAGGTTGGCCCAGCGGGTGAATCGGCGATGCGCCTGATCTTTTCAGAGCCGCCGCAACCGGCGCTCACCCGCAAACTCCTGTCGATACAAGACACAGCACAGCACTATTTCAGTGAGACACTGATCGACAGTGTTATCGGCTATACCACCCTCACACTTTTTTTCACGCCCTTTAAATTCGAACGCGACCGCGCTGAGGCATGGCTGCGCGAGCAGGCCGACAATCCGATGCTGGAAACATCCAGACCGGGCGAACGCACCGAGCAGCCGGTTATACTCCCGGCGTTCTATCATCCAAGCGTCGCGCCAGATCTCGAGTGGCTTGCAGACGACACGGGCCTGAGTGTCGACGACGTTATTCGACTTCACTGCGAGCAGACCTACTTCGCCTATGCCACTGGATTCGCCCCCGGATTTTGCTATCTGGGGAACGTCGACTCACGCCTGGTCACACCTCGACTCAACACCCCCCGCCCTCAAGTGCCGGCCGGCGCCGTGGCGATCGCAGATTCACAGACCGCCGTTTACCCCTGCGACTCCCCCGGAGGATGGCGCCTAATTGGTGCCTGCCCCGAACGACTGTTCACTCTCGAATCAACACCTCCCTCGAAACTGAGCGTCGGTGACTTTGTCAGATTTGAACCCATCAGCGAAGCCGAGTTCTACTCGATGAGCCGCCCAACATGAACGCGCTGCAGATCCAGCGAGCGGGAATCGCTTCCAGCGTTCAAGACAGCGGCCGGTTCGGCATGCTGCAGATGGGTATTCCGCCCGCGGGTGCAATGGATTGGTGCGCGCTGGTCAGTGGCCAGCGCCAACTAGGGCACCTTCAGGACGAGGCTGCCATCGAGGTAGCGTACGGCGATTTCGTTGCGTCCCCCACGGATGACTGCCACATCGTTGTTACCGGCGCACCGGTTAGCCTCAGCATCGACCACCAGCCGGTCAGCCCTACCAGCGTCCACACCGTTGCAGGGGGGCAGACGCTTGACATCAAAGCGGCGGCAGCTGGCGTCTATAGCTACCTACACATATCGGGCGGAGTAGCGACCGCCCCACAATTTGGGAGCCGCAGCACCTCGCCAAGAGAGGGGGTCGGCGGCCTGAACGGGGGCTATCTGAGAAATGGAGATGTGCTACCCATTGGCGACTTTGCCGGTCGCGAGGGCAGAGCGGACCCTCACCTGATTACCGCGAGAACTCGAGAAACACTATGGCTTCGCTTCGTGCCCGGCTTTCAGTACGCGGCACTCTCCGAGCCCGCGATCAAAGATCTCCTGCAATCTGATTATATCGTCACCCCAAAAGCCAATCGGATGGGTGTCACGCTGGCGGGCGCCACCATTGAGACGGGAATTCAAACTCTGCTGTCTGAGGCGACTTGCCACGGGGCCATCCAAATTCCACCCGATGGCCAGCCCATTGTCCTACTCAACGACCGACAAACGGTAGGCGGCTACCCCAAGCCCGGCGCAGTCATTCGCAGTGACTGCCTGCGACTGGCTCAGGCGCGGCCCGGGCAGAAGATTCGCTTCGCGCTATGCAGCCCCGAGGAGGCCGACCGAATTCAATGGTTGGAACAGCACTACTTGGAGACACGATTGCGGTGAACCAGCCGGATCTTCTCGCCGTCTCGGAGGCTATCGAAGCGCTGCTAGCCGCCAACAATCATCGCGGCATGAATGATGTGCGAGCCAGCCTGACTCCGGGTTATCTGCTGCGCGCCGCGCAGGCGATTCATGCTTGCTCGGGGCGAGTGTACATTCTGACCGGATTCCCGGTGGCGAAAACCTTTGAAACCGACGGTCCCGCTGGAGCGATGGCGCTCTATCGGCTCTGCCAAAGACTCCAGAAAGACCCGGTAATTCTATCCGAGCCTGACGTAACGGCAGCGCTCTCCAGGCAGTGCCGTTGTCATGCGCTTTCGCCGGGAACTCACAAACAAGCTCAACAAGCCGCGGCGGCACTCTATAAAACGGATCCACCCGCACTGGTGATCAGCATCGAGTGCCCGGGCGCGGCGGCAGACGGCCACTATTACAATATGGCTGGCGAGGATATTTCGAAGCGATGCATCAGAGCTGAACCCTACCTTGATCAGGCCAACTGCTCTACCATAGCCATTGGCGATGGCGGCAACGAAGTCGGTATGGGAAATGTGGCGCAAAGCCTGACTGGACTAGATATACGCCCGGCCGAGAGCGTCTGTAGCGAACTGATCGTTGCGGACGTGTCTAACTGGGCTGCGTATGCGCTTTGCGCGCTTACTGACTGGCTGGACGACAGGACAATGAGCGCAATAGTCGATATTCAGTCTGATCTAGAACACCTAGTGCGCAACGGCGCCGTCGATGGTGTTACGGGAGCGTCCACCGCCACAGAAGATGGCTTTCCCGAGCACGCGGCAGAGAACGTCATGCAGGCCATCCACGCCATTTTATTGCAGGGAAAAACACAGTGACCACGGCTTATGTCAACGGGATATTCACCCCTTTGTCTGAGGCCCGAATATCACCGATGGACCGAGGCTTTTTATTCGGCGACGGCGTCTACGAAGTCATCCCTTGTTATGGCGGTCAGCCGGTCGCTATGCAGTACCACCTTGAGCGACTACATGACTCCCTAGAGGGCATAGCGCTGTCACCGTCTCATTCCGACGAACAGCTGAATGCGCTGATTGATGAGCTCATCCGCCAGAATGGCGGCGGGGATCTGGGGATTTACCTGCAAATAACTAGGGGGGTTGTCGAGAGACGCCAGCACGCCTTCCCTGAAAAATGTGAACCCACGGTGTTCGCCTACACTTTCTCTATTTCCCCTCCGTCTGACGGCACTATCGAGAGCGCCACCTGCTTCAGCACTGTGACGCGACCAGACCAACGCTGGGGCCGCTGCCACATTAAGTCGACAGCTCTCCTGGGGAATGTGCTCCACATGATGGAAGCCATTGAGGAGAACGCAGAAGAAGTACTGCTATTCAACGATCACAATCAGCTTACCGAAGCGGCGGCTTGCAACGTGTTTGTCGTGTCGGATGACAAAATCCTGACACCCGAGCTTGACCATCAAAAGTTGCCGGGAGTGACTCGACGTCAGTGTCTAGAGCTGTTGGCCGCACATACAGACTGGGCAGTGGAGATCCGCCCCGTTAGCCTCGAGGAAGTACTCAATGCACGAGAAATCTGGTTGAGCTCCTCTACCAAGGAGCTCTCTCCCGTTGTGCGCGTGAACGGTCAGCCCGTGAATGACGGCAAGCCCGGCCCACGGTGGTCTGCAGCACAGCAGTTATTTCATCAGCATCGTTTCAGCAGGCCCTGATGTCACGCGCCACGACGATTCACATCGACCTCACCGTCATCAGTGACAATATTGCTGCGCTGCGCGCACCGCTATCCAATCAAAAACTCCTTGCTGTCCTTAAAGCAAACGCCTACGGCCATGGAGCCATACCCGTCGCACAGCACATCGAGGCAATGGTTGACGCG
>CESO01127597.1_pt1 | contig 21184 bp, 20 predicted proteins | sample 356341 | NCBI WGS metagenome assembly CESO01 (sample SAMEA2621812, study PRJEB7988) | marine metagenome | biome: marine biome (ENVO:00000447); feature: deep chlorophyll maximum layer (ENVO:xxxxxxxx); material: "saline water (ENVO:00002010), including plankton (ENVO:xxxxxxxx)" | depth 35 m | reverse complement strand
CCCCCCCCCCCAGCAACGCCACAAGGGCGTTACTGACCAGGTCTTGGCCAAGCGCAAAGAGGCTCTGGAGGCCGCGAACGCCAAGCCTTCGAGCCAGTGGTCCAGTGACAGCCGCGACTTCAGCCTACCGGAAACAGTGGCTTTGAATCCGGAAAGGCGGCCAACAGTTAAAGAACCATTGAATAGAACACGACAATCATGTTGATCGACACGATAAGCTCACACCTATCAAACGTGATTTAACATGCAAAAAAACAAGCTTATAACCAGTATTATCAAGCCTTTCAACAAACAACCATCTACTAGAGAGAATCTAGAATACACATAAATTCAGACTATAAAACTGTAGAAACAAGCTAGAATTTTTGAAAAGATCTTCTATGGATATTGTAGAGATATTCCAAAAAGTGCTTATTTGACAGTTTTTTTATTCTACAAAGGAAGGTTTTCATGGCTGTGAGACGGGGTGATGCACTGACTAAAGCGCTAGGCGCGTCCCAAGCAAACCGGCGATTCAGCATATGGTTATGGTTTTATTTGCAAGACGGAAATGCCCTCTTTGCCCAGCACGAGTTCGGGAGCGCAGCCATGAGAGACCGGATGGCCGAGTTCATCAACAGCACTCCAGGAAGCAGACAAGAAATTGTTTCCGCCAGTGCTCGGTTCCTGCTACCAGATGAATGTCTGACATGGATCTCAAATGATGACAGACAGCATCAATGGCTGATTCGGAAGATACTGAATATGACGCAGAAAGCGCACGAACCTGCTCCAACGCGCCTGGTTGGCAGAGAGCACGTAGTCGCCATGATTGATGTCTGGGCTACCGACCTATCGACAAAGCAGGACGCTGTCAAAGCACTCGAACGCGACTGGAATGAGCATAAAAAGCAGGACCACATATTCCGCTGGTTCAGGGATACCGATAGCGCTCAACGGTGCACCTTGGCTTGGGAGTGGTTGTGCAAAAATGATCCAATACTCACGGCATTCAGCTCTGTTATCGGTAGCTATGATGAACTACTGAAATTCTTCGACAGTACATCCTTCAGTCCAGATGAAAAAAGGCTGCGAGTCGACGCAATCAAGAAACGCTGGAGCCAGCAGACATACAGGAAAAAGCAAAAAGGCAAAAAGCAATACAACTTCATATTGTCTGACAAGACAGCCAGACTCCTTGACGAGCTGGCTAAGGCCCACGATCTGAAACGACCTCAGATTCTGGAAATCCTGATCCAAATGGAAGCGACAAGGGGAGTCTACATAGCGGAAAAGATGGAGATGCTCCGCAAACTATCATCGCCTCCCACGCCCTAGAAAAACCAGACTGACAACAGGGCGCTAGGGACATAAGCGATAGCGTGTACAGATCAAGTATTCACCTGACACCGGCCCCGTTCCGGGGCTTAGTTAATCAGCGTCCTCTGTGGCCGGATCTGGCTGCTCAACAATACTTTCGATGAACGCCTGGCTTGGCGTTCTGCCATTCCTCATTAGAACCTGGTGTGGTCACGCGTGATTGCAATGATGCAGGTATTGATCGAAGTCCTCCTGCATCCGTTCAACGCTCTCATACCACGTCGTACGCCCTGCTACGCGGAAGTGCTTGTCCAACAACGAGCGGCGCAGTCGCCCCACAAAACCCTGGGTCCGTGGTCGTAGAACACACCGGCTATTCCTTCGAGTTGCAAGACGAGTTCTAGGGTGTAGTTATCCGGTCTGTCGCCGTATTCTCGGTCGTTACGTGGCAGCAGGAGCCGGACCCTTATTGCAGCCTGCTCAGCCGCAACGGGGCGCGCCACCATCTGGTACGCGCATAGCCAGCCGCACCAACCTACAAGGGGGGGCGACAACAGCTCCACAGGCATATAGACGCTGCTAGCGCCTGTTTGCAGCGTTAGCACTCCTCCACCAGGACAGCCTCGCCTAGGGCAGCCAACATCGACGCAAAAATCCGGTGGGGCAAAAAGTGGGGCAAAAATTCGAGGCAAATAAAAAGGGGCTAGACCGTATCGATCTAACCCCTTGATTTGATTGGTCGGGACGGAGTGATTCGAACACTCGACCCCTTGCACCCCATGCAAGTGCGCTACCAGGCTGCGCTACGCCCCGACGATGCTTCGGTTTGTCTGCCGAAGCGGGTCGCATAATACATTAACTATCTGAAATGAGAAAGTTTTTTTTGGTTATCAGCGAACGCGAAGCACGTTGAGCACTTCTTCCAGCTCGGCAATGGTCTGACGAATCAGTTGCTTGTACTGGGTGAGGTCTTCGCGGGCTTCTTCACCGGACAGGCGCTGACGCGCCCCACCAATTGTGAAGCCCTGATCATACAACAATGCCCGGATCTGGCGGATCATGAGGACATCCTGGCGCTGGTAGTAGCGTCGATTACCACGACGCTTGACCGGCGACAGCTGCGGAAACTCCTGCTCCCAATAACGCAGAACGTGGGGTTTCACTGCACACAGCTCGCTGACTTCACCAATGGTGAAGTAGCGTTTGCCGGGGATAGCCGGCAATTCGTCGTTATGGCTGGGTTCCAGCATAGGCTTCTACTCGTGCCTTCAGTTTTTGTCCTGGGCGAAAGGTCACTACCCGTCGGGCAGTAATGGGTATTTCTTCGCCAGTCTTGGGATTACGTCCGGGGCGCTGACGCTTGTCGCGCAGATCGAAGTTGCCGAAACCCGACAGCTTCACCTGCTCATTAGTCTCGAGTGCGTTGCGAATTTCTTCGAAAAACAACTCGACCAACTCTTTGGCTTCGCGTTTGTTGAACCCTAACTCTTCGTACAGCCGCTCAGCCATTTCCGCTTTTGTCAGAGCCCCCATTAGACCTATTTCCTTAGTGTGGCGTTGAACCCTTGCTCCAAGGACTGCAGCACTCTGTCCATGACAGCATTCACCTCGTCATCAGTAAGAGTGCGCGACGAATCCTGCAACGTCAAGCCGATTGCCATGCTTTTTCTATGCGGATCAATACCTTTGCCCTCATAAACGTCAAACAACCTGAGGTTTTTGAGATGGGCTCCGGCTTCTGCACGAATGCAGGACAGCAGATCCTCGGCCAGCACGTCACGGTCCACCACCAGCGCTATGTCACGTCTGACTTCAGGGTAGCGGGACAATTCCACAAAGCGCGGCAACTGACCCTGGCAAATTTTCGCCAATGCCAACTCGAACACAAAAACGGGGCCGTTAAGGTCCAAGTCAGCAACCAGCTGCGGGTGCAGCGCGCCGATCAGGCCGACCTGCTCCTCGCCATTGAGGATGCAAGCCGACTGGCCCGGGTGCAGTGCCGGGTGGTCAACCGGTGCAAAACGGAAAGCAACACCGGCTGCGCTTTGCGCCAGGATGGCTTCAACATCAGCTTTGACGTCAAAGAAGTCGACCTTCTCGGCACCATTGGCCCAACCTTCTGGCTGTCGGCTGCCGGTCACGATACCCGACAGCATGACTTCCTGCAGCAGGCCATGGGCGCCGGGAATAAAGCGCTGACCAGTTTCAAACAGACGTACCCGGCTCTGCTGACGGTTCTGGTTGTACTGCGCGGCCTTGCTCAGACCCGGCCACAGCGAGGGACGCATAACGGCCATGTCGCTGGAGATCGAGTTGGCCAGCGCCAGGGGTTCGATCTCCGGCTCGAACTGCTTGCTCAGGCCCGGCTCGATGAAGCTGTAAGTAATGGCTTCATGGTAGCCACGGGCGACCAGCAGGCGACGCAGCACGGTCAGCTCGCCGCGGGCCTCCGGCTTGCCAGCCAGACTGAGGGCTGCGGTCGGTGCGCTGACCGGCAGGCGGTTGTAACCATACAGGCGGGCCAGCTCTTCGATCAGATCCACTTCGATACTGATATCGAAGCGGTGACTGGGTACATCGATCTGCCACTGGCCATTACCAATCGCGGTAACGCCCAGCCCAAGACCGGAGAGATAACCGACCACGTCGGCCTCACCCATCTGCATGCCGAGCATCTGGGTGATGCGGTCATTGCGCAAGGTGATTTGCTTGAGTGAGGGCAATGCGCCCTGCTCGACCGCCTCGATGACCGGACCTGGCTCACCACCGACGATCTCCAGGATCAGGGCCGTCGCACGCTCGATGGCCTCACGCTGCAGTTGCCAGTCAACGCCTCGCTCAAAGCGATGCGAAGAGTCGGTGTGCAGGCTGTAGCCACGCGCCTTGCCGGCGATGGCGATGGTGTCGAAGAAGGCGCTTTCCAGGAACAGATCACGGGTGTTCTCGCTCACACCGCTGTGCTCCCCACCCATGATGCCGGCCATAGCCAGCGGGCGTTCGTGGTCTGCAATCACCAGGGTATCTGCACGCAGGCTGATTTCCTGGCCATCCAGCAGCACCAGCGGCTCGCCCTCTTCGGCCAGGCGCACACGAATGCCGCCCTTGATTTCGGCGAGGTCAAAGGCGTGCATCGGCTGACCCAGTTCGAGCATCACGTAGTTGGTGATGTCGACCACTGCATCAATGCTGCGGATATCGCTGCGACGCAGGCGCTCGACCATCCACAGGGGCGTGGCGCGCGACAGGTCAACATTGCGGATCACCCGGCCCAGATAACGTGGGCAAGCCTCGCTAGCAAACAGCTCTACCGGACGCACCTCTTCATGGACGGCCGCGACCGGCTCGACCTTGACACGGCAAACCTCGGCGCCATAGTTGGCACCCACTTCACGGGCCAGGCCGGCGATAGACAAGCAATCGCCACGGTTCGGCGTCAGGTCGACTTCAATGATGGCGTCATCCAGGCCCAGGTACTCGCGCACGTTCTGCCCGACCGGGGCATCCTGCGGCAGCTCATAGAGGCCGTCGTGATCTTCTGAAACCTTTAGCTCGGCCGCCGAGCACAGCATGCCGAAGGACTCGACACCACGCAGCTTGGCCTTCTTGATTTTGAAGTCCTCACCCAGCACGGCCCCCACCATGGCGAACGGGATCTTGATACCAGCGCGAGCGTTCGGCGCCCCACAAACAACCTGAAACTCCTCACTGCCATTGCTGACGCGGCACACACGCAGCTTGTCGGCATCGGGGTGCTGCTCGGCACTGAGAATCTCGCCCACCACAACGCCGGAGAACTCACCGGCTGCCGGGGTAACGCTATCTACTTCGAGTCCGGTCATGGACAGGCGCGCCACCAAGTCGTCACGAGAAACGTCAGGGTTTACCCAGGTGCGCAGCCACTGTTCACTGAATTTCATTATCGATTCCTGCTGTCAAAAGGGTTGCGGGTGCGGCGCTCAACGGAACTGCTCAAGGAAACGCAGATCGTTGTCGAAGAAAATGCGCAGATCGCCCACGCCATAACGCAGCATGGTCAGACGCTCTACACCCATCCCAAACGCAAACCCCTGGTATTTCTCCGGGTCGATACCGGACATGCGCAGCACCTCCGGGTGCACCATGCCGCAACCCAGCACTTCCAGCCAGTCGGCCTTTTCTTCGCCGTTCTTGACTACGCGGCGGCGAATATCCACCTCGGCGGAAGGTTCGGTAAAGGGAAAGAATGACGGGCGGAAGCGCACTTCCAGATCCGCCTCGAAGAATTCGCGCAGGAACTGCTCAATGGTGCCCTTCAGATCGGCAAAGCTCACACCCTCGTCGATCAGCAGGCCTTCGACCTGGTGAAACATCGGCGAGTGGGTCTGATCCGAGTCACAGCGATAGACACGACCCGGGCAGATGATGCGGATCGGCGGCTGCTGGCTTTCCATGGTGCGCACCTGTACCGGGGAGGTGTGGGTACGCAGCAGGGTGTTGGCGTTGAAGTAGAAGGTGTCGTGCATGGCACGCGCCGGGTGATGGCCCGGAATATTCAATGCTTCAAAGTTGTGGTAATCGTCCTCAACCTCGGGGCCTTCCGCGACGGTGTAACCGACGTGGGCAAAAATCTGTTCAATCCGCTCCATGGTGCGGGTAACCGGGTGCAAACCACCGGTCGTCTGACCACGGCCGGGCAGCGTGACATCCACACGCTCGGCAGCCAGACGGGCATTCATCGCAGCGCTTTCCATCTCGGACTTGCGCCCGTTGAGCACGCTCTGTACCTGCTCTTTGGCCTGGTTGACCAACGCGCCAACCTTGGGACGCTCCTCAGCCGGGATGTTGCCCAGGGTCTTCATCACCTGAGTCAGCTCGCCCTTCTTGCCGAGGTACTGCACGCGGATCTGTTCCAGCGTAGCCACATCTGCGGCCTGTTTGATTGCCTCAAGTGCTTGTGCGACCAGGGCGTCAAGGTTTTCCATCAACACGTACTCCAGAAACAAAAATAGGGGAAGAGCTTGGAGGCTCTTCCCCTATCATTGACGTTGCCAGCCACGCCGCGAGGCGCGGTGATTGTCGTAACGAGGGCTTAAGCCAGGCTAGCCTTTGCTTTTTCGACAATCGCGGTAAACGCCGCTTTTTCGTTCACGGCCAGATCAGCCAGAACCTTACGATCGATCTCGACGGACGCCTTTTTCAGACCGGCGATCAGGCGGCTGTAAGACAGACCGTTCTGACGAGCACCAGCGTTGATACGGGCAATCCACAGCGCGCGGAACTGACGCTTGCGCTGCTTGCGGTCACGATACGCATACTGACCAGCTTTGATAACCGCTTGCTTGGCAACGCGGAACACGCGTGAACGCGCACCGTAGTAACCTTTAGCCAGCTTGAGAACTTTCTTGTGACGCTTGCGCGCCATGACACCACGTTTTACACGAGCCATTGCTTTCTTCCTCTAACCTGTACCTTGATGATTAACGCAGACGCAGCATGCGCTCGACTTTTTGGACGTCAGCAGCGTTCAGCTGCGAAGTGCCGCGAAGTTGACGCTTACGCTTGGTGCTCATCTTGGTCAGGATGTGGCTTTTGAAAGCATGCTTGTGCTTGATGCCGTTCCCGGTTTTCTTGAAGCGCTTGGCAGCGCCACTTTTGGTCTTCATCTTTGCCATGTTCAGTTACTCCAAATTGAAGTGCATCAAATAATCGCAAGGCCTGGCGTTGCCCTGGAGATTACTTTTTCTTTTTGGGGGCGATGACCATCATCAGCTGACGACCTTCCATCTTCGGGTGCTGTTCCACGGTGCCGTATTCAAGCAGGTCGTTTTCAACCCGTTTCAACAGCTCCATGCCCAGCTCCTGATGGGCCATTTCGCGACCACGGAATCGCAACGATACCTTGGCCTTGTCCCCTTCAGAGAGGAAACGAATCAGGTTGCGAAGCTTGACCTGATAGTCACCCTCTTCCGTCCCTGGGCGAAACTTGATTTCCTTGATCTGAATCTGCTTCTGATTCTTGCGCGCGGCGGCTTGCTGCTTCTTCTTCTCGAAGATGTGCTTGCCGTAGTCCATGATGCGGCACACGGGCGGTGCCGCATCGGGGGAGATTTCAACCAGATCCAGCTTGGCCTCTTCAGCGGCGGCTATCGCCTCCTGAATGGATACGACGCCGACCTGCTCTCCGTCGGGGCCAATGAGGCGCACTTCGCGCGCCGTGATGTTTTCGTTAATCGGCGGGCGTTGCGCAGCTTTTCTGTCTTGTCTCATCTCGCGTTTAATCTTTATTGCTCCGAATTCGGGCGGCCTCGTTGTGCGATAGCGCTGTCGAGGAATGCAGTGAACTCGGTGATAGACATCGAACCCAGATCTTTACCCTCTCGCGTGCGCACGGCCACGGTTTGCGATTCTACTTCGCGGTCTCCGACTACCAGCAGGTAGGGAGTCTTGTGCAAAGTATGCTCGCGGATTTTAAAGCCGATCTTTTCGTTTCTCAAGTCCGCAACGGCACGATAGCCCGAATCAGTGAGAGTTTTCTCTACTTCGGCACAAAATTCAGCCTGATTGTCGGTAATATTCAGCACCGCAGCCTGAGTTGGTGCAAGCCAGGCCGGGAAGTCACCCGCGTAGTGCTCGATCAAAATCCCGATAAAGCGCTCGAAGGAACCAAGAATCGCGCGGTGCAGCATGACCGGCGTCTTGCGCGCGCCATCTTCAGCCACATACTGCGCGCCTAGACGACCCGGCAGCATGAAGTCCAGCTGCAGCGTGCCGCACTGCCAGACCCGACCGATACAGTCGCGCAGCGAAAACTCGATCTTCGGACCGTAGAATGCCCCCTCGCCCGGCTGCAACTCCCACTCCAGACCCGCCTCGTTCAGCGCATCCTCCAGACCTTTTTCCGCCTGATCCCAGAGCGCATCGTCACCAACGCGGCTTTCCGGGCGGGTAGACAGCTTCAGCTCAACATCGTCAAAGCCGAAATCACGGTAAACCTTGAGGGTCAGGGCGATAAAGTCTGCAGCTTCTTTCTTCACCTGCTCATCGGTACAGAAGATGTGCGCATCGTCCTGAGTGAAACCACGCACGCGCATCAGGCCGTGCAGCGAGCCAGACGGCTCGTTGCGGTGACAGGAACCAAACTCGGCCAGGCGCAGCGGCAGTTCGCGGTAGCTCTTCAGGCCCTGATTGAACACCTGGATGTGGCAGGGGCAGTTCATCGGCTTGACCGCGTAATCACGGCTTTCCGACTCGGTGGTGAACATCGCGGCGCCGTAGTGTTCCCAGTGGCCGGAGCGTTCCCACAGCACACGATCCACGACCTGCGGGGTCTTGATCTCTTTGTAGCCGGCGTCGATCTGCACCTTGCGCATGTACTGCTCAAGCACCTGATAGATGGACCAGCCATTGGGGTGCCAGAACACCATGCCCGGCGCTTCTTCCTGGGTGTGGAACAGGTCAAGACGCTTGCCGATCTTGCGGTGATCGCGCTTCTCGGCCTCTTCCATACGCTGAATGTACGCGGCCAGCTGCTTCTTGTCCGCCCAGGCGGTGCCATAAATGCGCTGCAGCTGCTCGTTCTTGGCATCACCGCGCCAGTAGGCGCCAGAGATACGGGTCAGCTTGAATGCTTTCAGGAAGCGCGTGTTCGGCACGTGCGGACCGCGGCACATGTCGACATATTCTTCGTGGTAGTACAAGCCCATCGTCTTCTCGTCGGGCATATCCTCGACCAGACGCAGCTTGTACTCCTCACCACGGGACTCGAACACCTTGATGACCTCGTCACGCGGGGTCACCTTCTTGATTACGTCGTAATCGGTGGCGATCAGCTCGGCCATGCGTTTTTCGATGGCCGCCATGTCATCCGGCGTAAAGGGGCGTTCGTAGGAAATGTCGTAATAGAAGCCATCATCAATCACCGGGCCAATCACCATCTTGGCGGTGGGATACAGCTGCTTGACGGCATGACCGATCAGGTGAGCACAGGAGTGGCGGATAATCTCGACGCCTTCCTCGTCCTTGGCGGTGATGATCTGCAGGGTTGCGTCCTGCTCGATCAGGTCGCAGGCATCGACCAGGCGACCATCAACCTTGCCGGCGATCGTCGCTTTGGCCAGGCCGGCACCAATCGATTGGGCGACTTCGGATACGGTAACGGGATTATCGAAACGACGTTGACTGCCGTCAGGGAGGGTAATAACGGGCATGTGCCACTCCTTCTCAGTGGTGACCCCTACGCAAGGCCACATGATGGAAACGCCGCACGAATGCCCCGCTGCAGTTCATACCGGTGTCACGATTACCGGCAGCCCTCATCAGGCTACTGCAACAGCACGCCGTACGGCACAGAAACAAAAAACCCGGCCACAGGGACCGGGTTTTAAATTTGGTAGGCACGATTGGATTCGAACCAACGACCCCCACCATGTCAAGGTGGTGCTCTAACCAACTGAGCTACGTGCCTGCGATGGGGGCGAACTTTACGCACCACCCCGCACACTGTCAAGCACTAAGTTACTGAAAACCTGAAAAAACCTTGGTTGCCAGACAAGGCGCTCAACAAACAACCAACCACTGTCTAATCTTTATCCAAATCGCTCAAATAAAGACCAGAAAAGCGGCCTCAGGCCTGCATCAACTGATCGCGCAGCTTCTGAATCTGATCGCGCGCCTGGGCCGCAGACTCGAACTCCAGATCGCGCGCATGCTGCAGCATTTTCTCCTCCAGTTCGCTGATGCGCTTGGTGATCTCTGCTGGCGTGCGCGGTGCGGCATAACCTGCAGCGTCTTCGGCGGCCTTTTGCTGACGCCGACGACCACTGCGACTACCCGGCACCACCGCCCCTTCCAGAATATCCGCCACGCTCTTGGTGACGCCACGCGGCGTAATCCCGTGCTCTTTATTGAAGCTGATCTGCTTCTCGCGGCGGCGCTCGGTTTCACCGATGGCGCGCTCCATGGAGCCGGTGATGCGATCCGCATAGAGAATGGCCTTGCCGTTCAGGTTACGCGCGGCCCGGCCAATGGTCTGAATCAGCGAGCGCTCGGAACGCAGGAAACCTTCCTTGTCGGCATCCAGAATGGCGACCAGCGACACCTCCGGCATATCCAGACCCTCGCGCAGCAAGTTGATACCCACCAGCACATCGAAGGCGCCGGTGCGCAGGTCGCGGATAATCTCAACCCGCTCCACCGTATCGATATCCGAGTGCAGATAGCGCACGCGCACACCGTGATCGCCAAGATAGTCCGTCAGATCCTCGGCCATGCGTTTGGTCAGCGTGGTGACCAGCACGCGCTCTTCCTTATCCACCCGCAGGCGAATCTCCGAGAGCAGGTCATCCACTTGCGTTGTGGCCGGACGCACCTCGATCTCCGGGTCGACCAGACCGGTCGGACGCACTACCTGCTCGACCACCCGACCAGCATGGGCTTCCTCATAAGGGCCTGGCGTGGCCGAGACAAAGATGGTCTGCGGCGAAATGGCCTCCCATTCGTCAAAACGCATGGGCCGGTTGTCCAACGCCGAGGGCAGCCGAAAACCGTAATCGACCAGCGTTTCCTTGCGCGAACGGTCACCCTTGTACATGGCGCCGACCTGCGGCACCGAGACGTGGGACTCATCGATAATCAGCAGCGCATTGTCCGGCAGATAATCAAACAGCGTCGGCGGCGGCGCACCCGGCTCACGACCCGACAGATAGCGCGAGTAGTTCTCGATACCGTTGCAGTAACCCAGCTCCAGAATCATCTCCAGATCAAAGCGGGTGCGCTGCTCCAGACGCTGAAACTCGACCAGCTTGTTCTGCTCCTTGAGCACTGCCAGACGCTCGTCCAGCTCCACCTTTATATGTTCCACAGCTTCAAGCAAAGTCTCACGCGGCGTCACATAATGGCTTTTAGGATAGATAGTTACGCGCGGAACCTTATGCAAAACCTCACCCGTGAGCGGATCAAAGAAGCTGATCGTCTCGACCTCATCATCGAACAATTCGATACGAATCGCCTCCAGATCAGACTCGGCCGGGAAGACATCAATCACATCGCCACGCACCCGGTAGGTAGCGCGCGCCAACTCCATGTCGTTACGCGTGTACTGCAGCTCGGCCAGGCGGCGCAGCAGCGTACGCTGATCTACCCGATCGCCCCGATCCACGTGCAGCACCATGTGCAGGTAAGACTCCGGATCACCCAGACCATAGATGGCCGACACTGTGGCGACGATGATCGCATCCGGACGCTCCAGCAGCGCCTTGGTCGCCGACAGCCGCATCTGCTCAATATGGTCATTGATGGAGGCATCCTTCTCGATATAGGTATCGGAGGACGGCACGTAGGCCTCGGGCTGGTAATAGTCGTAATAGGAAACGAAGTACTCGACGGCGTTGTTCGGAAAGAACTCCTTGAACTCGCCATACAGCTGCGCCGCGAGCGTCTTGTTGGGCGCCATGATGATCGCCGGGCGCTGCATTTTCTGAATCACATTGGCGATGGTGAAAGTCTTGCCCGAGCCGGTCACCCCCAGCAGGGTCTGGTGCGACAGGCCCGCCTCCACGCCTTCCGTCAGCTGGGCAATGGCGGTCGGCTGATCACCAGCCGGCTCGAAGCGGGTTTGCAGGTTGAACTGACTCATCACTACCGGACCTCACAGGGCGATACAAACGAACATGATAACGCAGCCGGCCACGTCAGGCGCTGTCGCCATTTCGTTCCGGCCTGCGGATTCAGGATACGGAACATGGGAACCCGATTGGAGTTATGCGTTCAGTTCTCTATAATAAACGGCCGCTAAGACGTCATTGATCGACCCGGTTGGCGGAGTACATCACCTCCCGCCTGCCCGCTCGATGCCCTGCACCGGCACAGCCCGACACCCTACATTCACTTGAATATCGAGTTTGCCCATATCATGAGTTTGTTTTCCCCGGTAGAACTGGCCCCGCGTGACCCCATCCTTGGCTTGAACGAAGCATTCAATGCCGATACCCGTGCGAACAAAGTCAATCTGGGTGTTGGCGTGTACTGCAATGAGGCCGGTAAGGTACCGCTGCTGCGCGCTGTGCAAGCGGCAGAAGAGGCTCGCGTGGCCGAGCACGCCGCCCGCGCCTACCTGCCGATCGACGGCCTGGCGCCCTACGACCTGGCCGTACAAAAGCTGCTGTTTGGCGCCGATTCAGCACTGCTGGATTCCGGCCGCCTGATTACTGCCCAGGCCCTGGGCGGCACTGGTGCACTGAAACTCGGCGCGGACTTCCTCTACCGCCTGACCGACAAGCGCACCGTCGCGATCAGCAACCCCAGCTGGGAAAACCACCGCGCCCTGTTCGAAGCCGCCGGCTATGACGTGGTCAACTACACCTATTTTGACCCGGCGACCAACGGCCTGAACCTGGACGGCATGCTGGCCGATCTGGAAGCGCTGGCCGAAGGCAGTGTGGTTATCCTGCACGCCTGTTGCCACAACCCGACAGGCGTTGATCTGGGCCTGGCCGACTGGGCCAAGGTGATCGACGTCGTCGGTCGCCGCCAGCTGGTACCCTTCTTGGACATCGCCTATCAAGGCTTTGGCGAAAACCTCGAAGACGACGCCGTCGCTGTGCGTCTGTTCGCCGAGTCCGGTCTGCCCTTCCTGGTGGCCAGTTCCTTCTCCAAGTCGTTCTCGCTGTACGGTGAGCGCGTCGGCGCTCTGACCATGGTCACCGCCAGCCAGGAAGAAACCGCACCGGTGCTGTCGCAGCTCAAGCGCGTCATCCGCACCAACTACTCCAACCCGCCGACCCACGGCGCCAAGGTGGTTGCAGCGGTTCTGACCAATCCCGAGCTGTACGCCCAATGGGAAGCAGAGCTGGCCGAGATGCGCGACCGCATCCGCGACATGCGCGCCGCACTGGTCGAAAAGCTGCAGGCCGCCGGTGTCGAGCAGGACGTCAGCTTTATCCAGCGCCAACGCGGCATGTTCTCCTTCTCTGGCCTGAGCAAAGACCAGGTCGCTCGCCTGGCAGATGAGTTCGGCATTTACGCTGTCGGCAGCGGCCGTATCTGTGTAGCTGCGCTGAACACCAGCAACATTGACGCTGTGGCAACCGCCATGGCGGCAGTGATGAAGGGCTAAGCTTCAAGGCCCGGTTGCAAAACCGGGCCTCAAGACGTTGACTTTGATCGATTTTTTGGTAAAGTGCGCAGCGTCCGATCCGCGATAGCTCAGTCGGTAGAGCAAATGACTGTTAATCATTGGGTCCCTGGTTCGAGTCCAGGTCGCGGAGCCAAATTGAAAAACCCGGCATCAGCCGGGTTTTTTATTGCCTGCGATTTACCTTACGCCAGCGCGGCCAGTGTTTCATCCGCCTCGGCCCGGCCTTTAGCTGCTTCCTCCGGCCCCATCGACTGCCCCTCTACGTTGACGAACTCAACATCGGTGATGCCGATGAAGCCCAGCAGCTGACGTACGTGCGGTGCCTGGAAGTCCAGTGGCGAACCGACGTAGCGACCACCGCGTGCAGTCACCACGTAGACCTTGCGATCCGGCGTCAGGCCGACCGGGCCAGCCTCGGTGTACTTGAAGGTACGGCCCGCGCGCAGCACGTGGTCGAACCAGGCCTTGAGGGTGGAGGTCATGCCGAAGTTGTACATCGAAGAGGCAATGACGACGACATCAGCGGCCAGCAGCTCATCAATCAACTGGTCAGAGCGCGCGGACGCAGCCTTCTCTGCATCAGTCTGCTCTTCAGCCGGCTTCATCCAACCGCCCAGCAGGGTCGCGTCCAGGTGCGGTACGGCCTCCGCACCCAGATCACGGGTCACCACCCAGGAGCCCGGGTATTTGGCCTGCAGCCGGGCGACCAGGTTGTTGGCGTATTCCCGGCTCAGAGAGCCTTCCTGGCGGGCGCTGGACTGGACGACAAGAATCTTTTTCATGGTGTTGCTCCATCAATGTTGGCGAGATGGAGCCATGATAGAACCAATAAAAAGATAAAAAAGCGCAAAAAGACGCTTAAAAACATCGATGAAACTGATAGATTTAGCTGGCGTGGCACCTTAGCGTGATACGCACACGGGTGATCGCACGCAGGAATGACTGGCTGATCGTTGTGCTTTCTCCCGCAGCCAGCTTGACCCGCCGCGGCGTCGGTCGCTCCGGCCCATTGACGAAGGTCGCCTCACACAGCGCGGCAGCGCTGCCGGTGTTGCGCAGCAGCACCGTGGCGATATTGCTCATATCGGTCGTCTCAGCCTCGATGCTCACGCCTTCGAGCTGGCTTTGCAGATCAATCGGAAAGGCCTGCACACCGGCAGGCAACAGGCAGGCAAACAACAGACTGGCAGCGGCAATGATGCGCATGGTTAGCTCCTGGCGGCAGATCGGTTAGCGGCACTACGCTGGCACCACACGGGACATTCACTTGTCCCGCAACCACAATACGGCAGAGGATGGCAGGATGAAAGCACCCCGTGTAACCCTTGAGCAATGGCGCACGCTGCAAGCCGTGGTAGACCATGGCGGCTTTGCCCAGGCCGCCGAGGCGCTGCACCGATCGCAATCCTCGATCAGTTACACCGTCGCCCGCATGCAGGAGCAGCTGGGCATCTCGCTGCTGGAAATAGAAGGCCGCAAGGCGGTACTGACCGAAGCCGGCGCGGCCCTGTTGCGCCGCTCCCGGCAGCTGGTGAATCAGGCCAGCCAACTGGAAATGCTGGCCAGCGAGATGGATCAGGGTTGGGAGGCAGAAGTACGCCTGGTGGTCGATGCCGCCTACCCCACCGATCGCCTGGCCAGCGCCCTGCGCGCCTTTATGCCGCAAAGTCGCGGCTGTCGGGTCCAGCTACGCGAAGAGGTGCTGTCCGGCGTGGAAGAGCGTCTGCAGGACGGCACGGCTGATCTGGCCATTTCTGGCCTCAGCATCGCCGGCTACCTGCCACAGCAGCTCAACGCCGTACAATTTGTGGCTGTTGCGCACCCGGATCACCCGCTGCACCAGCTGCAACGCACCCTCACCCACGACGACCTGGCGACGCATCTGCAGGTCGTCATCCGCGATTCCGGCGAGCGGCAACCACGCGATTCCGGCTGGCTGGGCGCCGAGCAACGCTGGACCGTTGCCAGCCTCGGCACCGCCGCTCGCCTGGTTGCCCGAGGTCTGGGCTTCGCCTGGCTGCCCGAGCATGAAATAACTCAGTATCTGAACAGCCAGCAACTAAAACCCCTGCCGCTGGAGCAAGGCGCCCAACGCTCGGCCTACCTGTTTCTCTATGCCAACAAGGAGCGCCCGGTCGGTCCCGCGACGCGCATTCTGGCTGACCTGATCATTGAACATTCGATGACATAGCATTGAAGGGCTTCAATTCCCTGTAATTTCACGCCTAGAATGGCCCTTTCGGCCATTCGGACCCTGCCCATGCCGCAGATCACGCTGAACGACTGTCAGTTTCACTACACCGACCAGGGCTCCGGCCCGCCGCTGCTGCTGCTGCATGGCCTGGGCTCCAGCGAACAGGACTGGGAATATCAGCTCCCTGCATTGACGCCGCACTACCGGGTACTCTGCCTGGACATGCGCGGCCACGGCGGTACCGAGAAAACCGGCAAGGGCTACTCGATTGAACTCTTCGCCCGCGATTGCCTGGCCTTTATCCGCGCGATGGATCTGCACAAGCCCCATATCGTCGGCCTGTCCATGGGCGGCATGATCGCCTTCCAGCTGGCCACCGACGCCCCGGACGTCCCCGCCAGCCTGACCATCGTCAACAGCGCTCCCGAAGTCATCCCGCGCAAACCGCTGGAATACTGGATGGCCGGCAAGCGCTTGTTCTTTGCCCATGTATTGCCCATGTCGGCGATCGCCAAGGGCCTGGCCCGGCTGCTGTTTCCCAAGCCCGATCAGGAGCATCATCGCCAGACCTTTATCGACCGCTGGTGCGCCAACGACCGCAAGAGCTATCTGGCCTCCCTGCGTGCGATTGTCGGCTGGGGCGTCAGCAACCGGCTGGATCGCATCAACTGCCCGGTTCTGGTGGTCAGCGCTGACCGTGACTACACACCGGTCGAGCACAAACGTGAGTACGTCAGTCATCTGGGGGATGCGCGGCTGGAAGTCATCGCCGATTCACGGCATGCTACGCCGGTCGACCAACCGGACACCTTTAACCAGTTGCTGCTGGATTTTCTCGCCGAGGTCGACAGCGGCCCGGCCGCCGCAATAACAGATCCCGCCCAAGCGGGACTTACAAGCCCCTGACCACGGAGTCATCCATGCTGAAACACCTGATTGGCGCTGCCGCCCTAACCCTGTTCAGTACCGCCGCCCTGGCCGACAACCCCCGCGTACAGTTGAGCACCAGCCTTGGCGATATCGTCGTCGAGCTGAACGAAGAGCAGGCCCCCATCAGCACCGAAAACTTCTTGCGTTATGTTGAAGCCGGCCACTACAACGGCGTCATCTTCCACCGCGTGATTCCTGGCTTCATGATTCAAACCGGCGGTTTTGACAGCAACATGCGTCAGCTTGAAACCGGCAACCCGATCAAGAACGAAGCAGACAACGGCCTGAAAAATCGCCGCTACACCCTGGCCATGGCCCGCACCCAGATCGTCGACAGCGCGACCAGCCAGTTCTTTATCAATCTGAGCGATAACGACTTTCTCGACCACGGCGGCCGCGACTTCGGCTACGCCGTCTTCGGTGAGGTGGTCAGCGGTCAGAACGTCGTCGAGACCATCGGCAAGGTACAAACCACCAGCCGCGCCGGCCACCAGAACGTACCGGTCAACACGGTCAGCATCATCAGCGCCACTCGTCTGGAAGACGGCGCCGAGTAAGCCCGCTACTCAGCTGCCTGCCGAAACGGCAGGTAGCTGAGCGCATCCTCCCGATACGCCTTCACCCCAGCGCGCTCGCGCAGCAGAAAATCCCCCACCGCCTCATGCAGCCCTGGTTGCAGCTTGTGCCACGACTGCGTCAACACCGGTTCAAAGCCGCGCACCAGTTTGTGCTCGCCCTGAGCGCCAGCATCAAAGCGCTTTAACCCTTCAGCAATACAGCGCTCCATACCCTGATAAAAACAGGTTTCAAAGTGCAGTCGGTCGTACTCCTCCAGGCAACCCCAATAACGACCGTAGAGCGTATCGCCACCGACCAGAAACAGCGCCCCCGCCACCGCCCGCTCGCCCTGCATAGCAAACAACAGGCGCACATTGGCGTTGCAGTCGCGGCTCAACAGAGTAAAGAACACAGGCGGCAAGTAGGGCTCCTGCCCGCGCTTGTAATAGGTGGCCGCGTAGAACGGATAAAACTGCTGCCAGGCGGCGGCGTCCAGCTGATCACCCGCCAACCAGCAGAAGTGAATTCCTTGGTCGCGAATGGCCTGCCGCTCCTTGCGAAAGTTCTTGCGCTTGCGCGAGTTGCAAGCCGCAAGAAAATCATCAAAGCAGGCGTAATCGCGGTTGTACCAATGAAACTGACATCCCAGACGCTGCAACCAGCCACGCTCGGCCAGCCATTCATTCTCTGCTCCGGTATTGAACAGCAGGTGCAAGCTGGACACCCGCTGCCCCTGCAGATCGACATCCAGACTGTCCAGCAAGGCGCCCGCCGCATCGGCGTCACGGGCTATCAGCCGCGGCCCTTGCACCGGCGAAAACGGCGCCGCGCTCAGGTACTTGGGATAATAGGCCCGCCCTGCCCGCTCCCAGGCGTCCGCCCACTGCCAATCGAACACATACTCACCCCAGGAATGATCCTTGAGATACAGCGGCAGCAGCGCCTGCAACTGGCCATCGCGCTCCACCACCCGGTGCGCCGGCTGCCAGCCAGAGGCCGCGCCCACCGCGCCACTGTCCTCCAGCGCACGGATAAAGCCGTGACTCAGAAACGGGTAGTCGGCCGCCAGCAGGCCATCCCAACAGGCAGCAGCAATATCATTGATGGACGTGAGGTGTTTGGGCACCATGGATCAACTCGGCAGGGTCATGTTCAGCCCGATGATGACCGCCTGCCGATTCAGTAGCAAGATAGTGGACGCAGCCACAGGCCCCCGCAGGCAACATCGGCAGCATCACCCTCGGCGAGAGTCCGCCCATGACGCACACAGACACAACCAGCCTGACCCAGCAGCGCTGGCAGCAGATTCAGCAACGTGACCCGGCAGCCGATGGCCGCTTTATCTACGCCGTGATCACCACCGGCGTGTACTGCCGCCCCAGTTGCCCGTCCCGCCAGGCCAAGGCCGGGAACCTGCGCTTCTTTGACAACACCGCCCAGGCCCGCGCCGCCGGCTTTCGGCCCTGCCTGCGCTGCAAGCCAGACGAAGCCCCCGGTACGACGCGACACAGCCGTATCACTCAGCTCTGCCGCCTGATCGAGCAGGCAGAGCAAACACCCACACTGCAGCAACTGGCCGATAGCGCCGGATTAAGCCGCTGGCACCTGCAGCGCGAATTTCGCCGTGAAACCGGGCTGACCCCGCGAGAGTACGCCCGCGCCGTGCGCCAACAGCGCCTGCAGCAGCACCTAAGCGGCGCTGGCACCACCACCGACGCCGCCTATGCCGCCGGCTACAGCTCCTCCAGCCACTTCTACGCCGACGCCGCCTCGGAGTTGGGCATGTCCGCCAGCGACTACCGCCAGGGCGGACAACAGCAACAGATCCGTTTTGCCACCGGCCCCTGCCCGCTGGGCCGCGTCCTGGTTGCTCGCAGTGACCTGGGCGTGTGCGCCATTTTGCTCGGTGATGATGATCGCCAGCTTGAGGACAATCTGCGCGCACGCTTCCGCAACGCCCAGTGCACCGCCGATCACGGCTTGGCAGACCAACTGCGCACTGTGACCGCCATGATCGAAACCCCGCACCAGGCACCAACACTGCCGCTGGACATACGCGGCACCGCCTTCCAGCGTCGCGTCTGGCAGGCGCTACAAGCAATACCGCCCGGCGAGACGCGCAGCTACGCCCAACTGGCTACGGCACTGGGTACACCGACCGCCGCTCGCGCTGTCGCCGGTGCCTGCGCCGCCAACCCGCTGGCCATAGCCGTCCCCTGCCACCGCATTGTGCGCGGCGACGGCAGCCTGTCCGGCTACCGCTGGGGCGTGGAGCGTAAACGCGCGCTGCTGGAGCGCGAAGCACAAGGCGTAAAGGATGACTGACCTGCACACCCGCCTGGCAATCGCGCTGCCGGGGGACTTTCGTCACGCCGACGTGCTGCGCTTTTACGCCCGCGACCGGGAACAGGTATCGGAACGCACGCAAGATCAACGCATCGAAAAGGCCCTGCATTGGCAACGCCAGCCCGCGCTGCTGCAGCTAGACCTCGGCGCCCCCGACACGGCTCGCGCCGTATTGAAGGGCGCAGAGGCCGACCCGGCGCAGCTGCAAGACCAGCTACACAGCATGCTCGGCCTCAAACAAGACATCACCAGCCTGCATGCAGCCCACGGCAGTCATCCGGACATCGCTCGCCTGCTGGCCTACACACCGGGTCTGCGCATACCGCAAAGCGCAAGCCCCTTTGAAGCCGCCTGCTGGGCCGTCATCGGCCAGATGATCAGCGTAGAAGCCGCCATCTCGGTCCGCCGCAAGCTCATTCGCCAACTCGGCACACCGCTGGCCAACGGCATGATCTGTCACCCGCTGCCCGAACAGCTGCTGGCCGCCAGCCCCGAGCAATTGCGCAGCTGCGGTCTCTCCGCCGGCAAAGCCGCCACCCTCACCCGCCTGGCAGGCGCCGTAGAAAGCGGCGCCCTGCCCCTAGACCACTGGGCAACGCTGTCGCAACCGCCAGCCGATGAGATCAGCGCCGCCCTCAGCCAGATCAAAGGCATCGGCCCCTGGACACAAAGCTACATCCTGCTGCGCGGCTACGGCGCACTGGATGGCTCCCTGCACGGCGACGTCGTAGTACGCAAACGCCTCGGCGCCCTGCTCAACCTACCCGAGCCGCCAGACCAGGCCTTTACTCAACAATGGCTAAGCCAATTCGCCCCCTGGCGCGCCCTGGTCGCCGCCCACCTCTGGGCCATGCCAACCGATACCCCAACCAAAGACTACTGAGCCGCAAACCGGTAGCGCCTGGCCAGTAAAATGGTGTATTGATGAGGCACAACGCCGCCAGGCACCGCAGACACTCAAGCGCATACCGGGCATACCGGACTGACGGGTAGTAACGCATTCACGTAATCACGCAGTCGCGCGAATACGCTCAAACCACCAAGGAGGGTGATAACCACATGATTTCACTAGAAAAAGCCCCCACCACAACCGACCGACGCACGGAGTTATCTCGAATGCACGGTTATGTATTAGTGCTGCGTGCTGTCTAATCACTGTTAATTTTGAAAGGCGTCAAAAGGTGAGATATGGATTTGGCCCTTAAAATTTTCCAGATTGGTTTTTACGTTACGGCTTCAGTAATTGCCGTTCTGACGTTCGTTAAAGCCAAGAATGGACTATTGAACTCGGTGAACACCGAGTACCAGAAAAAGGTGATGGAACGACTTTCTGACCTGTCCGATGAAATCTGGGAGGAATTCGATTTTTCTTCAGCTAACCATTGGTCAAAGAATAAAGCTTTGGATGAGGTTTTAGAGCGGATTCATGAGTACGCAGCCGAAAACAAGCACGAAATTTTGACCGGTAAAGCTGGATTTGCTGGGGTGCCATTGCCGCAGAGGCAATTAGAAATGATGGCATCTTTGGAACGAATAAAATCAGATCCATTCATCCCGTCGAGAATTAGAGGAAAGTTGGTTGATATTCTGGAGCGGCGGATATCATCAACATTCGAGGCATATCACTCTGTCATCAAAGACTACCAAGACGATCTTGCAAAGGGTAAAGGTTGGGATTCGTTTGAGCTCAACAAAAGCCTTGGTGGTCTCAATGACCAAGTGCAACACCTGATGTAAGGTGCTGC
>CESO01054430.1_pt1 | contig 21210 bp, 19 predicted proteins | sample 356341 | NCBI WGS metagenome assembly CESO01 (sample SAMEA2621812, study PRJEB7988) | marine metagenome | biome: marine biome (ENVO:00000447); feature: deep chlorophyll maximum layer (ENVO:xxxxxxxx); material: "saline water (ENVO:00002010), including plankton (ENVO:xxxxxxxx)" | depth 35 m | reverse complement strand
AAATGATTAGATGCATGACCTGGAGTGTGTACAACCTCAAGACAATAATCTTGTTCTTTAATTAGTTCGCCATCTTCAAGAATTCTTTGAGGATTAAAAGTAGTATCTTGATTTTTTGAAGAACTTGTCAGCATACCGTAAGCAGGTATATCTAGCTTTTCTTTCAGTAATCTGACTCCAGGTGAGTGATCTGGATGAGTATGTGTAACAAGAATTTGCTTAATATTCTTCGCAGCGGAAAGGATAGCATCGATATGTTCTGACATAGCAGGCCCGGGATCGATAACGGTTACCTCGTCATTTCCTACTAAGTAAGTATTGGTACCAGGTCCAGTAAAAACACTCCCATTACCTGCTGTAATTCTTCTAATTAAAGGACTTATTTGAACGACTTTTTCCGCTTGCATTTAATGCTCCTCATATCCTTTATCGCCAGGGAGCAGTCCCACCATCTTACCGTCTTCCATAAAAAACTTAGGTTCTATAGTTGGAATGGTTGTTGGATCTATGGAGGACTTGTCTTTAAGCAATTGTTCAACGTTAGAATAGCCACAGATGCTCTGTAAATTCTTAATTGTTGGCATTATAAGTAATAGCTCTCCTTCTTCTTGTTTCCTAAGAGCTTCTTCAGGTTTGATCCAAAGGCTGTTGACGCTTTCTGATCCATCATGAAGCCCTTCTTGCCCACTAGGAGATATGGCTACAAAAAATCGGGTTGTGTATCTTCTCTTTTCAATCTTGGGAGTTATCCAATGTGCCAAATATGCCAATCTGTCAGTTGCCAGTGTAAGACCTTCTTGTTTACACATGTCTTCTAGAACAGGCTCACCGGCATTAAGTCGGTTTCTGTATTCAACGAATCTTTTTCTTTCATCGGCATCTGAAGGATTAAATACAGAGCCATCATCCTTATACGCAATCAATATTCCTGCCTCTTCAAAGCACTCTCTAATACAGGCAATCCAATAAGCCAGACCACCCCTTTCCTCTCCCAGAATGCTCGAAAATTCTTGATCAGAAGCTCCAGTAGATATAGTTTCCATTTGACCTAGACCGTCTTCAGCATCAACTTTGCCACCTGGAAATACAAATGCACCTCCAAAATTTGCTTTTGAAGCTCTTTCTACCAAAAATACTTCTATACCCTCCTCGCTGGAATCTCTAACTAACAAAACTGTAGCAGCTGCCTGAGGAACTGTTGGCGCCTCATTTGGATCTGCCATTTGTGTATTCGCACCTTGTAATGGATTTTTCATAAATCGTCCTTATTTTCCATGATTATAATAGACTAGCGTCTTTTAAAACTTAATTAACTATAAATTTATTTCAAAGGAATGTCTAAATGGTAGATTCATATCCACAATGGTTCAAAGAAGCTTTGTCAGTTAACAAAGAGCAGAGAAGTATAGAGATTGAAGGGGCACTCATTTCTTACCAGAAATGGGGTGATAGCTCCAAGCCAGGAATGGTTCTAGTTCATGGAAGTGGAAGTCACTCTCATTGGTGGGATTTTATTGCACCTCTTTTACTCGAAGATTTTCAGGTAAGTGCAATTGATCTATCTGGAATGGGCGACAGTGAACATAGGGAAGATTATTCTCCAGAGCTTTACGGAAAAGAAATATTATCAGTAGCAGAGGATAGTGGATTTTTTGATAACGGTAATCCCATTATTTGCGGTCACAGCATGGGAGGGTTCATGAGTGCTTATGCTGGCCTTATATCTAATAAAAAACTTGGAGGAGTAATTATGGTGGATTCGCCAATTAGACCTCCGACTTATGATTACTCGACCCATGTTAGGAGTGGTCCTATTAGGAGAATAAAAACTTATCCAGACAGGGAGACTATTCTCGAGAGATTTAGACTGACGCCTGAGCAGGAATGTGAAAATGATTACCTGGTAAGGTATATAGCTGAATGGTCCGTAAGAGAAGTAGAAAATGGATATCAATGGAAGTTTGACGATACTATTTTTGATAAATTAGGTTTTTCTCATATGACCAAAAATCAAGCTTTTGAATTGGAATGTAATCTAGGAGTCATATATGGAACTGAAAGCAATATGATGACAGAAGAAATTCTTAACTTTATAAAGGACAATGTTCCAGATAATACGCCTATGGTAGCTATAAAAAAAGCTGCTCATCATATTTTACTTGATCAGCCTTTAGTTCTGGCTGATACCATTAAGGACATGGCAAGGAAATGGATATAAAGAAGTGATAAGAACGGTATTCCTTTTTTTATTTCTTTACTTTTCCTTCTCTATTCATAGGTCTCTGCAAAAGGAAGAAATTTCTTACGGTTGCACATCGATCAGTTTGCTGATGTTTGTAGATGTGATGCTAGTCCTTTTAATCTACTATACTTTTTTTGATTAAATTATTTTCTTGGTGGTAACCCTTTTATCAGATTAAGAGATCTTACTGGAGCCCCTTCTCTCCTAAACTTAGACAGCTCTTGATATTCAGGATCGTTGTACCATCCATCTGCAGCCTCCTCTGAGGGAAAAGAGAATATAATGACCCGTCCACCCGTTAAAGGTTCTGAACCTTCGAGATGCCTAAAAGAGTCATCAAAAGTTAAGAATTCACCTCCATGCTTCTTTAAAATAGGGAAAAAACCTTTCTCATATTTTAAGTAAGTATCTTTGTCTTCTATTTCCAGGTTTACAACCATGTAAACTTTCACATCTTCCATTTTTTTCCTTAAGCTTTTACTGACTGAAGTCTTCCATCTATTATTTCTTCTGCCTCTGAAACCAGCCTAGAAACCATCTCTTTGCAAGTCGGTACATCCTTAACCCTTGCAACAGAAATACCTGCAGACCAAATACCATGTTCTAAGTCACCCTCTTCAAAGACAACTCTTCCTCTTTGGCCAGCTACAAGATCTTTAACATCTTCGAAGGAAGCTGTGCCTGTTGATTCAATATCTACTACCTGATCAGATACTGAGTTCTTAAAAACTCTTGCGGTATTGTGCATCGTCCTAAACATTAAATTCGTTGACAACTCATCAGCCTCTGTCATCTTATCTTTTACATTCTGATGAATACCAGCCTCCTTAGTAGCCATAAATCTAGTTCCCATAACAATGGCTTCTCCGCCTAAAGCTAGAGCTGCGACCATGCTTTTAGCATCACTGAATCCGCCACAACCTGCAACCGGTACATCTAAAGCTTCGGCTGCTTGAGGTAATAAAACCAAAGAAGGAATATCATCTTCTCCGGGATGTCCTGCGCACTCAAAACCGTCTATTGTTATTGCACTTACTCCTACAGATTGTGCCTTTAGCGCATGCCTGACAGACGTACATTTATGTATAACCTTCACATCGTACTCTTTAAAAAGTTCCATAAAAGGCTCAGGACTTCTGCCTGCAGTTTCTACAATCTTTACTCCTGATCCAACAATAGCCTGAGCATATTCTTCATAAGGCGGAGGATTTATAGTTGGTAAGACAGTTAGATTTACTCCAAAAGGTTTATCTGTCATTCCCCTAGTTCTTTCTATCTCTTTAACAAGATCCTCAGGTGTAGGTTGAGTTAAAGCAGTTAAAATTCCCAATGCTCCTGCATTGGATACCGCTGATACCAGTTCTGCATATCCAACCCATTGCATACCCCCCTGTATGACCGGATGTTCTATCCCAAATAAATCTGTAATTCTAGTTTTAAGCATCTGTTCCTCTCCATGATTTAATTCAATGTATTTCAGTTTATAAGAAAGATAGTAAGATACTTCAGTTAAATCAAAAAGAAATACTTTATGGCTGAAAAATTAAATCTTTTTATCAATGGTGAATTTGTTAAAAGTGAAACAAAGAATTGGATTGAAGTTCTAAATCCTGCTACCCAAGAAGTTCTGTGCGAAGCACCTTGTGCAACTAATGAAGAAATTGAACAAGCGATAGCTTTTGCAAAAGAAGCCTTTCATTCTTGGAGAGAAACTCCTCCTCCAGAGAGATCTAGGGTGATGATGAAATATCAAGATCTTCTTAAAACCCATCAAAATGAGATTGCTGAAATTCTCAGTAAAGAGAATGGTAAGACTTTTGAAGATGCTAAAGGTGATGTTTGGAGAGGTATAGAAGTGGTAGAACAAGCGGCAAATATTACTCCTCTGCTCATGGGAGAGACTGTTGAAAATGTTGCTAGAGAAATAGATTCATATAGTTACGTCCAATCGCTTGGGATTTGTCTAGGAATTACTCCATTTAATTTTCCAGCGATGATTCCTTTGTGGATGTTTCCCATGGCAATTGCATGCGGTAATACTTTTATCTTAAAACCCTCAGAACAAGATCCCATGACAGCAAATAAGCTTGCTGAATTATTCATGCAAGCAGGTGCACCAGCAAATCTTTTACAGGTTATACATGGGGGAAAAGAGCAAGTAGACAAGCTTATAAAACACCCCGAAATAAGAGCCATCTCGTTTGTTGGATCAGTACCTGTAGGACAATACATTTATAAGACAGGTACAGAACATCTTAAAAGAGTCCAATCTTTTGCAGGAGCGAAGAATCATATGGTTGTGATGCCAGATGCAAATAAGAATAAAACTATTGATAGTTTAGTTGGTTCTTCGGTAGGAGCAGCAGGTCAGAGATGCATGGCGATAAGTGTTGCGGTATTTGTTGGCTCTTCAAAAGAATGGATCAATGATCTCAAGGATGAAATGGAAATTGTAAAACCTGGTCCTTGGAATTCAGAAGAGTCAGGTTTTGGTCCTGTTATAAGCCCTCAGGCTAAAGAAAAGATTATTGGCTTAATAGAAAGAGGAAAAGGCGATGCTGATTGTCTGATAGATGGGAGCTTATGTGAAGTTGAAGGGTACCCAAATGGAAATTGGATTGGCGCTACTCTTTTTTCAAAAGTTAAAACTGATTCAGAAATATACAAAACGGAAATATTTGGACCTGTTTTGCTTTGTATTGAGGTTGATACTCTTGAAGAAGCAATTAATTTGATTAATAAAAATCCTTTCGGAAATGGAACATCTATATTCACAGCATCTGGCAGGTCTGCAAGAAAATTTAGACATGAGATTGAAGTAGGTCAAGTTGGTATTAATGTACCTATTCCAGTTCCTCTACCCTTCTTTTCATTTACAGGCTGGAAACAATCTTTCTACGGAGATCTCCATGCTTACGGTAAACAAGCTGTACGGTTTTATACTGAGACAAAGACTGTAACTGAGAGATGGTTTGAAGAAGATGAAGAAAGTACTAAAAACTTAACCATAAATTTGGAGTAGTTCATGGATTTCGATTTAACGTCTGACCAAAAGAATTATAGGGACTTAGCAAAGAATTTCTCAGATAAAGAACTTAAGCCTTTTGCTGCAATATGGGATAAAGAAGCTCTCTTCCCTAAAGAAACTTTAAACAAGGCTGGTGAACTTGGTTTTCTATCACTTTATGTAGATACAAATTTAGGTGGAATGGGATTAGGCAGACTAGATGCTTCAATTGTCTTTGAACAGTTAGCACAAGGATGCACAAGTACAACTGCTTTTATGACGATTCATAACATGGCTATTTGGATGGTCAGTAAATTTGCTTCAGAAAAACTTAAAAATGAATGGTTTCCGCAACTTAGTACAGGCGAAAAACTTGCATCTTATTGCTTAACTGAGCCAGGGTCAGGCTCTGATGCCGCCTCTTTAAGAACTACAGCCACAAAGGATGGGAGTGACTTTATTTTGAATGGATCAAAAGCTTTCATATCAGGATCAGGTGCTACTGACTGTCTCATTTTAATGGCTAGGACAGGTGAGACTGGTTCCAAGGGTATTTCTTGCTTTCTAGTGCCGGCCGACTTACCTGGCATCGAATATGGGAAAAATGAACCTAAGATGGGATGGAAAAATCAACCAACTAGATTGGTGTCTCTTACTGATGTAAGAATTTCTAAAGATAATTTAATTGGTGAGGAAGGTAATGGCTTTAAGATCGCTATGCAGGGCCTTGATGGGGGCAGAATAAATATTGCTACTTGCTCAATTGGTACTGCACAATCTGCTTTGGAAGAGGCACAGAATTATATGAATGAAAGAGAGCAATTCGGAAAGAAAATATCTGAATTCCAGGCTATGCAGTTCAAGATAGCTGATATGGTCACTGACCTTGTTGCGGCTAGAACTATGACTCGTTTAGCTGCTTATAAAATTGATAAAGGAGATGTGGAAGCAACGACCTACTCCGCAATGGCTAAAAGATTTGCTACTGATGTTGGTTTTAATGTTTGCAATGAAGCCTTGCAAATTTTTGGAGGATACGGATACATACAAGAATATCCTCTTGAAAGACATGTAAGAGATGTAAGAGTTCATCAGATCCTTGAAGGAACTAATGAAATTATGAAAATGATAATTGGCCGCAGAATGGTAATGGAAGATGCTGCCTCAATAATTCAATAAGATTATGACTGATAAATTAATACTCGAAAAAATAGCTAATACAGCCAAGATTACAATAAATAACCCTAGTGCTAATACATGGGACCTTGAGAGTCTTTCAGGATTAGAAGAAATTATTAAACTACTTAATCAGGATGATGAAATCTTTGCTTTAGTTATCACCGGGCAAGGAGAAAAATTCTTTTCTGCCGGTGCGGACCTTAAAGTTTTCCATGAAGGCGGAAAAGAGGCAGCAAAAGAAATGAGTAATGCTTTTTCAAAAGCTTTTGATGCTCTAAGTAAATTTAGAGGTGTCTCTATAGCTGCTATAAATGGATTTGCTATGGGAGGAGGATTGGAGTGTGCTTTGGCCTGCGATATAAGAGTGGCTGAAGAAAAAGCCTTACTTGCTCTACCTGAACCTAAAGTAGGTTTATTGCCATGTGGAGGAGGTACACAAGTTCTGCCTAGGTTAGTGGGAGAAGGTTGGGCAAAAAGGATTATTTTAACTGGAGAGCAAATCAAAGCTGATCAGGCAGTTAGAATTGGTTTAATTGAAGAAAAAGTGGAAGATGGAAAAGCCTTAGAAACCGCTATGTCAATGGCCAGTTCAGTCGCAAATCAGAGCCCTAGTAGTATTGCACAATGCAAAGAGTTAATTCATAAAGCTCGTCTCTCTAAAGAATCGTATAAAGAAGAATTGGAACCTTTCGTAAATTTATTTGACACAAAAGATCAAAAAGAAGGTGTTGAAGCCTTCTTGGATAAAAGAAAACCCAATTGGCAAAATGCCTAATGAAGAATTATTAGTAGAGATATTAGAGTGTCAACATGATACTAAAGTTGGTCATATAACACTCAATTCTCCCGAGACATTGAATTCGTTAACTATGAATATGGTTAACAAAATCTCTAATCTATTAGATGATTGGGAAGTTGATCCACAAATTAAAATGATCTTAGTAAGTGGATCAGGTGAAAAAGCATTTTGTGCTGGTGGTGACATAAGGGCGCTATATGAATCAATGTGTTCGCCAGAAGGTCCTGTTTTTGCAGAATCATTTTTTGAATCAGAATATAGATTGGACTATAAACTCCATAATTTTTCAAAACCTATAATCTCCCTTTTAGATGGAATTGTAATGGGAGGTGGAGCTGGTCTGATGTTCGGTAGTTCTTATAAAATTGCAACTGAAAGAACAAAGTTTGCTATGCCAGAAATTGGTGTTGGTTTGTTTCCTGACGTTGGCTTTACATCCTTAATAAAAGACCTACCTGAAGGTCTTGGTCTCTACATTATGCTGACAGCCTCGCAACTAAATGCTGCTGATATGCGTTTCTGTAATTTAGTTGATAGTTGTTTAAGCTATACAAAAATGCAAGATTTCCTTTTGGATGTTCTTGAGGTAGCTTGGCAGGACGATGTTGATGAAAATTTAGCTCTGCTTGATTCAATATTGAAAAGAAGTTCTTATTTAAAAGAAGTAGAGAACTTCCCTTCCAGTAAGGTTGAAGGTGAGTTAGAAAAAATTCAATCGATGACTAATGAAGACAACCTTATAAAAATCGTAGATAACATAATGGGTCATGCAATAGAAGATGAATGGTTTACGAGAGGAAAAGAATCGCTCAAGAAAGGGAGTCCAACCTCAGCGCATTTAATCTGGCTGCAGCATTTAAATTCTTCAAGTCTTAGTTTAAAAGAGGTATTTAATTTTGAGCTTAACTTAGCTATACAGATTACTAGAATGGGTGACTTCAAAGAGGGTATCAGGGCTTTAATTATCGATAAGGATAATAAACCTAAATGGAAATATGATTCCATTAAAAATGTTCAACAGGCATGGATAGATAAACATACAGACTTAGCTTGGGAGATAAATCCTTTGGAGGATCTTTAAAAATGAAAAAAGTTGGTTTTATAGGTTTAGGAAATATGGGCTTACCGATGGCCAATAACATCATAAAGGCAGGCATTGAAGTAAAGGCCTTCGATTTATCTGCTGATGCAATGCGAAGAGCGGAAGAATTAGGGATGGCAACTAAAAATCATGCCTCAGAGGTTACAGAAAATATTGATGCACTTATTACTATGCTGCCGAATGACAAGGCTGTTGAAAATATATACTTGAAAGAGGATTTAATAGAACAAATTAGTCAAAATACTATTGTTATTGAATCGTCTACTATAAATCCCGAAGTTTCGATAAAGGTGTCTAAAAAAGCAACTGAGATGAATATTTCTATGTTGGATGCCCCTGTATCGGGTGGTGTTAAAGGAGCTGAGTCAGGTACTCTTACTTTTATTGTTGGAGGTGATGAAGCTGACCTTCAGAAAGCTGTTCCTCTTTTGGATATTATGGGAGATAAAACCTTTTATGCTGGTCAGGCAGGTGCAGGACAGATAGCGAAGCTTTGTAATAATATGCTATTGGCAATCCATATGTGTGGGACGGCTGAAACGATTGCGATGGGAGTTAATAATGGACTAGATCCAGCAGTTTTGTCGGAGATAATGAAAAATAGCTCTGGAGGCAACTGGTCTCTTGAAAAATATAATCCATACCCGGGAGTCATGAAAGGTGCTCCTGCAAGCAATAGCTACTCAGGTGGTTTTTTAAATTCCCTGATGCTTAAGGACCTCAACCTAGCTGAAGAATTAGCAGCTCAGTCTAAGTCTAATACTCCTATGGGGAGACTCGCTAAAGAGCTTTATGAAGAGCTAAATAATCAAGGCTTGGAAGGGCTTGATTTCTCTAGCATTCAACAAAATTACCTGGATAGTTAGATATATTGAATAAATTAATTAATGTTAGTTGACTTTTAGGGTATTTACCCTAATATTTAGGGTAAATACCCTAATGAAAGATTTATCTGAAAGAACAACTGCTTTATTTACTGACTGTACCAGAGACAAATTACTCAAAAATAGTCTTCAGCTTTTTAACAGAAAAGGTTTCACTAGTGTCACGACTGCGCTTTTGGCATCATCTGCAAAAGTTCGCGAGGGAACCCTTTGGTACCACTTCAAATCAAAAAAAAGTTTAGTTGAATCTCATATTGATCTTTTTAAAACAAATTTTGGTCTGAGACTAAATGCAGAAAGGAAGATTGATTTAGAAATCTTAGTCAAGCAGCTATTTTCTCAGTATTATTTTGATTGGGATTTCAGATATCTTCTTAGAGATGATCTTGCCAATAAATTTTCTAGGGATAAACCCATTTCCAAAAAATTAGATAATTTAACTCAATTGCGTTTCGATACAATTAAGCAAGATGCTCTCATTGCAAGAGATCTAGGTGTATTTGATTTCAAAGAGAATGAATTAGACGAACTTACCGAAATTATTTTTCTCATTGCCGATAATTGGTTTGCTCTCTCGTCAAAAAAATACCCTCATAAAGATGAAAATTTTTTAATGCAAAGAGGTATGGGGCTCTTAATTAAAGTTTCAGAACCTTACCTAAGCAAAGAATCCAAAATAATAATTAAAGATTTACATGGAGGAGCCCTAATATGAGTCGATTACATTTTTTCTTGTATAAAAGATCAATATTTTTGTTTTTCTATGTCGTGCTATTTGCATTATCGGGAGAAATTTCAGCAAATAAAGGGTTGGAGATTGCAGAACTTAGTGACAAGAATAACGAGGGTTATATAGATAGCTCTTCTTCTATGGTAATGCAATTAATCAACAAGAAAGGAGACATAGTCGAAAGGAAATTATCCTTTAAAAGACTTGAAGTGCCTGAAGATGGTGATAAATCGATAGCAATTTTTGAAAGTCCAAGAGATGTTAAAGGGGTTGCGATATTGTCTTATGCACATAAGGTAGATTCTGATGATCAATGGCTATATCTTCCTGCACTCAAAAGAGTTAAGAGAATAGCATCCAAAAATAAATCAGGCCCGTTCTTGGGTAGCGAATTTTCATTTGAAGACTTTTCATTTCAAGAAGTGGAGAAGTATGAGTACAAATTCATAGGGGAAGAAGCATGTTTAAATTTAACTTGTTACTTGATAGAAAGACGTCCCCTTGATCCCTACTCCGGCTATACAAAACAATTGGTATGGATTGATAAGGATAACTACCTTGTTCAAAAAATTCATCACTATGACAGAAAGTCTTTCCATCTAAAAACACAAACATTTGAAGAATATAAACTTTATGAAGGATTCTTTTGGCAACCTCACAAAGTTATGATGATGAATCATCAAAATGGAAAAAGTTCTGTACTTAAATTTCAAGATGTAAAACTTAATAATGGATTTACAGATAAAGACTTTTCACAGAATAGTTTAAGAAGATCTAGGTAGATGTCTCAGATTAAAACGCTTCTTGTTTTCATAATTTTCTCTGCTCCTTTAATGGGAGAAGTTATTGGAGAATTTTCCTTTGATAATAGATATTTCTTTAATGAAGGGGCACAAGGACAAAAGCAAAATCACAGTTCTTTCTCTATCTCTCCTGAAATATTCTTTGAAGAAGACAAAAGGATATTTCATTTTAAGCCCAAATTGAGAAAAGATAACGAAGATCCAGAAAGAAATCTTGTTGATGTTCAAGAATTGTATTTACTAGAGATTCTAGAAGATAGAGAAATAAAATATGGAATTAGCAAAGAGTTTTGGGGTGTTACAGAAACTTCCCATAGAGTAGATATCATCAACCAAACGGATAGTTCTGAAAGTTTTGATGGAGAAGATAAGCTAGGTCAGCCTATGGTGAAGATTTCTTTCGAGAGAGACTGGGGCCTATTAGATATATATGCACTTATTGGCTTTAGAGAAAGAACTTTTGTGGGACAAAATGGAAGACTGAGGTTGCCTATCGTTACCGATACAGATAATCCTTCGTACGCATCCTCTGCAAAGACTGCAAGAATTGATTTTGCAATGAGATGGGCAAACTACTTCGATAATTTCGAGATAGCTGTTTCGCACTTTTCAGGTACGTCAAGAGAACCTAGGTTTTTACCTTCGCCTAAGAAATTGAATCAAATTGCACCTCATTATGAAGTTATTGATCAATCAAGCATCGAAATGCAATATTTTCTAGGTAGCTTAGCCCTAAAAGGAGAAATTATTTCTCGTTCAGGTCAAGGAGATAGATTTTCTGCAGCTACATATGGCTTTGAATACACACAAGTAGGAATATTGGACTCGAGATTAGATCTGGGGTGGGTAGTCGAAGCCAATCATGATGATAGATTAAAGAGTTCTCCGGCTGTTTTGGGAACAAGACTAATTATGAACGATATTTCAGATACCCAAATATTATCTGGTTTTATATATGACGAAAGATCTGAAGAAATAGGATTTCTTCTGGAAGCGACTAGGAGACTGGGTGACTGTTGTCTTGTTTCTGTAGAGGGTATGTATTTTGATGATATTAATGAGGACAATAATGAGAAAAAGCTATTTAGTCCTTTTAAAGAAGATGATTTTCTAAGGATGGAATTCATTTATTATTTTGGAGATTAAGGAATGAGCAAAACTTACATTGCATCATGGATTATTAAGAATCGAATAATCTGTATTTTATTCAGCGTCCTAATTTTTGTGGGACTAACTCAAGGGACTACTAAACTTACTTTTAATCCTGATATGGAAACCTTTTTTCCAGAGAGTCATCCTGCCACTGCTCTTAATTCTGAGATTGATGAAACATTTCTTCCAACAGATAACATGGTCATTGCTATTAATGGTAAAGGTGAATCTATTTTTAATAGAGATACTCTTAATCTTATCGAGAACTTGACTCAAAAGGCCTGGGAGACGCCTTTCTCAATCAGGGTGGATAGTCTTACAAATTTCTCTTATGTTAAGTCAGAAGATGATGACTTGATTGTCGAGCCATTTATCGAGAATGCTCTATATCTAGATGATAAATTCTTAAAAGAAAGAGAACAGTTAGTTGAAGATGAAGAATCTATTTATGGTTTTCTCATCTCAGAAGATAAAGAAACCACAATAATAAGCATTGTGATTGACCCTCCTCAACCCAATAAAGAATTAAACCTTATTACAACAGTTGAATTCATTCTTAAATTTCTTGAAGAGGCTCGAGCGAATAACCCTGAACTTGATATAAGACTAACAGGTAATCCTTATCAGGAATATATAAGTCCTAAGATGGTACAAGCAGAAATGCCGGTCGTAATGCCTTTAATGCTTTTTTTGATATTTATATCTATCTTTTTCTTAGTTAGAAGCCTAGCAGCTGTTATTTCTACCTTCGCAGTGATTTTTTTGACAATAGGTTCTACCTTCGGGTCGATAGGTTTAATGGGAAATGCTCTTAATCAAATGGTAATTACTTTTCCAATCCTAATAATCACACTAGCTCTAGCAGACTGTATTCACCTGTTTAGTATTTATTTCCAACAAAGAACTCAAGGCAAGACAAGTGAAGAGTCTATGAGAAGGAGTTTGGAATTGAATCTGCAGCCCCTTTTCTTAACTACAGTCACAACTTGTATTGGTTTTTTATCATTTAATATTCTTGAAGTAGAGCCACTGAGGGATTTAGGTAATGGAATATCAGTAGGAGTATTTCTTGCTTTTGTATTTACAATTTTGTTCGTGGCACCAGTGATATCCTTTCTAACGATCAAAACACCTAATGCAACTCAAACTCAAACAAATTTCGCTAGAAAGATAGCTCAATTAAGTCTCTCTAGAGGCAAGATATTTATTTGGCTTGTCCCTGCAGTTTGTTTTCTTCTAATCTCTCTAATACCATTAAATGAGTTAGACGATAACCCTACTCAGATGTATTCAGATAGGTATACATCTTTTGGTCCTGATACATTATGGCTCGATGAAAAACTTGGAGTAACTTTTCCAGTTAGTTTTATGGCAGATTCTGAGAATGGTAGTGTATCGAATCCAGATTTCTTAAAATCCCTAGATAAATTCTCTATCTGGCTTGAAGAACAGGATGAAGTAAATCATGTCACTTCCTTGGCCAGAACTATGAAAACCCTTAACAAGAGCATGCATGGCGATGATATGTCATGGAAAATTATTCCTGATGACCAAGAGCTTTCTTCTCAATATCTTTTCTTTTATGAAATGTCCCTCCCGATGGGATTAGATTTGAATAGCTCAATTAGTCAAGATCGGGGCTCTACAAAGATAGCAGCAACCTTAGATGATATGTCAGGTAATGAATACTTGGCATTTAATGAAAAAGTTAATTCTTACTTGAAAGCAAATAATTTAAGTTCAATCATTTCTGAACCTGCAGGATTTAGAGTTGTTTTCTCACACATGAATAGAGTGATAGTTAACTCATTACTATTCGGTGTGGCGATCGGACTTACAATGATTACCCTAATTATTGGATTTTTCTTTCGTTCGAGTCTTTTTGGGTTTCTTTCATCCTTTCCAAATGTATTGCCAATCGGAAGTGCATTTGGAATATGGGCAATACTCTATGGTGAGGTTAGTTTCATGGTATCGATAGGCATGGGATCAACTTTAGGGATAATTGTAGATTTTACAGTTCATTTACTTAGCAAGTATGACTTAGCAAGAAAAGAGCTTGGCAAAAGTCCTGAAGAAGCAGTCTTTTTCTCTTTTGAAGCAGTTGGATTCGCTCTGATAGTGATGACCTTTGTACTGTCTATGGGTTTCGCTGTATTGCATATGGTAAATTTCATACCCCTTCATTACTTTGCTCAATTCTCAATCATTGCTTTTATCGTTGCATTGCTTATAGATTTTTTTCTTTTTCCAAATCTACTGGTTAGATTTGATAAAAGAAAATTTGATTAGGACCTTGTTAGATAGTATCCCGTTAGCCAGCAAGGTATGAGTGTTAAGGCTGCCACTAAAAAAGCAAAACTATAGTCTCCAGAGCCAAGAACTAGGGGTGCAATATTATTTCCAATTAACATAGAGATATTGCCAAAGCCCATAAATATTCCAAAGTTTGTTGCACTTGTGTTGCTAGTACAAAGAGCCATTAAAATTGAAAATATTAAAACTGACCATCCTGCGTCTACAGCATCAATACCAATAATAGCGATAGTAGCCAAAGTGTCAGGAGTATCCGAAGTAAAAGTACTAGATGCCAAAAATATCATTGCCTGACAGGTTATAAAAAAGAGCAAAAGAAAACGTTTTCCAAAATAAAAAGTTAAAAGTCCTGCCGATAAACCAAGCAGGCCACCAAGCCACATTCCTATAGGTCTTAAATAGCCTATGTCCTCTCCAGACCAACCTAAAACTTCAATATAAAATTCATTGTAAATTACATCAAAAATACCATAGCCAATATTTGAGAAAAGCATAAAAGTCATTGCCGCTAGAGCACTCATATTAAAAAGACTTTGGCTTACACCACTTACTAACTCTTTTAGGGTAAGTCTATTTTTATAAGACTCAGATTTTAAGCCGGCTTTGTAAGAAAGTTCATGAGAAAATAATGGGAACAAGAAAGTTAAAGACATTAATATTAATAAGATGGAAAAAGCTTCATTGACCCCATAGCCATAAAAGATAGAAGTAGCTAATGCCATGCCCGCACCCCTTCCTAAGGTTTTACTGCCCCACATAAAACCATTGGCATTGGCTAGCTGATCTTCCCTTAAGCTATCTGCAGCAAGGGCATCAATAGAGATATCTGAAATAGCAACAAATGCATTATGTAGAGTTAATAAAGCAATAAGAGTAAGGCTTACTGCCTTCACTTCTATAAATACTAAGGGCACCAAAGCTAGCATCATTGCTACTTGGCTTATAAGTATCCAGAATCTCCTTCTACCAAAACGGTTCAATGTAAATGAGTCTATTATTGGGCCCAAAAATACTTTCAAGGTCCAAGGAATCATGGTGATCGACAACAACAAAGAAATATCAGTTACTGAAGCTCCAATTGAAACCAAATAGGTGGTTAGAGCAAATAGAGTTCCTCCTGATAGACCCTGAGATAAATAAACAGCACTCAAGCTACCAATATGCCAGGCACTTCCTTCGCTCAAAACACGAGATTTAATTAATTCCATTTATTTAGTATTTAGTTAATTTATAGCGAAAGATTGTTTAATCAAATCATATGACCTGACTCTAGCCGACAAAGGCTCACAAATAGTAATTATCTTTAACTCTTCTGGATCTACTTTATCAAGGATAGGTTGAAGCTTTTGTCTGACAGTCTGTGGTGTGCCTACAAAAGTTCTATTATCGTTAGTAGCTATTAGATCTCCATTTATTGATTCTTTAGCTTCATAAAGTGTAGGAAAAGAGCCAAAAATTCCTTTTTGTGAGTTTTGTCTCCAGGCCGCTGCACTTAAAGATAGTTCCTCTGCTTCATTATCTGTATCAGCACATATAGAAAATACTCCTACACTAATTTTAGGTTCTTTAGCAAAGATAGAGGGCTGAAAATTATCCCGATACACCTCAGCAAGATCTATACATGAAGGATCTATAAAATATGCCAAAGACATCGGTAAACCAAAATGAGCAGCATATTCTGCACCTTGTCTTGAGGAAACCAATAGCCAAACCTCAGGAAGTTCACCAAGTCCAGGAGTTACATTTACGGTCTCAAAGGATTCAGTTGAAGAAACCGTTCCTTCTAAGAAGGATTTTAAGTCATTCATTTTAGTAGCAAAAAATTCAGGTCCAGTCGTCTTTGAACCATATGCCAGAGCACCTGCTTGATAAGCATCACTGCCTGGAGCCCTTCCGAGACCAAGATCTATTCTATTAGGGAAAAGGGATTCTAATAATCGGAAATTTTCTGCGACCTTATAAGGACTGTAATGCATTAACATAACGCCACCGGAACCTATTCTGATCGATTCAGTTTCTGAAGCTAGACTGGGAATTAAGACTTCTGGGGAGCAACCAGCAAAAGATGTTGAACCATGATGTTCAGCCAACCAAAAACGGGTTAAGCCTAATGAATCGCAGTACCTTGCAAGTTCTCTTGTTTCCTGAATGGCCTTATTTGCACTTGAATTAGAAAAGATAGGAGACTGATCAACGACACTTATCTTCATAGTCTCATGGGCCAATAGGCTTACCGTCTACAACTTGATCTAAATATTCAGACATTCCATAGCCTACTATTCCGTTATAAGTATATTCAGTCATTCCTTCTGTAATTCTTGTAACGAGGCTATCTCCATCAGGGGTATTTCTTCTATTTCTTAAAGGGATCAAAGATAAAACCCTTCCTTTAACTTCGTATTCATCATGATCAGTTCTTGCCCAGGCAGTAAAAGTTTTCTGGAAATTGTCATCATCATACTGAGTATCAATTTTACAATCTTTTATAGATTCATATTTACCATCTTTGAGGACTATGCCACCTCTTCTTTCTGAATCCTCACTTTGATGGACGATGCTAAACATAAATCCAATCTCATCGTTTATATTTATTGTAAGCCACCTGTACCATTCAATTGCCTGCCAGTACCTAGGACCCCAACTTTTATCTCTCAGACCAAGGCCATCAACAGTCCATTCTTCGCCATTAACTTTTATCGTTCCTTTTCCAGATGTATGTTGCTCGTAGTGCGCTTTTGAAAAACTTTTCTCGGGATCTGTTTCTAGAGAAGTACCATCTTTTCTAACAGCCTGTCCTCCAAACATTGGGGATATACCGCTAATATTAATATCAGCTTCGCATTCAACTCTAGGATTTTCTTTAAATGCCTTGCTAGGATTTAACATATCTTTAGGGTTATCAAGAAGCAGTATCTTTCCTTTGTACTGTACCCTCAGGCTTTTGAAGGGTTCTAAAACTTCAAATTTCATTCCTCCTGCATCAAAAAATTCATTAGTAGAAATTTCTGGTCTACCAAACATGAAACCTATCCTTCCATCTGGAAGATAGATACAACAAGTCATTTCTGCATAACCTTCATTTGGTCGGTTTCCTAATCTGAACCATCCGCCCATCTTCTTTTCATGATCAAAAACATTGAAGTACATACTTTCATTGTAATTAGAAGCCTCATCTGGCTCATGATTGAATTCATCTTGAGGTTCAAGTCTTATTTCAATATCACTCATTTGATTTCCTTTGTTGTTCTTTTATTGCCCAGTTTACATGCTCTTTCACAATCGCTGAAGAAGAGTCTTGACGAAAACTTAAAACCTCAAGAATATTTTTTGAATATGTTGCATTACCTAATGCAATAGCTATGTTTCTTAGCCATGACTCATAACCAGCTCTTCTAATTGGAGAACCTTCTGTTTTGTTTAAAAAGTCCTCTTCACTCCAACTGAATAATTCACAAAGCTCAGTGTCATCAAGGCCATGTCTTGGTAAAAAATCTTCTTCATCTGTGTAATGAGTGAATTTATTCCACGGACAAAATATCTGACAATCATCACATCCAAAAATTCTATTTCCCATTTTTGGTCTTAGCTCCTCAGGTATTGGGCCCTTATGTTCAATTGTAAGATAAGAAATACATTTTCTTGCATCAAGTTGATTGGGTCCTACGAAGGCATTAGTTGGACAAATATCGATACAGGATGTGCAAGAACCACAATGGTTTTCAGTATTCGGCTTATCAATAGGTAACTCTATGTCAGTATAAATCTCTCCAAGAAAAAAATACGACCCAGAGTTCTTATTCAAGAGTAATGTGTTTTTGCCAATCCATCCCAGCCCTGCTTTCTGTGCGATAGCTTTTTCTAAAACTGGAGCGCTATCAACAAATACTCTATTGGAATGAGAGGAATGTTCTTTAATTTTTTCTGCTAGTTTCTTTAATCTAGATCTCATTAATTTGTGATAATCTCTGCCTCTGGCATATCCGGAAACAAATGCTTGATTGTCACGGTCCAAAAGCTCTCTGCCGTTATAACCTTCTGGTAAATAATTCATAGTGACAGAAATAATTCTTCTAGTTCCTTCTACTAACTTATTAGGAAATTCTCTTTTTGAATTATTTCTTTCTAGATAGGTCATTTCTCCTTGATACCCATTTTCCAACCATTTATCTAAGTACCGCTGATCATCAGAAAGATTAACGTCTGTTATACCCACAGAACTAAAGCCGAAATCTTTGGCCCAGCGCTTAATTTGATATGACAAATCAAGATTTAAATCTTCTGCTAGTAAATTATTCATTATTAAATTAGTAGAGTGTCTATCGTAGAGATATAATTTTCTAACACAAATCTTAAGCTAGAAATGAAACTATATACTGCCAGCGAAACAAGAAAAATAGATAACCTTGCAATAAAAGAAAAAGATATCTCTGGGTACTCTTTAATGCAAATAGCTGCTGAATTTTCTTTGGATGTAATTCTCAGAGAATTCTCTTCATTAGATGAATTAATTATCTTCTGCTCCAAAGGAAAGAATTCTGGAGATGGATTCCTTTTAGGAAGTTACGCAAAAGAATTTGGTCTTCAAGTCACAATAGTGATGAGTAATTCTGCTAGTGAATTAAAGGGGGTATCTAAAAAAGCTTTTCTAGAGATGAAAGAATCAAAAGTTAAGGTTATAACGACTAAATCTATTGGGAAACTTAAAGTATCTAATAATGCGGTTATCGTAGATGCATTAATAGGAACTGGGCTAAAAGGAATCCCAAGAAAGAATATAAAGGACTCTATTTTGGCGATTAATCAACTTGGAATTAAATTACCAGTGGTGTCCCTTGATATACCTTCAGGTGTGAATCCGGATACAGGAAGCGTGAATGACGTGTGTGTCTTTGCAGATATCACTGCAACTTTTGTTGCCAACAAAAGGGGTTGTTTTACTTCAGTTGGGAAAAAAGTTTCTGGAGAAATAATTTATTCAGAGCTAGGTATACCAAGCAAAATTTTTTCTAATGTAGCTTCCACATCTTCACTCATTAGTCATGAAGATAAAATAGATAAAGTTGTTTACAGAGAAGAGGACAGTCATAAAGGACACTTCGGACACGTCGTTGTTATAGGTGGAGATATTGGTCTTGGAGGAGCAGGAATACTAGCATCTAAAGCTGCAGTATATTCTGGAGCAGGATTAACTAGTTTGGCTACCAGACCAGATCATGTGAGCGCAAGTTTAGTCTCTTGTCCTGAGGTAATGGTCATTGGTGTTAATTCAGGACAAGACTTAGAACAGTATCTTCTTAAGCCAAACGTTATTGCAATTGGCCCTGGATTGGGGCAAACCGCTTGGTCAGAACAAATGGTCCAAAGAGTGTTTTGGGAAGCTGAAAAAAGAGATGTTGCGGTTATTATGGATGCCGATGCGCTCAATCTTCTTAGTAAACTAAAACTATCTAGTAGATTACCAAAAAAATTGATTCTAACCCCTCATCCTGGAGAGGCGGCTAGATTACTCAATACAAATGTTGCAACTATTGAAGCAGATAGATTTGCTGCTGCAGCCAAAATCCAGCAGAAATTTAATGCTACTGTAGTTCTAAAAGGATCGGGAAGTATTGTCTGTCATAAAGCTAATGGTATTCAAAAATGGGGGCTTTGCGATGCGGGTAACCCAGGAATGGCTACTGGAGGTATGGGTGATGTGCTTACTGGAGTCATAGCCGGTCTATTGGCTCAAGGTTTAAGCCTGAAAGATGCTACTGAAGCTGGAGTTGATTTACATGCTAAGGCTGCAGACTTAGCCTCTCTAGAAGTGGGAGAAGCAGGACTTACTCCTAGTGATGTCATTGAAGAGCTGAGGCTAATTCTTAGATATGAATAGAGTTATAGTCACCTCTAGCGAAGATGAAACAATGTCAGCAGGGGAAGATCTGGCTAGGGAGATTAGAGAAATCAAATCTGATAGGTCCATTGTTATATTTTTAGAGGGTGAACTTGGTGCAGGAAAAACAACCTTCACAAAAGGAATTCTTAAAGGATTTAATTATGAAGAATTAGTTAAAAGCCCAACTTATAATCTTGTAGAGATACATGAGACAAAAAGCCATAAAGTATTCCACTTTGACTTGTATAGAATTTCTGAACCTATTGAACTCGAAGAAATCGGTATTGACGAATACTTAAAAGAGTTAAAATCAATATCGATCTTTGAATGGCCTAAGAATGGTGAAAGCTCTCTTCCGTCACCTGACTTCCATGTTCAAATATCTTACAAAGACACTGAACAGAATAATAAAAGAGAATTGCTAATTTCATGAATATAAATTCTTTAAGAGCCCTGCTACTATTAATTTCAATAGTAGTCATTAAGCCTATAACCTCAAATGAATCAGATATTTACTGCTTTATAGGGGATGCCGGTGAGGTTAATCCAACTCAAGCAGTGGTCGTTGAGGCGCTAGCCAATTCCGATTGTTCGGTAGTTTGGCATCTAGGTGATATTACACAACTGGGCGTTCAATCTATTAATGATCCAGAGCTACAAGAAAGTTTTCTAACCCCCTTCAAGCCATTTCTTGAGACAGAGATTCCTTTTTATCTTACTGTTGGAAACCATGACTACAAAGGCGACCCTGCTGTCTATTTAGAAGTCGCGAAAGATTACCCTTCTATCTATCATCCTAAAAATTTCTATACAAAACAGTTTGGTAAATTATGCTTTTTTGCATTAGACACAACTATTTTTGATAAGTTGTATTATTTTTATAAAAGAGGTGGTCAAATTAGATGGCTAGAGGAAGAAGTTGAAAGACTAAAGGATCAATGTGATTTTTCTATCGCTGTTGCTCATCATCCATTATTTAGTTCAGGTGATAGAGATAGAGCAAATCCACAATTAGCCATTTTCTTGGAAAACTATGTTTTTGGAACTTTTGATATTTACATAACAGGACATAATCATGTGTTGGCTGATGAAGGTGATCATAAAAAAACTCTTCAGCT
>CESO01326278.1_pt1 | contig 21257 bp, 17 predicted proteins | sample 356341 | NCBI WGS metagenome assembly CESO01 (sample SAMEA2621812, study PRJEB7988) | marine metagenome | biome: marine biome (ENVO:00000447); feature: deep chlorophyll maximum layer (ENVO:xxxxxxxx); material: "saline water (ENVO:00002010), including plankton (ENVO:xxxxxxxx)" | depth 35 m | reverse complement strand
AAAAATACAACATGGCAAAGCAGGATTATTACGATGTATTAGGAATTACGAAAAGTGCCTCATCATCAGAAATTAAAAAGGCCTATCGAAAAATGGCGATCAAATACCATCCTGATAAAAATCCGGATGATAAATCCGCTGAGGAAAAATTCAAAATTGCTGCTGAAGCTTACGAAGTTTTGAGTGATCCTGACAAAAAAGCGCGATACGACCAATTCGGTCATCAAGCCTTTGAAGGCGCTGGTGGTTTTGGCGGTGGTGGAATGAACATGGATGACATTTTTAGTCAGTTTGGTGATATTTTTGGCGGTGCTTTTGGTGGAGGAGGATTCGGTGGTTTTGGCGGTCAGCGTCAAAGAACGTCTCGTGGCAGTAATTTGAGAATCCGCGTTAAACTTTCTTTGGAAGAAATTGCGAATGGGGTCGAGAAAAAAATTAAAGTAAAACGCAAGAAACAGGCTAAGGGCGTCACTTACAAAACTTGTTCTACTTGTAATGGTACCGGCCAAGTCACTAGAGTTACCAATACAATCCTAGGGCGAATGCAAACGTCCACTACATGTAATACTTGTGGTGGAACGGGTCAAATAATTGACAATCGCCCTTCCAATGCAGATCCCAATGGTTTTGTAACTGAGGAAGAAACGGTTTCCATCAAAATACCAGCTGGGGTCGAAGATGGAATGCAGCTCAAGGTCAGCGGCAAGGGAAATGCGGCTCCAGGCAATGGTATTTCCGGAGACTTGTTGGTTGCCATTTCTGAAGAACCTCATCCAAAATTACAGCGTGAGGGGGACAATTTACACTACGATTTTTATGTGAGCCTTCCAGATGCGATTTTAGGATCTTCCGTTGAAATAGAAACCGTTACTGGCAAGGTGCGTCTCAAAATTGAACCAGGTGTTCAATCTGGTAAAATTCTACGACTTAGAGGCAAGGGTATTCCAAACATCAATGGCTACAACAAAGGAGATTTATTGGTTCACGTCAATGTATGGACCCCTAAAACGCTCAACAAAGAGCAAAAGGTCTTTTTTGAAAAAATGCGGGACAACGAGCATTTTTCTCCTAAACCCAAGAGCTCTGATAAATCCTTTTTTGAGAAAGTGAAAGATATGTTCTCTTAATAGACACTTTTCATTAATAATTTTTTAGATTTACAGCGTAACGCTTTTTAAATATAAACGTCTTAGAATGTAAATTTTAAATTAATGAATGATCTTTTAGAAGTTCAGGGTGTATCCAAAAAATTCGCTGATTTTCAAGCACTTTCTAGTGTTACTATCAATGTGCCAAAACAGAGTATTTTTGGCCTTCTTGGTCCCAATGGTGCTGGTAAAACAACTCTCATCAGAATTATCAATCAAATTACAATGCCCGACAGTGGAAAAGTCATCTTAGATGGAGAACCACTTCAACCTCATCACGTTCAATACATTGGTTATTTGCCAGAAGAACGTGGTTTGTATAAATCTATGAAAGTTGGTGAGCAGGCACTTTATTTGGCACAACTAAAAGGATTGTCATATAAGGAAGCCAAAAAGCGATTGGTTTACTGGTTTGAAAAATTAGGAATTTCACACTGGTGGGATAAAAAAATCCAAGAACTTTCTAAGGGGATGGCTCAAAAAATTCAATTTGTAGTGACCGTACTGCACCAGCCCAAGTTGTTAATTTTTGACGAACCTTTTTCGGGATTTGACCCCATTAATGCCAATATTATAAAAGATGAAATTTTACAACTTAGAGCAGAAGGTGCAACAGTTATTTTTTCTACCCACCGAATGGAATCCGTGGAGGAACTTTGTGACCATATAGCCTTAATTCACGAATCTAAAAAAATATTGGATGGCAAGCTCGAGGACATTAAGCGCCAGCATAAAACAAATACTTTTGAAGTTGGTTTGTCAACAAAACATAAAACAGCATTGAAGCAAACAATTGCGGAGCGTTTTGACATAGCAACTGCAGATTTCAAGTCGTTGGAAGATGATTTAAAATTGAATATCAAACTTACCCCCAATGACAGCTCTGAACATCTTCTGGCATTTTTAAGCCATAATGCTTCTGTAAACCATTATAAGGAACTCATTCCTAATGCCAGCGAAATCTTCATTCAAACTGTAAAAAACAACGGATTATGAACCATCTGCCATTAATTATTAAAAGAGAGTATCTGGCAAAGGTTAAAAACAAATCTTTCCTGTTAATGACCTTTTTGAGCCCGCTAATTATGGTTGGATTTATCAGCTTGGTTACCTATTTGGCTACAGTAAATAATGAGATAATAAGAACAATCTCTGTACTGGATGAATCTGAATTTTTTAAAGAAACTCTTATTTCAACGGAGTATACGAAATACCATTACCTTGATGAGGTTGATTTAGAATCTGCTAAAAGCTTAAGCAATCAAGCCAGTTCTTACGGTCTTTTATATATTCCTAACCTGCCAATTGATTCCGTTTCAGAGGAGATTAAGTTTTTATCAGAAGATGCACCCTCTCTGACCTTTATTACAAATTTAGAATCAAAAATTGAAAACAGGATAAAAGAACTAAAACTTGAAAAATCAGGCGTTGATTTGGCCAAAATTAAAGCTGCAAATACCAATGTGAATTTAGGTCAAGAAAGTTACGAGGGTGTAAAAACCTCTAAGGCAGGAAGTTTTATGAAACTGGCTTTCGGTGGTTTTGCCGGCTATTTGTTGTTTATGTTTATCATCATTTATGGCAATTTAATAATGCGAAGTGTAATTGAAGAAAAAACCAGTCGCATTATAGAGGTCATTATATCTTCTGTGAAACCGATCCAGTTGATGCTAGGAAAGATATTTGGGACTTCCTTAGCGGGCATTACTCAATTCGCCATTTGGATTGTGATGATAGGCGTTTTAATGGTCGCCTCTTCTTTTATCTTTGGTGTAGATTTAAGCGCAACAACTCAGCAAGAAATCATGACAGAGGCCATGAACAACCCCGCTGTAAATTCTGAATTGCAAGGCTACATCAACGATTTTAGAGCACTTCCGCTGTGGAATCTCATCATTGCCTTTGTATTGTTTTTCACTGGAGGATATTTACTTTACAGCTCCCTTTATGCAGCAATTGGGGCGGCTGTGGATAACGAGACGGACACCCAACAATTTATGATTCCCGTTATCATGCCTTTGATTTTTTCTTTTTACATCGGATTCTTTACGGTTTTAGAAGATCCTCATGGCAGTATATCCACAATTTTCTCACATGTTCCATTCACATCTCCAGTTGTTATGCTCATGCGGATCCCATTTGGAGTTCCACTGTGGGAACAATTGTTGTCTCTTTTTATATTAGTTGTTAATTTTGTGTTCACCGTTTGGATTGCTGCAAAAATTTATCGGGTTGGAATTTTAATGTATGGCAAGAAGCCAAGCTATAAAGAATTGATCAAATGGTTGAAATATTAACCTTCATTAAAAGCAATGAATTAAATGTCAAAAATATTAATCATAGAAGATGAAGAAGCCATCCGTCGCGTTTTGGTAAAGATTTTATCCGAAGAAAATAGTTTGTACAAAGTTTTTGAAGCTGTGGATGGACTGTCAGGTACTGAATTGATTAAAAAAGAAGATTTTGATTTGATTTTATGCGATATTAAAATGCCAAAAATGGATGGTGTTGAAGTTTTACAAGCCGCAAAAAAACTCAAACCAGAAATTCCGATTGTAATGATTTCGGGTCACGGCGATCTTGACACGGCGGTAAATACCATGCGTCTTGGTGCGTTTGATTACATTTCAAAGCCTCCAGACTTGAACAGACTTTTAAATACTGTTAGAAATGCCTTAGATCGCAAAAAACTAGTTGTCGAGAATAAACACCTCAAACGCCGAATCAGTCAAAAATATGAGATGGTCGGCGACAGTGAAGTACTCCATAACATAAAATCTATGATTGACAAAGTGGCTCCAACAGATGCGCGGGTGTTGATCACAGGGCCCAATGGTACAGGAAAAGAACTTGTAGCCCATTGGCTTCACCAGAAAAGTGACCGAAACAAAGGCCCTATGATCGAAGTTAATTGTGCTGCAATACCCAGTGAACTTATTGAGAGTGAATTGTTTGGACATGTGAAAGGCGCCTTTACAAGTGCCAATAAAGACCGGGCTGGAAAGTTTGAAACCGCACACGGCGGTTTGTTATTTTTAGATGAAATAGGTGATATGAGCCTCTCTGCCCAAGCCAAAGTACTTCGTGCTTTGCAAGAAAACAGAATTCAGCGTGTGGGTAGCGATAGAAATATCAAGGTGGACGTCCGTGTGGTCGCTGCCACCAACAAAGATTTAAAAAAAGAAATAGCAGAAGGACGTTTTCGTGAAGATTTATACCACCGTCTAGCGGTGATACTCATTCAAGTTCCTGCACTAAATAGCCGTCGTGATGACATACCACTGCTCATTGATTTCTTTAGTACTAAAATTGCCAACGAACAAGGAACTGCACCAAAAGTATTTTCGGAAAAGGCCATTGCCCTTTTAAAAAGCTATGACTGGACTGGCAATGTTAGAGAACTGCGCAATGTTGTTGAACGACTTATTATTCTTGGCTCAGATGAGATCAGTGATGTGGATGTGAAGGCATTTGCCAGTAAGTCCTAAGGCATTTTATTTCCAATAAACAGCGATTTAAAATTATGCTGATAAAGAACCCGCCAAATATTAAAGACTATTGACCATTTTTCTGATGACAGCCAAGTTTTTTAAAAGTGGTTCAAGTCGATCTAGATGCAACATATTCGCACCATCACTTTTGGCGTTCGCGGGATCAAAGTGTGTTTCTATAAATAAGCCATCAATATTGTTGACTACCCCTGCTCTTGCAATGGTTTCTATCATTTCTGGGCGGCCCCCAGTAACACCGCTCTTATGATTTGGCTGTTGCAAAGAATGGGTAACATCTAAAACAGTAGGTGCAAATTCGCGCATGGTTGGAATGCCCCTAAAATCAACGACCATATCTTGGTAGCCAAACATGGTACCACGATCTGTGATCCAGACATTTTCATTTCCTGCATTTTTTACTTTTAAAACGGCGTGTTTCATAGCTTCAGGGCTCATGAACTGACCTTTTTTTAGATTGACTACTTTTCCAGTTTTCGCTGCGGCAACAACAAGGTCCGTTTGACGCACGAGAAATGCCGGAATTTGAAGAACATCTACGTAAGCTGCTGCCATGGTGGCATTGCTTACTTCGTGGATATCAGTAACGGTAGGAATGTCAAAAGTTTCCCCAACTTGACGCAAAATCTTGAGTGCTTTTTCATCGCCAACTCCTGTAAAACTGTCGAGACGACTGCGATTGGCTTTTTTGAAACTTCCTTTAAATAAATAGGGTATCTCAAGTTTATTTGAGATTTCACAAACACGTTCTGCAATCTTCAGCGCCATGGATTCGCTTTCAATGGCACAAGGACCTGCAATTAAAAAAAATTGTCCGGAATTGACATGCTTTAGCCTTGGAATATCTTGAAGTTGCATTATTACATCAGTTTATTGACAACAAATATAAGCAAATTTGAGCGTTAAGGTTATCAGAATAAACCCCAAAAGTCTTAAAATTAAATGTACATTTGCCGCTTTAAAATAGCGATTGATGAATTCCATTAAAAATATTGCCATTATTGCTCATGTTGACCACGGGAAAACAACACTTGTAGATAAAATTTTATACCACTGCCAGTTGTTCCGTGAAAACGAAAATAAGGGAGATCTAATTTTAGATAATAATGATTTGGAACGCGAGCGCGGAATTACCATTACTTCAAAAAATGTTTCTGTTGTTTATAAAGACACGAAAATTAACATCATCGATACCCCTGGGCACGCAGATTTTGGTGGTGAGGTAGAACGTGTTCTCAATATGGCTGATGGTGTGTTGTTATTGGTTGACGCTTTTGAGGGGCCCATGCCACAAACCCGATTTGTGCTGCAAAAAGCCATCAATTTAGGACTTAAGCCTTGCGTGGTAATTAATAAAGTTGATAAAGAAAATTGTACACCCGAAGAGGTGCACGAAGCTGTTTTTGATCTGATGTTTGAATTGGGCGCTGAAGAGTGGCAATTGGATTTTCCTACGGTTTACGGCTCTGCTAAATTCAATTGGATGAGTGAAGATTGGACGGACAAAACCGATTCTATTGCACCACTTTTAGACATGGTAATTGACCACATTCCCTCCCCAAAAATTGAAGATGGTACCACTCAAATCTTAATTACTTCATTGGATTATTCGTCATTTACAGGCCGTATTGCTATTGGTCGATTACAAAGAGGTAGTTTAGAAACCAACCAAGCGGTTGCATTGGTTAAAAGAGATGGTTCTATTTTAAAGACTAAAATTAAAGAGCTTCATGTTTTTGAAGGTTTGGGGCGAAAGAAAGTTCCAAAAATTATGGCTGGTGAAATTTGTGCGCTGGTTGGATTGGACGGATTTGAAATTGGTGACACCATTTCAGATGTTGAAAATCCTGAGGCTCTAGAAACAATCGCCATAGATGAGCCTACCATGAGCATGCTTTTCACCATTAATGATTCTCCATTTTTTGGAAAAGAAGGAAAATTTGTAACCTCTCGTCATCTCAAAGAGCGCTTAGAAAAAGAGCTTGAAAAAAACTTGGCATTGCGTGTAAATCCCACGGACAGCGCCGATAAGTTTATGGTATTTGGACGTGGTGTATTACATTTGTCTGTTCTTATTGAAACCATGAGAAGAGAGGGATACGAACTTCAAATCGGCCAACCGCAAGTCATAATCAAAACAATTGATGGTGTCAAATGTGAACCTGTTGAGGAAATGACGATTGATCTTCCAGAAAACATTTCTGGAAAAGCTGTAGAAATGGTCACTATGCGTAAAGGAGCGCTTTTGAGTATGGAAGTTAAAGGACAAAGAATGGTTTGTCAATTTGTGATTCCATCAAGAGGTATTATCGGTCTCAGAAATCAACTGCTTACAGCAACAGCTGGTGAAGCGATCATGTCGCATAGATTCACTGAATATCAGCCGATTAAAGGGCGTATTCCTGAACGGCAAAATGGCTCATTGGTTTCCATGGAAAACGGTACTGCAATCCCTTACTCAATCGATAAGTTACAAGACCGTGGTAAATTTTTTATTGATCCAGGTGAGTCTATTTACGAAGGACAGGTCATTGGCGAAAATTCTCGTGGTGACGATATGGCGGTTAATGTCACCAAAACAAAGAAACTAACCAACGTCAGAAGTGCAGGAGCCGATGATAAGGCCAGAATTGTACCCGCCATTAAATTTTCTTTGGAGGAAGCTTTAGAATATATTCAAAAAGATGAATATGTTGAAGTCACACCTAATAGTTTGAGGTTGCGAAAGATTTATTTAAAAGAAGTCGACAGAAAACGAAATAAAGCCTTTTAAATTATTTTTTTGAACATCAGCATAACAGAATGGATTGGTTACATCGCAACCGTAGTATTGTTGGCTTCTTTTACCATGAAACATTTGAGGGCATTGAGACTTGTCAATTCAGTCGCTTGTGTGTTGTTTGTTTTGTATGGAATTCTTCTTTCAAAAGCCTGGCCTATTATCATTTCAAATGCGGCTATTTTCAGTATTAATATTTATTATTTATACTTTAAAAAAAATAGTAAAATATAGGCAACAATTTTGAATGCCAGGCGTTTATATGCTATATAATAGCATAGGGCCAATTTGAATACGTGAAACTACCTTCTTTTTTTAACAACAATTTAATTTTAAAAATCACCTCTTTAAATTCTTTGGTTGTTGGTACACGTCTTTTAATTTCTCTATTGGTACAAAATCTTTTGGCGTCTTACACAGGGCAAGCAGGCATTGCCAAGGTAGGTCAGATTCGAAATATCTCTAATATTTTAATGAGTGTTTCTTCCTTAGGTGTTTTTAACGGGGTTGTAAAATATGTATCTGAATACAAAAACAACCAGGAGGGGCTCCTGAAATTATTTTCTACAGTATTTGTATTGTCGAGTATTGCCACCTTCACGCTTTCCCTTTTTATGTTTTTTGGTGCTGACATGCTCTCTCAATGGTTGTTTTTCACAGAAGCCTACAGCGCTGTATTTAAAATCTTGGCAGTTGCAGCCCCTTTTATTGCAATGAACCGTATTTTTAATGGCGTTATAAATGGAATTTCAGCCTATAAAATACATGCAAAGATTGAAATTGTTTGGTACACATTAGCCTCATTATTGCTTATGGTTAGTTTATATTATTACAATATTGGAGGCGTGCTTTTAGCGATTGCTGTCACCCCCATTGTTCAGTTTTTTGTCCTAATTTTTATTTTTGGTAAAACACTCAAAGAATATATTAAATTTAGTCAGTTATCTTTTAAAGCTCCTTTGATTAAAGTTTTACTAGGATTTACGCTAATTTCATTTGTAGCAACAGTTTGTTCCAACCTTGTAGAGATTAATTTTAGGACCTTGATTTCAGACCGAATAAGTGAAAATGAAGCGGGCATTTGGACTGCGATGTCCTCTATTTCAAAGATTTACATGCAGTTTTTAATCACTATTTTCAGTATTTATATTCTTCCTAAATATTCTGAAATTCATTTTTCAGAGGCATTTAAAAAGGAGGTTAAGACCATTTATAAAACACTCCTCCCTTTAGTAATAATTGGAATGTTATTTGTATATTTTTCAAAAGAATATTTAATTCTCACCATTTATAATGAAGCGTTCATTGGGATGACAATTTTATTTAAATGGCAACTTTTAGCAGATTTAGTACGCTTTATTGCAAATATTTTATCTTTTAAATTTTTAGCAAAAAACCAAATTAATTATTTTGTTTCAACCCAATTGTTAGGCCTGTTATCCTACTATATTTTTGGTAGATTACTTATAAATAGTTATGATGTGGAAGGCTTGGTAATGGCTTTATTATTTAGTAATTTATTATATTTAGTGGCAGTATTTTTTGTTTTGCGAAACGACTTATTTGGCAAAAACAAAGCAATTTAAGCAAATTATTAAACCACCACATGAAAGAGTTGCAGTTTTTTAAAAAAGTATTTTCTTATTACTTTACTCTCACTTTTATCGCAACCTCATTTCTAGTTGTATTCTGTCAATTTGAATTTGAAATTCTATTTAACTTTATTGAGAACTGTTTATTTGCTATTTTAATACTTGCTCCATCTTATTTTATTTTAAATACAAGAATTAGATGTTTTTATGATCTTTTAGTATTTACAGGCTTTTCATTAACAGTTCTTTTTGAGTCAATATATTATTTGTTATTTCAAGTTTTTTTTAGTGCGTCTTCTGTTTTTGTAATGATGGACTCTAATTTTGATGAAGCCAATGAGTTTATTAATTTTTATTTAGGATTTAAGGAGCTGTTTTTTATTATTTCTTTTGGAGCACTTGCATTGTATTTTTTCATTAAATTGAATGGACTTAAGCGAGAACTAAAGCTCATTACATTTCAAAGTGGTATAGTCTATGGGTTATCAATGTTTGCGCTTCTTGCTTATTTGAAAATATCAAAACAAATAATTTATAATTTCCCATATTTATTTACAAAATCTTGTGTAGAATATTATCAAACTTCCAGAAGTTTTGATGACTATTCCACTAACATTGTTGGAAATTTTTCTAACATTAACACAAAAAATGAAAATGAGAACTCTGTTTTTGTTCTTATTTTGGGTGAATCTACAACCCGTTCTCATATGCAATTGTATGGCTATGGGCGCTCCACGAATCCGTTATTAAGCGATATGTCAAATGAGTTGTTGGTTTATAATGACGTCATAAGTCCACATGTACTAACTATTGAATCTATTACTAAAATGCTTACATTAAGTAATTATGAGTCAGAATATAAACAAACATCAGGGTCTATACTACAACTGGCCAATGCTGCGGGCTATGGCACATTTTGGCTTTCAAATCAACGACCCATTGGAATTTTTGAGAGTTTGATCACAAAAATTGCTCTTTCTGCCAAACAAACCAAGTTTTTAAGTACAGCGCATGGCCAACACAATCGCACTTTAGACCAGGTCCTTCTTCCCGAACTAAATGAGGTTTTAAAAATAGAAACAGCTTATCCTAAATTTATTGTCTTGCATTTGATGGGCACCCATTTTAAATATGTAAACCGTTTTCCAGATTCATTAAATACAGCGTTTAAAACATCCAGTACCAATGATGACTTAAATAAAAGACAAATAATTAAAGATCAATATGATCGTGCCGTTTTAAATAACGATTATGTCATATCGGAAGTCATCAACTCTGTAAAGAAGTATGCAAAGCACAGTGCCGTTTTGTATGTCTCAGATCATGGTGAAGAACTTGACAACTTAGAGCGCTGGGGTCATAATGAGGATTTTGCAACAAAGAGCATGTACGATATTCCTTTATTTCTTTGGAGGTCCTTAGAATATAAAAAATCTAATCCATTGTTTTTTGATGCCAATCGCCCCTATATGACAGATGATTTATTTCACAGTTTAGCGGAGTTGTTAAAAATTAATGCAAATCAGGTAGACTCTACTAGAAGTATTTTCAGTAAACATTTTCAAATGCGTAAACGCGTCATTTTACAAACGCAAGATTACGACGTTAAATTTAAAAAGCAAAATTCAGAGATCAGTTTGAAGGATGAAACGCCCTAACAAAAAAATAGCCATTATAGTTTCCTCTCTAGGTCGAGGTGGTGCACAGAAAGCTTCTGCAAATCTTTCTATTTTAATGCATCAATTGAATTGCGATGTGCATATCATTTCTTTGTTAAATAAAATTGATTTTGTATATGCTGGTAAGCTGCTCAATTTGGGGAAGCTTAAAGATATGGACAATTCCATTTTTGGGAAGTTTAAGCGTTTTTTGATTTTTCACAACTACCTCAAAACAGAAAAATTCGATTTCATTATTGACAGCCGTTCTCGCCCAATATTTTTAAAAGAATTTTTAATTAAAGTCCTGTTGTATTACAATCAAAAAGTCATTTATATCGTTCATAGCTATTTTGTGAAAAATTACATACCTGATAATAAATTTTTTGCTGGTTTGTTATACGGAAAGGCCTATAAGATAGTTACTGTTTCTGAACAGATCAAAAATTTGATAGACTCTAAATATAAATTTGAGCGTTTACAAACAATTCATAATTGCATAGTTGATTCGACTACAATTATGCCTTCAAAACAAGTCCAAAAATTACCAAGAAAATTTATTTTATTCTTTGGGCGAATTAATGATAAGGTTAAAAACATTTCACTTTTGATAGAATCTTATGCCCTTTCTAAATTACCCACTAAAGATGTTCATCTGGTTGTGTTAGGTGATGGTCCTGACACTAAAAAATTGAAACAAAAAGCACAGTCACTAAATATTGAAACTAAGGTTGTGTTTTTTCCATTTCAGGTCGATCCAACTCCGATTATCAAAAATGCCTTGTATTCTGTATTGACAAGTCGTTATGAGGGGTTTGGAATGGTGTTGATTGAAAGTTTATTACTAGGGATACCTGTTGTGTCTGTAGATTGTAAGTCTGGTCCAGGAGAAATTATCAAGTCTGAATTCAATGGTCTTCTGGTTGAGAATTATAATCCAATCGCTTTAGCAAATGCTTTTGATCGCATGGTGGAAGATGAAAAACTATATTTAAATTGCTGTAAAAATGCTTCAATGAGTGTTGAAAAGTTTTCTGTTTCAAATATATCTGAAGCATGGGAAGCCATTTTGAATAATGAATAAAAGTTAATTCCTAAACGGTGTCAGATAAATATTTTGTTGAATCATCCGTCTTTGAATTTTTTTAAGTCCAATTAAAACAACCTTAGGACAACTTAATAACAGCCTTTGCTTGAAGTTTAAGTTCTTTTTTAAAATAGAATTTTTTAGAAGATTGTAATTTTCAAAATCTCCATTTATCTTTCGATCCACCGCAATTGAAAAGCGATTCAAGTCTAAATATTTTTTCAAAGCAGAATACTTACTTTCGGAATCCTTAAATTGTTCAAAAATTTTCAATCTATCAATTTTGTATTCCGAAATAGATAAATGATTTTCATTAAAACACAAGACTTTACAAGCCGTTTTAATTGAACAAAATGCAACCTTATATTTTAAAGCAATTCGAATCCACATTTCTGTATCTTGTCCAGACTTTAAGCTTTCGTTGAAATATCCAATATTTTTGAATATGTCTTTTGGAATCATTACGGCAGAGGTCCAAGCCACACAATCGACAGTTGAGGCTGAAAAGAAATCGGGAACAACTCCATAATAATTTTCAAGCCCAAAATAATGCGCATTTATAGGATTGGCATTGTCAAACTTCTTGGTATATCCCATGGCATAAAGACCGCAATTAGGGTTTGTTTTTCTCAAATTATAGAGTTCCTCAAGGTGGTTGCTTTTCCATAAATCATCAGCGTCCAACAACACAATCAAATTTGTACTTGCTTTTTGAATTCCGAAATTTCTCGCCTTGGATACTCCGCCATTTCTAATGGTATATATCTTTATTCGTTGGTCTTTAAAAGCTTTTACGAGTTCTAGGCTTCTATCAGTGCAACTATCATTCACAACAATTAATTCGAAATCTAAAAATGTTTGATTCAAAGCACTTTGAATAGTGTTTTCAATGAACTTTTCTTTGTTGTAAAGCGGTATGATGATAGAAAAAAATGGCATTTAATCAGTTGACAGAGCACAAAGGTAGCGCAATCGAAATAAATCAAATAAAAATAGGTTTGGGTTTTTGGCTTTCAGATTGTCTTCTAAATTCCCTTTTATGAAAGCCGTTATTTTTAAAAAAATTGATGTCAAATAAAAGAATTCAAGGAATTTATAAGCCTTTAGAATGGAGATACTGTGTTTGCCTATTTTATTTTTTTTATAATTTTCGTGCAGATTTGTCAAGGCATTTTTCGTTTTTTCAATGAACACTTCATTGTCTTCAGCTTCATTAACAACGACCGGGTTATCAACGTGAATTATAGCTGTTGATTGATTCTTTAAAATCGCCCCAAATATATAGTCATTTCCATAGGAGCTGTTCTCGATTTGGTTTAATGCACTTAACAGTGCGTCTTTGTGTGCCATGAAATTTGAGGAACAAACAAATTTGTAAGGGTTTTTAGTTCTTTCAATTGCTTTTTTCTCTTCTCTATTTTTCGCAAATTTGAGTCTCAAAGCACCTGCCTTGGTGTTGCTTGATTCTTCAAAATGACGGCCGCCAAACACAAAATAATTTTCACCAATGTAGGCAATGTAATTTTTTAAGAAATTTTTATTTTGAGGGGTCGTATCTACGTCAATGTAAATCAAGCAGTCATATTGAGACGCTTTGGCAAGTAACAGTCTGTTTTTAATTCTTCCTAAATTTTTTTTGGATTCAATAAATTTTGCATTAGGAATAGAATTTATTTTTTGGTTCAACTCATTTTTAAGAGAAAATGAACCATCATCAATACAAATAATTTCAAATTTTAGTTCTAAAATCAACGCTTGCTTATCAATTTCACAGACCAGTGGATAAGCGTTGTAATCAAAACATGGAATTAAAATAGAAAGCATTAACTGTCTTTTCGTTGTATGACTTCAAACACTTTTTTATCCTCACATCTAAGGGTTTTACTGGGGTATTTTAAAATCAAAGCATAATCGTGTGTGGCCATAAAAATGGTATTGCCTTTTTTGTTTAAATCCTGTAAAACTTCCATAACTTCCATACTTGTTTGTGGGTCAAGGTTGCCGGTTGGTTCATCTGCCAGGATTAGTTCAGGGTCGTTTAACAAAGCTCTGGCAATGGCGATGCGTTGTTGCTCGCCACCAGAGAGTTCAAACGGAAATTTATCTTTCTTACTTTCCATATTAACTTTTGTTAAAACAGCTTCAATTTTTTCATTCATTTTTTCTCGTTCTTTCCAGCCTGTTGCTTGCAATACAAACTTTAGATTGCCATAAACAGTCCGTTCGTTCAACAGTTTAAAGTCTTGAAAAACAATGCCAAGTTTACGTCTTAGAAAAGGTATTTTTTTGTCTTTTAAAGCCTCTAAGTTGAAGCCTACGATCTCTCCTTTTCCGTGGTTTAATTTTAGGTCACCATAGAGTGTTTTTAACAGGCTGCTTTTTCCGGATCCTGTTTTGCCAATTAAATATACAAACTCCCCCTTTTTAACATCGATATTAATCTCGCTAAGGATTAGATTTTTATCTTGGAAAATGGAAGTATTCTCTAACTTTAAAACAGAATCAGACATGAATTTTATGTTATTTATTTTATAAAAGTATTACTATTCAAATCAATAATCAAATTTCATTCAAACATTAAATTTCAATCTTAAAATTGATTTTTTTTTAGGATCTATGAAATTTTAAAAATTATTAAAATAAACTACGGATAAAGAAGGTAATTTGCTCTTAATATTTTGAACTGTTCTAAATCTTTCTGCCAAGACTTTTTAATTTCTAAAGCACTCCATCCTTTTTCTATTTGTTGCTGAAGGATTGTTTGTCCAGCTAGTTTTGTAAAAAAGGAGTTGAAAAACGAAGATTTATCAGTTGTATTTTCATAGGCTTCTATCAACCAATTAAGATTAATTCCATTCAAAAAACCAACATTTTTTAAATCTTTACCATAACATGTTTTTGCCTTGTGTTTTGGGTTCTTTGCACCAAAATTTGGCTTGGGTGTAAATTGAAAAGAGTAGTTTTCGTCACCCAAAAAGGGACTCCCAAAAATTTGAAACTGATTTTCTGTTCCTCGTCCAACACTCACATGCGTTCCCTCAAATAGACATAGGCTTGGATATAAATTGATTGCCTTTTGATTGGGAAGGTTAGGAGAGGGAGGAATTGGCAGTATATAAGCTTCCTCTCGATTGTAGTTTGCGACTGGAATAACTGTCAAATCACAGTTCAAATCATCATCTAACCAGTGTTCCCCATTGATCATTTTTGCAAATTCCCCAAGGGTCATCCCATGCGTGATTGGTACAGCGTGCATGCCAACAAAGCTTTTGTAATTTAAATCCAAAATAGGCCCGTCCACGTAATGGCCATTGGGATTGGGTCGGTCCAATACAATGAGTGGAATGTCCTGAGCTGCACAGCCCTCCATCATATAATGCAAGGTGGATACAAAGGTATAAAAACGGGTTCCAACGTCTTGAATATCAAAAATAACAACATCTAAATCTTCTAAAACTTTAGGATTTGGTTTTTGATTACCACCATAAAGCGATACAATTGGGAGTCCCGTTTTAAGGTCGATCCCCCCTTTGATGTATTCTCCGGCGTCGGCACGGCCTCTGTAACCATGCTCCGGCGCAAATACTTTTACAACTGAAACATCACGTTTGATAAGAGAATCTACTAAATGGGTATTGTCATTTTTTATAAGCCTACCGTTAAGACCTAAACCGGAAACGTTTTTAAAAATAACCGAGGTTTGATTGGCAACGATTCCAACCCGCTTGTTTTTTAAAAGGGGCAGGTAAAGCTCCAATTGATTGGCAGCAACTGTCAGTGGCGTTTTTTTTTGATTAGGGCTGCTATTTCCACAAGACAGAACTATCATAACAAATAATAAAGCTGTATTTTTGATTGAATTTAATAGCATTGGATTTTGAATTTTGAATTTTTTATAGCCAAACGTCTCATCAGCGCTCAGTCCTATAAAAGTAGTGTTTCAGCACCAATAATAAAAATTGGTGTTTTGGCCATCGCGATCAGTACCATTGTGATGTTATTTGCAGTTGCTATAAGCGTGGGTTTACAACAAAAAATACGAGATAAAGCAGTCGCTTTTAATGGCCACATCACCATCTCTAACTTTGATACAAACTTGTCGGAAGGCGCACAAGCACCCATAAAAAAAACCCAGTTGTTCTATCCTGAATTTAAAGAAGTTGATGGCATTACACACGTTCAAGCAGTTGCTCAGAAATTTGGCATCATTAGAACTGAAACAGATTTTGAAGGTCTGTTTTTGAAAGGGGTTGGGATTGATTACAATTGGCAGTATTTTAAAGAATTTTTAATTCAAGGTACACTCCCAAATTATTCTGAGTCTTACAGTGATGAAGTGCTCATTTCTGAGCATCTGGCGAAGCGCTTGCTTTTTAAACTTGGAGATACCTTCCAAATGTACTTTTTAAAATCTGACTCTAGCAGCACTCCAAGCATAAGGAAATTTAAAATTGTAGGTATCTTCAATTCTGGTTTTGAAGAGTTGGACCAAACTTTCATAATAGGTGATTTAAATCATGTACAGCGTTTGAACCGCTGGAGCAAAGATCAGGTAGGTCAATTTGAAGTATTTATAAAAGATTATGAAGATTTAGAAGCCAAAGGATTGGAAGTTTATGCCGAAACACCTTCCACGCTGAATGCCCAAACGGTAAAGCAAAAATATCCTGTTATTTTCGATTGGATTGCAATTTTTGATAAAAATACATACGGCATCATTGCTATGATGATTTTAGTAGGCGTCATCAACATGATTACAGCCTTATTGGTTTTAATTTTAGAGCGCACCCAAATGATTGGCATACTCAAAGCCCTTGGCAGCCGAAGTTGGAGCATTCAAAAAGTATTTATATACACCGCATCCTATTTGGCAATTACAGGTTTGATTCTAGGTAATGGAATTGGCTTGTTGTTACTTTTTATTCAAAAATATTTAAGTCCAATAACTTTGAATCCTTCCGTTTACTATGTTTCCAAGGCACCTGTTGATATCAATTTATGGACCATTTTAAGCCTCAATTTATTGACCTTCGCAATTTGCGTTTTGGTCTTAATTATTCCTTCTTATTTAATTGCGAAAATAGCGCCTGTGAAAGCTATTAAATTTGATTGATAAAAATTTAGCAATTACAATTTGCCTTCATTTTGAAATTGCCGTAAATTTGAAAAAAATTCCCTGATGCAATACGCTGAAAATATTCTTGAAACCATTGGTGAAACCCCATTGGTAAAATTAAATAGAATTACGGCTTCGCTTCCCTGCTTAGTCTTGGCCAAATATGAAACTTTCAACCCAGGAAACTCTGTCAAGGATCGAATGGCTTTACAAATGATTGAGGATGCAGAAGCAGATGGTAGCCTAAAGCCTGGGGGTACCATTATTGAAGGCACTTCTGGAAATACAGGCATGGGGCTGGCTTTGGCCGCGATTGTCAAAGGTTACAAATGTATTTTTGTAATGAGCGACAAACAATCTAAAGAAAAAATGGATATTCTAAGAGCGGTTGGTGCTGAGGTGGTGGTATGCCCGACAGACGTAGCCCCTGATGACCCTCAATCTTATTACTCCGTTTCGAAGCGCTTGGGTGAAGAAATGCCCAACGCTTGGTATGTAAATCAATACGACAATCCCAGCAACACCAAAGCACATTACCAAAGTACAGGCCCTGAGATATGGGATCAAACCAATGGTAAAGTGACCCATTTTATAGTGGGAGTTGGAACCGGAGGCACCATTTCAGGAGTGGGGGGGTATCTCAAAAAGAAAAACCCTAATGTAAAAGTTTGGGGTGTTGACACTTATGGCAGTGTTTTTAAAAAGTACCACGAGACCGGTATTTTTGATGAGAAAGAAATTTATCCTTACGTCACAGAAGGCATTGGGGAGGACATTTTACCTGCCAATGTAAATTTTGATTTAATTGATGGGTTTACTAAGGTTACAGATAAAGATGCGGCCGTTTATACCCAACGCTTGGCCAAAGAAGAGGGGATGTTTTTAGGAAATTCTGCCGGCGCTGCCATTAAAGGGGTACTACAACTTAAAGATACGTTTGGTCCTGATGATGTTGTAGTGGTATTATTTCACGATCATGGGAGCCGTTACGTTGGAAAAATATTCAACGACGATTGGATGCGAGAGATGGGATACTTGGATTAATTTTTCTAGAGTATTTGACAAGCATCTGCTTTTATAAATCCAAATTTGTAAATTGCAGTATGAAGTTAATTTACGAACTTTTATTTTTTTTACAGCGCCATGGATTTCATGTATGTCAACGGATTGCCGACCGATTTGGCATGCGGGCTAGAGTGGTGCGAACTTCTTTTATATATGTGACATTTGTAACTATTGGTTTTGCATTTGCATTGTATTTATTTATCGCCTTCTGGTTACGTATAAAAGACACTATTTTTTCAAAACGAAGTTCGGTATTTGACATATAAAATATGACTAATCCTATTATGAGATTTTTTAGATCAAAACTAAAAACCGCAGTTGTTTTACTGATATTCTTACTTTTCACTGGTATTATTGGATTTAAGTATATTTCAGGATACACTTGGACGGATGCAATCTACATGACAGTTATCACCATTACACCTGTTGGTTACACTGATGTCGAGGCTTTAGACCATCAAGCAAAAATTTTTATTATTGGTCTTATTTTATCCAGTGCCATCATTTTAGGATATGCGCTAAAAGTAATTAGTGAGTATATCATATCAAAGAACGACATCAATGAACTAAAACAAAAGAAAATGCAAAAGAAAATCAATGCGCTATCCGAGCATGTCATTATTTGTGGCTATGGAAGAAATGGGAGACAGGCCGCTAAAAAACTGCAATCCCACCAACGAAATTTTGTCGTGATAGACAAAGACAAAACTGTTTTTCAAAACATTGAAAAGAATGACTTTGCTTTTATTGTTGGAGATGCAAATGAAGATGAAGTCTTGATTCGCGCAGGCATCAACAGTGCAGCTTGCTTGATTTGTGCTTTGCCTAACGATTCTGAAAATGTATTTGTTGTACTTTCCGCACGTCAGATAAACTCCAAAATTCGGATCATAAGTCGAGCTTCAGAAGAATCAAGCTATAGTAAATTAAAACTTGCTGGTGCTAATAACGTCATTCTTCCCGACCGCATTGGCGGCGATCATATGGCCTCACTAGTGGTGGTTCCCGACCTTTTGGAATTTGTGGACAATCTATCTATTGTTGGAGATCAAACTATTAATATTGAAGAAATATCCGTTGAGCAACTTTATAACACCAAGCAACAAAAAACAATTTTAGAATTGGATTTGAGAAAACATACAGGGTGTAATGTGATAGGCTTCAAAGACGAAAATGGAAATTACCATATCAATCCAGAAGCCAATCAGAAATTAGTGCCCGGCTCTAAAATCATAGTTTTGGGCAAGCCCGAACAAATTCAAAAGCTTAATTCCATATACAATATAGAGTTGATTTAGCTATATTTAATTGAGCTAGTTTTACACTCTACTGTGTTTAGTTTTTATTGTTTTTTCGACCGGTTCTATTTTGAGCCACTACTTGATGTTCATCTTCAGCTAAGAAATTTTATACTTTATTTTAGACTTGGTCACTGTTAACTAATGTTTTTTTAAGACAAAAAGTGAATTGAATTTAGAAACCCCGTCTTAATCCTTTTGTTGCATAACTCATTTTTTTTTGGCATATTGTCAACACTTTTTTCACCACTAACGACATCTTTATGAAACTTAAACTCCATACATCAATCGCTTTAATTTTACCGTTATTTTCATTTGCCCAAAACAAGGGAATTGATCAAATTATTGATGAAAAATTTGGAGATGCCACAGGTTGGTTTGTCAACTTTATATTTTATCAAATTGAGTTTTCAGAAGACGTAAAAGTTTTTTGGGTTTTGTTTCCATTGATTTTTGGAGCTGCTTATTTTACAATCTATTTTAAATTCATAAACTTTAGAGGCATTGTTACTTCAATAAATATTGTCCGTGGGAAATACGATAGTTTGGACCATCACCAAACATTAGAAGCTGCGGGTGATGCAACCCCCGGAGGCGACAGTACTGAAACCATTGCAGTTGAAAGACATGATGGGGAAGTATCTCATTTTCAAGCTCTAACAGCAGCCCTTTCTGCAACTGTTGGTCTTGGAAATATTGCCGGTGTGGCCATCGCTGTTTCAATAGGAGGCGCTGGTGCCACCTTTTGGATGATTGTCGCTGGACTTTTGGGCATGGCTTCAAAATTTGTTGAATGTACTTTGGGTGTAAAATACAGAGATATAGACGAGAATGGGGTGGTCTATGGCGGCCCCATGTACTACTTGACCAAAGGGCTCAAGTCCAATGGATTAGAAAAACTCGGAAAAATACTTGCAGTTTTGTTCGCGATTTTTGTAGTTGGTGGTTCTTTTGGTGGCGGCAATATGTTTCAAGTTAATCAAGCTTTTCAATTGGTTGAAAACATCACTGGAGGTGAAACTTCCTTCCTTCACGATAGAGGCTGGTTCTTTGGATTGATAATGGCCGTTTTGGTAGGAATTGTCATCATAGGAGGTATTAAAAAAATTGCCAAAGTAACAGATAAGATTGTACCATTTATGGTCGTTATATACGTTACAGCATCACTGTTTGTTATATTTTCTAATGTTGGGATGATTGGCAATGCCTTCACACAAATCTTTGATGGCGCCTTTAATCCACAAGGTGTGGCTGGTGGTGTAATTGGTGTATTGGTTCAAGGATTTAGACGCGCAGCATTTTCAAATGAAGCGGGGATTGGTTCGGCTTCCATTGCGCATTCTGCAGTTAAAACAAAATACGCAGCTTCTGAAGGATTGGTGGCACTTTTAGAACCTTTTATCGATACGGTAGTGGTTTGCACCATGACTGCTTTGGTGCTTATTATCACGGGCTATGTGGATCCTTCCAATGCCAGCTTGAACAATGCTGATGCTATTTTACTGACCTCCGGTGCTTTTGAATCTGTAATTTCTTGGTTTCCTTATGTGTTGACAATTGCTGTAGTACTTTTCGCTTTCAGCACCATGATATCTTGGTCGTATTATGGGTTTCAAGGCTGGGTTTATTTGTTTGGACGTTCAAAGAAAATGGAATATGTATACAAAATTATCTTTTGCTTTTTTGTGATCATTGGTTCCGCTGCTAGTCTGGGATCGGTTATTGAATTTTCTGATGCCATGATCTTTGCCATGATGGTTCCTAACATGATAGGGATTATCATTCTAGCCCCTAAAGTAAAGAAAGAACTCCACGAATATTTGTCCGCTATAAAACAGTAGTAACTCTATGTTTTGAATTGGCCTTAACAAAGTCAAAAGAAGTTCTTGTAAAAGTACCATCTATAGATTATGTGGCCTACCAAATTATTGAAATGCGAATGTTAAAAGAAGCTTACGTCGGAGTTGAGGAATTAACAAAACTTAAAGAATTTCCAAAAGAAAAA
>CESO01126327.1_pt1 | contig 21282 bp, 19 predicted proteins | sample 356341 | NCBI WGS metagenome assembly CESO01 (sample SAMEA2621812, study PRJEB7988) | marine metagenome | biome: marine biome (ENVO:00000447); feature: deep chlorophyll maximum layer (ENVO:xxxxxxxx); material: "saline water (ENVO:00002010), including plankton (ENVO:xxxxxxxx)" | depth 35 m | reverse complement strand
GGTCACCACTCTGGTCCTCCTCACCACTAGGTCAGCGGGTATAAAATGAATCCGATACACAAAAGTGCGCGCATGTATTAATACTAAATATTATTGGGATTGTTCAATGAACTTCTCGATAGTGTTAGGTTTGAATTTTATACGATAATTCGTATTAAATAATCCTATTTAAGAAGTGTAAGATCGTTAGGCCTTCCAGCGCCCCTCGACTTGTGTATACGGAGTTGCTCCACAACAATAAGATTCTTTCTTTTCCGTTGGAGTCATGTGTTTATCGTAAGTGATACTATTAGCAGGTGTCACGTTACCACATTTAGTCCACGAGCTGCTGCTGGATGCGTAAAAGTTTTCCTGTTCTTCCGGAACCCGGTAACCGCTAGGGACATAACCTCCTCCTCCTCTAGGACCATAAGGAATTGTTCCTGTTACGACAAAAGGATTAAAATTGCTCGGGGAATACATACGACTCGTGCCCCACGTATTACCAGAAGTCATGTATTCGGATTTACATCCGGTACAACCAAGCCCGCCGTAGTGCTCGCTTGATGTATTGCTAGTCATTTTTATGTTATCTTAACATAAAAATAAATTAAATTACACTTGCTTGTACAAGCCATAAATATATGTACCTCTTGCTATAGGATGGAGATTATTTACTACTTTGCTAGAATCATCGTCCAGTTCGTACAACTCGGTATTACCCTTGACACTATCTAATACGATCACAGATGTATTTTTAGAGTATACATATTCATCTTCCAGATTGGCTTCTATGGCCGCATAGATTTGCTCTACAGACTTGAGCGGAAGTTTGGCATACTCTCTTTCTTTTTTACTGGTAAGAGAGAAAACTACATCGTGTAGAATACCCTCCATACTCCTGGCTAGCACCAATAAGCTACATAACATCACTTCAAAATTGATGGTATTAGTACGGCAAAATTTTACGACAAAATTTATACGTTCGCCAACCGCTCGTTGAAAGTCTACTAACGCGCCCTTCCTACTTTCCTTGTCTCTGTATGCTGCCCCAACACGTCTAGCAGCGTCTACGACTCCTTTCAGAATATACAGATTGTAGTAAGAAGATGATATCTGGTTCTCAATCTTCACCCACTCTTTGAGAAAAGCTCTGTAGCTTATATGAATATTAGAATAATCTTGTTCTTGTAGTGGCAGAAAAATCAACGATTGTACTATGTCTAAGCAATGATGTTCATACTCTCTGAACAAACTAGAAATCTGATTATAATCACTGAGCAGCGTAGCAACGCAATCTCCTGCGCTCTTCTTACCTTTGTTCCATCCATTGCACCAATCCACTTTTAAAGATCCAAACATGTTCCTGACAACCCTACGAAACCTCTTGGACTTCTTGGTACCGTGTTTCTCTTTAATTTCTCCTGATACTGTAATCAAGAACAGTTTAGGATCGGCAATAGGGTCAAATTGATTGCTTGTAAAACCTACATGTGTATGACCCATACTTGGCCAAAGAGGTCCATCATCCAAACCTTTTATGTAAGAGAAACCAAAGTCAATAATAACAGGGTAACTTCCCAGCGTAGGAACACAAAACTGGTTGTCCTCATCCAATACGTACAAAAACACGACATCCTTATTACATTTTTTCATCATAATGTTGTTAGAATGAAGGTCGTAATGAGTGAATCTTTGTTTTCGTTGAGCTATAGCGATGGCTAATAGGACTTGTTTCACAGTTGAGTATAAAATATTTTCTGAAACCTTGTCTGGTGCTCGAATGTAGTTATAGAACTTGGTACTATTCTCGATGTACTCACATAACATAACTTCTTTTTTTACCCTTGTAGAATCTACAAGAAAAGGATTACCTTCTCTTCGGCACTTGGGGTTTATCTCCGATTCAAAAAACCCTATACCTTTGCAGAAATGAGGACAATAGGGTACTATATTATTCAATCCTTCCATAATCGCGCTTTCATGTTGAACTAAATAATTGATGTATTGGGATATCTTAAATATATATTTCTCATGAATGTTTTTATCTTTGCATTTTAGCAAACCCACCAGTCCTTGTTTTCCTGGTTTTGGAAAGGTTGTGCTAAACTCAAGCCATTCTTGCCACGGATTATTCTTGTTCTCATTATAATGAAGTAATAATCGATCATAACCTGATATTTTAAGCGACATTTAATTACTTTGGAGTTATACTTTAAGTATGTATACATTACTTAAAAAGTCTTTTCAATACTGAAAAAGGAATGCCATCACCTAATAAATCAAAAAAAATGAGTCGTTCGGCTCGTCTAAAGCGTTATGAGAACGTATACACCAAGGTTCTTAAGAAAAGCACCAGTAAATCAAGCTCTAAGCAAAAGATAAGGAAAAATCCTCAGAAACTTTCTCGTAGAAAGACAACACGTCCTAACCAAGAATCAACTCCTGAATCAACTAGAACCAGACCCGAGACAATAAAGACCTCTAAACTTCGAAGTAAAAGACTCACATGTTATCAGAAATTTGTCAGATCCGAGAGTAAGAAGCCGAAATATAAAAGTCTTGCCCCAAGGGACCGAATGACTGCTATTGGGGCAAGCTGGGTCGCATTAAAGACAAAAAAATAAGTATATTCTAAAAGGAATTATGTGTAATTTAAGCTAGATTTAAAGTCAAATATGACTCTAAACAAAATGTCTACACAAATTTGTGAACTCATTGATGAGAAAGTTGATGAGAAAGAATTAGATTATGATGATTTACAAAGTATAGTAATGGATCTATCTGTTCCAATAGATAAACGCCTAGAATCACTCACCGCTTGTTATGACCAGGATCAACATCGCGCTGTCGAATGTCTTAGTACATTAATTAGTCAATACCAAATGAGCGGTATCAAAAATCTAGAGATTTTCTTACGTGGGATGTGCGAGGTGATAGAGTTACCTTCTTTCTTTCGTTTAGAAGCGGCTAAAGCACTCTTGGAATACGAAGAACTGGAAGATGACCCCGAAGATGGGAGCGATGAATGGGTTGCGGTACAGAATGAAGCAGTAAAAGAGCGAAATAAGATACGACACCAAATTGGAGCCGCCGGACTGGAAGCGATATGCGTAACAATGGGAGAAATACCCACGCCATGTCGTGTAGAGGCAGTATGTTTATTAATGGAGTATCCACAGCATAAAACTACGGCAGACAAATGCTTCAAGATGCTTATTAACGATACTTCTATAGAATGTGAATTTAGATACAAGTGTATCTTAGATTTGGAACATCGTGGGGGTCGAAGCATGAGGAGTCGCTTAGTGGACGAGTTCCCAGATAAGGTTTTTGTTGCAAATATATACGACAAATTCTCATCCCTTATTAGCAAAGAGTTTCCTAAATTCAAACCAACTACTTCCAGTTTAGATTTCTTTCAATTACTCATTGACCATATTAGTTACGAGCAGGTTCTGGATACATTTCGTACACGTTTTCCAACCGACGAACATATCTATGAGTTCTTTCTCTATGAATCTCAGCTTTCTTTCATGAAGACGATTAGCAACTACACATCTTACAGGATTCTATCAGCTCAATATCTTCTCCAGAAGTTCTGTCCTAAACTCGAGACTAGAGTGCTAATACAAGAAACTTTACTGGGTTTTGCGCGAGACTCTGAACTGGACTATAACTTGCGTGCCGACGCTACCGATGTCTTGATGCAACTCGGGGATCCAGATATGAAGATTGTAGGGCAGGAGATTATGATGGAACTGGGACGTTCCGATGGTAATGTTGTAACTGTCTTCGATAATGCACAAAACGTGCATACAGCCGAAGTTGATGCTTCGGTCGCAGAAGTACTGGAATTCTTCTCTGGTATACCTTTATTGAAAATAAGCGATACGCCAATCAACTTCTCTTATGTACAGAAACAAGTTACCGATATGCTGAAAAAGCTTAAAAGAGCTAGATCCAAGGAGAACGTGTATTCTGGAGAGTCTAAGGTGATGTGTGAATACTGTGGTAGCGATATTCCTATCGGGAAAGATTTTGTTGACGGAGATAACAAGTTCTATTCAAAGGAGTGTGCGGACAGCAAGAAGAGAGATGATCGTATTAATCTAGCTCTTAATCGTATAGAAATGGATCGAGCCTTGTATTCTCGTTACAACAGTACTCTAATTAATATACTTCTTAAGGTTTGGACATATCTTACGGGTCACGAACACCAAGAAGAGATGCAAAAACGTCTTCTTCAAGAACTCGAAGAAATGTCTGGAACTTGCTCCTCTGGTTTTGCATCCCGTCTCATTAATGTTATATCAGGGTTTGGCGAGTTCAGTATTAGGATTTCGTGGGAAGATCAGATTAAAGCCAATTTTTTCGGACGACTCAGCGCGGCTGCTCGTCGAATTACTGATAAAACCAGCATTTTTACCAAAGACCCGTACCTAACAGATCTTGTTATGTTGTGTCTAAACGAAGACTATGCTGCTGACGAAGAGAAAAGTTCAAAGGCTCATATTCTAGAGGAGTTCAAGGACGAGGTTCCATCTCAGAAACAGGTGGTTGCTGCATACCTCTCCGAGCATCGAGAAGACAAGATTGAAGAATGCCTTGAACAACTTCAAGAGAGCGTGCTAAGTGAAATAGCAATCGCTTCATCCCTATCATCAAGACGTCAATATTTCTCTCTTTTCTTTCGTAGTCATGTGGCATTCATACGAGAAGAAATGTATGCTGAATTTAAGGAATTCATGGACGATACCACATTCGACCTGTACATGCGCAAGGCTTTGATGCATTACGAGGGCGCTATATGATATGGGAAATCCTACAACATTGTTATTATACTTCTAAAGTATAATAAGTGAATACTTAATTCTCAATTAATTGGCTTCGAGATCTGCCATCTCCTGTTGTAAGCTTTACCTTGTAGTCCTGTTGTTACCATATGGGTCGCTGGTTCCGTCCATTGGCTCTCATTCGGATGATCTCCGGGTTTTCCTGGACATGGCGATGAGGTAATTCCACAGTGTGCTAATGGGAAATTCTTATTTACACCGTTTTTACTATCCATTTCGAATAAATTTAAAGAATCATCCCATTTTACAGAATTTTCATCTGGCGGTCCCTGAGGACCTTGATCTCCTTGATCTCCTTTGTGTCCCTGAGGTCCCGGAGGTCCCGGAGGTCCCTGAGGTCCCTGAGGTCCACCGGGTGTACCGGGAGATCCGGGTTTACCGGCCTTGAAAAAAGAAATTATCGCTACCACAAGAGCTATTACTGAGATCGCGACGGTCGCGTATACAAGAACTTTCATTTATTTATTAAAAGATTTTTTAATCTTGCTTCTTTTTCGGAAGAAGCGCGTGGTGAATATAAGGTACCTTTCCTCCTCCCATCCAGTCCCAACCTCCTGCTAGAGTCTTAAGCTCTTCGTCGTTCTCAGTCGCTAAATGAAGGTCTCGGACGGTGATTCGGTTATGTTTTTCGTCTGTAGCCTGATTACCGGCCAATTCCAAGAACTCACACGTGAGATACTCTAATACGGCGGCTAGGTACACAGCTGCCCTTGCCCCGACTCTTCCAGAATGATGATTTCTTATCAACTTTTCCGCGCGAGCAACGGAAAATGTTAGACCTGCTTTAGCGGCTCGGGTCTTTCCTCTTTTTCGTTCGTTCTCGGAACGCATCACAGCCTTGACTGCGTTACTTACGGCGTGTTTGGCCAGCTCCCCCGGCAGAACAAGTCTGACCGCGGATTGTACAGCTCTAACATCGCAAGTGCCGCTTGTTTTCTTTTGTCTTATATTGCCCCTGGTCATTTCGGTGGAACAGATGAAGGACGCTTTCTTCGCTATACTGACCCCAACAACATTTAGCAACGAATTGAGTTGCACGACTGCGTTGGTGGCAATTCCGTTGCCGTTGCTACTAACCATCTTAAGGACTTTTTTTATATACGGTCCAAAATTAACCTCTGCTTGTGAAGTGTTCATTTATAATTAAAAGATAATATCTTTTTAATTATAAAATGAAGAGAAATCGACGTGATAATATCAATTCTATCACTAAACCTTTTATTCAGCGCCTTGCTCACAAAGGTGGGGTTAAATCAATGAGTGGACTGATATACGAGGAGTCACGAGGCCTCCTGTTTTTGTGGGTAGAGTCGGTATTAAGAGATGCATTCGTCTATGCTGATTACTACAGGAAGAAAACTATTAATGAAGCAATGATCTCAGCGGCCCTTGCTGAGAAGTCGATAGGAGGGTGGGTCGACGTAGCATCGAAAACAAAAGCTTGTAAAATAAAGAGAAAGTCCAAAGGGAAAGAAGGTGCCAAGAAACATCGGGCCAAGCCAGGGACCGCGGCGTTGCGGTCGATAAAGTACTACCAGAACCAGTCTCAATGTTTAGTCATTCCGCAAGCCATCTGGAGCAGGCTCGTTAGAGAAATTAGCAAGGAATACTTTACTCAAGCCACTAGCTTTACCAAAGGTTCCTTGAAACTTTTGCAATTCGCGGCCGAAAGTTATCTTATAGAGATCTACGAAAACGCCAATTTGTGCGCTATACACTCTGGGAGAGTTACTATTAATCCTAGAGATATGCAGTTGGCACGTAGAATTCGCAATGAGTTTGATCATTAAATAAATAATTCCTATGAGGAAATTATTTCCATGATTTTATCACTCCTCCGTGTTCCCGATAGACCCTCTGACGTGTCGCGAAGTGCTTTCGGAGGATCCCATTACTATCCACGAGGTCAAAAACAATAGGTTCGCTATCCTTAACACGAAATATTCTACCAAGGTACTGGATAAAATACTCCTGGATATCGGCTGCGAGAATCAGCGTGTTCAGTTTAGGATGATCAAAACCTGTACCCACTTTTTGACATGTACCTATCAATACCCTGGCGCTACTCTCGAATTCTTGATTGCTACCTATGAGATTTGTGACCGAGACACCTCTTTTCTCCAAATCAGCTATTAGATATTTCCCCTGTGATATTCTCTTCACAAGTACCAGAAAATTTCGGTCGGGATGACTCTCTATAATATTTATGATTAGCTCATTGCGAGCCTCGCAATTAGCTTGTTGGTCTAAGATTGAACCCCAATTCACCCGACCTTGAAGAGTACGTTCCACTTTAGGTATAAACCCGGTATCAACCTTGTACACGATATGCTTGCGATGCAGCTTCCTAATTATTTTATGCCTCCCGAAATACAGTTGTAGCAGTATATTGAGACCGTCTGGGCGATACGGAGTAGCAGTCAGCCCAATTAGGTAACGTGGGTACACGTGCTGTAAAGATCTAGATAATGTTTCTGCCATAATCATGTGAGCTTCATCCACGATAACGAGACCTACATCACTGAAGAAGTCCTTCCCTTTCTTCTCCACATTTTGGGCGTTCATGATATAGAAATCCCCAGGTTTCTTTGGGGACTTTGCCGTAACTCGATGCACTACGGCCTTGGGACAAAACTTGAGAATACTCTCTTCCCACTGTTTCATTAGAACAATCTTGTTAACGATGATCAGAGTGCGAAATCCTATACCGGCGGCCATGTGGACGGCACAAATAGTGTTGTGAGTAACGGTAAAATCTCCCAATAAGAAACGATGATTTCCGTCAATAGTAAAACCATAGTAATCTTTCTCTTTAACTGGTACTACTTTGAACCCAGACACTAAAGAATCCTTAATCTGTTTGCGAGGACTAGAACGTTTACGTTCTAATAATACCGGTATGTCCTCTACGCCGCTACCATAAAAAGTAATTCGGTAGTAATAATCTCCTACTTTTTCACCTTTATACATACAAGACTTACATATACTTCCCATCATACCTAGAGATCTAACCAAGTACAGGATATCATATGCCAAATCACGATTCTTTTGGGTTATTTCGTAACAATTACCCACCATGAATCCACCAGAATCCACCAGACCTGCCAATAATTTTAGTCTAATACTTCTACTATTGCACTTGTATACGCTGGGAATATGTTTGTTGCCTAATAGGTTATATTCTCTAAGTTTTTCTGCGAAACCATTTACTGGTTTATCGTCGCATACACGATAGCTTGGACAGTGTGTACCATTACTGGAAAGTCTATAATTATGCTTACAACAAAAGTCTTCCATGTAGTGAACAATTTCTTTGTCAGCTGTAGTTATAATAGGTTGAAGGGTGTTTCCATCTCCTAACCACACCCCAATCATATAAGGATCAATGGCTACATCTTTTTCTTTGAACTCCACTGGAACGTGATAAAGCTTAAGCTGGTCTCTAACGGTCTTTGATAGACTGAGGAAATCCTTGATAGAAATATCCAGAATATCAGGGTCTGTTACAGAAAGTAGGAACGACTCGGCTTCTTTAGCTGTGGGGAAATGGTTCGTGCGGTATTTTCTGATACTATGGTCAAAATACTTAGCGTAAAAAGTCTGATTAGACAGGTTATGGATCACCTTGTGACTACCAATCTTGAGAGAAAGAATATGACTCTCGTTACATTTAAAACTATCTCCATTGAGAGGAACAATATTATACATCTGTTCCTCTCCTACACATGTACTGAGTACCGTTCGTGGGGTAGAATCATCTCCCATGAGCAATTCCCCTTCTTTTATATCCTGTACAGCCTTTACTGTACCATCATACATTATTATTGGTGTATCAATCCCAAGACATTTGCCAAATCCGCAATAGGCCGATACGATAACGCTCCCTCGCTTATTGAGGCATTGCACAGCCTCTTTACGCACTTTCTTTTGCTCTGGTCGCAGGGTCCCTTGAAATTTGACGTTGGTAGACGGAAACGTCTTCCTCGAAGGTCGCCGAAGTTTAAGTACTCGAGCGGCATAAGCAAAAGGTAGGGAAACCTTGTCATCCCCAACCAAGGTATAAGGTTGTACATATTTAGTATGGCCAATACCAAATTTAGGTTCAATTTTGATAACTAGTTCTTCATTAACTTTCTCGACAGGAATAGTATTAACATTAGCAAGTAATGACATTTTCTCTCAACGAATATAGTGTTAAAATTGTTATTCAATTTTAGAACAAAAGACATGTCGGAAACGGGGCGATATGTTTGCTTAGCTCAATGCCATGCTAAGAACGTGCTTATACTCATTAAGATAACGAATAGCGGATGAACAATTTCCTACTCCTGGGAGTTGTGATACTATCATTTTAAGATCACGTTTGTATATTTGCTCTGACAAATTTCGAAGAGTAGTAAGATTAGCAGAATTATTCTGTATGTTAAACGGGTTTAACTTGAGAAGTTTTGAGAAGTTTCGTATATAAAGATTTTTATTCTTATCACTCAACTTATATTTTCCGTTGTAAAGGAGTATTGACAATATTATCTCCTGATATACAGACAAATCAACCATGGATTTCATCCTTCCCAGAAGACTAGCAATCTTTACTGGGTCTAGAAAACTTTCTTCTGTGTATGGAGCTAATTCTAATTCAGAAAAGTCTCCATCAATCTTATATTCTACTAACTCCTCCTTCGCCTCGCTAATCTTAGGGTTGTAAATACGGTCAAGGTAACTCACACACTCTCGGTAGGCGTTCCTATATGTTTCAGCTGCCATTGGCTCTCCAGGTCTAGACTTTACTTTGGGTCTAGACGAGGAAGTCTCGTTCAAAAAAGTCTCCATTTCACTGTTTACTGTCTCCAGATTAGAGAGCAATGATTGAGCAGCATAGTATACGAAGAAGAGATTATCAGGTTGTGGAATTGTACAATGTTTAAGTCGTGCAAAAACATTGAAATAAGACTGTGCTCTTTCTTCTGTGGTAGTGCTAAGTATATATTCAAATATTTGTCGACCATTACCTCGATCCATGGTATTAAATACTGAACTTACATTACTATAATTTCTGGTAAAGGTATACGAATCTCCTATGTTGAAAATTAATTTATATAGATCAATAGGAGTAAGCTGCTCTAATTCATGTTTAGGACTGTAGATCATGTTTTCGTACTTAATTGCATTTTGCAAGAATAGTCGTAAATCTTTGGCTCGCTCAAATTTATCTCGCCGATATCCTGTTTCACTGATGAAGTTAGCTAAGAGCATCATATTATGGAACTCTTTTTTATTCAGCCTCTGACTATCTCGTATTATCTCTAAAGAGTTCAGAAGAAGACTTAATATATCTTGAACGGTACTTACCCGAAACATATCGATAAAACCATGATGTTTCTGATCCACAATTACATGAGACTTTCCATAATCTATTATAACCGGAATCAAATCTGTCTTAACACGAATAACATTATTGTATCCTAAAACATAATCAACCACGCTACCTTTAGAAGGTTGCAGAATGATGTTCCACGGTACAAGGTCATAATGAACAAAACCACACTTGTTCTGAGCAACCTGTATAGCAAGACAGACCTGTGCAAGGATCGAAAGAAATCCATCGAATGTAAATACGGGACTCCGTAAGTATTCAAACATAGTCTGACCTCCGATAAATTCATTAATAACACTCACTCCGTTCTTCTTCTCATTTTTATACAAGCCAAAAGTGTAAGTAAAGTTGGGTATATGTTTGAGCAGAGAGTTGATGGCTTTGGTACCGACAAATGCTTCGTGTATATGCTCCCTTGATTTATACGGGTCCAACGTAGTCTTCAAGACCAAAGGAAATTGTACCCGAGAAGTACGGCCACCAAGACTATATTTATCAATAACACCCAGTTTATTAACAAAGATTTGCCTATCTCTGTGTATCGCTGAAGAGAGCTTTTTCTCGTGATTAGCCATGTTAATGACCCACTGCACTCCTTGTAGAAGACCAAAACTACGTCTAGCAAACCATGGAATCTCATTAATGTCAGCACTGCTCTTACCAGTCTTGGGATATGATAAAGACAATGAGTGTAGTTCGTTGTCCAACTGTACATCCAATGGTGTTTGGGTATTGTACAGATAGACACCCATTTCTGACTTCATATCGACCAATGTCTTTTGAAGATAGTCAAGTACTCCTTTTTCCTGTAAGTAGGTCTCGAAGAACTTAGTACTATTATCAACTATTTCCTGACACTTATCATCATTATCCCGGCACCATTTAATCTGCTTTATAAGATCGGATAAGTCGCTCTTAACCGGTACGTAGTGTTTATAAGGAATTAGAAGGTCTGAATACCATAATTTCCATTTAGACTCTACTAGTAGGATAACAGATCCCATTCCAAGTTCCATGGACAAGCGAAACGCGGAGACATGACCATCAACGTTGATAATATAACGATAAGTAGACTGTTGCTGAAGACTGAGAAACCCTACTATCTTTACCCCATCTTTCTCAAGACTATTCACATCAATGCTCTGAAGACATTTAGAATCTTGCGTCTTGCGAGGGCGCAGATTCCACTTAGTGATGCCTACGTCCAACAAAGGCTCCTCTCCTTTCTCTTCTTCATACGTAGCTCCTATATGGGCTAACCGCAACCGAGGATTGGTCTCTATCGTCACACCACATCCCGTACTTCCGCCCCTGAATACAGCGGTCCTTTTCTTATCTTTCCAGGGGGTATCAAAGACGTGAGTGTAGTCACGGCAACTACGTGGAAACCATATACCATTAAGACTCTGTACACGTGCCCAGTCATCGTGTGTAGGAGAAAGAATATCTGCGTATTTATCAGTCTTACACATGGATAATATTGGCACATATTTTGGTAAGTTATATGAAACTAATGGTGTGTTCCCCCATATATTATGATACGGCTCGGTACCGTCACGAGTTAACAAAGGAAAGTCTCTGCGATTCATAAAGAACTCGATATCGGGGACCTTTCTTTTTGCACAGAGTACGTCGAGCATATTCTTAATTGTTCCAACATTGGTGTCTCCTTCGTTTGGTTTTCGTGTACGGGAATTGATATCATACCTCACAATACAATTATTTGCATACCACTTACTAACATCATGATTGACCCTTCGAGAGTCATACCTGTGTGTTCCAGTGAATGTTTTCAGAAACCCATCTAGATTTCCATATTTTGGATCTATATGAATATGTCTGGACCACTCATTGGTAAAATTAGCCTTCGAGAATGGAAGGAAAACTACAACCTTGTTCCCCTGAATTTTTACAAAAATTCCTTTCTTAAACTTGTTGAAGATATAACGAAATGTTCCAATAACCGCGTCTGCTCGTATATTCTTATACTTATCCCAAGTAGAGAAAGGTTGGTCGATGAAAACATTGGTAGAAATATCTATCTCTGGTATACAGACATCACCATTTGTAGCATCCCTGTAAGCTTGGAACTGTTCTTCGTCCCCAGCAGTAAAATGCGTTTGTGTAAAGTTTTTGTAACGGGGGTTCAACCCTCTCTTTGCCATTCTGGTGGAAGCTTGGCATTTTTCTGGGGTATCATAAAAGTCTGGGAACCTCTGTTCAGGAGGAAAAGTTCTTATGGTTGTCATTTTATATCATTATGATATTTTTTAATATATAATCATATTAAAATCAATCTCAAAATGCTCACATGTTTTTAATCTTTTTAATCTTGAGTTTGTGTTGTTCCACGGCATCTCCTCTCTGTACATCTAGGAGCTGGGAGTACGCCTCTGTGGGATTATGCACTCCTAGCTCTCTTAGCAATGCCATAGTGTCCCTTTCTTTATCTGCCTTTCCCTTGCGACTTCTACGTTCTTTTGTCTCAAGAACAATTGTACGACCTTTGTATTTGACCCCGGCTTGGGATTTAGACTGTAAGTAATCAGAGATTTGCTGCTCAAGGGTATGCGCTCTCTTGCGCAAATCTCTGTTAATAGCATTATTCCTTGTAATCTCGGATTTGATACGATCCAGTTCGTCTATTGATCCTTTAATTGACATTTTTGTATGTATTGAAGAGTCTTTAAATTTATGAATTTTCTCGTGATACTATAAAGATGTCCGCTTATAAGATCAAACGTTGGACCGCCGTTACAAGTGATAATATCCTGAAACGACCCATGTTTTATATTGAGCCAGATGAAGCATTTCTAAGTTTTGTACGAGCCAATAAATTTGCTGTACTTTGCGAAATTAGTGGTACGGGGATGGATTACGACCACAAACCGGGTAGTTCTGTCCTAATACCCGGAATAGTAAACAGAAGTGCAGTGGTGCCTAACTCCCGTCCAAATTACTATGCAAAAACTGGGTACTATACCGTAACCCTGCTAGCACCTTGGATTGGATACCCCAGTAAGAATATGGGACAGGTTAAATTCTTCGGGTTAGAGGAAGGTATGCCGGCGCAAATTCCGACCAAAGAGAACTCCAAACAAACGAAACTTGTCCAGAACAAAAAACAGGAATATTGTATACCAACCCGAACTATGATTATTGTTGGTGTATCAGCAGGGATTGTGTTAATTTTGCTTGCAACTCTGCTATATGCCCGTTATCAAAGATAATATTATTATTAATAAATGGAACTACAAAGTCTGTTGATAATACTAATGGCTGTGGTAATGGCTATAGTAGCGTCGTGGTCACTGAGTATATTTATACGGCTACATAATGTATCTATAAAGTATGATTCGGATCGTGCCCTTGAAGATAGTTGCAACTTTACTCATAATTATGTAAAGGTGGGTAGAACAGTGGCAATAGTCCTTATTGCATTATCAATTCTAATTCTACTATTCAGTAGCGTATGGTTTGTTAAAAGTCTTTGATTATAACTTATTCCGGCTGGGAATAAGTTCATTTTTTCCTCTCTTTTCTTCTTACTGTTGTAAATACTGGATATACAAAATCCATATCAAATAATCTCTTTAATACTATCTGGCAATGTTTACTGAGAGATATATTGCCATTTTTTACACATTCTTGTAAACAATCTAACTTTATCCATCCTACACCGTTAGCGTCATTATCTACAATATGGCTCTGAACACCGACCTTGATCTCGGAAGTCTCTGTATAGAAATAGATTGCTCTATTGGAAATATTAACGGCTTTGGTGAAAGAATCTGGGTTAATTTCTATCCCAGTCTCCTCCTTCACTTCTCGCACAGCACATTGGCGTTGCGACTCTCCATATTGGATAGTACCTTTAGGGGGTCCCCAAAGGTGGGCACGTGACTGAACAAGAAGGACCTTATCTTGAGAGGGATCATAAAGAACAACCCCGGCTTTACGAGTACAATATTGTACTCTATTAAAAAAATTCTTGTCATGCGTGACAATGTACGGTTCTATAACGAGTCTACAGCACTTGTGGGGACATATAAATGTTGTCATCTTTATATAGGATGTATGTAACGCTTAAATGTGAACTTGTAGATGATGTACACGTAAAGACTCTTTCCTGCCAATCCTTTCAGCTCTTCCAATAATCTGGCGATAAGTTGATTGGGGCATCTTATGATACAAGATCATATCTGTAGTCTCTTGAAGGTTGATTCCGGCTCCGTTAAAATTAGAATTAAGGAATATAACTTGCAACTTTCCTGTCTTAAACATGTCTATATTTTTTTGTATAGTCTTGGTTGATCCTTTTAGCATAGCGTAACTAATTTTGTTCTCCTTGAGAACACGACATATAGGCTCAAAACTTTCATCGTACGCTGAAAATATGAGAAACTTACCTATTTTATTAGACTGAACTAGATCAATAATCTTCTCTACCTTGGTATGGGGTATTGTGACCTTGGAGTTATCAGGAATTTGATTATCCTCTTTGTTAACATTTATATAAATAAGATCTTCGAGTTTGATGGTCTCCCGGCAAGTGGGGCAGTTATTTTTTATCTTCAGCCAAGTAAAAAGACACTCTCCACAGAAAACATTCTGACAAGAAGGCTCTAGAACTGGATCTTTTAATTCCTCTCTACAGATGAAGCAGGGCCCATTCAACATTGTGTTACATCGTAATGAAAGTTCCGACAGCTGCGTCTGAATCCTAATCTTCCTGGATGTCCATGTCTTTATCTGTTCTGAATCTTCTCTAATAGTATATAACCTAATCTTATGTTCTGATTCCTCTAGTTCTTCTAATTTTTTTTTCTGTACTAGATCCACAATGTTTCTAGTTTTTTTACCTCCTAAAGCGGTAATAGCTCCTTCAATATTACCAGCTTCTATCATGAGGGTGATGACAGGTGATACTAATCCTGCAATAGTGTTGGATAAAGGTTGAAAGCACTGATAATAAAAATGTTCACTGGTTGGGATAACGAAGGATGATCTGACAAACTCTTCGTCATTACGAATAATAAGATCTCCAAATTGTTCTTCGAAGTTACACCAATTATCTCCTATAATCTTTTTAATAAAACTACCCCTGCAGTTACGGTGCTTGATGGTAATAGCGTTGGGGGTAGCAGTGACAAACCAGTAAAAGCCCGCTCTCACATCTTTCATCCCGGCTACTCGTGCGTGCCCAGGTTCATCAAAAATTAGCCTTTTCCATGCATATTTAGAATACGACCTAACTAGATAATTGTACATGGATGTGGTAACCAGTACAGCATCACATTCTGATGCATCTATACTATCCACATCTTTCTTAGTCGCTACTGAGCTTATGACGAGATTTGTACATGCCAATTCCTTTTCCCATTGGTTAAGAATAGAAGGGGTTACTAATATCAGAGTTGCTGGTAATTTATTATATCTGTTAATAATTCTGCTCCTCACAAGTCCTGCGGATTCGGTGATAATCCTTTCACTTGTGAAAGGCGTATCCATATCCCATAACATTTTGTCTCTCACCATTAAACCAATCATAGAGAATGTTTTTCCATACCCAGTAGGGTCAGCATTAATACCCAATCGTGTTTTCGTTTGGATCGTTGCAGTCAGTTGTTCCCCTGGAGGAACTTCACGTTCTACAGTCTGTTCTCTCTCTAGTTTTTCCATTTGATAAATGCTAGCTAACTGATGGTCAAATAATTTTATTCTGAGCCTCTTGGGCTGAGTTACCATTCTAATGGGATTACGAAAACTCATTTATTATAGGAGTCGGTATTTAATAAACCGGTTTATCACGTTAAGAATATTGACGCCAACAAAGTTTCTCCCCATCTCCATGCTCTATCGTTCTCAATTTTATTTGCCATGTAAAACTTGTATATTGTAGATTGACAGAAACTATTCACCCATTGATGGTATTCATCAATGAGATTGAGCTCAAGTATAGTAAAATAAGTGTCTAATAATGGTTGAAATTTTTCCTGATACTCTAAAAGCTTCTCTAACTTATCAAATCGCTGTTCCTTGACACTGGCATTCATATAACGTATAGGAATGTCTAACAACTCTTTCCTTGTATCTTTTAAACACTTCTGTGAAGGAAGCGGGATTTCTAGACCCTGTTTCAACATAAGAATATCCATGCAAATTTTATCTTTCTTCTCGTATTCCAAATTATTTTGTAGTTCTTCAAGTTCTCTTCTCACAGCCGGATCAGTAGAATGACCAATAACGTAGAGAATATATTTTGCCGTCACATATCCAGACTTTAGCTCTATCAATTTTCGAGCGGACTTCAAAGCTTGGGAATAGTTTTCACTACCATCTAATTGCAGAAGCGACGAGTGGCTATTTCTAGATACTATAGTTATGCCAGGAGTGAGACTTTGATTAAACTTAGAATAGATGTATTTAATCATCATCATTGGTGTATAACTGGCTACTTTAGAAAAAAATACTTCTTTACAGAATTCTTTTTGAGCCTTTAGGACCCCAGCTTTACCTTGTCCCAATGAAACCTTATAAGGATCTACCATCTCAAAGAATTCAAATAAACTCAAAATTTGACATCGAGTGTTATTGTCTTTAGCATGACAATAGGATGAGACCAATAATTTGTACATGTCATGCCCTGCAACTATAAAATGGAAGATACCAGAATTTGTATAGTCATGTGAACCTATAAAGCGCCCCTCCAGGGAGGTACTGGATGTTCCTAGATCGACAATTACGGGTATCAAAGCAGACTCTTGTATACAATACGATAAATTATCCAGAAGTATACAATAACTATCTTTCTGATTTTTACGTACTACCACGTTTTTTGCGTGCAAGTCATAATGAGTAAATCCCGTTCTTCTTTGTGCCACCTCTAAGCTAAGCAATATTTGTATAAATAAGCATAACCAATTGGTAAAACTTAGACCCTCTTGTAGCATAACAGCCAATGTTTTACCTTCTACCCTCTCATATATAATACAAGTATCTGTGTGCTTGAAAGCTCCAAGCGTGTGTAGAAAGCAGGGTGTTATCTTTCTAAGCGGATTAATTATTTTCAGTCCTATCAGATACTCACGAAGAGATTGATCGTACAGACTTGGTGGATAACTCTTGATCACAACTCCTTTTTGTGTTGAAGTGATTAATTCTTTATTAAGTACTGTTGATGACGTCTTCATACTCAAATGGTATATCCCTTTCTTATCAGGGAGAGACTCAGAACTTTTCGATGCTTCTATCATCTTGTTTATACACTTTAATTGCTCGACAATAAACTCCTTTTGAGCGTGCTCCATTTTCTTATTGTGGTAATAAGAAAAAAAAGTTATGATATAAAATTTAATTTTTACTCCAAGGAGCTGGTTTGTCGAATCGGCCTTGCATAGATTCCATCACAATTCGAGAAGTTCGGGCTTTCTGTGTCTCGTGAGTAATTGCAACCTCTTGCATACGATTTATCATTGGCTTCTGTCCGCCATTATGGTATCCACCTGGGTGTATTTTCGGAATTAACCGAGCGGTGCGACTTCCGTGATCTGATCCCCTAGCTACAACATTAGACGAGAAACTACCGGTTGGAATGTTCCTAGAAAGATCGATAGAATTAGTATATTGGTTTCTCTTGTATCTACTGCGGTCGGCCTTATTAGTCACACTTTGATACTCGGGAAGATTACGAGACAGTTCAATATCATCGTGGATGTAGTCGGTTCTCTCCCCTCGGCTCTTAGGTGCTGTATGACTCATGTGGGCATTTACATCTTGAATATAGGGTTCGGAATTAAAATTACTATTGTAGACATATCTGGTTGGATCCACTTTATTAGCTTGGGCGTTAGCATGGAGCGGTGCATTGTCAATCTCTTTGGTAGGTTTCTTGACACTCTGTTCGGTAATATTCATACTACGAATACCAGATGTTGCTGACGTTTTCAAAGAAGGTTGAATTACATACTTGACTTCAAAGGGTTTCGGGATAGGTGTTTCTACTATATATGTGGCTGTTGGTCTTACGCATGCTTTCAGCGTTTTATTCTTGACCTCCCTAGTGTCCTCTGCAGAGCCACAAGATCTGGCCTTCTTTGAGAAGTCCGCAAATCCGGGCTGTGAAAAAGCGGAGGTCCATACTCGGGGTAAGCGAGATAGAGGTAGAAGGTCTTCTTGTGTGAGGATCGGTGGTCTGAAGGCACCATCCTTCATAATGGTATATGGTAGTTTGGCTTGCCGCCCAGTACCGGCGATAGGAGCCCCAAGTCCAGTCAAACCACCAGACTGCCCACCTCCATTATTACCGTAATTATTATATGATACGCTGACACAAGGATTTACTCCGCGAGCAAAGACTTGTATTGCTTCGCAAGCCCTATTAGCGCTATCATCAATCATCTGAGTGATAGAGCTAGTTTCGCCCACTTTGTTTCTTCTACGCGTCATTATTGATTTTGGGGGATCTCTGAGAATGTTCATATTGGTGCCCCATGTTTCCACGGAGGGAAGAGTGACACGTCCATAGTTAGTGAGTCCTGAATAAGATAATCCACCTGCTGACATTTTCTTTTATTATAGGTTTTTTATTTTAATATTATAAATGTCATCCTCAGAACTGACTAAAATATGCGTTGAAAGAGTATTACCGGAACACCACGATCATTATCATAGTATCAAAGGCGATAATCGTTTGTCCGCTGCTTTCTGGGCATCTAAACTTTGGCCACAGAATTCTACTGTTACCATCGGCTTTCTCGATGATCCAACTCCCGCTAATAAGAGCACCCCACTATCAGCCATGAATAAAATTGGCCGCAGGATTGATCCGTTACAAAAAACTTTATCAGATGCGTACCCGGAAAACGAAAGTTACAAAGGAATGAAGAATGCCGTAGAGACTATTGTAAATAAGCGTATACAACCATTAGTAAATCTTCATCTCAAATTTGTAGATAGCAATCCCGAAGCTGCCGATATAAGGATCAGTTTCAAGGATGCCGGTGCATCCTGGTCAAATGTTGGAACTGATTCATCCAAATTTTCATCTAAGAATTGTGGCAATAAAGAGTGTGTTAAACCGAGTATGAATCTAGGTTGGTTTGATGTTGGGACCTATATACATGAATTTGGGCATGCTCTTGGTATGGTTCACGAACATCAAAACCCCCGAGGATCAGAAATAGACTGGAATGTACCCAAACTTTTGGAGTATATGGAGGAAACGCAAGGTTGGGACAAGAAACAAGTTGAAACAAATGTTATAAACCGTTATAATATTGATCAAATTAACGGGTCAGAATTTGATCCTCTTTCTGTTATGCTTTACTTTTTCCCCGCAAGTTTAACTAACAATAACCAGGGAACTAAACAAAACTTTAGTCTATCAGGGATAGACGCTGAATGGATTAGCAAGTCATACCCAGGAGGGCCAATGACACCCCAGGATTTCTATCAAACGACTTACGGAGAGTCATTAGCCTCTTCCGTGAAAGAAAGTCAAAAATTAAGAGAAAAGATGAAAGGAGTGTATAAATGGCTATATATCTTGTTAGCGATCACAGGGTTTGTACTTATTGGCGTCTTGATTTTTTTGTTAGTAAAAAGATATAGTAAATAATTTTTTAACAAAAGAATTGTCAAGTATTGAGTAAATTTATTATGTCTAGTAGGATAATAAATGGAATATTGCCAAAGCAAATACACATGGACAGGATTGAAACATTACAGTGTTAACGGTCCACGTTTTACCAAGGAAAAATATAGCGGGCCCGTAACTTTGCCCTTGAATGAGTGGAAAGATTATGTCGCCAGTGGGAAGAATACATTGTACGGTTCCGGAGGAGTAATCCCAGGAGGCACTGTGAGTACTCCTTTCGGGGGTGGAGGGGCGGTGTATTCAGGTACCGTAAGACAAGGAATACAATACTAAAAATATTTATACTATAATAAATGAAGAAGAAAACTATGATCGTATGGACCCTTGTAGGAACTCTTCTATCACTCGCTATGATTCTACTATCTTACTTTGGTATCGTCAGATACCTGACACTCCACGTGTCCGGGACTGATAAATTGGTAGAGGGGTATAGCAACCTCCCGAAAGCGACCGATGGACGGGTAGTGGTAAGTTTTGCAGCAAAGCCCAAAGACTTTGATAAACTTAAGCCAATGATAAATTCCCTTTTGGATCAGACAGTGAAGGTCGACCAGATTGGTATTGTCGTCCCTCTTACTAACGAAACGGAGGTTCCAGATTACGTCAAGAATATCGCCAATATTTTCCCAGCCGGTAAAGATTATGGTGATGGTACATCGTTAATACCGATCTTATTGAAAGAAAAGGAGTGTAATACAATTATTATAGCTCTTAAACATGACGTCGTATATGGGAAAGACTTCATCGAGATGATGGTGGATAAGGCCGATGAATATCCCGATACGGTACTCTCCGACAAAAAAAGAAAGGCTATTCTAGTGAAACCTGAGTATTATGGTTGTGAGATATTGGACTCCACACAAGATAATTACGATCGTGATTGGTTTCTCAACCAAGCCAAACATGCTAAAATAGTAGACTATACAGAAAATTTTACCAGACTTTAGCCTCGTCATCAACTTAAACGGTAACATGTTACTATCAATAATGCCGAAATACTACACAAAGTCGGGACAAAAAATTAGAAATCCTAAAGCATATGCTAAATCAGGTGCTCCAATGTACCACACAAAATACTCGAATTCAAGAAATATTAATAGGCTAACGTGTATATATAAATTAGACCTTGAATCAGGCAAGAAGTATATCGGCAAGACCAGCAATTTTGGTCGTCGAATGAAACAACACTTCTCCGGTAACGGTGCAAAAGTTACAAAGAAATTTAGACCTATTAAAGGAAAAGTTATAGATAGTGTGTATGGATTCTTTTCTTCTGAGGTAGAGCAATACCATACTAAAGAGTATATGGATAAACATGGATATGCGAATGTGAGAGGTGGAAGATACACCAACTCCAAAACACTAAGGCGAACTCCATCAAATCATCAGGTGACTTGTTTCAAATGCGGTGGATC
>CESO01131855.1_pt1 | contig 21346 bp, 16 predicted proteins | sample 356341 | NCBI WGS metagenome assembly CESO01 (sample SAMEA2621812, study PRJEB7988) | marine metagenome | biome: marine biome (ENVO:00000447); feature: deep chlorophyll maximum layer (ENVO:xxxxxxxx); material: "saline water (ENVO:00002010), including plankton (ENVO:xxxxxxxx)" | depth 35 m | reverse complement strand
CGGGCCGCGAGGTTCACGGTGTCTCCGATCGCCGTGTAGTCGTTCAGATCCGGCGGCGCGCCGCAGTCTCCGACGATGGCTTCGCCGGTCGCAATGCCAAGGCGGACCCCGAGCATCGCCGGTTCGATGCTCGCAATGGCCGCGGTGCAGGCCGAGGCCGCGCTGCATGCCTTCGCAGCCTGGTCCTCCTGCAGTTCGAATGCCGACCAGAAGGCCATCAGGCCGTCGCCGAGGAACTTGTTGACGTATCCCTCCTCCGCCACGATCTGCCGGGCAAGGGTCGAGAGCGATTCGTTGGCCAGTGCGACGACGTCGGCACTGTCGAGGCGTTCGCTGGCCGTGGTGAACCCGGCCAGGTCGGCGAAGAGCACCGTGATCTCCCGCCTGACGCCGGCCATGCTGATGGCGGATGGTTGGTCGATGAGCGTATCGACGAGTCGATCCGAAACCCTGGCCCTGAACTGACGGGTGATCCGCTTCTTGTCCCGCTGGATGAGTATCGCACTCGTACTCGTGCAGGCGATCCAGGTCGCCAGGCCCCCGGTCGCTGGTGCGGCCACCGGTACGAAGAGGTCCAGCCATGAGAATGTCAGGACCGCTGCGATCAGGACGTACATCGCGACGACGAACAGACTGCAGACCGTCGCGACCAGAGGTGAAGTCGATCCGACGAGTCCGACGACGATGATTCCGAGCAGCAGGATCAGCACCACGCTCCACGAGTTCGCATGGCCGTAGGCATGACCGGTCAGGATCATGTTCGCGGTGGCCGCGTGCACGACGACTCCGGGCGTCCGAGCGCCGGCGACGGTGGGCACGAAATCGGCGATCGATCCCGTGGCGGTCCATCCCAGAAACACGAGGCGGTCGTCGACCAGTCTTCTCAGGGCGGCGTCCAGTTCGTCGATCTCGATCCGACCGTCATCGATGGAGTCCGACAGCAGCTTCCAGGCACGCAGGGCCCGGGCGTGTGCCAGTGCGTCCTCGTCGTCGAACACCATCTCCAGCTGCGAATCTGCAGGGATCCCTTCGAGCGTGAACTCGTATTCGTCGGCGATCTCCGACTGCACTGCGTCCGAGAGGGGGTTCTCCACTTCCAGTTCCGCATCCTGTCGAAGGAAGCGGAGCAGGTCGAGAGAGAGCGTCGTCATGGTCTCGAGGTTCTCCGCCTGCAGCTCCCGCCCCCGTACGAGTTCGGCGATCGTTCCGATCGAGAGATGCCCCGACCCGATGGGATCGCCGACGTCCTGACGAAGCAGATGCGTCCACCCCGTTCCGTGCGGAGTGAACGGCCATGCGAGGGGCAGGGCATCGTCCACAAGGGGGAGTCGGATGTCGCCTCCGATCAGGAGTTCGCCGTCGATCTGCTCGAACGAACCTCCATGCGTCGTCTCCCGGCCCATGAAGTGCAGCGCCGCCGCTGCGCCCAGCGACGTCGCGGCTCCCGAGCGGCCCGTCTGAATCGGTTGGATGCTTCGAACCGAACCGTCGCTGTCGCGACGCGAGATGTGGACATATCCGACGGCTCCGGCCTGTTCCAGCAGGGTGGGGATGGGAAGCCGGTCCATCGAGGATCCCCGGGATCGATTCGACCGGTCGAGCAGTCCTCGTTCCACCGCGATCCGCTCGGATTCGGCCTGCTGGGTGTAGGCGTCCTGGATCGATCGTTCCGCGATGCCTCGCGGTGCGAGTGACGGATGGGACCAGAGCACTTCGCGCTTGATCGCCAGTTCGTTCTCGGCGAACGCCTCCCGATCACTGCTTTCGAGCGTGGTTGCACGATCCGGTTCCAGATCGATGTCCTGGATGAGCAGTTCCCTGAGGGTGTTCAGCCCCTCGGTGGTTCCTCCCGATTCAAGCCAGCGATTTCGGAGCCCGTCGTCCTGATGCAGCATCGCGAGCACGGTGTCGCTCTGGATCGCGTCGGCGAGGATGCGGTCCGCGGCGGGATCGAGCCCCGGTTCAGACAGTTCGAGATCGATCGCGATCGTGCGTGCACCTGCGTCGCGGAGTTCATCGATGCATGCCGCCAGCAGCGGGCGGGGCCACGGCCACCGGCCGATCCGCTGGAGTGCGCCGTCGTCGATGTCGACATGCACGATGTCGGGTGACATCGGACTGGGGGAGCGGCCCACATGCTGCTGCTGGAGATCTCGTACGTCGGAATCGATCGGTCCGAAGAGACCGAGCAGATCGAGCAGAATCACCATGAGGATCGTGAAGAGTCCGACCTGCTGTACCAGCCCGCTGTACTTCATGCCGTCAGTCTATGTGTTGACCCGGGTGGTGTGGGGCCGGCGGGGCTCACGGGTTTGGAGGCTCGACGACGCCACCCAGTTCCAGATTCTCCATCAGGCCCTGGAAATACGCGTTCGGTTCCTGATCGGACTGGAAGAAGGCTTCCTGGACGGCTCCGCTGTAGCACTCGCGGCAGATCTGGATCTTGACGGCATCGCCCGCGAAGGTCGATCTGCAGAACGTGTCGATGATGTTCAGGATCACTCTCATGTCGTTGATGTTCGGCTCATCGCTGCCCTGATCCCGGCTGGCTCCGTAATCGAGAATGAGGTTCATGGCTGCGTTGACGCCGGTGGAGTCGCTGTACTGGAGCTGTTCGAACAACCTCGCTTCGAACAGGCCGGGAACGATCGATTGGCCCGGAAATTCGATGGTTCCAGTATCGGTGACGAGATCGAAGTAGATCCCCGCGGCGACCACTCCCTTGAACTCGTCGGGGATCTCATCGAAGAATCCGAATCCGGGCAGCTCCCAGACCTCGACGGGATCCGTCTCGCTCTCCTCGACCTCCTCCTCGATGTCCTCCTCGATCTGCTCGATGATCTCCTCGATGATCTCCTCGGAGGCGCCGTTGTCGAGGTCCTCGGCGAGTTCCATGAGGTCCTCGAGGAACTGCTCTTCGATGTAGGTGGTGACTTCCTGGTTCCGGTCCTGCTGCTGGATCGACAGATCGATTCGAATCGTCTGGTTGATCGGATTGGTGGTCGAGATGGCCTCGCCCTCGGGCGTGTCCGAATCGGCGGCATCCTGCTCCTCGGCCTTGTTCGTCGACGGCGGCGGCGCCGTCTCGAGCAGGGCGGCGATCGCGGGGTTCGACTGGTCGGTGCTCGAGATGGCTCCTCCGGAAAGGTAGTAGGCGAGTTTGCTCGCGTAGTAGTGGACCTCGATCGCGTTCATCATGTTGTCGCGGGAGGCGATGATCGACGTGCCGTAGGCATCGCTTCGGACGCCGAATCCGGTTCCCTTCACGGCCAGTGCTCCGGTGGGAGTGACGACGGAGAAGTCGTTCGTGAGCCCGACCCGATTGACCTTGATGTCGGCCTGCCCCCGGGAGACCTTGACCGCCGTCTCGAGGGTGTCGCCGTTGTGCAGCAGGTTTGGAATCGTGACCCGCGAGTTGCTGTCGATGAGGATGGTCGCATTGAGTCCCACCCGGACCGTCATCGCCGACTTGAGTCCGGTCCGGATCATCGCGCCGGCATTCATCCGGTCGTCGACGGCCGCATCCTTCCAGGACGCGTCGGATCCGCTTCGCCACTGGACTCTGCCGTGGGTGTACATCACCACGGCGTCCAGATCCTTCGATTCACCTTCGGGCAGGGGCGTGACCGATTCGATCGCGTCGGATTCGAGCGAACGGATCCGCTGTCGTACGAAGTCGAGGTTCGTCGTGGGCATCGGCTGCATCGACGGCGTTCCGGATGCCTCGATCTGTCCGGTGTCCTGGGCCATCAGCGGCACCACGGTGAGGAAGCACGCGAGGCAGCCGATGGTCGTCGTGATACGGACGGAGTTTCTTGAGATCAGACGTGTCATGAAGTCCCCCTTCACTGGTCTTGTCCCTTGACGTCGTTCGTGTCCACCTGGTCCTGTTCCCTTCGGTCCCAGGCTCGTTGCAGGCGGTCGCGCCCCTCGATGTTGTCGACGAGGGTGATGAACTCGAGTCCGGTGAGCGCCTCGTTGGCGGTCAGTCCCGGCAGCATGCCCATGGCGTTCAGTTCCCTGGTGCAGTACCGGGGGGAGTCGCCGAACACCCGCATGGTCAGGCCTCCATCGATGTCGAGGATCCGGCATGCGGCCACGGAGAGAATCCCCACCGACACCGATTCATTCGGATCCAGAGGCAGGGGGGTTCCCTTCAGCCAGCCTTTCTTCTCGGCATGGGCCATACGACCCGCAAAATCGGTGCTGGGATCGCGTCCATCCTCTATCAGGATCAATGCATGAAGGGCATCGTCGTTGGAAACGACGGCCTCCTGGGCGACGCCGTCCCAGAACTCGAAGTCGTCCGTTTCGGAAGGATGCCGTTCGAGCATGGTCCGGTCGACGATCGTCCGCTGACAGCCCGCGATCAGAAGCAGGGCGATCAACGCCGCCGGAAGGCCGAACATGGTGTGCTTGTTAGAAGGAATAACTGATCCCTCCGTAGACGAAGTGGCGGGCGTCGTCGAGTCCGACCGGCATCGCATCGCCGGGGAAGAACACGCCGTAGCGCAGATTGAAGTTCACGTCGGTCATGATCCGCCAATCCAGCTTCCAGTCCATCTCCCAGCCGATCCATCTGTCGTCGGTCGTCGAGATCGAGTTCGGGCTGTCGGTGTTGACCTTGCCGAAGAAGAAGAAGTCCGCTCCGACGCGGAGCGAGTTGGGGCGTTTCATGTCGATGGGGATCGCGGTGCTTCCTCCGACCCGGAGCATCATCAGGTTCGCGATCTGCGGAGCCAGGGCGAGGCCGGTGTTGATGTACCCGAGGCTGTTGAAGGAGCGGTCGGTTGTGTTCGGGCTGTTGCCGCCGATGGTTCCCGCGGAAGTCAGTCGATCGTCGTCTCCCGAGCCCGCGGCCAGGCTCATGTCGATGCGGGCATTGGTATCGTTGCGGAAGGCGTAGGCGAGGTTCAGCACCCCGGCCCAGGCGTCGATCGAATCGGTCGTCTGGGGCACCGGAGTGAATGGGAGCGTGAACGGGCTGCTCAGGGTCGTTCCGGTCTCGTGGACGACCTCGAGCGTGTAGGTCAGTTGGGGACCGAGCGTGCCCGACGCTCCGAATGAGAGGTATTCCGAGTCGTATTGGAAGTCCGCCGGTCCGAAGATCGTGTTGACGGTCTCGTCGTTGTTGTGGTCGCGCTGCACCAGATAGCTCACGTACGGTGCGAACTCCGGTGCGATCTCGGCGGCGAGCTTGATGCCCCAGTAGACGCGGTCGGTGCTCGAGTCGTACTCGGGACGCGACGGGTCGAAATCGTACAGCCCGCTGCGGGCCGTGCGGCCGAACAGTCCGGTGAAGGACAGCTGCCCCCATGTCGCCGTTCCGAGCAGGGCGTACATGTCGTTGCTGAACGCGAGTCCGGAGTTCCAGTTGATGAACTGCCGTCCGACCCGGACGTTGAAGTTCAGGTCGCCCGGCGTTCCGGTGTTGTGCATGTTCAGGGCACGGGTATCCAGTTCGTACCAGTATCGGTTGCCGTACGGATAGAGCCATCCGTCCCCGTCCGGGGAGTCGCCCGCGTTCCAGTCGTTGTAGAGGAACCGGAGGTTTCCGAAGAAGGTGTGTCCGGCATCGAACTTCGTGACGACGTACATGTTGGCTTCGTACTGCCGGAGCGTGCGGGAGCTTCCCTGCGCGTTGTCGATGCTGGCCAGTCCGAACCGAAGCGAGGCTCCGAAGTCGAGCGTCAGCCGTTCGGTCATCGACTGGGCCTGACTGATGGACTGGCGATAGGCCATGTCCTGTTCCTGCAGCTCCATCTCGAGGCGGTTGACGATCTCCTCCTGACGGGCGAACCCGCCTGCGATCTGGCCGATCGCCTCTGCGGCGAGCAGGGCGGGGGTGAGCATCGTCAGAATGAGCAGTGGTGATCTGGGAAGAAAGGTCAAATCCAGGCTCCAGGGCGGTCGGAAGATCCGAATCAAGCCGGATTGAAGTGTACCAGTGGAATATCCGTCGAGTCGCGGCGAGTGGTCATCCATTTCATCGGCATTGCGAGGGGGTTCGGTTCGAGATTCGCATTGAGCTTCAATGGTCGATTTAGGGCTCCGCATCCGTGGCATCGCCCGCTTCCAGATGGCATCATGTCCTCATGGATCTTCTGGTGACTGGAATCGGTGACGCATTCTCCGACCGCTCGTTCGGCTCCTCGGCTCTTGTACGGGGTCGTGGGACCTGGATCGGCATCGATTGCCCCGGAATGGTCCTGGCCATGTGGAGACGGGCGGGGGAGCGGGCCGGCATCTCGATCGATCCCCGGGAGGTCGGCGATCTGGTGATCACGCATCTGCATGGCGACCATTGCGCGGGCCTGGAGACAATCGGGTTCTATCATCGTTACAAGATCGAAGGCGACTCGCCGCGACCTCGACTGCATGCCATTCCCGAGGTGCTCGACCGGATCTGGGAGCGGCTTGCTCCCGCGATGGACGGCAGCGGCTCCGGAATCGAGGACTATTTCGAACTGCATCCCCTGCGTCCCGGAGCCGAAGTGGAGATTGCCGGCTGTCGAGTCGAGAGCCGCATGACCCGGCATTCCGTGCCCACGTGCGGACTGGTGATCTCCGACGACTCCGGTTGTCTCGGGTGGTCCTCGGACACCGAGTTCGATCTCGAGCATCTCCGGTGGCTGGATCGTGCCGACTGCATCGTGCACGAGTGCGGTCAGGGCGGAACCCACACCACCTACCGGGAACTCCGGTCATTGCCGGAATCCGTTCAGACCCGCCTCAGGCTGATTCACATGCCGGATGGGTTCGAGCCGCCGGACGACCTGCTTGTGCCGCTCCGGGAGGGTGATCGGATCAAGGTGGTTCCCGCGGCCTTCGGGGCCGCTCGGCGAGATTGATCTTCGTGGTACTCGAACGTTGCCCTGCCGTCCCGGGGGGAATACGATACGTATTCATGACGGAATCAGCACCTGCCCACGACGTTCCCGCCTCCACCGACGCAATCTTCGAGCCATCGGACACCTTCATCCACCGCCACATCGGCCCGGATGGAATGGAGGTCTCCTCGATGCTTCGGACGCTCGGCGTCGATTCACTCGATGCGCTGGTGGACCGGGCCATGCCCGCATCCATCAAGTCCGAATCGCCGTTCGAGCTCGGGGTTCCCAGCAGCGAACACGGGATGCTCGGTGTCCTGAAGGACATCGCCTCCCGCAACAGGGTCATGCGTTCGTGCATCGGCATGGGGTATTCCGACACGATCGTTCCACCCGTGATCCAGCGCAACGTGCTGGAGAGCCCGGGGTGGTACACGCAGTACACGCCGTATCAGGCCGAGATCTCGCAGGGGCGTCTCGAGGCCCTGCTCAACTACCAGACCATGATCAGCGATCTGACCCGGCTTCCGATCGCGAACGCATCGCTGCTCGACGAGGGCACTGCCGCTGCGGAAGCGATGCTGATGTGCCGCTCGATCACGAGCATGGGCGAGGGCGTCTTCTTCGTCGACGAGAACTGTCATCCGCAGACGATCGCGGTCCTGCAGGGACGTGCTCGTCAACAGGGCATCGAGCTGGTGATCGCCGACCCCGCGTCGTGCGATCCCTCCGAACTGTCCTGCTTCGGGGTGCTGCTGCAGTATCCGGATACCCGGGGCCGCATTCTGGACCACGCCGGACTCATCGAGCAGGTGCACGATCGAGGCGGTCTGGTCGTCATGGCGGCGGATCTCCTGTCACTGGTCCTGATCAAGGCGCCCGGTGACCTGGGGGCCGACATCGCGGTCGGATCCGCTCAGCGATTCGGCGTCCCCATGGGCTACGGGGGACCGCATGCCGCGTACATGGCGACGAAGGAGTCGTATGTCCGCAAGATGCCCGGTCGTCTGATCGGAGTCTCGGTCGATGCGACCGGTGCGCCGGCGCTTCGCATGTCGATCCAGACCCGTGAACAGCACATCAAGCGTGATCGGGCGACGAGCAACATCTGCACCGCCCAGGTCCTGCTCGCCATCATGTCGGGGTTCTACGCCGTCTACCACGGTCCCGATGGATTGGCCCGGATCGCCACCCGAGTGCATTGCCTCACGACGGCGCTCGCTTCTGGGCTGCGTCGTCTCGGTTTCGACTGCGGCGATCACGCCTTCTTCGACACCCTCACGGTCGCCGTCGACGCATCGAAGGTCGATGCGGTCCACGCTTCCGCGGTGGCGGCTGGAATCAATCTCCGGCGTTTCGAGGGAGAGGATGCGATCGGCGTCTCCTTCGACGAGACCTCGACACCCAAGGACGTCCTCGACATTCTGGCCGCGTTCAACGATGGAACTCCCGTCGACTTCGATCCGCTCGTCGGATCGGAGAATGCGACCGACGAACTGCTCGGGTCCTTCGCCCGTCGCAGTGGATTCCTCGAACACGAGGTCTTCAACACGCATCGTTCCGAGACCGAGATGCTTCGGTACATCACGTGGCTCCAGGGGCGAGATCTGTCCCTCGCCCAGTCGATGATCCCGCTCGGCTCATGCACCATGAAGCTCAACGGCACCACCGAGATGGCCGGAGTGACCTGGCCCGAGTTCGGAGGCATCCATCCCTTTGCGCCGCTGGATCAGGTGCAGGGGTACGCGGAACTGATGGATCAGCTCGAGGAGTGGCTCGCCGAACTGACCGGATTCGACGCGGTCTCGCTGCAGCCCAACGCGGGTTCGCAGGGGGAGTACGCGGGGCTGGTGGTGATTCGTGCGTGGCACGAGAAGCGTGGCGACTCCCAGCGGAACATCTGCCTCATCCCGGCTTCGGCCCATGGCACCAATCCCGCCAGTGCGGTGATGGCGGGATACGAGGTGGTGCCGGTCAGCTGCGACAGCGGCGACATCAATCTCGATGATCTCAAGGCCAAGGTGACGGCGTACTCGGACCGGCTTGGCGCGATCATGGTGACCTATCCGTCGACCCACGGGGTCTTCGAGGACACCATCCGGCAGATCTGCGATCTCGTTCATGAACACGGCGGACAGGTCTACCTCGACGGTGCGAACATGAACGCCATGGTGGGCATCAGCCGGCCGGCCGAGCTCGGCGCGGACGTCTGCCATCTCAACCTGCACAAGACGTTCTGCATTCCGCACGGAGGCGGCGGCCCCGGCATGGGACCGATCGCGGTGCGATCGCACCTTTCGCCGTTTCTGCCCGGGCACCCGGTCATCTCGCCGCCGTCGGCCGGCCCCGATTCGGTCGAGCCGATTTCCGCGGCTCCGTGGGGCAGTCCGAGCATTCTGCCGATCTCCTGGATGTACATCGCCCTGATGGGAGCCTCTGGACTCAAGCGGTCCACGCAGGTCGCCATTCTCAACGCGAACTACATGCAGAGCCGGCTCCGCGAGCACTACGACATCCTGTTCACGAACGAAGCCGGCTTCTGCGCACACGAGTTCATTCTCGACTGTCGGCCGTTCGAGAAGTCCGCGGGGCTCCGCATCGACGACATCGCCAAGCGGTTGATGGACTACGGATTCCATGCTCCGACGATGTCCTGGCCGATTCCGGGAACCCTGATGATCGAACCGACCGAGAGCGAGTCGAGGGCCGAGCTCGACCGCTTCTGCGACGCGATGATCTCCATCCGCGAGGAGATCCGAAGCATCGAGGACGGCGCTTCGGATCGCGTCGACAACGTGCTCAAGAACGCACCGCATACGATGCACATGATCGGATCCGACGAGTGGTCGCATCCGTACACTCGCGAGCAGGCCGCATGGCCGCAGCCCTGGCTGCGTGGACACAAGTTCTGGTCGGCGGTCGGGCGAGTCGACAATCCCCATGGCGACCGCAACCTCGTCTGCAGCTGTCTTCCGATCGAAGCCTACGGAAAGAGTTGATCGGTTCGACCTTCCCCTTCAGGAGCAATCCAATGCACAGCCGTCACGCCGTGGTGATCTGCGGTTCGCTTCTGCTTGCGCCCTCGGCGCTGGCGGAGCTGGGTGTCCCGTCGATCTTCACCGACCACATGGTTCTTCAGCAGGGGAAGGAGACGCCGATCTGGGGGTGGGCCGAACCGGGAACGCACGTTCAGGTGAAGCTCGACGGAGTCGACGGTGCGGCCGCCCGTGTCCGGACCGGTGCCGACGGTCGATGGACCGTGCAGCTGCCCGCGATGGAGGCGTCCTCGACTCCGCGTGATCTCGTGATCCGCACCAGGCCCGCGTCGGAGAACATCGCCAGCGAACGGATCGTCGTGAACGACGTGCTGGTCGGCGAGGTCTGGATCTGCTCCGGACAGTCCAACATGGAGTGGACGCTGGAATGGTGCGGGCAATCCGACATCGACACCTCGACGGCCGACCACGAACTGCTGCGCATGTTCACCGCCAGGAAGACGAGCATGCCGGACCCGCAGGGCGACGTCGTCGGCGACTGGGTGGTCTGCGGGCCGGAGACGGCGCCGGGGCTCTCCGCGGTCGCGTACTACTTCGGTCGCGAACTGCAGCGTGCATTGGATGTGCCCGTCGGTCTGATCCACACCTCATGGGGCGGCTCGACCGCGGAGGCGTGGACGACCCGATCCAGTCTGGATTCGATGGAGGAGACCCGTCCGATCCTCGAACGGTTCGATGCGGGCGACGATGCCGATCCGGACACGCGTCAGTTCACATCGATCACCTTCGACGACACGCACTGGCCCACGACGGTCATCCCTTCGATGTTCCATGAGCAGGGACACGACATCGACGGATCGATCTGGTATCGGCATCACTTCGACGTTCCGAAGGCATGGGATGGCCGAGCCCTCGAAGTCCAGCTCGGTTCGATCGACGACGCCGATCGAACCTGGTTCAACGGTCTGCTGATCGGTCAGAGTGGACGAACGGAGATCGATCGCCGGTACATCGTTCCGGGAAGCGTCGTTCGGTCCGGACCCGGACTGCTCACGATCCGCGTCACCGACTACGAGGATGCCGGCGGCTTCAGAGGCCCGGTGTCCAGGATGCGCATCGGTCCCATCGATTCGCCGGGTGATCGTCGAATGCTCACCGGATCCTGGTTGACCAAGGTCTCCGACCGCACGCTCGTCCGCCCGATGAACATGAATCACCGGCCCGAGCATCTCTACAACGGCATGATCCATCCACTGGTTCCCTACGGGGTCCGTGGCGTCATCTGGTACCAGGGAGAATCCAACGTCGGGCGGGCCGACCAGTATTCGACGCTCTTTCCCGCGATGATCAGGGACTGGCGTGCCGCCTGGAAGGCGGAACTTCCGTTCTTCTTCGTGCAGATCGCCCCCTACGACTACGGGCGTCCCCTCGAATGCGCCGAATTGCGCGAGGCCCAGGCGGATGCGTTGAAGCTGCCCGCCACCGGCATGGTGGTCACCATGGACATCGGTGACCCGGACGACATCCACCCGCTGGCCAAGGAGCCGGTCGGTCGGCGTCTGGCCCTGCTCGCGAGGCGGGACGTCTACGGACACGATGTGATCGCCCGCGCACCGACGCTGCTTCGGGCCGAGGCGAAGGGCTCCGTGTTCGTTCTGGAGTTCCAGGGCGCGTGCATGCCGCTGAAGACGGCCGACGACGCGGCGCCGGTGCACTTCGAATTGGCGGGCGACGACAGGGTGTTCCATCCCGCCGGGGTGGTCCTCAAGGAGGGACGGATCCATCTGGAGAGCGACAAGGTCGCCGCACCGGTCGCGGCCCGCTATGCCTGGGATGATGATGCGGAGACGAATCTCATCGGCGACTGTGGTCTGCCGCTCGCGCCGTTCAGGACCGATTCGTGGCCGCGGGTGACCACGGGCCGGCGGTAGCGGATCAATCCGGTCGAAGGACGCGCATCCGGATCGTCTCGTCGAGCGATGCCAGTCGTTCAAGGGCATCGGTGCCCTTGAGCCGTCCGCAGTCCATGATCAGATAGCTGAGCGTTCCCGTCGACCGCAGGTACTCGGCGGTGATGTTGACTTCGTGCTCGGCGATGATCGCGTGCATCTTGCTGAGCACACCGGGCACGTTCCGATGGAAGTGGAGGATCCTGACCTGATCGGGCGGACGCACCGGGAGTTCGACCTCCGGGACGTTGACCGATGTCGTCGTGGTGCCCGTGTGGTCGAAGCGTGCGATCTTCACGGCGACTTCCGCCGCGATCTGCTCCTGGGCCTCCTGCGTGCTTCCGCCGATGTGCGGCGTGAGGATCACGTTGTCGAGTCCGGCCAACGGGCAGGCGAACTCCATCGAGTTGGAGCGGGGCTCCACCGGGTACACGTCGATGGCCGCCCCCGCGATGGAACCGGATTCAAGAGCGGTCCGCAGCGCGTCCAGATCGACCACGCTCCCGCGGGCGTTGTTGATCAGGGCGGCGGTGGGCTTCATTCGTTCCAGTTCTGCGGGGCCGATCAGATTGCGGGTTCCCTCGGTCTCGGGCACGTGGAGCGTGACCACGTCGGAGACATCGAGCAGATCATCGAGCGTGCGACAGGGCCTGGCGTTGCCCATCGGCATCACCGAGAGGATGTCGTGGTAGACGACCCGCATGCCGAGCGATTCCGCCAGAACGGATATCTGCGAACCGATGTGGCCGTAGCCGACGATGCCGAGCGTGCGTCCGCGTACTTCGTGCGCGGACGCAGCGGATTTGTCCCAACGCCCCTGATGCAGCCGCATGCTCCGGTCGAACAGTCTTCGGTGCAGCGAGATGATCTCGGCCAGCGTCATCTCCGCCACGGACCGGGTGTTGGAGAACGGTGAGTTGAACACGGAGATTCCGTGATCGGCGGCGGCCTCGAGGTCGACCTGGTTGGTGCCGATGCAGAAGCATCCGATCGCCTGCAGGTGGGGGGATCGTTCGATGACTTCACGGGTCATTCCGGTCTTGGACCGGATGCCCACCATGCGGGTGGTCGCGAGCCGTTCGATCAGCTCCTCGCCTTCCAGCGAACCATCCGCCCGCGCGATCCGCAGGCCCTCCTGGGCAAGGAGTTCGTCGGCACCGGAGTGGATCGACTCGAGAAGCAGGATGTCGCTGTCGGATGTCGCCATGATGTCCACCTCGAAGTCAGGTTGAGGGCATGGAGTCGAGAGCCGCCTCGACGTCCTTGATCATCGGCTCGACGCTGATGGGAGATCCAACCGCGGTCTTCGTCCAGAGGTCCGGAGTGAGTCGGCCGATGCTGCAGATGCGCCTGGTCTCCGCCGCGAGATCACGTCCCCGCATGTACGCACCGATCTGCTGGCTCTGGACATGTCCGATCACGTAGTCGGGCAGGTAGAGGGCATGCGCGACCATGTGCTGGTAGGCGGCGAGGATGTGATAGTGGTCTTCGCCGAAATCCTCGGCGTAGAACCGGTCCCACAGATCCGCGGCGATGACGATGACCTGATCGCGGAACTGCTCCGCGGTGCACTCCGGATTGGCGTAGAGCCATCGCCATGCATAGAGATCCACGAGAGCGGGTCCGGCGATCTGGCACGCGGCAAGCATCGTCTGGATGGAGTCGACGGCCCATTGCTCCGGAGCATCCGCTTCCGGTTCGAGCCCCAGCACATCCATCGCCTTGGACTGGTACAGGAAGGCGAAGGCTTCGGTGCACGCCGTGTTGGGGACGTTGCGAAGCGCGGGGCGGGGAACCCAGTGGGTGGAGATGAGCTGCTCGAGGTTGTGCCCGAGTTCGTGCATCGCCGTATCGAAGCCGTCCCATCCCAGTTCATCGGGAAGACTTCCGGTTCGAAGCCATGCATTGTATTCCGGCATGGCCGGACGCATGGCATGACCGGACCCTCTGGCGATCTCGACCTGGACCCTCGTGCCGAGGAAGTCGGCTTCCTCGTCCGGGAACCCGAGCCCGCGGAGGATGTCGGGCAGCTTGGCCTGCATTCCTTCGTGATCACCGATGCGTTCGCGGACCAGCCGGTTGAGCTCCTCGGCGGATCGGTCGGAGGTGATTTCGTCGAAGTAGATGTCGTGCGCCTCGAGCGGTCTCTTGAGAATCGAACGAAGCAGATCGGCGAGCCTTCGTCGGACCGGAGCCTCCAGCAGCGAGATCATCAGCGCCTCGACTTCGTCCTCCGGCATCTCCCGGGCGAGCTCGAACTTCCTGGCGATGGCGGTCGGATGTTCCGGATGGTGTTCGTCGTAGGCCTGTGCGATGTGGAAATTGTCCAGCCACCGTTCGTACCGGACCGGTCCGAGCAGGGGGCCGGGATCCTTGCCATCAAGGGTGTTGGCCTTCGGATCCCACTCGGCGGTGGATCCATCCATCACGGCCTGGGGTATGGTTCCGTCGATCTGGCGCTTCATGACCCACATCAGGGCACGCTGGCAGGGGAGTCCCTCCGGATCGTTGAATCCGGCCCTGACCTCTTCGCGGATGATCCAGTGTGCGAGCAGACGTCTGTCGTCCTCGAACCAGGAGCGGCCGTTCTCGTCGATCATGTGTCCGACCGGCACATGGAAGCCCGCCACCCACTGGCTGGCACGATGTCCCAGTTCGCGGGCGAGATCGTTGACCTCCGCCGGGATTCTCGGGCCGAAGGCCTTGCCGATGCGGACCGACGCCCATTCGTCCACCGACCAGTCCGCACCCTCGTCGATCATGGTTGCGAGATCGGGACGAGGGAAGTTCAGCATCGCGACGAACGCCAATTTCTGACGGTAGAACTGATCGGACAGATCGGGCGACGGGTCGAATGTCGCCATCATGTCGTCGAGTCCCGGGAAGTCGTCCCCTCTGAGGTCGCTCCATCGCCGCAACGTTCGCCTGATCTCCCCGAGGTGTCCTCCGACGGACGAGAGCATGATCTCGAATCGGTCGAGCAGTCTGGTCAGGTCCTCCGGCTCGGAGACGAACCAGTCCATGCAGAACTCGTCGAAGGCGGTCTGGTCGCCGTCGTCGGCATTCCAGCGGTTCGCAACCCGGAGGACGCCTTCGCGGATGCGTTGTTCCTGGGCTGCTCCGTGCTTCTGCACGAGGCTGGCGATGGTGGTTTCCGTGTTCTGTCCGGCGGTGGTGGTCGTGCTCATCGTTCTGGGCTCCCGATATGGTCCGATCTCTTCAGCAGGACCGTCATCATATCGCCCAGTGTCGGCCTCAGGATTGCAACGGGGAATCCTGGCCGTTCTCGGCCGGCTCGATGGTGATGCCGACCAGGCGGGCGACGGTTCGCTCGAGCAGTTCGAGGATCGTCTTGACCACACCCGAGAGCACGAGCGTGATCAGTCCGATGAACACCATCGCGAGGGACCCCGGCGGGAAGGCGAACATCATGAGGAACGCGAGCACCCCCTGGAGGATCAGGAGGGCCATCAGCCAGTACGGGAACGACTCCCGTGCGGAATGGATTAGGCGGTAGAGCCACATGGCCACAGTGTAGATGGATCGCCGGGTTCCGAAGCGAAATTGCCGAGTATCCGCTAGCATCGGAGCAGGTTTAACGAGCTCATCCCTCAGGAGATCCTCATATGGCTCTTAGTCGCGACAACTCGAACAAGATCATTGCCGGAGTCTGCAGCGGGATCGCCCGAGAGTACAAATGGGATCCGACGCTCCTGCGGCTGCTGGCCGTGGTGCTGGCGCTCGTGACCGGCGTAGTCCCGTTCATCATCGTCTACGTGGTGATGTGGGTCATCATGCCCGAGGACGGCTGATCCCCTCCAAATCACGGTCCTTCCGCCCGCGGTCTTCTGTACGGCCTGTGCGGGCTGTGTCGTGGGTTGATTTCGTCGATTTCACTTCTGGTCGAATGAGAACGACGAAGTTGTTGATTGTTTGCTTTGAGAGGCCGGTGTGGGCAAGGACGCCCCACCCGGTCGGGCTCGGCGAGATGGCCGCGATGCGGATCTCCGGAGTGAGAGATTGAGCGAGTTCAGTGGCACGCGGGGGCATCCGCCCCCGTAGAACGAACCCCTCAGATCCCGAAGGACAATCAAATGAACAGCTTGAAGAACGGCGCTCAGCTCGCCGCTGTGGTATCTCTCGCCCTGTTCGGGGCCCATGACATCGCCGATGGATCGGTCACCTCCCGGGAAGCCGACGTGGACGAAAGCGGACGCATCGACATTCTCGATCTCCTCCAGACGGTCTCCTCGATCCATCAGTTCTGCGAAGGGGAATGCCCCACGGATGTCGACGAGAACGGCGTGACGAACGTGAGCGATCTCCGGTCGATCATCATGTTCTGGGGAGAATCGGTCTCTCATGAAGAGCCCGTCCCCGAACCCGAACCCGAATCACCGACCGTCGGCACGGTCTACGCCGGGCCCGATCCGATCGTGCTCGATGGTGTGTACTACGACGCCAACTCCCGCTACCAGTTGAGGGCTGAATTCGGCCAGTCGCTGGATCAGGGATGGCGAACACGCAACTTCAACAAGGATCACGGCATCGACGAGCTTCCGTACGCCTACGGAGGTGGAGTGGATTTCGATGCCGACATGCTCTACACCTCGGAGGATCTCGAGAACTTCGAAGCCTGGCTGGATCAGCACGTGGCGATGGACTACTCCGGTCCCGTGGTGCTCGACATGGAGGGTGAGTGGTGGGAGGAGATGTCGTCCGCGTCCCCGAGGCGGATGGAGGAGATCATCGATTTCTACATCCAGGGACTCGAGTACGCCAAGGCGATGCGCCCCAATGCGAAGTTCGGGTACTGGGGTCTTCCCAAGAAGCACATGACGACCGACCACTACGCCGGTCCGTCGATGACCAGACTGCTCAAGGCGTCGGGGGCGATCTTCCCGGACAGCTATGAAGACAATCCCGGCAGAGACGACAGCGATCGGCTGCGTCGACACGTCGAGCGATGCGTCGAGCTCGTCGAAGGCGACATCCCCGTCTACGTGCAGATGTTCCCGAGATTCAGGAACCAGGAGACGCGACGCTGGGAGTACTACTTCCAGAACGACGAGTTCATCCGCGACCAGGTTCGTGCATCGCTCGACGCGAAGTGGGTCGATGCGGACGGAGCGACGCATCGCGTCACGGGCATCGCCATCTGGGACTGCTACCACTACGCCCGTCGATACCACGAGGACTGGGCAAGTCTCAGCGAGCAGGAGATCGTCGATCTGTGGGACGAAATCGACCTGATCCATCGGGAACTGTACGGTTCGCTGCACGACATCATCGGTGACTATGCGGTCGGTGGGGCGACGGTGGAGCCTCCCCCCGCGTCGGAGACGCCCGTCTCCTCGGACCGCGTTCGCGTATCGAAGGTGTCCGAGGTGCGCAAATCGGATCGTCCCCGTTCCACCACGAAGTTCTCCTCGAAGCGCCGAAGCACGAAGCAGCCGCTGAAATCGAACTCGGGACGGGTTCGTGGTCGCCTGAACCGCTGAGCCGGCGATCGCGAGCTCAGGTGGGGCGGTCGGGAGTCAGTTGGATCTCCCGGTCGCCCTGCTCAGTTCGGCGAGACGACGATGCCTCTGGTAGGTGGCCGACGCGACGTCGATCGACAGCTGCAGCCCCTTCCAGCCGTCGAGCAGTCCCCCCTTGAGCAGGAACGATCGCACGAAGGCCCATGAACCGCGGAACGACGCGGACGACGGGCTGGCCCGCTTCCCCGATTCGTAGGCGGCTTCCGCTCCGAGCATGGCGTATCGGCGAGACTTGTCCCGCATCTCGTCGCGGGTCCGCACCGAGTAGTGGAGGATGCGTCCGCGCAGTCTTCCGGTCGTTCCATCGATGTGGATCCGTTCGTGCACCGGGACGTCGTCGAATCGTCCGGAGCCGCGTCGGAAGAGACGCAGCTTGCGTTCGCCGCTCCACTCCCCGAACCGCATGAATCGCCCGCAGTAGCTGGAACGGAACGGGATCGTGAATGCGCCGTGGTCCGTTTCCGAAAGCACGGTCGACAGTTCCCGGCGAAGCCGTTCGGTCACCCGTTCGTCGCAGTCGATGGAGAGCACCCAGTCGGAGGTCGCGAGATCCAAGGCGTGGTTCTTCTGCGGACCGAAGCCCTTCCAGGGAACCACGTGGACGTGCTCGGTCCATTTCGCCGCGATCGACCGCGTCTCGTCGGTGCTTTCCGAGTCCACCACGATGATCTCGTCCGCGAACGAGACGCTTTCGAGGCAGGCCTCGATGTCCTCGGCCTCGTTGTGGCTGATGATGATGATGCTGAGTGATGCGTCTGGCATGGGGAGATCCGCATGGAGTGTCCTGCCGTCGCGGCGCGGTGTCAAAAAGAGGGGTCGCGGGTATCATCCGGGGATCAGGAGGATCTTGCCATGTCCAGACACGTCTTCGGAATCATGCTCATCTCGGCCTTGCTGCTTCTCGGAGCCTGCGAGTCCACCCCCAAGGGGCCGGCGACGCCTGCTCCCGCCGGGCGGGATACGGTCATCGTCAATCAGGATCGAAATGGCGGTCAGGTCGTCCTCAGACCGGGACAGACGCTGCTCGTCCGCCTCACCAAGTCCACCCCCCGGGGGATGGTCTGGGAGATGGATTCGATGCCGGATCAGTCTGTGATCATGCCGGACGGTCAGCGCCGGGTCCGGACCGAGGAGCAGGAGAAGTACGACAGTCTTCTCGCGTACCAGGAGCTCAGGTTCCAGGCGGTTGCTCCGGGCATGACGAAACTGAACCTCGCCTACGACCGCCCTGGCGGTGGTGAAGACGAGGTTCAGATGCGATTCGAGATCGATGTGATCGTCGAACCGGGTTCGTGAGTCACGACGTGATCAGTCGGTGACTTCGATGCTGATCGTGTAGCCCTTGTCGGATGCGGACGGCTGCTGTCCGGGGGGCACGAGATCGTACTGCATGGTGCACATGCCCTTGGTGATGGCGTGGTAGCGGAAGATCCGCATGCCGCCGACTCCGACTGCGCCATTGGGATTGTCGTTGGATTCGAAGGTGCTGCTGACCTTCGCGACCACGTTCATGCAGAGATCGCTCGTTCGCTTCCACATGTATCCGGTGCTCGGATTCTCGGGCAGCTTGATCTCGACGTCGTCGCCGCGTTGGACCTTGATGCTGCCCTTGTTCATGGATTCGGTGGCGACGGCTCCGACCTTGCCCGAGGGCTGGCAGCCGATGGTCGACATGGCTGTGATGGACAGCGCGGCTGCAAGGAGCAGCGTTCGTACTGGATGTCTGAACATGTTGGTTCTCCTGGTAGGTGTTCCTGAGTGAGGACACAACTCTACCTGAACCGTGGAGTGGATGTGGATCGTGTCCGCCGGGCTACGGCATCTGCGGTTCGATGACCCAGTCCGCCTTCCATGCGTCGTTCGCCCATCGTCGCATGTCGTTGAGGTCCCGCAGTCGTTCCAGTCTGGTCGAACCGTCGAGCATCGCGGTCACGGCCTTTTCGTCGTGTCGGGCGGAGACGAATCCGTTCTTGTCCGCATCGGCGGAAGGTTCGCCGTCGTCGTCGATCTCCCACCGCGATCCCGTGGTGTGGTAGTGCGGGCTCAGCAGGTAGAAGTAGCCTTCGACGTTGCCGTTGCCTTCGAACTCGGGTCCACGCGAGGAGGCGAAGACGAGTTGCTCCGAGGGCCGCTGGATTTCGGCCAGGCGCTGCGAGTAGTAGCACTCGCCGGTGAATTGGCCGAGCGTGTGGAGATCGCTGTAGATGGACCCCTTCATTCCGCCGAGCCACTCAGAGTTGAGGCCGAAGGAGGGGTAGACGCTCGCGATGTAGGCGAAATCGTCGGTACCACGGAGTTCATCGATGTACTGTCTGCCCTGATTCACGAACAAGGCATCGACGGAGTCGCTCAGGTAGGGGAGAATTCGCCAGGTCCAACGCCGTTTGGACGGGCCGTCGAGCGGTTCACCGGTAGGCCCCTGGACGTCGTAGGCGTCTTCGTAGTCTTCGTTCGAGGGATCGTTCGACAGATAGCCCGGCATCAGGCGTCCATTGTTGTCCGTGGCGTAGCTGGTGTAGCCCTGGGAAAGCTGCCTGGCGGCTGCCATTTCCGTAGAGGAGTTCGCTCGATCGACCATTGAACTGAGCGAGGGCAGCAGGACGGCGATGAGTACGCCTACCACGCTGATGACGACCATGACCTCGATGATGGTGAAGCCGGTCCGAATTGTCTCCAAGTGGAGCCTTCGGGCTGGTCTGCTGCCTAGATTTGAAGTACATGAAGGCATGAGGGATCAGAAATTACCTCAAAATTGAATCGTTGTTATTGATCATGGGTCTCAATTGCAATAAAAGGTAGGTCTATGAGTGGTCGCTTAAAATACTCTACGCATGCTTGCATCGGCTTGATCCCGGCTTTTTTGCTTGGCTCGCAAGTCTTTTCAGAGCAGACGTTTGAAATCGAGTTGGATGCTCCAGTCCACGATCGGTGGTTCTATCCCTTCAACGGCAACGCTGGCGAGAGGCCGCTCGCATCGACCTTCACGGCCTTCGGGTCGGAGTTCGATTTCTTCGATGACCGGGATGGGCAGGTCCTGCTCGGCTTCGAGACCCAGACGGTGGTGCCATCGGGAATGGAACCGGGCGCATATCGGATCACTTCCGGTCGAATCACCCTCATGATCGAGAGCGACGACATCATCTACGATCCCACTCCGGATCCGTGGCAGACCTTCCAGATCGACGGTCCCGCCGATGAGGATCCCGGTCGGGCGAACATCGTCTCCGGAGTCGCATTCCGGGATGGATTCGACGGATGGAGCTTCGGCGAGTCCGGCCCGTACGGCAACGTGGACATCGGTGGACGGAATGCGTATCCGATCGATTTCGATTCCGACGGGGCCGCCTTCGACATCTCCAACAGTCTCACCGAAGGGTATCAGCCGAATCCGTTCGGAATCGGCCTGACCCCCGATGTCCCCGCCGGTGAAATCATGCCGGCGCTGACCAAGTTGACATTCGAACTGGACGTCCTCGACCCGGACATCCAGTGCTATCTGCGTCGGGGGCTCGATGACGGGCTCCTCAGCTTCCTCGTCACGTCCCTGCACGCCTCCAGTCAGCAGGGAAGTGGTGGAGAGCCGTATCCCGACTGGGTGATGAAGGAGAACTCGCTCGTGTTCTTCGATATCGCCGACGCGGCGGGGCTCGAGCTCGAGGTGGTTCTTGCCGATCCTCGCGGAGACGGTGGAGACATCAACGGGGACGGTTCGACGGACGTTACCGATCTGCTCCTGGTCATCAGCGACTGGGGCTGTACGTGCTGCCTCTCGGACATCAATGACGATGGCCGTACCGATGTGACCGACCTTCTGGGCGTCATCTCGGACTGGGGCAACTGATTCACCATTGAACCGGGCCGTCGTGGCCCGGTATTCGATCTCAGGAAAGGGAAGAAGAATGAAGATCAAGCATGCAGTCGTGACATTGGCCATGGGCCTGTGCGCAACCTCGGCCATGGCCGGATTCACGGTCGAAGACGTCCCCGATTGGCGCGGCGATGCCAACACCCTCTACGGAGGATGGGAATCG